>Ga0315288_10003037_pt1 | contig 21418 bp, 17 predicted proteins | sample YL17G11_20_MG_FD_203454 | JGI IMG/M metagenome (GOLD analysis project Ga0315288, IMG submission 203454) | Sediment microbial communities from Yellowstone Lake, YNP, Wyoming, USA - YL17G11_20 | ecosystem: Environmental > Aquatic > Freshwater > Lake > Sediment | place: USA: Wyoming | collected...
TAGTGCCTTTTTCCCAACATTAGGAGAAGCATCAAGGTCTGCGTTAGAGTCTGGAACATATGTCAATACAAGGTTACAAGAAATAGTTTCTAAATTAAAGAGCAGTACAAAAGTAGAAAGTGGAGAAAAAATAGCTGACGATATAACCCCTAACGCTCCATCTCCAGAGAGCGCAGTAATAAAGCAAAATTTAGAACAGCAACAAAACGAAGATCAGGCAAAGAAAATACGTAGAAAAGAAATTGAAGATGCCAAGTTAGAAGGGAAACCAGAAGCAACAGGAGTAGGTGCTGTGGCTCCGGAAGAATTACAACAGCCGATAGCAACAGAGCCTCCGGTAGCCCCAGCAATACCACGCTAAATGAAACATGGCCAACATAAAAAAAATTTTAGAATTGCTAGGAACAATAGCGAAGGAAAAAAAACTTTCGACTCCGTTTATTTGTGGCGGCCTTCCAAGAGATAAACTTCTTGATAATATTGAGAACATTGACGATTTAGATATTACTACCGGCGACACTTCAGTTCATACATTAGCGCAAGAATTTGGTCGAATTATAGAGCCTATTGGTGGGCATTATTTGGTTTTGCAAGATGGACACGCTCAAGTTTCGTTTGATGGAATAAAGATAGATTTCTCTTCTCATTATATTGCTCCTGGTGTTGAGGCCCTATTAAAAAAAGCAGGATTAAAAAACCCAACATCAATGCTTATAGAAATGATTAGCAGAGACTTTACCGTTAATTCGTTATTGATGACGTTGGATTTAAAAACAATAAAGGATCCTACAGGACTTGGGATTAACGACATAAAAAAGAAACGTTTGCGAACTTGCTTGCCGGCCAATATAGCACTTGGGAATGATAATAAACGAATTATAAGGGTTATTTATTTGGCAGCTAAGCTTGGGTTTGCAGTTGATGATGAGATAAAGGACTGGATAATAAAAAACCCAGCGGCAATAGCAAATGTAAAGCCGAAATATTTAAGCAAAAAATTACAGCAAGCAATCAATTACAACTTAGAGAAAACTGTAGAGTTAATTGATGAGCTTGGTCTTTGGAAATATTTGCCCATATTGCCGGAACTTATGCCGTATGCAACTAAGAGCGGGAGAATGATATGAAGGAATATTTAGAAGCATATGCCATTTTGAAAGAGGCTAAGAAAAAGAAAAATAAGCGTGTTGATTTGGATACAAGGCCAAAGCCCAATCCATTGTTTAAAAATTACGATTATACTGCTGCCGGTCCTAACGCAACAAGCCCGGGTGGAAGTCCGTACTATGGAACTCCTGGCGGTGGCGAAAAGAGTATGGGTGATTGGATTAAAAAACGAAGAAAGGCCAATCAATGACAAAAAAAATAGTCCGCTTAGCAATGATTAGAAGTGACAGCGATAGCCCATGCCCCTTCGGCCTCCCTATAAATTTTGGATGTCAGATGGCCGGTGAGATTGTAAAAAAAATGGCGCCGTTAGATATTATGGGCGATAAATCAACCCCAGAAGATAAAGAAAAAATCAAACAGTCCAACATAAGATTAATGACATGGATTCTGATGATGAAAGAAGAACCACCAGCCCAATGCGTATATGCCGGCCTATTATTTCCAGAAAAGAAAGATAAAGTTGAATGCAATTATTCTGATGCTGCTCCTGGTCAAAATACTAAGGGAGTTGTTCTTTCTAGCCCTCAATACTCAACTTTATTTGCTGGAGTTGGGCTGGATGCTTTGACTACTTTTCCATTGTCAGGGATGTCTGATTACAACTCGTCTATGAAGAATAGTTATTATGGAATGTATTCGATCCAAGGAAATAACGGCAGCAAAGAATTAACTAAGCTTGCAGAAGAAACTATGGCAGATGCAGAAGCGGAAAAGGCCAAATATAAAGAAGATCACCGCAAATAGTTATCATATGCTAATAAACCAGCATAACTTCAAGAACCACAGGAATCTAATATGAATTTACAAAAAGCAGCTCAATTAGGAAATCAAAATATCTCAGGATATTCTGGCGAAGTTATGCAGGCCGATGATGCCGAGCAAATCATATTGGAATTTTCAGATCCCGAAGAGGAAGCTATTTCTTTTACTTTGCCCAAAATTCCCGGAGCAATGGATGACTCTGAAATTATTGTAGACGAACCAAGTGAAATTGCCGTAGAAGAACCTTCAGATGTAGAAGTGGCTGAAGATGATCCGTGGAACTGGGAATCAAAAGGAATGTCTGGGTTCTTAGATTGGCTACATGGAATGATGCATAGCGTTCCTCAGCACTCAGGAAAAGATACTACTGGTCTTGAAAAAGCAATCACGTACTTTGAGGCTTTAGATAAAGAAATCACAAAAGCTATGAGAAGTGATTATAAAAATGAAGTAGATGCTGCTCAGTGTGAAAAGTGCAGAGAAGAAATTGAGGGTGGCCTTGAGAGGTTGGTTGATCGTCTCGAAAAAGTAAAATCCTCAAAATTCAAGCGTCATAATAAAAAGAAAAAAGCAGAAGATGAGTCCGGCGTTATTGTTAAAGAAGCTGGAACAACAAAAATTAATGGTATTTCAATTACCGTTCCTTTGTTTATATCGGCTGTCGCAAGAGCAATGATTAACGGTCATGTTTCTGCTGGACACGGATTAGAAGATTTGTATGCTCATTTTGATAAAAAATATAAATTTGCAGATCGTGAGAGATTAGAACTTACTCAATTATTACAAGATATGGCCTTTCCATTACGTCTTGATCGCGGCAAAATTGGAGAAGAGATTGATTACAGATCTTCTAATAACGTTGATTATGCGGCAAGCTTCTTAGATTAATAAGGATTTCAATGAGCAGAGGCGGAATTAAAATATCACGAACGGATGAGTTTGAATCTTCTCAAAAGAATGTTCCAAACTGGTTGAAGCAATTCGCAAATAGCTATGATGAAAAAACTGCTGTAGAAGTCGCCCGCAACAGGAATAAAGCAAGCGAACCTTCAATATATGACCGCATGAACTCTATTATGAATGGCACAAAAGTTTCTCCTTATGCCACAGTTGATGACGCTGTAAGAGACTATCAAGAGCGTACAGGCTTACTAAAGTACCAACAAAGAGAAACGTCTAATAAAATTGCTCAGTCAGCTCAAGAAATTATGAAATCTGCTGATGATGAAGAAGAAAAAAAAAATTCTAGCGCCAAGCCAAAGTTACTAGACGAAAATCCAGCAATTGATAATTATATAAATAACGTTGTAGATACTCAGTACGGAATTCAAATGCCGGCGGTTCTTCAGGGCATTTTAGAGATGTTTTCACGTCATGTTAGCGAGTCAGATTTAGATGACGCTGATTTGGCAAGACATATAGTTTGTTTAATTAATTCTAAACGAAAACCGACTGATATGGGTGCTGCAAATATTGGCCGCGGAGTAGGTACAGAGAGAGCGACATACGAGCCAAATGATTCAAATAGAGATCCGTTTGCCGGACTAATGCCTAAGAGAGTTTATTAATTATTGCCGTAACTATCTAAAATCACTGCATATTTTTGCATGATATAACGATGAGTGGGAAGAAAGTTAAAATAGAACAGCCGTCAGCATTTGATATGTTGCGGGATAATATATTAAATTTAGACATTATTCATTTTATTGAAACGTATCTTACTTTAGACGGCGCCCCATTTAGATTAACTGGAAATGGGTATAAACCGTTCGTAGAAATATATCGCTACATTGCCCTAAAGGCCGTTGAGCCCACTGCCAAACCTGTAATCTTAGTTAAGGGCAGGCAAATAGGTGGTACTACTATGGCCGCAGCCCTTGAATGTTATTTTGTGGCTTGTGGGCTTTTTGGAAACAACGGTAGACCTCCTATGCGTATGGGTCATTTATTCCCTACTCTTTCATTAGCTGCTTCATATTCAAAAACCAAACTTGATCCAATGATAAGCTCTTCAAAGCCAATGCCTGGAGTTTTGAAAAGCAATGGTATGTTAAAATCATTTATGGAATCAAAGTTGGATACTAGTAGCCCTGCTAATAATAACATGCACTTCAAATTATTTCAAGGGCGCAATTTACTATTTGTAGAAAGTTCTGGTATTGACGGTGACAGGATTCGAGGTCTTACTATGGATTGTGCTTTTTTTGACGAGGTGCAGGACATCCCTTCAATTGCCTTAGGTGCCGTTACTAAAGTTCTCGCTCAAGCTCATTATGGAGCGGTTGGCGAAGGTGTTCAAGTTTATTTCGGAACTCCAAAACAAAAAGGCACCAATTATCATAATATGTGGAAGATGGCTGAACAACATTATTATCACCTAAGATGTGAAAGTTGCGAAGGCCTTTTCCCATTATATAGACCTGACGTTAACTGGGAAGATATATGGCTTTATGGGAAAATTGTTAAATGTACTGAATGTGGTCATGAACAAGAAAAAATTCAGGCCGCCGAAAATGGGCAATGGGTAAGGTTTGGTGGGGCAGATCCAAAAGACTCTAAATACATTGGTTATCATATTAATCAGCTTTATATTCCGCATTTTACAAAAGAAACAATCCTTGGGCAGAAACCGGAAAAAAACCCAAACAATACTGAGCGAATTTATCAAAATGAAGTTCTTGGAGAATTCTATGACGGAGACGGTTCGCTTATTAGCCCGGAAGAAATATATGAAAACTGTGGTGATATTGGTCGCCAGTTTACAAAATCAATAGGCTCACACGAAAATAAGATGGTGTATGCAGGTTTCGATTGGGGACAGCGTGGAGCATTGGATCAATTAGCCGGTCGTCAACGTGGTCAATCATATAGCTGTGGAGTTATTCTTACGGCAGAGTCTCCTAATAGATTTGTGATTGAATTTGCTACAAGATTACAAAAAACAGATCCACAAAGCAAACTTGATATCGTTGACGAAATGTTTAGGCGCTACAGCATTCAGGTTGCGGTAGGAGACATTGGTGACGCTTACGACTTAACTCACGCTTTACAGAGAAAATATTTTGAAAGATTTTTGGCAAGTCGTGCAGCTCCTAAAGTTATTGGTCACGTTAAATTCACTAGAGATATTTTCCCGAAAGAAATTGTTTTCGAAAGAGATTATTATTATTCTGAATTGATGGGCCTATTAAAATCTGGAGCAATTAGATTTCCTATGGGTCAATTTGAAGAAGTATCTTGGTTAATAAATCATTGTTGCAGTATGGATGTTAGGGCAAATATAGGACGGCAGGGAGATCCTATTAGAAGATATATTAAAGGTCCTAGCCCTAATGATGGATTCGCAAGTTTGCTCAATGCCTACCTCGCGTACAAATTTCATATCACTCAAGGCTTTAAAATTACGCAGCCAGCACTAATGAAGTACGAAATTGCAAAGAGAAACGCAAAAATACCGGCAGTTCTTGGATACATGCCGAAACGAGGACAGAGCAGCTGATATATGTAGTGTATGCACTGTTGTAGAACTTGCGGAAAAGATCTTATTGTCGGCGCTAATTGGTACGAAAGCTCTAAGCGTCATCAAAATTATAACTGTATTACTTGCCATACAGCATTTTATCGTTCAAAATACGATCCTCAAAAAAACAAAACAAAAGTAAAAAAATATGATGAGAATTTGAAGCGAGAGGCCATGAATAATTATGGCGGAGTTTGTGCTTGTTGCAGAGAAAAAGAGTTATATTTTTTAACAATAGATCATATAAATAATGACGGTCGTGCCGATAGAGATAAAAAATTAGTTGGCATTAAAATGTACGGGTGGATGAGAAAAAATAATTACCCAGATAAAGATAGGTTTAGAGTTCTTTGTTACAACTGTAATTATATGCTTGGCTCATATGGAATTTGCGAACATAATAGTGATTTAAAAAAAGATAAATGTTTTGTGTGCAATGAACATTTGGTTGAAAGACTTTTATTTGCCAGAAATTATGTAGAAAATTTTCATTTGTTTTTTAAAAAATCTAATCTTAATATATGTATGAAGTGCGCAATGGAAGTAAAAGACGTGACTAGTTTAAATTCGCGAGTATCTAGATTGAACAAACGAGTCAAGGTAATAGATGCTTATGGTGGGAAATGTGAGTGTTGTGAAGAATTAAACTATTGCTTCCTTACAATAGATCATGTTAATGGCATTACTGGCAATTGCATAAATGATCGTAATATAAATTTGTACAAAAAATTAATAGATAACAATTTTCCCAAAGATGATTATAGGCTTCTTTGTTATAATTGTAATTGTTCCCGTGGTCATTTTGGTGTTTGTCCGCATGAAAAACAAAGGCATATTAGTGTATTTACTGAAGAAAAGGTAATAAATGGTTAAAACGCGAGCAGAACAAATTTTAGAGCATAGAGAAAGTTTACCACCACAAGCCTCTCCGCTTATGGCCAAATCTGTCAGTCATGTTCGTAGGCAATCATTAGAAGATGAGCTAGAACAAGGCCTCTACAGAGAAAGTGGTAACTATACACCTCAAATACAAGCCGGCGCCCCACGAAGCAAAAGATCAAGCGCTATAGGAAATGAATTAACCAGCTCGGGTGTTGTTAGAGGAAGTGGTGATGGTATTTTTAGGGCGGCACAGGCAACTCCTACGTCTCCTGTATCTGGGGCTGGGGGAGCTGGCGGTTCGGGTGGAAATGGATTCAGAGGTTCAGGCAGTACAGCTCGTCAAGTTCCAGAAGTATACAGTCCTCTTTGGCTTAATAGCAATTTAAATCTTCCGCGAGATAGAGCTACTATTAATGCTTGGAGTCGTTCATTTTTTGCCCTTAACCCAATTGTTCATAATGCGATTACCCTTCATTCTACGTACCCAATTGCTAAATTAAATATTAAATGCAAGAATCAGAAAATTGAAAAGTTCTTTGCCGAAATGGTTGAAGAATTAGATCTTATGACTTTGTGTTGCCAAATAGCTCAAGAATATTGGGTTTTGGGAGAGGCCTTTATTTATGCCGAACTAGATGAGCGAACAGCAAAGTGGAGTCGGCTACTAATACAGAATCCGGATTATATTACGGTAAAGCGCTCTGTTATTGCGGGAGAGCCAATTATTAGTATGCGGCCGGACGAGAATCTTAGGCGTATGATATTTTCTCAAAAGCCATCTGATGTTCAACAGAGACAGCAGTTGGATCCAGCCATTGTTGAGCACGTTAAGAGAGGAGAGAGCATACCACTAAATAATTTCTATGTATCTCATTTGGCTAGAAAGATAAGTCCATATGAAGTCAGGGGTACTGGCGTTATTGTTAGCAACTTTAGAAACTTAATGCTCTTAGATAAATTTAAGGAGTGTCACGACGAAGAAACAGAAGTGCTGACAGATCAAGGTTTCAAGAAATATCAAGATGTAATTGAATATTCAGAGGTTATGGATGGAACTTATAATCAACCTTATGTTGTTGGCGCTGTAGCTAAACCAGGTATAAAAATAGCTTGTTTTAACCCAACTACACAACAAATAGAATATCACGCCCCATTAGATGCTATAGTTAAAAATTATAGCGGAGAAATGTATCGACTCAAATCTAAAAGCATTGATATTATGGTAACCCCTGGCCATGAATTATATGTACAAAAAAATGTTCAAAAAAACAAAATAGAATGCAAAACTGAGTGGTTAAAAATTAAAGCAGAAAAGCTGGCTAACCAATCTCCATATCAATACCATATTAGAAGTGTGGCCGAGTGGACAGGTAATAAAGTTTCAACGTTTGATGTATTAGATAAAAAAATACCAGCTGAATTGTATCTTAAATTTCTAGGATATTTAATTAGCGAAGGCTGTATTACTAGGGCCGACGATCCTACGCATTTAAATACTGGTTATATAGGGTTTACCCAATCATTGAACTCAGATTGTTTTAAAGATTTGACGCAAACAGTTAGGGATTTTTTTGCCATTTTTAATAAAAAGGTTTGTGAGATCATTCGACAGCCAGACGGAGCTATTTATAAGAAAAAACCTTCCAAAGCGTGGCAAGGCACTGTTGGCAACGGTCAACTTTACAAGTTTTTTAAAGACAAAGTTGGAACAAATGGTAAATGTGTTGCGCAATTTAAGCGTATACCAAAAGAAATATTAAATCTTTCGCCAGATTTACTTAAAATTTTTCTTAATGCGCTTGTTGCCGGGGACGGATCTGAGCGACAAAGAAAAAACTGTACTACTTTTAAATATTTTACGTCATCAAAACAACTAGCTGATGATGTCCAAGAGGTTGTGTTTAAGTGCGGGTTTTATAGTTCATCACGAGAGTACGTACAAAACGGCTCTACGTATTATGAAGTGGGTTGGTCCACATCTAAGTTTGGGCGATTTCCATCTCTTTCCACTACAATAAACGGGAAAGCCAAACAACAAAGCTGCATAACTAAAGAAAATTATACCGGCAAAGTGTGGTGCTTTACCGTACCAACCGGTATAATGATTACTAGAAGAAATGGGAAAATGGCTGTGCAGGCTCAGTGCAAATTTGCCCAGGCAGACAACATGGTAAATCCTATGACTCTTATCAAAATAGGGAGTGACGAGTTTAGACCAACACCTACCGACCTGGAAGCTTGGAGAAACGTATTTACCGAAGCACAATACGATAAAGATTTTAAGATATTTACACACAACGCAGTAACGGTCGAGCGAGTAGGATATGGCCAAGGAATTTATGATACTTCTGGAGATGTGACTCAGCTTACCAAGGAACTATTCATAGGTTTAATGGTGCCATCTGTAATCATGGACGGATCAGACACTACCTACGCAACTGGAAGCGTGGCCTTGGATGTTTTGCGACAAAGGTATATGCAATTTAGAAACATGTTAGGCGCCTGGTTAAAAAGAAAAATATTCGCGCCAATTTCTAAACTTAATGATTTTTATGAGTATATTGATGGTGAGAAGAAATTAATAGTCCCTGAGATTGACTGGAATCATATGTCCTTGTTTGATATGTCTGATTACATTCAGAATTTATCTACATTGGCAACTGGTGAAGGCGCGGCAAAAAAGATATCTTTGCAAACTCTTTATCGTTCTCTTGGTGTTGATTATGAAGACGAGCAGCGAAAAATAAGATACGAGGATATACAAGATGCAATTCGTACTAGAGAAATACAATCACTTGCAAATTATCCGCTGAATCAATTGAGGGCGTTGACTCCGAGAGATGAGATTGATGAATTTACTGAGGAGCCTTTGCCTGGAGAAGTAAATACTAAACCTGAAGCGGGTGAAGCTTCTGGTGGCGGCGGAGATGGTGGTGGTGGTGGTGGTGGTGCGCCGATGGAATTAGGTGGTTTAGATTTGCCAGGAGCGCCAGCAGGACCTCCGTCAGGAACTCCGCCTCCAGCCCCGGTAGGAAGACCTAAGGGACCGCAGCCCGCAGCTCCGGGCGGTGGAACTGGGATCGGAGCCGGCGGAATACCTAAACCAGTATAAAGTCGAGCTATAACCTGTTACATACCAAATAAATTTATGAGTAATTATAGAGTATGTACTGGGCCTTGTGGGTTAAAAAAAGAAACTAACAAGAAAAGTTTTTACTGGAGTGAAAGAGATAATAATTGGTACGCAATATGTATACTATGTTTTAGGGATAGGGATAATAAAACAAGCAAAATAAAACGGTTAGAAACTAAAAAGCAAGCCATAAATATATGCGGAGGGGTTTGTGGCTGTTGCGTAGAAAATATATTAGATTTTTTAACAATTGATCATATAAATGGCGGAGGCAGAGCTGAAGGACTTAGTAGTATGGATATGCACAAGGCCATATTTAACGGAGCTAGGGACGCAAAAGATTTAAGAAGTTTATGTTATAATTGTAATTGCTCGCGTGGAATGTATGGATTTTGCCCTCATGAATTTGCAGATATCTCAGATAAAAATAATTGTTTTGTTTGTGGCAATATATTGATTGAAAGGATAATTGGTAAGAAAAACCCAAAGACAAATAATTATCACCCATTATTTAAGCGCTCTGGAATAAATATATGTCTAGGGTGTTCGTTAAAACCAGGGGCTAAAGGTAATTACAGTTTAGAGAACAGAAGTACAAGATTAAGTTTAAAAACAAAAGTTATTAATGGCTATGGTGGTAAATGTGAATGTTGTGATGAGCCAAATTATATGTTTTTGACAATCGATCATATAAATGGGCATATGGGCGCTGAAAAACAAAACCCAAGAGCGCTGTATTTACAATTGGCTAGAAATAATTTCCCAAGAGATAATTTTAGACTTTTGTGTTATAACTGTAATTGCGGACGAGGGCATAACGGATCTGATGGCGTTTGTCCGCATAAAAAAGAAAATATTATTAGATTAATGCCTAATTCTATAAATAACGTATCAGCTAATATTTTGACCTTTTAGTATGACATCTACAAGAATTGAATGGATTGGCGAACTAAAAGAAAAAACAGAAGCTCCTGAGCCTAGCGCTATTGAAAAGACGGCTCAGCGTAGAAGCATGATGCAATGGCTACATGAGAAGTCTAATGTAGGTAGGCATGCAGCGGAAGCATTTTCTGACAGCTATCAAGAGCAAATGAAAGTGCTTCGAGAGTCTGATAATATAATTCGCCATGCAGCCACAGATCTTAAAAGCAATTTAAAGCTGGCCAAAAAATCACTAAAACAACGTAGATATTTAGACGTTGTTCATTTTATTGGAAATATAAATGATTCGGTAAAACTAATTGGAAGTAAAAGAGCTATATTGAGAGACATGATGAAATCTCATTTGGATGATTTTTATGGGGATTATGAGCATGCCGATTTAGGAAGAGAGTACTTTAAGAAGCAAGCTGGGATAATGGATATGTTTTCTGGTGCTAGGCGTATGGCCGGAAAAGTATTTGAGAGGCATTACGATACGATACTTAAAGAACGCGCTCGGGCAATGGAAGAATTATATAATGAAACTGACCACTTAGTAGATTTAACTCTTGATACTCTTAAAGATTTAGGGACATATAGAGCTAAAGGAGATATTAATTCGTATATTAAATCTCTTGATGAGCTAGCTAGAAAAAGAGATAAGTTTGAGAATAAATTTAAGAATATTTATGACACTTATATTTTACCGTTTATAGATAGACTTAAGCAACAGGAACTGGAACAATCTGCTGCGTGGCGAGAATCAGTTCCGGCGCGTGCTTCTGAGGTGGCGGCTCCGGATATAGCTCCATTTTTAGCGCAGCCTGGTGTTGAAGCTCCGGCACAAACGGCGGAAGTGGAAGAAGGGGTTCCATTTTCAGTGTATCCTGCCGCTGCTGCAAAAAAGCCTGTTGTTAAAGAAGAAGAGGCGATAAAAATTGAAGAGCCTGAGGTTGCGCCTGTTGTTGAGGTTGCGAAAAGAATGACGCAAAAACAAAAGGTTAAACCCGGAGTTCGTCATGATCCTTCCGGTAAATTACTTCAAGCTCCTATTGAAAAAATCCCGGTTGAAGCAAATCCGGTTGAAAAGCCGGCACTGCAACCAAAAGTACAACCACCCAGCAATCCAAATATCCCAACGGCTTTTCAATGGAGAGCGGGCTTAGATCTTCCTCAACAGCCAGTACCACCTCCTGTAAAACCGCCTTGGGCAAAAGATGTTGTTGCTAGTGATAAATTAATATCAAACATTATTAAGATGGCAAGACAAAGTGGAAAGTCAAATCAATTCATATCAGAAATGTTAATTGCCTATTCTAGTGTGCTGGATGAAAACGGTGATTCTGAGGGCAGTTTAAAATTGATGGCGATTGCTGAGGGATTATTGGATGTTGAATGAACGAACGAATCCTAAGAACTGCTGCATTAGAGCTTCAAGCCGCTGATAATGATGATATTGTCAAGGTTGCCGGTATTTTTGCGCGCATAAAGAATTGGTGGAGAGCATTTTCAAGTCCGGCATATAAAACCCGCGTTGATCAATTAAAAGATCAATCCGCTAGCCTAAAATATATGTTAGATACTCTTGGCGAAAGTATAGACTCTTTACAGGTTGCCATTAAAGATTCTGATGCGGTTTTGTACGAAGAGAGTCTTTCTACTGTAAGGGATTATTCTCTTCAGTTAGCAAAGGCCTTGGTTGACATGCATAAAGAATCTGTTAATGCAGCCAACGATATTCCGGTTGAGACAAAAAATATTGAAGAGGATTCACCTGAGGCTGGTTGGGTAGAAGGATTATCGGTAGAAGACATTGCTGTTGGTAAAGGAAAGCCAATCTCAGGAATGAAATTTTTTAAACGATTTTCGGCAGCAGACGTGGTATTAAGTGATGAAGTTAGATTAAGAATATCTGATGAAATTATAAAGGCACTTGTTAAGCAGGCTGGTCTTTCACCTGAACAAGCGACTGCATTAGTGAATCAAAATAAGGAAGCGTTTTTTGATAATTTCAGATCTAAATTTTTAGCGGATGCAATTATAAGAAGGTATGAGAAAAAGCCGGATAATATAATGTTTATTGCATCGGCGTTGTTTGGGGTAAGGATGCCAAACACAAAATATTTATTTGATTTTGCGCATGTTGGATTGATAGCGTCTACGAAGACATTATCAGTTAGAGAAGTGCGATCATTAAAAATATCTCCGTTGTCTGACACTAGCAAGCCGGTTGAGGCGGGTAGGCTTGATGAGTTGATTAAATTGGCCGGCAAGAAACAAGATCTAATTGCTAAACATCCTCAATTCACAAAGGAAATAGAAGAAATTTCGTCTCAAGTATTGCCTAAATATCTAGATTGGGGAGTAAAAGAATTAGTTAAAGGACATTCTCTAAATGATATAGTTCCTACAGTTAATTCTTTTCATCAAAGAGTGGGAACATTACAAATTAAAGATATCAATCAATACAAAGATTTAAAAGATCTTGAGGATCTGATAAAGGGAATAGAGTTAAAGCCCGGAAAAAGACAAGAAAAACAGTTAATAAAATCTGATGCTAAAAAAATATATGAAGATCAAGATTATGTAATAGTAAGACCAGATAGTAAGAACGCTTGTGTTATTTATGGAAAGAACACTAAGTGGTGTATTACTATGCAAAATGAACCGTACTATGAGCAATATGCGGGCTCTGGAGTAGTGTTTTATTTTGTATTGAGAAAAAAGCCACTAAACGATTCTTTTGATAAGGTGGTTTATGTATACCAGATCACAGGCCTTATGGAATCGAAGTCAGCACCGCAATATATATTAACAAATATTTTTGACGCGCCAGATCATAAAATAGAGCATGCGGACGTTGTTAGTAATATTGGGGATTTTAGAGCAGTAATAGAGGCAGATTTGCCGAGCGCTCCAGAGACAGCTATTAGAAAAATAAAAAAAGGAACCGCTACAGATGAGGAGTTTATAAGCTATTGGAACGCTATAAGGGCAGATAATAATAGCAAAATTTTATCTAAGGTATTGCCCTATATAAATGATAAATATATAAAATTAATAATAAGTGATTTAGAATTATTACTGAATGATGAAGATGATGGCATTAGATACGAAACAGTTAAAAAGCTACCACAAGAATATATTATACAAAATGCTGATAAATTACTGAATGATAAATATAGTGACGTTAGATACCAAACAGTTAAAAAGCTACCACAAGAATATATTATACAAAATGCTGATAAATTACTGAATGATAAATATAGTGACGTTAGATCCCAAACAATTATCAATCTACCAGAAGAATATATTATACAAAATGCTGATAAATTAATGAATAATAAAGATAGTGACGTTAGATCCCAAACAATTATCAATCTACCAGAAGAATATATTATACAAAATGCTGATAAATTACTGAATGATAAATATAGTTACGTTAGAGATGTAGTAAAAGATATATTGCATAAAAATAAACAGGCTAGTAGAAAAGATGAATTAATCAAACTTGCCGGAGCTGAAGTTGAGCGTCAATCAACCCCAACAACCACGGAACAATTAAAACAAATACTTTTATCAATTGACGATACATTCTCTCCCGAAGCCGCCGATTTATTTGTTAAGCATATTCAATTTGAAAACGGAGCAAATTTCAAATCAATTCTAAATAATAATATTGGCAATCTTACCGCAAATCCAAATCGCTGGGAAGGAAATTATTGGCGCCCACCTTGGTATAATCCGGGCCCAAACGCTTCCAAAAGAGACCTTGACCTAAATGCAAAAATGAAAGCCGGAAAAGCCCCGGTTGCATTTAGAGCTTATAATAGTCTTGAAGAAGGAGTTAAGGCTTATGTAGATATGGTTAAAAAGACATTCCCTTCAGTAGATAAAGCTTTACGGTCAGCAAACGCTTTAGCTATGGCAGAAGCTCTTAAGACTAGTGGTTATTGCCCAGACTGTGATCCAAAAACTCTCGCTAAACATTTTGGAATAAAGGTAGAAGGTCCGTCAACAGGGTGGGGCGGGCTTGAAGGGCAGCAAATAGCAAAAGAAGACTCACAACAAAAGGAACAGGTAATGGCAGAGTATAAAGCTCTAATGCAACAATTAACAGCTTCTGGGCCGGCCGAAAAACTGGTTAAGAGAGCTATTGAAAGATCCACATTGCCATTAACAAAAGTATTATTGGCAATTGCGTCTGACGCTCCGTTTGCGGCACAAGTACGATATGCAAATATTTTATCATCGGCATTAAGATCTGAGATTGATGCTGATGTTTCAATTCATCAAAATGGGAAAAAGATTGAATTGGAGTGTGATGTATATGGAAATAAAGCTGCGGCGATTAATGTTGTAGATGGAATTTCTGGTATTATATCAAGCGCATTTTGTTCGGCAACTAAAAAGGCTGGAGGATTTGTTGTAAGAGCCAATGTTTATACTGACATTAAGAGTAGTGAGTATGATATTTTAGACGCACAGACATCTGAAACAAACTTTAGAAAATTCGCAATAGCAATGGTGTAATATGGTCGAAAAAATACCCGGCATAGGACAATCTATTTTTGAAGTATACGGTGGCGAAGCTGTATCCGTTTTAATTAACGGATCTTCCGGCCGTAGAATGTACTCTGATTTTGAGCACGAAGAAATGATAATTATTAAAGGCACTATAAAAAGCGGTCACGGAGATGTCTTAATTTTACAATGCGATGACGGAGAGGTTTTAGTGAATGGGTATCAGGTAAGGGCTGTAATGAAAAAGAGTGAAGGTGAGCTAGCGGATTTATTAAACGTTCAAATTAAGAAATCAAGCAAAAGATGAATAAAAGCGCCTCATTAGATGAACTAAGAGACCTGTGTAAAAAGCTTAAACTTATAGGGCAGGATGACTTAGCCGATAAAATTGCTTGCGCATTATCTGCTTTGGCCGGAACAAAAAAACCAAAATCAGAACTTAGTTATTCTTATATAATACGCAAATTAAGAAAAGAAAATGATAACGATAGAAAGTGGCAATTTCAAATAGCGTTTAAGAATACATTTGATAAGGCGATTAGTGAGAAATTAGAGAACCCGGAACAGATTGCTCTTATGTCAGCGGTTAAAGCTATAGATTATAAGGGTTAATATGCCAGCCAGATTTGCACAAGTAGATGAAAACGTTTTTAGGGGCGGTAGACTCATGGATGTAGAGATCCCAATTCTTAGAGATTATTGGGGTATTAATAAAATTGTAAGCTTAGATGCTGGGGAAGGAAAAGAAATAAATGAAATATGCAAAAAAAACGGAGTTGAGCATGTTATAATTCCACTTACTACTGGTAGAGATCAAAATGTTGCAATGATTCCTGATGAAATAGAAACTTGGAAAAAAACAGGGCCTATATACGTTCATTGCTTCCACGGAAAAGATAGAACTTCGATGGTTTGCGCTATATACAGAATTATGAAAAATGATTGGACATTAGAAAAAGCTTTGGCCGAATGTCATAAGTTTGGAATGGGAAAAGACTTAGACCCGTTCGTTGCAAATTCGTACTATGAAGCTGTAGTTTCTTTCAATAATCATTATAAAGATGTTAATAGCGCCTCTGATGATATAGTATCTATTGAGCGAGATAATAAAAACTTTGTATCTCCAGCAATAAGTAATTCAAATGTATCCTCTTATAATCCTTCATTTTCTCCATTTACAGATGTTGAAGTTGATTATTTGAATCGTCCGGCAAGCAGATTAGATAAACTAATTAAACTAGCCTCCACTCAAATATATAAAGTTTGTAGACTTAGAGATGTATTATCACCAGACAAAATTTGGTACTTAACCCCAGAAGAAGCAAAAAGCAATGGGACTGGTTATTTATATTCCGCCACAATACCAAACTCAGCTTCTATAATGAATTTTAATCAACAGTCAGAAGCTACACTAATACAAGCCGCTAAACTAAATGAAGCCGATGTTGTATTCTTTAAACCAACAAAAGAATATTATATAATTAATCCAGCTATTTTAGAAGGCATTCACGGCATTGATAAAAGAGATAATAATGATGTTGTTGAGGTTGGACAATATGATAATTATGCCGGATTAAATAATTATGTTTTTCCAGGTGGCGGCGGAGGTATTATGCCCGGTATGGGTGCGGCTGGCCCAGTTGAATTGCCCAGTTGGAATTTTTAATGAGCGAATACTTGGATATATTAGTACGATGATAAAAAAAGCCTTCGCAATTCAAATGTCCGGACGAGTTCCCGATTCTGAAAAAAGAGTCGCTGAACAAGCCGCAGAATCATTTAAAGAGCTTAACGGAAAATTAAGAGTCGCAATCAATCATCTAAATGCGATATCCACTTCTTTTGCAAAATTACAAACTCCAGATACAAAAGAAATACTAAAACACAGAATGGTATTAAGAAACTTCAGAGATCAGGTTAAAAAGAACTTTGAAGAAATTATGTCTATAGCTAATAACTCTGCTGTTTTAATGGCAAAATTTAGCTCGGATCCAGAAACAATTGAGGTAATGAATTCGTTTGGGTCTCAAATACAAGATTTAGAAAAACAAGTTAATAGATTTCTTGCATTATTTTCGAATATAGGTGACGAGTCTTTTATGCCTTCGGTTCTTGCAGCAATCGATTCCGTAAAAAAACAAGTCAGTCAGCTAAAGCAATTAGTTAATGATAGAGCGCTAGAACATATAGATACTAATATTTTGGCAAAGAAATGGACGAGTGATATTAGGGATGAGAATGATAATAATGTTTATGATAGATTGCCCTTACTAGTTCAGTTGTTCAATGAGACCAAGGCTAACAAATGATTATTAAAAGAAGCACATGTGAAATCGCAGCAGTCATTAAAGACTCAGATCACAATCTTGATGATGAAGGCACTAGAAAAGCGCTTGCTAAAACAAAAGAACAAATTGAAAAAGAATTAGTTACAAAATCAAAGTTGGAGAACTAATGTTAGTTAAGCTTGCGTCATTTGATATTGCACAGTCAGATATGGAATCTGAAAAATCTGCTTTGGCTGATCCTGAAATTTTAGAACGTTTTAGAAAATTTGCTGCCGATTTAAAAATTATTGCCCCGCTAGCCAACTCGTTTTTGTACTTTTCTTGCGTTATGATGTCTAGTGCGGAATCATCTGTTTTAGATAAAGATGGTGAGCTAAAGAAAGATGCGTCAGGCAAACCGCTAGAGGCCAATTGGGAAATTAACGATAAAACAGGCTCTTTAAAGTGGGTTTGTTCAGACTCTAATGTTAGACCATATAAAAATGCAAACGGCGACATCTTTCCAGAAGAAGAATTAATTAAAGCTCACAAGAAATGGGTTGGTAAACCGTTATGCCTTGATCATAAATCTAGTTCTGTTGAGTTTGTTCGTGGGCTAATAGTTGATACGTATTATGACAGAAAACATAAAAGAGTAATTGCATTATGTGCTCTTGATAAACAAAATTATCCCGCTTTAGCTAGGCAAGTTGCTACTGGGTATTCAGCGTCAGTATCAATGGGCACTGCCGTTGGAAGAGCTATTTGTTATGATTGCGGGCGTGTGGCAAGAGTAGAAAGTGATTTTTGTTCCCATATGCAAAATAAGAGCTGTTACGGGGAAATTAACTGTGATTTATCGCCAATGGAGCTGTCAATTGTGGTAAATGGAGCAGATCCGGCAGCTAAGATTAAACATATTATTGCAAAAGATTTAAGCAAGGCAGCAGATAGTTTACAAAATTATATGAATACTAAGATATCTCAGGGAGGCGTGACTCAAGAAGAGCTATCCGGTATTCAAAATGATTTACAAGGTCTTACCGAACGAGTCACAAAATTAGTTGAAGCCTCATCGGTGGACAAAGATTCTAACGACACAAATTATGGAACTACTCAATCAACACAAGCAATGGCTGAATCGGGAGAAGAATCAAGTGCAACACCAGCACCTAACCTTCCTGAAAAAATCATCAGTGTTGCCCAAACTGATTGGGGCTCCGAAATTAATGAACTTAGAACTAAAATTTCAACCCTTCAAGAAAATTTAAACAAAAGACTGATTGTACTAAACGACAAGGAACCTACCATGGCAAATTCGATACAGGAGAAAACAGCTTACTATCAAGGAACGGTTGAACCGACTCCGGGCAAACCGCAATATGAAAAAGATCCGACCAACCAAACTGTGCGAGAAACACAGGACAAGCAGATGGTCGGTCATTCTCCGTTCCCGGGTGTTGGTCCGGTTGATGGAATGTATCCTGGTATCAGCGAATCTGATGAGGTTCTAAAGAAGAGACTCCAGAGACTTGCTGATGTAAAGGAACGTCAGATTCGTCGTCAAGCAGCTCTAGAGAAAGCGAAAGAGCAAATTTCAGAAAAGAAAGAAGCGTACTTCCAGGGTGGCGGTGGTGCTAATGAGCCCACTCCAGGAAAACCAAAATATCCTGAGATGACGGTTGATGGAAAGGGCTATAAAGAGATTTGGGATGAGGATAAGCACATGGTAGGTCAGAAGCCATTCCCCGATGTAGGATCCATTACTGGGTTACATCCGAGTCCGGCATCAGCTGATCAGAAAGATGAGCTTAAGCGTAAAGAGATGCTTGCTCGCGCAAAACTCTCTGCGAAATTTGTTAAGGCAATTACTGCGGAAGGACAGGCGGATCTTGGTAGGAGCCGCTGGGATGTATACGCTGGTAAAGACTTAATTCTTTCAGCTACTGTTAATGATATCACTAGCGGAAACGCAACAGACGTTCTTTATAACTCAATTGCCACTGAGAAGTTTGGCACGGACGTATTAAGGAAGATTAAGTCTGAAGGCTTCGAGGCTACAAAATCAGCGCTAATTAAGAGTGCTCAGGGCGCCCCTCCAGCACCGGCTTCTATACCGGGTGGATTGGCGGCTGATAATGCTCCTGCTGCTGAAATGCCTGCGATGCCTGATATGGGCGAAGATGTTGGCGGCGGTTCACCAAAAGACCAAGTTGATGCGGCACTAGATGCGACTGAGGAAGGACTTAGCGATCTTAAAGAGGCCGTTGATGCTATGAAGGGTGAAAGCACGGAGCTAGAATCAGTACCTCCTGCAACTGAGGGTGATTTTGCTGGTGCGGAAGCTGGCGGGTTAGCTACTGCGGCCAGTGTCAGTACTCTTCAGAGCATGCGAAAGACTTTAAACGGAATGCTAACTACCGCAATGGTAGAGGCTTTCGGCAATCTAAAGTCACATGCAGAAGAGCTTAAAATGGCTTCTGAAATTTACAAAAATAAATTTGCATCATTTCAGCCGTCACAACGAAAGTATTTGGATTCACTTGCAATTGACGCAGTTGTAGATGCGAAGCGCACGCTTGCTGATGTTGCCAAACTAAAAGGTGCGTTTGTTAAGTATGCGCACGGAACCGATGGCCTCATTAAACGAGCACAAGGAGCAGGAATGGAAGGAACAGATCAGGCGGTTAAACCCGGAGAGACAGCTGGTGCGCCGGCCGACAGTTATGATCCGATTTTCAAGAAAGAACTCGGTCATTCGTTGCCAGAGCACTCAACGGCAGTAAGCCCAGTAACTCCTACTTCAGGCGTTCATTCTTTTGACCCGTCTGCACAAACGCCTTTGCCCCCGCTATTACACACTGATGCTCCTCCTCCAGCAGGTTCAGCAAGAGTTGATCTTGATAATGCTAGCGACATGAAGGTTACTGTTCCGGCTGGCGCAGATGCTTCTAAATTACCAACAGGAAGCGTTGTTACTGCTGAGTTCGACCTTAGTACAAAAGAGGGTCGTGCAGCTTACCGTATGAAGTTAGCTCAGAAGGGTGTTGATTGGAACGAGATGGTTGGTAAGGCTCATCCGAAAGGCAACCATATTCCGAGCGGCTTAGGTGGCGCGGCAGATAAGCACGATGTCGTTGAGAATATCGCCGAGATTCATGACGCTGTATACAACTTAGCTAATATGCCTGTTAAGGTTAAGAAACAAGCAGAGGCCATTGCCAAGCTAGTTTCCGAGGGCAAGCTTGATGCCGCTGATGTTGATCAGTTAGTTGCTCAGGGAGTTGATGCCGAGGCTGTTAAGTACTGGAAGCAATTCTGGAGTGAGGCTAAGGATTCAGACAGCAAGGACTTCGCCAACAAGCTAGTTCAGGATTACGGCCAGAAGAAAATGGCTGAGGAAGTTCAGAAGCAAGAGGTTCGCATTAAGCGCGCGTATGACCTTGCTTACGAGATGCGTGACCGTGGAATAATCGATCAGAACCAACTCAAGAGCCAGGTTGACGAGATTCTACAGTGGAACGATGAGGCCTTTGAGAGTACAAAGCGCATTATCGCCAAACAAGCAATCAAGAAACAAGCAATGCCGCAAGTTGGATTACTACACAGTTCAGATGTAATTCTTCCGGCCGCAGAGGCAGCTCAGACACAAGAGCACACGGACCTAGTTAGCGTGTTCTCAGGCATGTTCGCTAATCGTAAATTCTAATATAAAGGTAGCGTAAAACCTCCCTTTTAACAGTACAGTCAGGCCAAATTATGTTAAAAAATAAAAATTCAGTAGCGGACTCAGTAGCATCAGAAATGATTGATATCATGGAAAGTGATGAATACCGGGCTGTATTTACGAAAACCGCCGCGAAGAAAGATGACAAAAAAGATAAGAAAGACAAGAAAGATGATGACAAGAAAGAGGATAAGAAAGGTAAGGGCAAATTCCCGTTCTTCATGAAGAAAAAGAAAGCTGATGATTTAGCGGCGGCAATTGATGCTCTCTCAAAAATATCTGAAATTCTAGACGGTCACGGTTTTGTTAAGAGTGCGGCAATTGCTTTAGGTAATATTGACATGCTTGTTTCTGAGGCTAAGTCACACAAAGACGAGGACACAGAAGATTTTGATAATGGCGGAGAGGATGAGGCTGATTGTGGAGATATGGGCGAGCATGAGCATCATCACCCAGAAGTAGAAATATTTGTAGTTGAGCCGAGTGGAGAAGTAAAAAAAAAAGTAAAGGAT
>Ga0315288_10003038_pt1 | contig 21411 bp, 16 predicted proteins | sample YL17G11_20_MG_FD_203454 | JGI IMG/M metagenome (GOLD analysis project Ga0315288, IMG submission 203454) | Sediment microbial communities from Yellowstone Lake, YNP, Wyoming, USA - YL17G11_20 | ecosystem: Environmental > Aquatic > Freshwater > Lake > Sediment | place: USA: Wyoming | collected...
ACAGCAAGAACCGTCGAATGCGCGTGTATCGCAGCAGCTCATCGGCCAACTTGCCGTAATAAAATGTGCGGTTATCGATTCCGTTTATCAGGTTCTTGTCGGGGAACATGATGCTGCATTTGTGCGGTTCGGGGTGCACGGTGCGCATGCACGTGTTTGCGCCGTATTCAATGCGATTTTCTGCTGAAATGCAGCGCATGAATGCGGAGGAACTGGACCCGAACGCGTCCAGCACGGCATCCGACATCGCCGTGAATTGGATGAACGGTTCGCCCATCTCGCGGCAGATTCGCATGATTTCGCGAATTTTGTGATTGTGTCCGGCACCATCGTTGGAGCGAATGATGTCCTCCACCTGCTTCTTCTTGTCCATGTTCTTTATTTTGTTCAGCATGATGCGCATGGAGTTGCGAAACAGTTCATACATTTCGGTTTCCAATTGAATGCGCCGGACATACCGCACCCGGGCAGCATCTTCTCCAGCGCCGGTCTGCACTTCCGCGTCGGCGGCATTCGGGTTCGTCGTGTTGTAAGCGATGACATCCAGCGGTTTCATTCCAGCCGGAATGGCGGCGGCAGGAATCAGCGGTTCGGGAATGTGCGGCCGAATTTCCATGAACTGGTTGGTTTCCGTCATTACGCCGATGAGATGAGCGTCATCTATGACTTGGATGCGCGGCAGGCACGGAATCTTCGCTTTCGTTTCTTTGCTCACGAACGCGAGGAACATGAGCGTGTCCGCATACGAACTCCAAATGTCGGGGTCATCCATCATGACCAGGTCCATGTCTATCTCCAATGAGTTCGAGTCCAGCGGCGATGCCGCGGTCATGACAATTCCGGAATACAGGCGGCCGGCGGTCCGTTTTTCAACGTCCAATCCAATGATTTTGGAATCGTAATTCAGCACCAGCCGGTTGACAGTAAATTTCTCTTTACTCAGAATGGCCATCGCTTCACCCGCCGAAATGTTGTATTTGAACGTGTAGGGTTTGGTGCCTGGCATGGGCACGTTGACTGGGCCGCACCCGGGCAGAATGTGGTCCTTTATCAGCTCTATCATGACCTTCAGGTTGCGCATGAGGGTCGGAGCGTTAATGCTGAACGATTTCTTCACGTCGGATTTTTTGGCATCATCATTGTCTGTGAATTGGAAAATGGGCTCGTAGTAGTTGTACTGTTTAATCAATATCACGGTCATTTTTTTGTGCACGTCGAAAAAGTTGTTGGAATAGTGGTTGGACGGGCACACAATGTTGAGCGCGTCGCTGTTGTCGTCTTTCGGGATTTCCAGGACAATCAGGTTGAATCCCACTTTTTGTGCGTTGAATATTTTGGGATTGAGGGTGGTGAACACGTCCCACATGTAGGTGTGGTCAATCACGGTGTCGTTGCTTGCAATGAAACTTCTGTAATTCTCGTACGCATTTATGGTGTTATTCATTGCAGCCGTCGTCCGTTCGCGCGTTTTTGCGCCCTTGTCCTTCATGCTCGCCTTCATTTTCTGCACGTAATTGGTCTTGCTGTATATGGATGCGGATGCATGGACCTCCTTTTCCTGGCCGGGTGCGGGTTTGAATGCATCCACCAGCGTGCCGTTTTGATACGTTAAAAACGAGTCCAGCGTGATGCCGTCCAGAATGATTTGTTTCATTTCGGGGATGCTTTTGGGTTGGGGGTCCTGTCGCAGGGCGGCCATGCACGCAATGAACGACTGCAGTTCGCTCAGCTGCGACGGTTTTTCGTCGCGGCCCATCGCGTCCCGGTCCCATTCCTGCACCCCTTGCCGCAGCAAGCACTTGACGTTCTTCTTCAGGGTTTTGTTTGTCTGGCTGACCTGACACGTGCTGTTGTCGTAGTTCAAAAACCGTTGCACGGGTTGCGGCAAATACCCGCGACGCCCCGCCGGAATCGGGAATTTGTCCGGACCCACGATATAGTCATCGGGAGCCTTGACCGCGGGTTTAGGTGCCGCTGCTGCTGCTGCTGGGAGTGCTGCTGGTGCTGCTGGGAGTGCTGCTGGTGCTGCTGCTGCTGCTGGTACCATTGATGCAATTGATGCCATTGATGCCATTGATGCCATTGATGCAATTGATGCCATTGCTGCCACGGGTTTAGGTGCTGCTGCTTCTGACGCCACTGCATGACCTTTGGCAGTGCGAAGCTTGTCCTCGCACACCTTCAAATCGGCAAACTGCTGTTTTTTTTTGAAGCAGCACGGCACGCACAGGCCGTCTGGGTGCACACTCGAACTCAAAAATCCGGGATAATGCGGGATGTATCCCTTGGCGCCCATGTGCTCCTTGCCGTAATCATTGAACTCGAAAATGTATTTATCCCGCGTCACTTCCTTCTCCTTTTTGCCGATAATGTGCGGTTCCAAGTGCTTGTCTTTGACCTCTTGTTCGGTCATGGGCCGCCGGTCTTTGAAGCTCCAGTACCGGGGGCACATGTAGTAGTACTTGTTGTCGGGGTCGGACCCGTATTCCAGCGCGTCCTTCAGCATGGGTCGCGTTTCCGGGTCGGCATGCAGCTCATCGTATTCTCGCTTGGACAGCACCACCGGCTGGCGTTTGATGTTGGACTGGCAATTCGTGGAATACGTGTCATAATTCCCCGTTTTTTTGGAGAGAAACAGGATGGGTTCGCTCTTTTGCAGCTTGTGTTCAAACGGGTTCGGGTTTTTCAATGATTGGGGTGCGTACTTCATGCTGGCTTCTTCTGCTTCTTCTGCTTCTTCTGCTTCTTCTGCTTCTTCTGCTTCTTCTTCTTCAGACCCAGAGTCAGAGTCGGATTTGGAACCCTTTGCTTTTGCCTTGGGTGCACCACCCGTTTGGCTTTCGCTCTCGCTCTCGCTCTCGCTCTCGTTTTCTCCGCTTCTTCCGCTTCCATCGTCTCCCATCAAATCCAGCACATCACCCAGGCCCGCGTATTCATCTTCTTTCACTTCTTCTAATGCGATACCTTCCGCTTCTCGTTCCAATGCGCGCTCCAGAGCCATTCGGTCTTCAAACGCCAGGTCGGAGACAAATGCGGGACTCGCGCTCACTGCCTCGTCTGCGCCGCTCATTTCTTTCACCTTGGTGATTTTGCGTTTGAAACACATGCTTTGCAGCACGGACATTGGCACGCGCGTGGTTCGCTCGCCTTTGCGGTCTCGATACATTGCAATCCGCACGACGGCATCCAAATATATTTCCAGCAGGCGGATGTACCACACACTGGTGATGTCGCTGATTTCGATGTGCAGGTCCATGTTTTCGCGCCGCACAACGGTCAAAAATCCGGGCTGTTTGACCCGGGTTCGGCTGTGTCGGTGCGCGCTCTCCATGACTTGCTCATCCAACTGATAATCCGCGATGATTTTCATGGCCGCTTCTTCCGTCTTGGCCAGCCGATTTTTAACGAGTCCGGACACGATGCTGGCAACCGTGGCGTCTTTGCGCATGCGGTCCGCAATGTATGCTTGCGCCCCGAATCGCTCGTCATAATTGGACACGCGTTTGTATCGCATGCTCAGTTCCGCGGCGGTTTCGTCCACCACCGTGAAAACGGCGGACATGCATCCCATGATGCCGTTCGCCTGAATCATCGGCGTGTTCGTCAAATACGCGGCATACGTCATGTCCACAATTTCCACCGTGGGAACGGCAATGCTGCAAAACATGTCAATGCTGTTGCCGCTGGTGCTTTGCAGGAAGTTGCGCGCTTCATCCAGCAACGGATTCAGGCACTCGCGCAGCACGCGGTCGGTGGCATTGTCGTACGCCGAACCGTATTGCAGCGCCTGCCGAAAATGCGCTTTCACGTGCACGTTGGCTTCCGCGTCAAATTCGCACACCACTTCGCACGCGAAGCCGTCAATCAGGTGTTCCATGTAGGCTGCCACCCGCCGCCGTTTGCCAATCTCGCCATCCAGGCGCATGATTTTGGATTTGGTCAGCGCGGGAATGCGGTTTCCGTTTTTGGCAACACCGGGCGCATACATGCGATACACCTTTTCTCGCTGGCCCTGCGGGTTGTATTTGATGAGCGGCGTTTGTTGCGCGCTGTGCAGCATTTTGAACAGGCTGTCCAGCGGCATTGCGAATCGCGCAATCGGTTGCATGATGAAATGCACCGACTTAATCCCGCGTTCGACGTATTGCAGCTCCTCGGGTTGTTGTCGGCCGCCATACACTTGATACAGCACATCCACGGCCTCATTGTGCTGGATGAATGCGTCGTCAATGAGCGGGCGCGTGTCATCCAGCAGTTCCTGCCTGCGTTCGGCCAGCTCCTCGCGAGAGGCGATGCCTTTTTCGTGCAAATACGGGTAATACAAATTTATGATTTCAGAACCGGCGCCAGCGCCAGCACTCCCAGCGCCAGCAGTCAAAACATCGGCGGCGCAACAAACGTGTATGACATTGTTATGCATGGGTCCGTATTCTAGCAGCACGGTTTTGTTCTTGTTTTTCACTAAATCATGGTGCGCCTTTTTCAAAAAGGGGTCCAACACGGGCTCAAACGGGTCGGCCGGCATGGGGTAGTCGTACTGCAGCGTTTCGCCCAGCGGCACGTCCATGCGCAGGTCCTCACTGCCCTGAACGGCCAACAGGAATTCGGACAGTTCGTCTGGCGTGTAGTCGGTTTTATCGGCTTTCTCTCTGATGCTCTCGCACAGTCGTTCTGCCAAGTGAGGACTCTTCAAATTCTGACACAGCGTCACCAGCCGGTGGCGCGAAATGGGGAGCCGATGATTGCACGTCAGGAGCCGAACGGCGCGTTCCACCGTCAAAAATGGCTGCACGCTGGCAAACAGGTAGAGCTCGCCGTACGACACCGACGGCAGTTCCACCAGTATTTTGCGCTTAATGGTTTCTATGGTGTCGTCTGGGTGTATGCGCTGATTGGAGTACTTCACCCGTTCATTCGGCGGCGGATTGGCCTCATCGGCCGGGCCAAACACAATGAGTTGGTTGGGTCCCATGATGTTGACCGTGTAAACTGGATTCGCATCATTTTTGGGATGTTCCATTATTATGCTTATACGATGTTATAAAATGGTATGAAAGTTATGAAATTTGTAAAAATTACAATTATATAATTGTTGATATATTAATGTTGTCATTTGTAATTAAATGATTTTACACATAAACAATTTGCAACATAATGATGCATAAGGCATAAGGCATAAGGCATGGTGCTGACATTCAAACTCATCACGGCCATGTGCTCGAATGGCGGCATTGGCTACAAGGGCGAGCTGCCGTGGCCGCACTGCAAGGCTGACATGGCCCATTTTGCCAAACGAACCACGGGTGCAGGCAACAATGCGGTCATCATGGGGAAAACCACGTGGTTCAGCATTCCCGTGCGCCCGTTGCGCAGAAGGGCCAACCTCATTCTGTCATCTAATCCTAAGCCTGCCAATTTGGAACACTGGTTCACTTCCATGCCGGACCTGTTCGCGCATTTAGAGTCCGCAAACTACGACGAAGTGTGGGTCATTGGCGGTGCCAGCATTTACGAGCAGTTTTTGACCATGCATAAAAACGGCGAAATACTCATCGATGAGATGTGCATTACCACGATGGAGGGCGATTACGAGTGCGACACGTTTTTCCCATATTACCAAATTAAACCAAATTAAACCAAATTAAACCAAATTAAACCAAATTAAACCAAATTAAAATATAAAATATATCGGTTATGCATAGGTTAAACAAGACATAATTGCACAAATGTCTGGTCAAACAGACAATGTAAATTATTTCATTGCATGGTGGTCTGCGGTTTATTCTCGTTTGGCATATTTGAATCCTCAAGACTTTTTAGGAAGGTACACCGAAATATTTGGAGACACAAAAGGAACGGTTAATTTGGGAACAACTGTGAATGATGGCAGCGGAGGTGCCTTGCCAGCAACAAGTGTCCTTGACATGATGAATAAGCAGGCACTTCGAGGAATTCAGGGATTGTTAGATGATAGAATTATGCTGAATCTAAATGTCACCAATGCAAAACAAAATGACAAACGATGGGGACTGAATGTCATTGTAGTGGATGGAATAAACGCCAGTCCTCGGACTCCGACCACGCTGACATTGGATTGCATAACGAATTATGGACCCAATGGCCAACCATCGGATGCTTATGGTGAAGCACCACAAGTTGCATCCTGGGCTGAAAAGGTGAACATCATATTGGGGGAACGCAGGAAAATGGTAGAGGATAAAAAAAATCCAGCCTCATTGACGCCCGCCATCATGAATTGTGCACCTGCCCTTGTTCTCAAGGACAATTCGCAGCTCGTGTTTCGCGCCATATCGGATTCAAATTATGGAACAACTTACGTGTTTGGCGACAAACGTGCCCCCAATCTGGTGTGGGTAGTGTTTCGGGGCACTGCAAATGCAAAATCCGCGCTCGCGTATTCTCGTCCCAGTTCGTTGACCCCCACCAAACTTGTTGATTTTTATGGAATAATAGATGCGGGATTGATTGGAATTTTCAAAATATTGCAGGAACAGATTCACATCATTCTGCAAATGGCGGTTGATGTTGCACAAGAATTGAATCCAGGCGTGCAGCTTGCACCAGGTTCCATGAAATTGTTGACAACCGGTCATTCACTGGGCGGAGCCATGGCCACCGCATTTGCAGGTGAATACGTCCAACAAATTTCGCCCAATTTGGCGAGCATTACTGGAGCATCAATATTTGATGTTAACATTGGGTGCTATTCATTGGCATCCCCCCGCGTGTTTGGGCCGAAAGAAGCCGCCCTATTCTGTTGCTTGACGGAGTCAAGCGACCTGTGCAAAAAAGACCCGGCCGCGGCATCTTATAATGCTGCCGATGGAAAAGTTAGGGGGAAAATATCTTATTTGCGAGTGGTTACTACACTGGATTTGGTGACTGCATTGCCCAAGATAGGTTATGAGCACCCGTGCTCAGAATTCAATGATGGTGAACGCGACATGATAACAATGGACTGCGACATTGAAGCAGGCACAATGCTTGCCTCTAAAAAGTTCATAAAAAACAAGGTTTCCACGCGATGCTTAAATCTGACACACAAGCGCCCCGCTATGACTGCCGATTTTTCAAAGGCGCCAGTGTGCACTGACAAACGAAAGAAAACCATGAGCATTTCTTCCATGTTGTATCATTTGACATATTGCGGAATCATGTTTGCGGGTGGAGTTGACATGAGTTCCGCTCTTTCATTGGATGTGGAGCGACTGCAACAAACTGATGTCCAAACTGCAGCAGTTGACCCCGTGGCACTCAAAATTAAGGCAAATGATACAATGATGAGGGTGCTGTGGTATGGAATTCAAAATGCACCGGTGTCCAAGTGTGTGTTTTTTGATTTGGCTCCATTTCGTGTGAATGAAACGATGGCACAAGGAGGAGGCAGAATAAATCAAAAGGGTGGATGGCCTAATCCTTTCAGGGCCAAGGTTGCTCCTCTACCTCAGCCAATCGCTGCTCCTGCTACTGCTGCTCCTGCTGCTGCTGCTACTGCTCCTGCTGCTGCTCCTGCTTATGTTCCTCCTGCTCCTGTCAATTCATCCGTGCTTCTTGAAGATTCTAATATAACAAATAAATTCATAGCTGGTTTAAAACAAGCAATAATTGCAGATGCCAAATACAGTTATGATATAAAAACTGCAGCGGTTAAACCTCCAATTTTATACAAAAATGATAAACCTCCTGCAGCGGTGTATAATTATTTATATCAATTGCCAAAGGACATTGGAGAGACTAGTAAACACACATTGTTTTTTGGAAATAATGCGCCTGCTGCACCACCTGTGTACGATGCGGATAACTTGGACGAGCACGATAAGGCGGTTATAGATAACCATTACAACAATGTGTCCTCTGAAGATAAATCTAACCATGTCGCTGCAGCAACATCCATAGAATCCCACATTGCAGCCACAGCACCGGCAGTAGCCACAGTACCAGCCACACCGGTAGCACCAGCCACACCGGTAGCACCAGCCACAGTAGCACCAGCAGCTGCAACGGCAGTAGCCACAGCAGCACCAGTAGCAGCACCGGCAGTAGCCACAACAACGGCAGCACCAGCACCAGTAGCACCAGCAGCTGCAACAACAGTGGCACCAGTGCCAGCACCAGCCACAGTAGCACCAGCAGCACCAGCCACAAATGGAGGAAGACGAACTCGCCGTAATAAATCAAACAACCGGTCTCGCAAGCACAGGAAAGGCAAGAAAGGCGCAAGAATCTCTCGTCGCGGCAATAAACGGCACACAAAACGGCATTGAATGAATGCAATGCAATGCAAAATAACTAACGCATTAAAACATTATAAAAAATAAAATACATTCATTTTTTATATAAACACAAACACTACGCAACAATGAGTTGTTTATTCAACAGTCTCTCTCATTTCATTCCGCAAACCGACCCGCAGGCCATTCGCCAGCGCATTTGCGAGTACCTGCAGGCCAATTCGCCGATCATTGATGGCATGAACACGCACGACGTGCTGCAATTGGATTCTTCATCTGACCAGTACATTGACGCCATGCGCAGCCCATCTACCTGGGGTGGCGCCATTGAGATTCAGGCCGCGTGCAACATTTGGAACGCGCGCATCATGGTGCACGACATCCGAACGGGCCACGGGCAAACCATTGAGTTCTTGCCGGTTTCCGCTCTCACTTCAGACAAAACATTCGAGCTGGAATGGAGCGGCGGACACTACGAGCCAATTAAGTCCCATTAGATTGGACACCTGTTCCGGTTGACATTAAATTTCAAATGAATAGTTAACATTTTCCCAATCAAAATCATGCAATTTGCCCCTGTAATAAATTGATGGTGTTTTTTCTTTATTTAAACATTCAATATTTTTTAAACGAAACCTTGCAACGTCATAATGCACCGAATTCTCGTATTCAGTCAGTTCAATGCAAATCATGTCATCGTCAATAAATGACTCTTTTCGGTTTGATATTTCGCATAGATTTGATAATTTATACTGAATACGATATCTTTTTTCAGTTTGATGAGTTGGATAGACCTTGCAAATTTGACGACATACATATTTTTCTAGAAACCGGTATTTTTCAAAATCAACAAGCCTAACCAGGGTGCCTTTGTCATACCTATATCGTTTAAGAAGTTTGGTGTAAATGTGCAGTATTATATCATCTGGTAAATTTTGAACGAGCTCCATTTTGTACATATGTTGTTTGTTGTTTTTATATTTGAAACAAAGCAAAAACGTAAACAAAATCAAAAAAAATCATGCCGTAGATAGTGGGTCTGAGTCTGATTCTAGTTTAGCCACTGGTGCTACTACTGGTGCTACTGTTTTGCCTGTTATTGTGGCTGGTGCTGCTGCTGTGGATGGTGAATTTGTGGCTGGTGCTGCTGCTGTGGATGATGGTGAATTTGTGGCTGGTGCTGCTGCTGTGGATGATGGTGAATTTGTGGCTGGTGCTGCTATTAGTACTCCAGCATTTGGTGCAATCTCGGTCATTTCAATGGGTTTTTGTACAATATTGGACATTTCAATGTCCCCCTCTGGTGGTTGTGGGGTTCTGGCTGGCGGTGCTGGTGGGGGCGGTGCTGGTGGGGGCGGTGCTGGTGGTTTTAAGGCTGGAATAATTTCCCCTCTATCGGAATCAAATGCTGCTTTTACTTTATCCGCAAAGTTGGTTGCATCCAAAGCGGTCGATATGGTGGTTTTTTGTGCATCAACCACTTGTTTTAAATTGGGCATTTTGTCATACAACGCACTTCCAATACTTCCCACAACATTCAATTGGTCAAACTTTTTTCGCATGTATATTCGCATGCTATCTGCCGCATTATAAAAGGTTGGATCACAAGATGATGCCGGATTTCGATTGAGGCACGTCTTATATGTTTTTTGAGACTGCAGCAATGGATACACCAATGCTCCTTCCAACATGGAATGAAATTTAATATCAGTGAGCACCTTGTTTTGTAAGTCCCTCAATTCATTCATTTGATTATTAATCAACAATTGCACCACAACCGTGGTGTAAGTCGTTGAAAATGAAGCAGAAAACGCGCCAACATACAGTGCAAGATATGCAACAGCTTCATTTAATTCTTCTACGAATTTGGGCGCACTGAAAAAAATTTGTTTCCTTTTATTATTAAATTTTGTCCACAAAGAGAGAGGTGGTTCGGTGGCCGTATTATCTTGTGCAGTTTGACGAATGGCTGCATCATCAATAATCATGTTAACTGCAGCATCAGCCTTCTTCTTTAATGCTCCGAAATTGGTCAAGTCGTTTTTAATCGATGTATAATCAGTTGGGTCCAATAGCTCGTCAAACTTGGTAAGAATGGTATTCAGTGCAATGTTAACATCGCGCGTGTCAATTGGAAACCCGTACGTGTCGGCAATGTGCATGGAAACATCCGCAATCCCACTCAATTTTTGTAGGACTAAAAACAATTCGTCCATGACAAGCATCAATCCATTGTATGCTTTTAGTTTCTCTCTTACGATAAAAACCGCGGACATAAGGAGCAGAGCTCCAACCACAATTAACCCACCCGATGCCACTGCAACCGATGTGCCTGCAATTCCTGTGACCGCGGCCATTACCTCGGGCCTTCCTAAAGCAGTTTTAATCATTTCGGGCAATGTGGTAATGACAGTAACGCCGACGGATGTTTGGATCGCGGCGGATGCGACATTCGTAATGGGTTGTTGAACTTGTTTGCTTGGAACAATTGGTCCACCCACGGGTGTTTTGGGGGTGGATTTAAACAGATTACCGAATAGGCCTCCCTTCATTTTGCGTGTTTTTTTGTGTCTTGCATTCGATTCTGCCAATTTTAGTATTATTTTGTGTTTCGTTTTATTGTGCATTGGGTTGTCTTATCATGCGTTATTAATATAACATGATATAAAATAAATAAACATTTAACCTCTATTTTAATTTTAATTTTAATTTTAATTTTAATTTTAATTTTAATTTTAATTTTAATTCAATAAAAAGCTCTAAGCATCAAAATACGGATTGTCGTTGATTTCAATGCCGCAATACTGCTGGGGGTCGTTCTTATAATCCACCGGCGTGTATATTTTGATTTCAACGGCGTTTTGCAGCAGGAACTTGAAGTTCTTCCAGAACTCGTCCTTGTGTCCGATGCTCTCGGTCATGATGTGCGCCATTTCGTGCAGCGCAATGAACATCAGCGTGTTGGAGTCAATCAGCTTGGTGCCGGTTTTGGTGGTGTTCAGGCAGAACGCCAGCTTCTCGCCCTTGTTCTCGCTGTAAGCGGTGTATTCGCTCGTGGGCAGCGTTTCGCCCACCTGCTGCGGGTCAAATCCCTCCACTAATCGCCGCACGTTCTCCTGGTCGGGGTACGTCTTCTCCATGTGGTCCACCAGTTTCTTCATGTTGACGGTGCACTGCGCCAGCAAATCCGCTGCCAGAACCAGTTTGGACCGCTCGCGCACGCAGTACTTGTTGCCATCCACATCAGAAACCACACACTTCAGCTGGAATGAGTCCGAGTTTTGATACACGCGTAAACAAATGATGGCAATTAGGGCAATCAAAATGTATCCTAAAATGTTAAAATTCATTGGGACTGGGTTTCTGCTTTCTGCTTATAATACACCTGTTATTTTATAATTTTCGCACATTTCATTCGCTCCTCTTCGCACTTCTCTTCCCGCTTCTTTTCGCGCTTCCCGCTTTAACACTTGATGAATTTGTAGGTTATACCGCATTCATCTCTGGTTTCCCAAACACCGCATATTTTCAGCATGAATTTATTGCCCCCCACTCCAATGCACGAGCATGTGTCAGGATGCGGATGCGGATGCGCATTATCATCCGCATCCGCATCCGCATCCCCAATCGCGTCATTCATGTTTGAATTCATGTGCAGGTAGGATTTAATGCATCCGCCATTCAATTGGTCACTCAGCGAATAAATGCACTGCCGCGTCCCTGAAATCGAATCCACGTATTTATCCACAATCTCGGATTCAATGGCGTGCAATCGAGACACCAGGGTTTGATTCGCAGGCAGTCCAGGGTCAAATGACACAAACACTTTATTGTAGTGTTGTTCATATTTTGCACTGGCTAATTCCAGCACGATTCCAATGCCGTTCAGAGAGATGTGAGGGGTTGAATAAATGATGCGCGAGAATTTGCTGGCATCGCCTTGAATGGCGGGCCCGAAATGCAGGTGGACTGCATCAAACTTGTGCGGATAAATTAGAAAACTCATGTTGCAGTGAAGGCGTCTTAATATATGCGTTGCAATGTGTTTAAATAAATAACTATGTGAAATAACAACCAGAGCAGCGCCCCCCCCCATTAAGCCATGAAGTTTCATGACAACCACTTTGAGACGTACGTTGAATCCGCAATGTCAACCCCATTGCATCCCAAATTGAAAACGTTGTACACAACTGCGTTTCCGTCATCCATCAACCATCTGCGAAATTTGATATTTTACGGCCCACCCGGAACGGGTAAATACAGCCAGGTGCTTGCGTGCATAAGCCGATACAGTCCAACCCATCTCAAATACGAAAAACGCCTGACCATTTCATACAACAAGGAGACGTATTTTATAAAAATCAGCGACGTGCATTTTGAAATCGACATGTCGTTGCTGGGATGCACTTCCAAGCTGTTGTGGAACGAGATGCACAACCAAATCGTGGATGTGATCAGCGCGCGGGCAGACCCAGTGGGCATCATCGTGTGCAAATGCTTTCACACCATTCACAGCGAGTTGCTGGAAACGTTTTACAGCTACATGCACATGCCACCCCAGGGGGGGACCAATCACATTCGTTTGAAGTACATTTTGATCACGGAACACATTGGCTTCATCCCAAACAACATTTTGAACAGCTGCGAGATTGTGCCAGTGGCGCGCCCCACGGCTGCCATGTATAAAAAAATCATTGCACCTGTCACACATGCAAATTTGGTGCCAGACCGCGTGACAAACATAAAGGTTCTTCAAAATTGCGAAGACCCGACCCAAGCAAACCAAGCGAACCTAGAGCTGTTTGACAACTTGTGCGATTACATCACCAACGTGGAACAAATTCGGTTCGCACAATTGAGAGAATTGTTGTATGATATCCTAATTTATGATTTTGACATTGCGGATTGTGCGCATCATTTAATCACCGAATTAAAACGCAAGGGGTTTCTGCACGATGATGACATGTCCGAGGTGTTAATCAACACCTACCGATTCCTGCAGTATTACAACAACAACTACCGTCCCATTTATCATTTAGAAAACTTTGTCTTCATGTTGATTAACATCATTGGTGCAAATAAAGTAATAAAGCAATGAGTCAATGATAATGCAACCTACAAAGGCAACAAGGCAATAACAACATAAATAATGAACATCAAAGATGCGCGCACAATGATGGGGGTGTCGCGTGACTGTTCGTTGACGGAATTGAACAAACGGTACCGCATAATGGCTCTCAAGCTTCATCCCGATAAAAATGGGAACACGCCCGATGCGACCGCTGCATTCCAGGAGTTGAATGCGGCATATCGCATCCTGTTGCTTGAAGTGGATACAACTGATGCGAATGATGCCGCTGCTGCTGCCGATGCATACAAGGACACCGAACCCTATTCGAATATTTTCATGAATTTCGTAAAATCTCTCTTTTCATCCAAGCACAAATCTGAAAATGACAAGGAACCACGGATGAATCCGTTGTTGGCGGAGTTGTTGCACCGGATTGTGCATGACTACGCGTCCGCGTCAGTGAATGCGGTGCTGGATTCACTGGACCCGTCGCTGCTGTTTCAGCTGTATGAAACGTTAGAGCAGTACAATTCGGCGGTCAGCATGGACACTCACATTTTTGAGGAAATCATGCGCATGATTCGAGAGAAAATGCAGAATAATAACATTATCATTTTAAAACCATCTCTCAAAGACGTCATTCAGAATAACATTTCGGTGTTGCAATTTGAAGGTCAAACGTTTTATGTGCCCTTGTGGCACAGCGAGTTGCACTACCGAACTCAAGAGGAAAAACAGCTCATCGTGAAATGCATGCCCGAACTTCCAGAGCACATGTCAATCGACGCCAACAATGAGTTGCACATTGACGTTCGCGCGGACATCAAAGAGCTGCTGCACAGAGGCAGTGGCGTGCTGCGCATTCCTTTGTATGATTCTGAATGTTTGGAACTGCAGGTGAGAGAATTGCACATTAAACCCAGGCAAACAATTGTTATAAGGAATAATATTCATGGAATTTCTCTCATTTGCGCGAATGACATTTACGATGTGAGCACCAAGGCGCCCATCTGCGTGCATGTGCGACTCGTTTGAAGGCACGATGATGATGATGGCCCGGATGCATGTTGTTGTTGTGTGTTGTTGTTGGTCAATGCAATAAAAACATGTGATTTATAATATCGATGCAATGTACTACAGACACTACAGACATATTACCATGACACCCCAACCCGAAATGAATGATGCTACATTCTGTTTTCTCGCCACGCGGGATTTGGTGAAGGAGCACATTTGGCGCGAATGGTTTGATGGGTTGGAAAGGCTACGGTTTAAATTTTCGATTGTGGTGCACTGTCCAAGGGACAAGATTAGGTCGAACTGATTGAAACGTTATTTGATTCCAGATGAACGTGTGCGCAAGACCGCGTGGGGATGGTTGGTCATGGCAATGATGTCCATGTATAATTATGCAGTTGCAGCGCATCCGGCTGCGTGGTACACCTTGCATTCGGAAACCTGCGTTCCCATGGTGAGTCCTGCAAGATTTGTCGAGACGTTTAATAAACACAAGCAGAACTCATTTATTTCATACAGCAAGGCGTGGTGGAACCCATTAATAACGAAGCGTGCAAATTTGCATGTGTTTCCTCCGGCCATGCGGCTGGTGCATTCTCAATGGTGCATCTTTTGTCATGAAGACCTGAGCCAAATGGTCGGTTTGCCCAAAACAGATAACCGCATAAATCAGGTGTTGACCACGGTGATGCGCGGAAAAATCGCAGATGAAAGTTATGCTGCCATCCTGTTGCTTCTCATCAACAATTTTAAAAACGTGATAAGCAAACCCACCACTTTAGTGGATTGGAAACGGAACAATCTGAACCATCCGCACACATTTGATGATTGGACCAAACAAGATGAAACCATTGTGCGTGCCATGATGCAAAATGGAAGTGAATACATGTTCATGCGCAAGATTGGACCCGAATTTCCGGACCGCATATTGCGCATGTTTATTGCATAATAAAAATATTCACATTGTTTATACACAATCATACAAATAATCACGCAAATAATCAAACAATCAAAATCAAAAATCAAATGTCTATCAACAAACTGGTGATTGTGCACGTGTTTCACATCCTGTTTGTGGGAGGGCTATTTTTGTATTTAGGCATCCGGAAAAATGCAGCTCCATCATGGTTGTATCCCGCCCTCGTGTTTTTGGGCATTGGCATCATCATTGCACACGGACTAAAACTATTAAAAAATAGATATTCTCTCGTTTCATGGTTCCATGTTTTGATTGTGGCGCCGTTAGTCATCTACATTGGACGCACCGGTCCCCATGCACCCCCGATTGCTTACACGCTAATCCTTCTTGAAGGCATTCTGGCCATCAGCTACCATTCATATGCACTGTACAATGGAACATAACCGCGTGGTGCCTTGGTTCGTGGTGCCTTGGTTCGTGGTGCCTTTTTTTAAGCCATGGATTGGATTGGTTTGGATGGTTGGTTTAGTATTTGAACAAATGAATGAATGAAAACAATGAAAAAAATATTTTTATTGTTTTTTTTGTTGCTTACCTGTTGTCGTGGTGCCTTTTTTTAAGCCCGGAAGTGGCTTACTTCTTCTTGGCGACAATCTTCTTGGGGGCAGAAGCAGCGGCGGCGGCTACAGGTGCAGGTGCAGGCGCGGCGGACGACATGGCTCTCCTGAGTGTGGGCTGCACCTCTTCCTCCTCTTCTTCGGATTCAGAGTCCTCGACATCGACTTCATGTGCGGCAGATGCTGCAGCAGCGGATGGAACTTGGTCGTCGTCATCGTGCTGTGCCGCCTGAGCCTTTGAAGGCGCAGCAATGCGCTTCTGCTCATCCTCATCGAGCACAATGTGGCACTTGCCGCGCAGGCTTGCTTTGGGCCTGAGAACTGCCTGAAAGAGGCGCCAGGTCACGCCGAAACTGCCGCCAGCGAACCAGAGACCACCGCAGGTGATGATGAGCGAAACGTCGGAGCCCTTGGTGATGATGTCTTTGGGAGTCTTGCCATCGGAACTGGGGAACAGCGTGGTGTTTTCGGTGTCGTAGATTTCAATGCCCTTCCACTCGCCGTCGTAGAATGGCAGCTTGACCTTGAGCGTGGGGTTCTTGCTCAAATCGGGCTCGCCAGTTGCGGGGTTCTTGGCGTAGTAGAGCATGGGCGTGAAGATGGCGCCGATGACCTCGGCAGACATGGCCTTGCCGAACCATTCCTTGGAGTTGGCGATGGCATCGCGCTTGATTTTGGCCTCGAATTGCTGCATGTTGGCAAAGAACTTGCTGATTTGGGGTGTTTTGTACTCGTCGCTGGGGAATTGGAGCGCCATGGTGTAGGATTGAATCTCGCCGGTCTTCTTGTCAGTGTTCTCGTTCACGCCCCACGTCAACATGAGCGGCGTCTGAACGTTGAGCACGGAATTGGATGCAGCATTGAGAATGCCGACACTCTTTCCGCCAGAATTGTTGACCTTGACTTTTGCGTATTTGGTATCGGACTCGACATTGAAGTTGACGCCAGAGAGAATTTGAGAGGTGGTGGTGGCCATTGTATTGGTTGTCGTCGGGGTGGTGTGGTTGGTTTGGTGGTGGTTGTTGTTGCTTTGAACTGCCTACCCTTCCTATGCCCAAACCTTTAAATCAATTTTTTTTTTAATTCGCCAAAAATACTTAAAGAGGTCATGCCATGACCCTTCACATTTTTAATAAATTTATTTTGAAAATACATAAATCAAAAACAAGACAGTGGAGTTGACCAGCTTAAATAACACGCGAGACGAAAATTCTCCGTCAGCTGTGTAATAATTGTATGTCATGAGGTATGAACCAAGAGAATACACAAGGAATGCGGGGGAATATATGGTTTTGTTTTTTTGCATGAGATGCATGAGCTGCATGAGCAATGCCGCTGTGATCATGACGCGTGCTACAGTTGCCATGTCCATTTTGATTGATTGATTAATGAATTGAATAATTGATGCAATTGGTTATGTTATAATGAAATATTATATTTTACAAAACAAATGCGATTCGGTTCATGGTTCATGCCCATCATTGCCTATCAAAGGCAATTCTTTGTGAAAACCCAATGGATTTATGATTTTGTGTATTTTACTTGAAATGTAATTCAATGGGACTTTTACTGTCGCATAAACACCATTCACAAAATCAATGTGATTTCCCATTTTATCACAATTTTTAATAACACTGACGTCCAGCTTCTGCAATATTAAATCCAGTTTTTTCTCTATGACGTCAATTCTATCCGTCAATTCTTTCAGTTGGTGTTCGATGTCGATGTCCTGATTCGAATTCATGATTATTATAATTATTGAAATATAATAATAATGCAATAAACACGGACGGATGGTCAATGGTTAAACCAGTCCGTTTGCCACGTGGGTTTTAAGAATGGACACGGCGCATTCCTTGTTGACACCGTCAGTCATGAATTTGGTCTTCTTGGACGAGAGAATTTCCGAAATAATTTGCTCAATTTGTGCAAACATTGCAGCATCGGCCTCGCTGGCACCGACCGACTTTTTCAAGGATGCGACCAGCGCGCGGAGGCGAGCCACCTCTGCCTTGAGACCGCTGAATACGGTTTGACCGGAGGCGTAGCGCTGAGTCAGGTCCTTCATATTGAGCAAAGCATTGCTGTATGCGGTGGAATCGGCGCGCATGACGTTCTTGTATTTCTCATAGTGTGCCAGAAACGCTTGGGCCAGGTCGCGCGTGTCATACACGGTGGCATTGCGGGCGCGAGCCAGAATATCAATCATCGTTTTCTTGTGCTCATCGCTGACCAGTTTTGACACGTGGTCAGAAAGCGCGGCAAAGTTGGCATTGGTTGCATCGAGCGTTTGCAGGAACTGCGGCTTGATGGCGTCGAGCTTTTGCAAATAGCGCGAATCTGCGGTCATTTGGGCGTAGTGAGCGGCGATGCTGGCATTCGTCCGAAGGATGCTGGCCTGCAGTTGAACCAGTCGCTTTTGCTCCTCATCTTGCTTCATAATGAATTTATCCAAATCAGTTTGAGAGATATTCACATTCTTCTTATTTTGGTCAATTTCTCTCTTCTGAAGAGTTTGGGTTTCATGAATGATGGCAATGACCCGAGTGTGCATGTTGTTGACGCTGCCGATGACGTCGTCTTTCGACTTCGCATAAGACACCGGTGCTTTGGGAGCAGCAACTGGGAGAGCAACAACATTGGGAGCAGCAACAGGTGCAACAGGTGCTTTGGGAGCAGCAACTGGGAGAGCAGCAACCTTGGGAGCAGCAACTGGGAGAGCAGCAACAGGGAGAGCAACAACCTTGGGAGCAGCAACAGGTGCAACAGGTGCTTTGGGAGCAGCAACAGGCACAGGTGTGTGTCTGCAATAAACCCGATTGTGATTGTTATTGTCGCTGGTCCACAACCACTCGGCATCAGCTGGAATTTGGGGACGAGACCCACCACCAACCGATCTCCAAATGTTGTTGTCCTGGTTCCTGCTAAAACTAATGGCTTTCGGCCATGCAGAATCATCAAATGCATTTTCATTCCAGTTTGAAAATTTGGTTGTGGTGCATTTCCAGTCGGCTGGTTTGGTTGCCTTTCCATTGAACACCCCAATGAATGCAGCAGGACCGCCATGGTCCACTCCATCAATTGCAATTACATCTCCTGCTTTCACAATTGGAGAGAAATGGTAAGTGGTTGTCCAGCTGCTTCCTCTGCCAATCTGTTTTCCTCCAACATATAAATCAAACTCGTTATCACATGTCATGAAAATGGGGAAGGATTCTGTGGCAGGTTTAGGCGCAGCCGCAACTGCAAGAGGAACTGCAACCGCAATCTTAATTGCAACAGGAGCAGGCTTGGGTGCAGGTTTAGGCGTAGCCTTGGGTGCTGCAGGCGCAGGTTTAGGAGCAGGTGCAGGTTTAGGTGCAGGCGTAGCCTTGGGTGCAGGAGCAGGCGTAGCCTTGGGTGCAGGTGCAGGCGTAGCCTTGGGTGGAGGTGCAGGAGCAGGTTTTGGTGCAGGTTTGGGTGCAAGACGAATCGACACCAATAAATTGCGTCCTTCATGAGCGTTGGTGGAATTGAATTCATGGGTGGAATTGAATTCATTGAATGCATTGGTGGCATTTAATCCATGCTGTGGATAGCGATGATGCGCATGATGCGTGTGATTCTGCTCGTGAGGAGCGTCAATTGGAATGCTGGCTGTCATGGACAGCGTGCACAACAACAAAAGGCAAGGAATGAGCTTCATTTTAGGCGATTGGGTTATGTATTGTGATAATAAAAAAAGTTTAAGTTGTTTGGAAATACATTCTTAATGTTGGTCATCAATCAATTGTGAAAAGATATAAAAAAATATACGTAGTATAATAATAAAACCACACCCCATCATGCAGACGCAGGATTCGGGTCCGTATGACATAATTGTCAATGGCCTAAATCATGAGATAAACAACCATCTGATTAACAATCAAATCAATGTATACAATGAATATCTGGATGACGACATATACACCGACATCATAAACATAACGAATCACGACACCATCAAACCCGTTAAAAAACGTGTCCAGGTGAAAAAGCGGGTCTGCAAAGAAGAACCCCCGCGCATTCCTGCATTTGCGGATCACGAGACGTTCATGCATTCCGAACACAAAGTGTCCGCGCTTAAGGACGTGTGCAAGCACTACGGCATCAAATGCAGCGGAACCAAGCAAGAGCTGAAGTCGCGGGTACACGCGCATTTGATTCAGTCGCATTTCATAACCCGCATTCAGCGCATGGTTCGCAGAAATTTCTGCAAGGTGCACGCGCGCATGAGCGGACCGGCCTACAAAGACCGGTCGATGTGCATGAATGACACCGACTTCTACAGCATGGAGCCGATGAGCGACATTCCGCGCAATCAATTCATAAGCTTTAAGGATGACAAGGGCGTGGTGTACGGGTTTGACGTCATGTCGCTGCACACGTATTATGAAACCGAATTGAACAACGGGCAATCGAGCCCATCCAATCCATACAATCGCATTCCGTTTCCGCTCACGCTGCGCCGCCAAATGTACCGCAAAATTCGGCTGACTCGCATTCTGGGTGTGAAATGCATCATTGAAGTGGAGCCCGAGCCGGTGCTGTCCATGCAGCAGCAGGACGAACATCAACTGGTGCTCGTGTTTCAACAAATCAATTCGCACGGGCACTACGCAGACTCCGCGTGGTTTGGCGAGCTGAATGGTGTGCAAATCATGCGATTCATGCGCGAGCTGGCCGACATTTGGAATTACCGGGCGCAAATCATGGCGCAAGTGAAACAAGAGATTTGTCCGCCCTATGGCGACCCGTTTCGATACGTGGATTTGCGGATGGACGGCCACGCACACGCCGAGACCATTAAGCACACGGGGATTCAACTCATGAACACATTTATAGCATCGGGAAACACCCGCGACAGCCGGGGGCTGGGTGCATATTACGTGCTGTCGGCCCTGACTTTAGTGAGCCAATCCGCCCGAAATGCCATGCCGTGGCTGTACGAATCTGTTATGTACAATCCGTGACTTGGTTGAAACATCAAACCATCAAAACATCAAAACATTTAGGCGATTTGAGACGGCAACTGCATTGCGAATCCAATAAAGATTTAATTCGTAAAAAAGCTTAAAAAGACATCTCTATAGAGGGTATAAACAAACACACACAATGGCTAAGACGACAAAGACCTCCGCTTCGGCGACCACTCCTGCTTCCGCTTCTCCTGCTCCCGCCACTCCTGCTCCTTCCGCCACTCCTGCTCCCGTCAAGGTTGCCAAGGCTCCCAAGGAGTCAAAGGAGGTCAAGGAGCCCAAGACTCCCAAGACCCCCAAGGCTGTTCCCGCCGCTGCTCCTGCTGCTGAGGCCGCTTCTCCTGCTGCCGAGGCCGTCGACGCTGCCGCAGTTCCCTCCACTGAGTCCGTGATTGCTTCTCAGTTTGCCTCCATTGCTTCCAAGTTGCAGCAGGTTGTTGCTTTTGCCGCCACCCTCCGCTCCGAGCTCCGCGCCCTTGAGCGCCACGCCGTCAAGGAGATTCGCACCGCTCAGAAGGCCAGCGCTAAGAAGCGTCGC
>Ga0315288_10003039_pt1 | contig 21403 bp, 14 predicted proteins | sample YL17G11_20_MG_FD_203454 | JGI IMG/M metagenome (GOLD analysis project Ga0315288, IMG submission 203454) | Sediment microbial communities from Yellowstone Lake, YNP, Wyoming, USA - YL17G11_20 | ecosystem: Environmental > Aquatic > Freshwater > Lake > Sediment | place: USA: Wyoming | collected...
CCTGCAAAATTGATCGTATAAGCATAACAGGACCCGTCGAGCACTGGCACCTTACTGGCAGATGCAGCCAGAGATGGACAGCCCGGGTTCAGGACAGTAATCCGATCGATTGTCATGTGACATCTGCGGCTGATAAAATATATTTCATTCCCGAAGCAAAGAGTCAATAAAAAGAGATCTCGAAAATCCTCTAATACATCTTTTTATGGCGGCTCTCATTTCATCCTTATGTCCCAATTGCGGCCCGACAAGGCTGGCTAAAGCAGAGCATCTCTCGGGCCGCGGTCGGCTGGGGGTGTGAAAGAAACCTAGCCATTAAAACTATATGTCATCTTTAGTCTGACAACGAGCACTGGCCTATTTGCTGTGCTCGCCACATCGTAGGTTATGCTTCCAATCTTCCCGACGCTGAAAGCGGATTCTCCAACTGAGCTCATCGCTATCATCGACACGTCTTCTTTGTCAGCCATTGAACGTATCTCTTCCATAGGGCTTCCGATTACAACACAGGGCGTTGCCTTTACGCCTTTCTTGCCGAGTTCGTGACTTACGCCTTTGAGCTTCTTGGAGGCATCGTTTACTGCAATCTCAATCTCCTCCTTCGACTCCCCTCTTGAGACCACGTGCAGCAATAGGATCTCTCCCAAGCCCAACATGGCAGCAATGGAAGAGACAACGGCATCTGCCGGCTGAGAAAAGTCAGTAGGGATGAGCACCTTGGATAGAAGAGCAGCGCCAAACTTCTCCAGCATCTCCGGCCCCTTCGGCGGCTCGGCAACAGTGAGCGGTGCGCCTTTGGCTCCTGCAGAGACAGATTTCTGAGCTGCTACAGACTTATAGCGCATGATCAGAAGGTGTCTATCGCCAGAACGAAGCAGATTTCTGGTCAGGCTCCCAAGCAGGATGCTCTGAACGTAGCTCTTTCCCCGCGCACCCATTACCACCAGAGAAACGTTCTCTTCGCTGGCCACTCTCTGGATAGCCGCAGGGATCTGCATAGCGATATCCCCCTCCGTCACAGAGATGGCCCTCACAGTTGCATTGACGCCAGAGGCGTTGATTCGCTTCTTCTCTCTGGCCAGCTTTGTCTCTGCCTCTTTGGCCTTTGCCACAGGGTCCCAGCTCTTGGCTCGGGGGTCCCTGGATACGACATTTAAGATCACTACCTCTTTCACATCAGGCAGGTCTCCAATGCTCTCCAGAAACTTGTGGGCGTAGGCCGAGAAATCTGTCAGCAATAAGATCTTTTCAAACATTGCGGCTCACTAGTTCCGTGGTTGGTAGTTCTCTAATATTTCAACCTATCTCGCAAAAACGAAAGCTAATCTCAAACTGAGAGATTGGCTTTTGTCTGAAAGGGCACGTTTGCAGGACATCAAGCCAGTTATATATAATTTTATATCATAATAATATTTAGCAGGTCGGGCCTATCCACTCGAACAGGTCAAAACCTTGCTGGAATTGCCGGTGAGACGTCGTCTCTGGCAGATCATCTCAGGATTGTAGGCCTCGCCCAGGATGCACAGGAGACAGATCTATGGAACCTGGATTTTTTGCGGAATTTGAACTGCTTTTAGAGGTGCCGAAAATGAGATTTTCAGTTTCATAAGCTCCCGTACTCAGCCTGTATTCGACGAGGAACCGATTCTCAGAGCCACGCTGCAGGACCTGGACAGAGCGAAGCTGGAGGAGTATCTGGCCCAGCAGAGAAAGTCGCGGCCAGGTGCACCTTACTGGAGCCTGCCCTTCGAGCAAATTTTGAAGCAGCAACGGATCGTCACTGAAATCGATGGCGTCCTGCATCCCACACTTGCCGGGTTGCTCATGTTCGGCGTTTATCCCCAGATCTTTGAGCTCCAGCTCTTCATAGCCTATCTGCAATATTACGGCACCACGACGACAGAGGAGGCCCCATCAGGAGAGCGTTTCCTGGATAACCGCAAATTCGAGGGCACGATAAAAGAGATAATCGACGGCGCTGTATCCTATCTGATGGCCAGCATGCGCAAAGGCAGCCTTATCCGGGGCGTTTACAGGCAGGATGTGCCAGAATACCCAGAGGTTGCTTTGCGAGAGGCCATCGTCAACGCTGTGGCCCACAGGGACTACAGCCAATTCGTGCGCGGAAGCCATATTCAGGTGCGGATGTTTGCCAACCGCCTGGAGGTTGAGAACCCAGGCGGCCTCTATGGCAGAGTGACCATCGATAAGCTGCAGGAAGGACAGTCCACCAGGAACCGGCTGCTCATGCATCTCATGGAGGACGTACACCTGGTAGAGAACAGGGGCAGCGGCATAGATGCCATGATAGCAGCTATGCTGGAGAGAGGGCTGCCTGTGCCGGTCTTTGAAGACAAGAGGACCTCTTTTTTAGTGAAGTTCTATCGAGAAACCCCTATCAAAGTGCCTCTAGCAGACGACGAGCAAAGAATCCTTGCCCACGCAAAGAAGCATGGCTTTATAAAGAGGGCTGACGTCCAAGAGCTGCTGAGCATAAATGAGGCCAGAGCCAGGTATCTGCTGCAGAAGATGACAAAGGCGGGACTCTTGCGAAAAGAAGGCCGCTATAAGGATGCACGTTACTTCCTGTCACAATACCAATAATTTTCCAATGATTTATAGATTATTGGTAATTCTAAATTGAGGAAGCCTCGCACAGAACGTAATGTCTTTTGTGCCACAGCAACTTGACCTGCGAAAAGGTACGCCTAATGCATCCGGGGCAAATCGAAAGCTCTACGTGCATCCCACGCGCGGCGAGATGACCTATGAGCTTACCGATGAGGGACTGGCGTTCTGCCGCGAGGTGGCTCGCCAGCCAGCATGAGAACATCCCTGCCCTCTGCCAGGCACTATACACCCGCATTCCAGGCATCTGACCCCCATCTTTGCGCGTGCTCGTGAGGATAGAAATAGAAGAAAGGACAGGTAGAATTCGGGTAGGAGTAATGGTCGCATGTTTGAAGAGATTTTGGAGCTATATAAAACGAAGTTAGCCGAGAGAGAAAAGGATCTAAGAGGATACCAGGCAATGATTCAGCTGGTAACGACCATCGAAAAGATCTCCCAGGAGGGGCTCTCCGCTCAGAGCAATGTGGCTCTTCTCAAGAAGCTGGAGGACCAGGTCAACAGGCAATCCAAAGAGATGAGAGATCTGAAAGTGGAGCTTATGGGTGGAAAGGGGATCTCGCCACCAATTGAGAAAAAGAGCAAGGCTCTGGATGGTCATGCCTGGAATCTTATCGATCTCTTGAGCAAGAAGCGGGGCAGCTATACCACTAACGAGCTGGTAGAGATACTTGGCCTGAACAAGACAACAGTGATTACCGTTATGAAGAGGGCAATAGCTCTGGAACCGGATCATCTCAAATTGACTATGGGCAAGAGGCGGAAGCTCAGCCTGGCATTTGTTCCCTGATAATGAAGCCAGGTGCATACAAAGGAGAAAGTCGTGCTTCGGGAGAATCTTATGTGCCATTATGAGCAGGCTCGCATAGAGAAGTACACATAAGACATTAAAGAAGGGAGCAGGGCCCATAAGTAATGCGTTAAAAAATTGATCTTCAGATCGTCTCTAGCTTCTCTACACCCACCTTCTTGACATTCGGCTTCCAGATCTTATCCGGCATCCAGGCCGGGGCTCCTTTAGGTTTCCTAACCTGGACCCGCTCCCCTGTGAACACATGGACCTTCTTTGTGCCCCGCTCTCTGAGCTTGATATCCGCGTGTCCTCTATTGGCCGCCTTCAAAGCCGCCTGTCGGGGCGATTTTCCCGCAAATACGCCAATCTCGTTGCCCTGCTCGTCCCGCAGAGCGAAATTTCTTGGTTTCTTCTCGGCTATTACGATCCCTCCAATTCTATGGTTCATAAATATGCCATAATGGCTTATATTGTTTCCCGGCGCATAATGATCCGTCGAGGGTTGAGAGATAGGAGGGAAGAGATGGTATCCATTACCGTCTATGACGGAGCAACGGGAATCGGCGGAAACAAAATTTTCGTCGAAGAGAACGGTCGAGGCGTCTTCTTGGATTTCGGGAAGAACTTCGGCAAATACGGCCAGTTCTACGAAGAGTTCCTGAAGAGCAGGGACACCCGAGGTATCCACGACCTCATGTATCTGGACCTTCTTCCAAAGCTCAACATCTACCGGCCCGACCTCATCCCTGCCGACCTATCAATAGGCCAGTACCCCTCCCTCAACATAGCCGCCGTCCTCCTCAGCCACGCCCACATGGATCACTGCGGGAATATCGGGATGCTCAGAAAAGATATTCCGATAGTGGCCTCGCCCGAGAGTATCGTCATCATGAAGGGCATGCAGGATGCGGGCATCTCATCTCTCGAGACAGACACAGCCTATTTCTCTCCCCGGCAGCCGGCAGATGACCTGGGCCTCTACCTGGGGTCAGTGGCCGGCATGAGCTATCAGGGAAAGGACTTCTGCTGCACAGAGCCGCCCTCGGAGGCGCTGGCGTCCCTTCTATCCCGGAAGCCGGGGCAGGATGGCAAGAGGGCCAAGAAGCTGGAGCCAGGGAAATGTTGCTGCTACGATGATGTCGCCTTACCTTTCGAGATCTCCGCCCATCCCGTTGACCACTCCATCTTCGGGGCCACGGCCTACATACTGAGGGGCGAGACCACCATCGCCTACACGGGTGATTTTCGGCTGCACGGCAAGAATGAGCATGCTACGCGGGAGTTCGTGAGCAAGGCCAAGGAAGCCTCGGTCCTGATCACTGAAGGGACACGTGCCGGTCCACCTGAAAATGAGAGGACGACGGAGCAATCCGTCTGCGAGACCTGCAGGGAAAGCGTTGAATCCACCTCCGGGCTGGTCATAGCCGACTTCTCGCCCCGGAACTTCGAGAGGCTGGAGTCCTTCCAGGAGATCGCCCGCAAGACCGGGCGGGAGCTGGTGGCCATGGCCAAGGACATCTACATGCTCCATAACCTGCAATGTATCAGCGGATCTTGCACGACTGAAGGGCTCAGCATCTACAGCGAGATCATGGACAAGTCTAGGAGGAAATGGGAGCAAGAAGTGGTCCAGACAAATTATGGCGACCGATATGTCAGCCACGAGGCGATCAGAGAGGATCCCGGCAACTACATCCTTTGCTTCTCTTTCTTCGACATGAAGCACCTCCTGGACATAAAGCCGGAGGGAGGAACGTACATCTACTCGGCCTGCGAGGCTTTTAACGAGGAGATGGAGATCGACTTCAAGAGGCTGTGGCACTGGCTGAGGCGCTTTGATCTCAATTCCTGCAGCTTCTCTCTGGACGAAAAAGAGGTTCCACGCTTCGACAAGCGCTACCATGCTTCGGGCCATGCATCAGGCGAGGACATCAAGTGGGCCATAGAGCAGATCGACCCGGACTACATAGTTCCGATTCATACTGAGGTTAGGAACTGGTTTGCCCAGAGATTTGAGAATGTAATATTGGCGGAAGAGTCAAAGCAATATGAATTATGAGAAATTTGGGCAAAGATTAATCCTCGATGCATGATGATAGAGAAGGTAATTATGTGGAACAGGTATGGCGTAGAAGCGGCTTTGGGCGCCAAAGAAAAGCTGATTATCGTAATCAAGCAGAGGGGCCTCCTTAAATGAAAGATGCTCAAAAGCCAAATCATGTCAGCCTCAACACGCTAGTCAACAACCTACGCGAGGGGCGCTTCGTCATCCCCGATTTTCAGCGCGAGTTTGAGTGGGAACCTTGGGACATTCGTGAATTGATGCGATCGATCTTCCTCGATTACTATATTGGCAGCCTCTTATTATGGAAGGGTAAGCAGGAGAGCTTTGATGCCCTCTCCTGCGAGCCTATCCACGGCTATAAAGGCGTTGAAAAGCCTGAATATATTATTCTCGATGGCCAGCAGCGTCTTACAGCGATCTACTACGCCTTTGTCGCCCCAGATATGCCGCTTCCGAACAGGTCAAACCGTGCCTTCTACTTCATCAATGTCGCCAAATTCATGGCCGAGGAGTATGACGAGGCCTTCAATTACGACTGGAAGACGCGCCGCTTGGATAAGCTCCTCAATAATCGTGAAGCGCAATACGAAAATCATATTTTTCCTTTATCTGTTATTGGAGCTGGAGGCTGGGATCTCTACGACTGGGTGAAAGGCTATGAGAGGTTTTGGCGTGACAGGCGCAAACAAGCAGACACCTCGGGTGATTCGGGCGCATCCGAGGCTTCAAACCATCATGCTGACAACGCATTGATTTTTGGTGAGCACCTAAAAGGCATCATCGAACAATACCAGATTTCCTACATAGAGCTCGATCGCGATATTGCTGTGGACAAGGTCTGCGACATCTTTACTCAGATTAATAGTCGTGGCAAACGCCTTGATGCTTTCGACCTAATCAATGCGTTGCTCAAGCCAAAGGGGCTCCAGCTCAAAAAAATGTGGCGTGAAGCAGCTTCGCGCCTCGAAGATGTTGAGACGGAAAAGATGAACGTTTACATTCTGCAGGTGATGAGCATCCTTCGGCAAGGCTACTGCTCGCCAAAATATCTTTACTTCTTGCTACCAGGACAGGAGAAACCAATCCGCGATCCCGATGGTACAAGACGCAAGGAGGTACTGATTCCAAATGTCGCTGAATTTGAAGCTCGTTGGAATTCCGCTGTGGAGGCGCTTGAAGGAGCCGTCAAGGTTCTGCAGAATCCGCAAGAATATGGCGCTATCAGTTCTTCTTTTCTACCCTATGTTTCCATCCTACCCATCTTTGCCGCGCTGCGCAGTCACATAAAGACGATTCCCGCCGTTCGTCAACTTAATGCTGATCGCAAGTTGCGACATTGGTATTGGGCTTCGGTTTTCACCAACCGTTATTCTGGTTCAGTCGAATCCACAAGCGCCCGCGATTTCCTTGACCTGAAAGCATGGTTCGACGATGACTCGGCTGAGCCTCCTCTGATTGCTGAGTTCGCCCAACGCTTTCGGAATCTCGATCTGCGAAAGGAAACTAAGCGAGGCACATCTGTCTATAACGGCATATTCAACCTTCTTGTGCTGCAAGGGGCACGAGATTGGATGACTGGTGGTGTCCCTGTGCAAGGCGACCTCGATGATCATCATATAGTTCCTGCCTCCTGGGGTAAGAAGAACCTTAGGGACGCGCTCATCGGCTCCATCCTTAACCGAACGCCGCTAAATTCAGACACCAACCGTTATGTTATCATGGACCGCCTGCCAAATGCCTATCTGCCAGATCTAATCGAGCAAAACGGCGAACCGAAGGTACGAGCAATCCTGGAATCTCACTTAATTTCGCCGACTTCCTTCAACATATTGCTCCGAAATCCATTCGGACAAAGTGATTTTGAAGATCTCATTGCCGAGCGGCAGCGCACAATTCAGGATGCTATCGAAAATCTCCTCATCAAAGAACGGCTCGATTTACCTCCACGACTTAGGGAGTTGGATGCGGCTATAGAGGAAGTGGAATTGGACCTTCGCAAGACAATGAAAACAACCATGGGCGATGATGTATCCGTTGTGCCTCATCATGTAATCCAGAAGGTCAACGAACGGATCGCTCGCGCAGCAAAGAAAGATGCAGCGCTAGATATCGAGCGCTACCGGAGACTTGAGGGCAAGCTTGAATATTTCGATCTGCGAGAGCTTCAAGATACTATTACCAGCAAGGCACTTTGGGTTCAATTCGAAACACGATTCGCCAATAAGGAGGAGCTCAATAGGAAGTTCGACCAACTGGCCGAGCTACGAAACGGCATCCGTCACAGCCGTGCTGTCAGTGAGGTTGTCCGCAAGGAAGGGGAAGCAGCAATACTCTGGTTCAATCAGGTGCTCAAGAAATGACCCGTATCACTCAGTCCTATTTCGAAAATCCATTCTTAGGGTGTAGCAGTGCTCCCCGCGGCATAGTAAGTGGCGGAGTAACTGAAATTGGCGGACTCACTGGTGCGATGCATTGCAATGAGATTGAATATGCTATCGCCAATAGGCACAACCTTTATCGTACAGTTATAAAAATTATCAAGTAGGGCATGACCATGTGCAGAGAGAAGGAAAGCAACAACAAAGCCAACGCCGCAGAGAGGCTTGGCCTCGATATTGATGCGTTTTTTGTTCATATGGAGCTCAGATAATGGCATCTGGCGTGCCCATCAAGCCCAATGATATTCTCAAAGGTCCTGTTTTTCCGGAGCCGGTTCAGATCATCACAGTAACAATCTACCTTGATGATGCGATCAAGATTTCTGGAAAAGGCCTCAATACTCGTGAACACTATGATTCTATCCTCACTCCCGATCAGCTAGCCACTTTGGAGGTTATCTCGCAGGAAGAGCCCTTCGATGGCAATGCCAGCAACTTTCGGCTGGGTGTGGAAGCTATGCGCCTGGGTCTAGCCTACGAGTATGATCCTTACTTTACCCTGTCTATAGCCAAGGTGGATCCCCTTCCCCATCAACTTGAGGCCGTATACGATTACTTCCTCAAGCTTCCTCGCATACGCTTTCTGCTGGCTGATGATCCAGGAGCGGGCAAGACCATCATGGCAGGCCTCCTAATCAAGGAGCTAAAGATCAGGGGGCTCATCAAGCGCATCCTAATTGTCTCCCCCGCTAACCTTACTTTTCAGTGGCAGCGAGAGATGCAGGACAAATTTCGAGAGCGATTCGAGCTATTGAAAGGTGACGTGCTGCGGGCCAACTACGGCTCAAATCCCTGGCAGGAGAGGAACCAGGTGGTTACATCCATGCCCTGGGTGGCCCGCATCGAGGATGCAAAAGACAGCCTTCTGCGCAGCCGCTGGGACCTGATAATAGTGGACGAGGCGCACAAAATGAGCGCCTACTCCCTGGACAATAAGACGCTGGCCTATCAGCTGGGGGAATCTCTTTCGGAAATGACCGATCATTACCTATTGATGACCGCCACCCCTCACAAAGGGGATACGGCCAATTTTTGCCTCTTTTTGCGACTGCTGGACAAAGACGTTTACGCTGACGTAAAGAGTCTTGAGGAGGCCATCAAAAGGCATGAAGCCCCCTTCTACCTCCGCCGGGTAAAGGAGGCCCTGGTAACCTTCCCGGATCCGGACACGGGCCTGGTCAAGAGCCTCTTCACTAGGCGTTTGGTCGAAACCATCGAGTTCGAAATCGATAGCGATGAGTGGGACCTATACGATGCCCTCACGAGATATGTGGAGGAGCAATCGATCAAGGCATCTCAGGACGATTCGGCCAGGGGCAAAGCTCTGGGCTTCACAATGGCTATGCTCCAGAGGCGCTTTGCCTCCAGCATCTACGCCCTCCGGCGCAGCTTAGAGCGCATGAAGGACAAACGGGAAAAGATCCTTGAGGATCCCGAGAGCTACAGAAAGCAGCAGATCCTCAAGAAGGTGCCCGATGATTTCGACGAGCTACCTGATGAAGAGCAACAAGAGATTCTGGAAGACCTGGAGGAGGTGGTGGCCTCTGTGGACCCCGAGTCTCTTCGAGATGAGATACTCCAGCTCACCAGGCTTATCGATCAGTGTCGACTTCTGGAGCAGCGGGAGGTGGAGTCCAAGCTCCGCAAGCTAAAGCAGGTCCTGACTGAAGAGGGGATTTTCAAAGACACAACGATGAAGCTGCTCCTATTCACCGAGCACAAGGACACCCTGGATTATCTGGCTGGCGACGGGAAGGATGGTCGACCCTGGGGAAAACTCCGGGAATGGGGACTATCTGTCACCCTGATCCACGGGGGCATGAAGATAGGAGACCGTGATACACCCGGCACCAGGATAAATTCCGAACGTGTTTTTAAAGCGGAGTGCCAGGTGATGGCTGCCACCGAGGCGGCCGGAGAAGGCATCAATCTGCAATTCTGCTGGTTCATGATCAATTACGATATCCCCTGGAATCCCATGCGTCTGGAGCAGCGCATGGGCCGCATCCATAGGTATGGCCAGGAGAAAGACTGTCTGATATTCAATTTCGTCTCCACCAATACCCGGGAGGGGCGAGTGCTACAGGTGCTGTTTAATAGGATCCAGAAGATTGAGAACGACCTGGACCCACATAGGACGGGCAAAGTCTTCAACGTCCTGGGGGATGTGCTCTCCGTCAACCAGCTGGAACGAATGCTAAGGGAGATGTATGCTAAGAACCTCACCGAGGAGGCCATCAAGAACCGTATAAGAGAAGATGTAAACGTGGAGCGCTTCCGTCATATAACCGAGGCTACGCTAGAAAGCCTGGCCAAGAAGGAGCTAAATCTCTCGGCTATTGTAGGCAAATCGGAGGAAGCCAAAGAGCGCCGGCTAGTTCCCGAGGTTATAGAGGATTTCTTCATCCAAGCGGCCCCCTTGGCTGGCCTTGCTCTCAAGGTGGCAAGGACCTCTCATATCTATCGCCCCGGGAAGGTTCCTCGTACTCTCTGGCCAGTGGGCGAGGAGCTGGAGGGTCGGTTCGGAAAGCTAGGAAAGGAGTACAAAGAGATTGTCTTCGACAAGGAGCTGCTAATTAAGGCCCCCTTATCGGAATGGGTTACGCCTGGGCATCCTCTCTTCGAGGCTGTAAGGGCCTATGTCCTGCGCCGGGTGGAGGGGGAAATGCGGAAGGGTGCGGTATTCTTTGACCTATACAGCCAGGATCCCTACCGACTTGATGTTTATTCAGCAGCAATTAAGGATGGCCTGGGCAATGTCATCCACAGACGCATCTTTGTGGTCCAAACCGATTCGGCGGGCAGGATCACAATCCGCCAACCTACCATTTTTCTGGACCTGATACCCTCAGCCGAGCAGGTTCCTGTGCCCAACCTCACCGGCCTGCCTGACCAGGACCAGCTGCAGATGGCCCTCTTCAGGGAGGCCCTGCAGCCATTTCAAAGAGAAGTGACCGCTCAGAGGGCGAAGGAGCTACAGACCATAGAGCTCCATATGGAGATCAGCCTCAACGAGCTCATACATCGGCAGAATATGATGCTGGCAGATCTAATGGAGAAGCAACAACTGGGCATTACCTCCCAGCCCATAGCTGCGAACATAAAGCAGTCTGAGGACCGGCTGGACGAGCTGAACGAAAGGTTGGAGCGTCGTCGGAGGGATCTGGAACGAGAACGCCAGCTGACTGTCAGCGAAATTCAGCACCATGGCCGGGCCTGGGTCTTGCCTCATCCGGAGAGGAAGGCTTCTGGCATCACTGAGATGTTTGAGGATAAGGAGATTGAGTCGATTGCCATCCAGCGGATCATAGCTTATGAGGAGTCACGAGGTTGGACGGTGCAGAGCGTAGAGAAGGACAACCGTGGATTCGATCTGATCTCCAGGAGGCCTCATCCCGAGGATCCTCAGACAGCTGTGGAGGTGAGGTTCATTGAGGTGAAGGGGCGGGCTGGTGTAGGGGAGATCGCCCTGACCACTAACGAGTACAAGACGGCTGACCGGCTGAAGGCGGACTACTGGCTCTACGTGGTCTATAACTGCGCATCCAAACCGGAGATTCTCTTCATCCAGGACCCGGCCCGTCTGGGATGGGAGCCGCTGGTGAAGATAGAGCACTATCATTTGGGGCCGGACAAGATTAGGGAGGCGGTGGAATGAGCGTGACTGCCTACCCAAAAAGGCTGATTGAGGTGGACCTGCCAATAAAGGAAATCAGCAAGCATGCCCGCCGGGAGAAGTCCATCCGGCATGGGCATATCTCTACATTACATATCTGGTGGGCGCGACGGCCTTTGGCTGCCTGCAGGGCGGTCATCTGTGCAGCTCTGTGGCCAGACCCAGTCGATCCCTTATGCCCTCCTAAGTTCAGGGAGGACGCCACTGCCATTATGTCCCGCTTCTGGAATCCCTTGGGCCGGACGGACCTGGATTTTAGCGATCCCATGAACCTGAGAAGGGCTCTGCTGGACTTCATAGCTGACTTCTCCAACTGGGACAACTCCACTGATAGCCGATACCTGGAGACAGCCCGTGCTCTAACCCAGTCATCTCACGAAGCCCTAGGGGGCACACCGGGAACAAGACCTCTGGTGGTGGACCCCTTCGCCGGCGGAGGTTCCATTCCCCTAGAGGCCTTGCGGGTGGGGGCAGACGCCTTTGCCTCCGACCTGAACCCGGTGGCCGTGCTGCTAAATAAGGTGGTCTTGGAGTACATCCCTCGCTATGGCCAGAAGCTGGCAGATGATGTCAGGAAGTGGGGCGAGTGGATCAAGCAGGAGGCTGAGAAGGAGCTTTCGGAGTTCTACCCAAAGGATCCCGATGGAGCTACCCCTATAGCATATCTATGGGCCAGGACCATCATCTGCGAGGGACCGGGATGTGGGGCCGAGGTTCCTCTAATGCGCTCGCTGTGGCTGGCCAAGAAGGGCAAAAGGTCGGTTGCGCTGAGAATGATTCCGGATCAAGAGCGGAAACGGGTGGAGTTCGAGATAATTGATAGTGCCGTAGCCCAAGATGTCGCAGGAGGGTCTGTGCGCCGGGGCTCGGCCACCTGTCCGGTCTGCGGCTATACAACGCCGGTGGTTTCGGTAAGAAAGCAGCTCAAGGTTCGACGAGGGGGTGCGGCGGATGCAAGACTATTCTGTGTAGTAACCACGAAGCCAGGGCGGCAGGGTAGGTTCTACAGGTTGCCAACGGGAAGGGATCTGGACGCAGTGAGGAAGGCGGCAGAAGAGCTGGGGAGGAGGAAAACGGAGCATAAGGGTCCATTAAGCCTAGTGCCAGATGAGCCGTTGCCACCTCAAGGGACCTTGGGCTTTCGTGTTCAGCTTTATGGCATGGAGCTGTGGGGTGATCTTTTTTCTCCAAGGCAAGCTCTTGCGCTGACCACCCTGGCCCGATTGGTGCGGGAGGCCGGCCAGATGCTGGCGAATGTAAATGACATTGGTATGGCGGCGGCAGTGCAGACGTGCTTAGCTTTAATAGTGGATAGACAGGCCGATAAGCTCTCTTCATTGACTAGGTGGGATACTTCGAGGGAAAATCCGCAAGGAACTTTTGGCAGACAGGCATTGCCTATTATTTGGGATTTTAATGAAGTTAATCCTTTATCTGGATCAGGTGGCGATTGGGAAACCGCACTCAATTGGGTAAAACTAGTTCTAGATGATTGTACCATTTTTCAGGGGGATAACGTTCCGCTTTTCGGTCAGGCAGATTGTGTCAATGCTACAGAGCATTATATGTCTGATGATGCTGCTAAGGTCTTTTTCACTGATCCGCCATATTATGATGCGGTCCCATACTCTGATTTATCAGACTTCTTTTATGTTTGGCTAAGAAGAATGCTGAAGGATTTGCATGTAGGATTACTGTCAGGCCGCCTCACACCAAAAGAAGAAGAATGCATCGTAGATGAAATAAAAGGTAAGGATAGGGATTACTTCGAGGAGTCCATGTCCCACGCCATGGAAGAGGGCCGCCGCTTTCTTGCTCCTGAAGGCCTCGGAGTTGTAGTTTTCGCCCACAAGTCCACAAGTGGCTGGGAAGCTATGCTCCAGGCCATGATCGATGCTGGCTGGACTTTTACTGGATCTTGGCCCATCGATACGGAAATGAGCAATCGTCTCAGAGCCATGAATTCCGCCGCTCTTGCTTCATCCATCCATCTGGTCTGCCGCCCCCGGGAGAACCCTGGTGGTTCTATCCGAACTGACGATATCGGCGACTGGCGTGATGTCCTTTCCGAGCTCCCTCAACGCATTCACGCCTGGCTTCCCCGCCTGGCCCAGGAGGGCATTGTGGGCGCTGATGCCATCTTTTCTTGCCTAGGCCCTGCCCTGGAGATCTACAGCCGTTATTCCCGAGTGGAGAAAGCCAGTGGTGAGGCAGTTTCTCTGCGAGAATACTTGGAGGAGGTCTGGGCCGCTGTCTCCCGCGAGGCCCTGAGCATGATCTTCGAAGGAGCTGAAGCCACAGGTTTAGAGGAGGACGCCCGGCTCACCGCGATGTGGCTGTGGACAATATCCACTGGCTCCAACGGCTGGGTTGAGGATCAGGAGACCGATGGTGTAGAGGACGAGCTGCCTACCCCCAAATCTACCCGACCGAAGGGCTTCGTCCTGGAGTATGATGCCGCCCGCAAGATAGCTCAAGGTCTGGGGGCACACCTTGAGAACCTGACCAACGTGGTCGAGGTCAAGGGAGACAAAGCCCGACTCCTTCCCGTCTCGGAGAGGGCCCGTTACCTCTTCAACAAAGCTGAAGTGACTCAGGCCAGTCCCAAGCGCAAGAAGCACAAGCCGCTGCAAATAACTCTTTCCGGAACAGAAGTCAAAGCCGAACAGAAGGCGAGCTCCATCGAGGTGGGCCTGCCCTCACCAGGGTCCACAGTCTTGGACAGACTCCACCAGGCCATGCTCCTATTCGCCGACGGCCGGGGTGAGGCTTTAAAGCGTTTTCTCCTGGAGGAGATCGGCTCCGACCAACGGGTATGGAGCCTGGCCCAGTCCCTCTCCGCCCTGTACCCAACCGGCAGCGAGGAACGGCGATGGGTGGAGGGCGTTCTCACCAGAAAGAAGAGTCTGGGATTATGATATCCAGGCAGTGGAAAGATGCTTTTTTCCAGGCCGCAAGCCAGTTCGAGAACGCCAGCCTGCTGAGGGAAGCCGCCCTGCAGGAGGACTTGGCCGGCTGGACCAGGCACTTGACAGAGGCTGTCGTTCAGTCATGTGGGCTCATGGGCTGGCAGTCAGCGGCCAAAGGCCACCATCTAGATGTTTTGCCGGTGCCTCATTGCGAGTACTTCACCCTGGACGTAGTGGCTTTCCCTCCGTCCTCCGGAGGGAACTGGCAGTTCCCCATCGCGGCCATGGAGCTGGAGAATAGCAGGGACAACCAGCGCATAGCATACGCTCTCTGGAAGCTGCTTTGCATCCGGACTGACTTGCGGGTCGTCTTCTGCTATCGCCGCCTCTCCGAACAGGCACCGGAACTGGTAAGATACCTCCAGCAGCAGGTGATCGAGGCCATGCCCCTGGCATCCAGAATAAACCTGGAGGGTGAGACATTAGTAGTAGTGGGCGTCAGAAACGACTCGGCCTCCTTCCCCTACGGATTTTTCAAGTGGTGGGCCCTGGAGAGGAATGCCGGAATGTTTAACATAATTTAGTTTTATTGTGCTCATCAGGAAGTCTGGTCTCATGACTGTGATCCTTCAACCCTGGCACAAAGTCGCTACACCCCGTAAAGACCTTCGCGAGGGAAAATCCCTGGAGGCTGCGGAGTTTGCCGTCCACCTGGATCAGGTCCGGGACGGGAGAGCTCCGGGGGACTATCAGGACCCTCCTCTTTTCTTCGAAAGGACCTACCTGACGGAGAACCTAACCGTTTTGGCGGGCGAAGTAGTACGTCGTCTTTCTGGCGAGAGGTCGGAGACCTCCGCCGTCTTCAATATGGCCACACAGTTCGGTGGCGGCAAGACTCACGCCCTTACCCTCCTGTATCACCTGGCTCGGGCGGGCCCGGCCGCTGGGGGATGGCGAGGTGTGAACAAGATCCTTTCCCGGGCCGGCATAGAAAGCATCCCATTTGCAGCAACCGCGGTATTCGTTGGCACTGAGTTCGACTCCATCGTCGGGCGGGGCGGCGACGGGGAACCTCTGCGAAAGACCCCCTGGGGGGAGATTGCCTACCAGCTGGGCGGAGTCGAGGCCTTCTCTAAGGTGGAAGAGCATGATCTAAAAGGGATAGCCCCTGGAGGAGATGTCATCCGGGACTTCATACCCAGGGATAAGCCCTCTTTGATACTTATAGACGAGCTGATGAATTACGTCAGCCGCTACCGTAACCTGGACCTGTCCAACCAGCTCTACGACTTCCTCCACAGCCTCTCCGGAGTGGTAAGCGGGATGGACCGAGTGGTCCTAGTGGTATCGGTTCCTCAATCGGTAATCGAGATGACCGACTACACCGATTATAGCCGGTTCAAGAAGCTACTAGACCGGGTCAGCAAGGCTGTGATGATCTCCGCCGAATCCGACACCTCTGAGATAATCAGGCGCAGGCTCTTCGAGTGGGATTCTTCATCTCTGACTCCCGATGGCCGCGTTGTTCTCCCGAAAGAGGCGGTGCAGACCTGCAAACGATACGCTGAATGGATTCGGGCTAACAAGAACAATGTCCCCGGTTGGTTCCCCGTGGACCGGGCACAGGATGTTTTCGAGGCCACATATCCCTTTCATCCCATGGTCCTCTCGGTCTTCGAGCGCAAATGGCAGGCTCTTCCCAAGTTCCAGCGCACCAGAGGCATACTCAGGCTCTTAGCCCTCTGGGTCTCCAAGGCTTACAGGGACAGCTACTCTTCGGCCCGCCCTGATGGCTTGATCGCGCTAGGCACAGCTCCTCTGGAGGAGCCATTCTTCCGGGCAGCCGTTCTCGAGCAGCTGAACGAGGATCGTCTGGATGTAGCAATCACCACAGACATCACAGGGAGGGCAGAATCCCATGCGGTAAGGCTGGATGAGGAGGCCAACGCAGCTATCAAGAAGTCCCGTCTCCACCGCAAGGTGGCTACAGCCATTTTCTTCGAGTCTAACGGTGGCCAGACTCATGGCACCTTCTCCTCCATTGGCGAGATACGCCTGGCCGTAGCCGAGCCGGAGCTGGACATAGGCAATGTAGATGCCGTCCTGGAGGCTCTATCCAGGAACAGTTACTTCCTCCAGATAGATGGCATGAGATATTGGTTCGGCCTTCGACCAAATCTGAACAAGGTCTTCGACGACCGAAAGGGGGGAGTATCCCAGCCGCAGGCGGACGAATACTCCCGGAAGGCCATAATTGAGGTTTTCAACGCTAACGGCGGAATCAAGCGCATATTCTTTCCCGAGAAGAGCAGCGAGATCCCGGACCAGCCAGTTCTGACTCTTGTGGTTCTCTCTCCAGAACGCCGGCGGCAGGAAGAGGCCACTCTGAGCCTGGTAGAGTCCCTGACCAAAGAGCATGGCTCCTCCGCCCGCACCTTCAAGAGCGCCCTGTTATGGGCACTGGCCGAAAATGATACAGCATTGTCCAAAGAAGCCCGAGCCGTCCTGGCCTGGGAAAGCATCAAGGACGAACAGCACCCGCTGCAGCTGGATGATAGACAGGTGAAAGAGGTAGCCACCAAGCTTGAGAGTGCTAAGAGGGACCTGAAGGAAGCGGTGTGGAGCAGCTACAGGAGCCTGGCCCTGTTGGGAAAAGAGAACAAAATGAATCTCATTGACCTTGGCCGGATCCACTCCAGCGCAGCTAGAACTCTCATCGATCTATATCTGGGCCAGCTGAAAAGAAGCGGACAGGTTGAAGAGAGGGTGAGCCCCAATTTTCTGGTCAGGAACTGGCCGCCAGCATTTAAAGAGTGGTCTACGAAGGCGGTCAGGGATGCTTTCTTCGCCTCCCCTCAGTTCCCCAGGCTGATCAATGCCGAAGCAGTAAAAGAAACCATTGCCAGCGGAGTAACAAACGGCATCTTCGCCTATGTGGGAAAATCAGCAGATGGCAAGTATGATCCTCAATATTTCAAAGTGGGAATTGGACCAGAAGAGATTGAGATAATCGAGGACATGTTCATCGTCAGGGAGATACCGCCTCCGCCGCCCCCCCCACCAGAAGTTGTGATATCGCCCAAACAGATTAGCCTTCATCCCGGGACCCAGACCATCTTTACCGTCCAAGTTTTGGACGAGAACGGCAAGGAGATGGCTGATAAGGTTGTGACATGGTCTGCAACAGGAGGGACCATCAACAATCAGGGCATGTTCACGGCCGGGCAAGATGTTGGCACATTCGTCGTAACTGCCACAGTCGATGGCGTTTCCGATTCAGCTACAGTTACAATCTCGATAGGAGATAAACCAGTTCATCTGATGGTTTCTCCTAACAGCATCCAATTAGGGCGAGGGGATACTCAGGTCTTCAGCATCATGGGATTCGATAGAGATGGGAAGGAGGTTCCATTGGGTCAGGTGAACTGGACTGCCACTGGTGGTACTATCGATGGCAGCGGCCTGTTCGCGGCGGGTCAGGAGGAAGGTGCATTCGAGGTATCGGCAGTGTCTGAGGGCATCAGAGGGTCGGCCAGCGTTAAGGTGACGAAGGTCTGTTTGAGCTGGAGTGGCGAGGTTCCTCCTCAAAAATGGGTAAACTTCTACACCAGGGTTTTATCTAAATACGCATTGCGGAAAGGCCTTAAACTGAGTGTCCAAGTGGAGGTTTCGGATGCATCGGAGGGGGACAAAGAAGAGATGCGCTTGGCGCTGCACGAGTTGGGGCTGGATGATGAGGTGGAAATTGGATAGCTCCAGGACTGGCACCTGGCATAGCTATATTACATCATAAAGGCAATCTAACCGATGTCTTAGGAGTGTATGTATGACTCAAGCCAAAGAGAGTGAACCACAATCAACCTTTTTTAGTGACAATCCTTTGATAGATCCTGCCGATGATATGCTGGGCTACGCGCCATTTTCCAAACTGCTCGCCCAGTCTATATCAAGAATGTGTCCAAAGGAAGGGATTGTGATCGCTATCAATGGTCCGTGGGGATCAGGAAAGAGCACAATTCTTAATTTCGTCTTATACTATCTCGAATCCGAGTTTGCGGATCAGCCAGTTATGCCGATCCACTTTAACCCTTGGTGGTTTTCCGGGCGGGAGGATCTAACTCGTCTTCTCATCGGCCAAATACGGGCACGACTCGGAGATAAAGACTATGGCGAGTTGAAGGGCAAGCTCGCAGATTTCATTGAATTGCTAACCGTAATCCCAGGTGTCCCTGGAAAGGATGCTAGTGAAATCATTGCAGATAAGTTAAGAGGAGAGCCCGACCTCGTCTCTCTGAAGAACAAAATAGATGAATTGCTACGCCTCTCTGACAATCGGATACTTGTTATCATCGATGACATCGATCGCCTCGCGCCTGATGAAATCCGCGACCTATTTCGTACGATTAAGGCAACTGGAAACTTCCCCAATGTGATTTACTTGCTCGCATTCGAAATTAGCGTTGTGGTCAAGTCTCTTGAGCAAGCTTTCATCCCTGATGGAAATAGCTATCTTGAGAAGATAGTCCAAGTTCAATTTGCTTTGCCACTGCCAGACAAAGTAGCCCTTCGCAAGCTCCTCTTTGCTCGGCTTAATGAACTGACCGCTGGTACAGATGAAGGGAACTTTGATGTCGTATATTGGGGCAACGCATATTATGGTGGCATAGATCACTTCGTTGTTACTCCTAGGGATGTCGTCCGCCTAATCAATGTGCTTCGGGCTACATTTGCCAGCGTGAAGGACGAAGTCAATCCTGTAGATTTCATCGCAACAGAGGCGATGCGAGTATTCATGCCCCAGCTGTATGAAGAAATACGTAAGAATCAAGATCTTCTTGCAGGGGCATCGGCTGAGTCGGGATCGGAGAGTTTAGCGGAACAAAGGAAGAAGATCTTCGAAACATGGTTGGAGTTACTCCCCGAAGGGGACCGCGATTCTGCGAAGAACCTCCTCTCTCTTCTCTTCCCACGGTTTGGCTCTGCATTTGGAGGTGCACGATACGGTCACGAGTGGCTGTCTAGTTGGCGTAAGCAACTTCGTGTTTGTAGCCCAGATAAATTCCAAATCTACTTCCGGTTCGCACTTGGCTCTGATTTCATATCCAAAGCTGAAATCAATGCTGTATTACAAGCCGCTAGTGATAGCAAAGCGTTCGGAGAGTTGCTGCTGAAATATGCAGGCCAGATTTGCTCTGATGGTAGATCAAAAGTTCGAGCCATGCTTGGGTACCTGCAGGACTACGCCACGAAAGATATACCGGAGGAAGATATACCTGCTATTATCAACAGCTTTTTCGATATTGGCGATCGTCTTATATTGAAACGCGATGAACGCGGAGGCATATTCGATGTCGGTAATGAAGTTCGGATAAGTCGGTTGATCTATCAGCTCTTGCGCCGAGTCGATGAAACAACTAGATTTGAGATAATCACGTCGGCGATAGAAAGCGGTTCAGCCGTTGCTATGATTACTCGGGAGGCCGTTATCTGGGGGCAAGAGCACGGCAAGTTCGGGCAAGACGAGCCAAATCCCCTGGAAGATCGCACCTTCACAGCAGAACACCTAAAGATAATTGAAGAATTGGCTGTGGCCAAGATCACCGAATTAGCAAAAGATGGATCTCTTCTTTCATCCCCTAATCTTGTAGAGACTCTCCACGCTTGGCGCGCATGGACCGGCTCAGATGACCAGGTGCGAGATTGGGCAAATCATGCCATAGCGACGGATGACGGTCTCATTTCATTCATTGAGCAATTTGGATCTGTAAGGAAATCACAGGGATTGGGTGATGCGGTAGCTAGAGAAAAATACCGCCTTGATCCAAAGTGGCTGGAGCCATTCATAGCTCCCAACGAGATTGTGGACAGGCTCAAACGAATAAGAGATACATCCCAATTAGATGCAGAGAAGATGAAAGCTGTGACGCAGTTCCTGCATGAGCATGATCTCCGAATGAGAGGAAAGGACCCGGAGAGAGAGGGTTGGGTAGAGTAAGATTTACCTTACTTTATTCCAAGATGCAGGCTGCGGGTATTCATTTAGAGTGCTATTGACTCCAGCTACTATTCGTCTATCTCAAGGATCTGGACGAAGCCACATCCGGAGATAATGAGAAGAGAAGCGGAGAAGACTGAAAGCATCTACGGGAAGAGATATTCCTACTTGAACTCTATCCTTGATGAGCTGGCTCGGGAAGGAAGGATCAGGATACACGGTAATTTTATGCCACTGGATAAAGGGTATGAGCTAAAGACTAGAGTCAAACGCTGGCACTGGCAGTATTGGAGAGAAATTATAAGTATTAAAAGATTTTTAGAATAAAGCATGGCGACAATTGGCTTTGATCACAATGGTTTCCAAAATTGTGCCAATTGGCATAACACTGCAAAGGCGTTGAAAAAAGCAGCCGATAAGATCCGAGAGACCTACTTGGTGGCTTATCGCAACCTGGATATTGGAAAGAGTGTGAGCTCCGCCCCTGGCGGAGTTAAAATCTATGTTGATATGACTAAATTGGATATCGATGATCTCGATCAATATCCTGTTGCTATGCTTCTGATGGGTTATGCCATAGAGAACATTTTCAGAGGTATAATTATCACGGGAATGTGGTTGGAGGATTCCAAGTCGGTTGATATGCCTAATTTTGCGGATTTGCAGGTTCCTGTAAAGGGCAGCACAGACAAAATGGGTATCATGAAACATCACCTTCGTGGTCTGCTAGCTGCAAAGAATATGGCCATAGATTTCAACGACGAAGAGAAGGATATGAGGGTTTCGAAAAACGTTTCTATCGTTAACTATATATACTATTAAAACTATAATATAGTTTCATGAGGAATCTCATTGATTATGCCATAAGAGTAGAGTACGGTCGGATTAAAAAACTCGGT
>Ga0315288_10003040_pt1 | contig 21398 bp, 18 predicted proteins | sample YL17G11_20_MG_FD_203454 | JGI IMG/M metagenome (GOLD analysis project Ga0315288, IMG submission 203454) | Sediment microbial communities from Yellowstone Lake, YNP, Wyoming, USA - YL17G11_20 | ecosystem: Environmental > Aquatic > Freshwater > Lake > Sediment | place: USA: Wyoming | collected...
CCTCAGCCATCCTCGGGCTGAGGATGCAGGGACTGCAGTCTAGGGTGGGGAAGGTCTTGCTCAGCTGCGCCATCCTACCTCCTATGCTTGGGCTCCTCTCGACCAGGTTGACCTTAAGCCCAGCCTCGGAGAGCTGGAGCGCCGTCGTGATGCCTGCCACGCCTCCGCCTATGACGAGGGCGTCCCTGCAGACCTCGACGGTCCTCTCCTGCAGGGGCTCGAGGGTCTTCGCCCTCTCTACCCCGCCCCTCACGAGGCTGATCGCCTTCTCAGTGGCACCCTTGTCATGGATCCAGCTGCAGTGCTCTCGGATGTTGACGTGGACCAGCTGGTACCTGTTGACGCCCTCCTCCTCGACGACGTTCCTGAACATGTTCTCGTGCATGTGGGGGCTGCAGCAGGCGACGACGATGCGGTCGAGCTTGTTCCTCTTGATGGAGTCCCTGATCATCTGAAGGCCCGGCTTGGAGCAGAGGAACTCGGTCACCTCGGAGGTCTTCACGCCCTCGACGTCCTTCACGGCGTCCCTGACCTTGCCGCAGTCTACCGTGCCCGAGATGTTCCCGCCGCATTTGCAGATGAATACGCCTATCATGATTCCACCCCCGCCTTCTCGAGAAGCCCATGAACGCTTACCGAGTTGACGTCGAAGCCCAGATGATCGGGGCTGATACCGAGGGCGAGGCCCAGGAGCTGCGGGTAGTAGAGCACTGGGATGCCGTAGCTCTGCTGCAGCTCCTCCGCGAGTATCCTCTGGTACTTGTCGTACATGATGCCGCAGAACGGGCAGACGAGCACCAAGGCGTCGACGCCGGCGGCCTTCAAGGTGTCGAGCTTCCCCCTCGTCATCGCCTTGGAGACCTCCTCCTTGACCGCGAGCAGGCTCCCTCCGCAGCAGTCGTTCTTACCGATGTACTCGACAGCCTCGGCGCCCGTGGCCTCGACCAGCCTGTCGAGGCTATCTGGAAACTCTGGGTCGTCGAAGCCGTCGTATAGGGTCGAGGGCCTCACGTAATGGCATCCAGGGTGGCATGCTATCCTTAAACCTTTCAAGGGGTGCGTGACCTTGCCTTTGATGTTTTCGACGCCGAGATCCTGGTACAGCATCCTGGCGAAATGCACGACGCGGGGCTTCTCCCCCTGATACTCTACGCCGAGCCTTGAGCTGAGAAGCTTGTTGACGTTCTTTAACGTAGCTTCGTCGTTGTTCAGGACCTTCTCTGACTTGGCCAGCATCTCGCCACAGGCCGAGCAGAGAGTGACAACATCGAGACCTGCTTCAGCAGCTTTCTTCAGATTAACCGCAGCCATCGAGAGGGCCCTCACCTCGTCCACAGGCTCTATGGGGAAGCCGCAGCAGCCGAACTCCACGTCGACGAGCCCTATGCCAAGGGCCTTGGAAACTGCCCTGGCTGACAGCTCGTAGTTCATCTGCCTGACCGGGATGGTGCAACCGAGGAAGAGGCTGTACCTCATCTCCCCGCCTCCGCTATCTTCTTCACGAAGCCGGGTTCAGCCTCCACGTCCGGGAGGCCGCGGTCCTCCCTTTCCTCCTTCGTGAAATCGTCTATCTCGTAGACCCTGCCGCCCTGAGCCAGGATGTCCACGAGCTTCATCAGGTTCGACGGAGCCAGCCCCTCCTTGGCAGCCATGTTCTTAAGAACCGTCATGACCTCAGGTGGCCTGACATCCTGAGGGCACCTCTCCTGGCACATGAAGCACATGGAGCAGAGCCAGATGAACTCGCTGTTGAAAACCTGATCCTTCAGTCCTAGCTTCGCCATCTTCATGATCCTTCTGGGGTTGAAGGCCGAGTCCACCTCCCTCACGGGGCAGGAAGCCGTGCAGACGCCGCACTGGAAGCATTTATTGAGATCCTCGGCGCCGAGCTCGGACTCAAGCCTGCGTAGGAAGCGGGTGTCAGCCTCGAGATCTACTATGCCTTTTTTAGACGCCATATCTCTAACCCTTTTAATCATTGATTAAAGAGTTAGGGCTTTAAAAAAGCAGTCTATAGATTTAAAAGTTTAATAAAATCTTGTGCAGAGAATCCTTATTTTTCCCCTTTCTTAGACTCGTATACTTCGACCTTCTTCTCGTACTCGGGCGTGCGGACGATGTCTGAGCCTGTTATCGCCTTCTGCATGCAGTTGTCGACGCAGAGGTAACAGAAGAGGCACTTGAAGGGATTGTACTCAACCTTCTTCTCCTCCGGGTAGACCTTCACCGCCATTGAGGGACAGACTCTCTCACAGTCTTGGCACTCGTCGCAGCGCTCCATGTCCCATGTGAGGGCCCCACGGGTGCCTGGGACCGGCTGGGGCTTCTCGAACGGGTACCTGACCGTCGCGGGCTTAGAGAAGAGGTTCTTCAGGACCTCCTTGAGCATCTCGGGCATCCTCATCGACCTCCCTTGAGATACGTAATCCTCTCCGTGCACGAGATACACGGGTCTATACTATGTACGATGGTCGGTATGTCAGGGACCTCGTAGCCTATAAGCATCGTCACTAGTGGCGGTATGTTCGCGGCGGTCGGCGTCCTTATCTTGCACCTTTGGAGCTTGTTCGTGCCGTTCCCCTCTACGTAGTAAAAGAGCTCGCCCCTCGGCTGCTCGGTCCTGACGACGACGGATCCCTCGGGGAACCTGTCGTTCTTGTTTAGTATCGGCCCCTCCGGCATCTGCTTCAGCGCCTCCTCGATCAGGTCGAAGGATTGGAGGGTCTCGTCGAAGCGGACCAGCATCCTCGAGTACGCGTCTTCGCCCTCGTAGGTTATAGGCTCGAAGTCGAGCTGGCCGTAAGCCTCGTAGCCTGTGAGCCTCATGTCCTGCTTTACCCCGCTGCCCCTTATAGTGGGACCGACTGCGCCCAGGAAGCTCGCCTTTGCCTTAGGCAGGATGCCCTTCCCCTCGCACTTCGCCCTGATGCCGGAATCGTTGTGGAAGACCGGTTTCAGCATCTCGACCTTCTTCTTGAGCACGGACAGGTCTTCTCGGTAGGTCTTGGCGAGGGACTCGTCTATGTCCTTCCTGACCCCTCCGATGAGGTTTGTCTCGAGGTGTATCCTGTGACCGTTCGTCTTCTCGTTGAGGGCGAGTACTATCTCCCTATCCCTCCAGACCTGCATGAATAGGCTCTCGAAGCCTATGGCGTCGGCGAAGAGGCCGAGCCAGAGGAGGTGGCTCTGTATCCTCTGGACCTCGGCCCAGATGGTGCGTATGTACTTTGCGCGGGGCGGCACATCTGTGTCCGTGATCTTCTCTATCCCCTCGCAGTATGTCATGCCGTGGACGAAGTTACAGATACCGCAGACGCGCTCGCAGAGGTAGATGTTCCTCTTATAGTCGTTGAGCTCGCAGGCACGCTCTATCCCCCTGTGTACGTAGCCGAGGTTGGGTACGACATCTACTATCTTCTCCTCGTCGACGATGAAGCGTAGGTGCACGGGCTCAGGCAGCACCGGGTGCTGCGGGCCGAACGGGATAACGGTGTACTTCTTGGACATGGTCGTCTCACTCATTCCAGTCGCACCTCCAGCACCTGTAGGCCTCCCTAAACGCCTCGCTTGAATTGTATCCGAGCTCGACCTCGTCGAAGTTTCTCACACGCTCCTCCGATGACAGCTCCCTCACCTCGACCCTCTCCATCGACTTGATCTCCTCAAGGTTCAGTGGTCTGCCGACGAACTCGTTGATGTCGATGCTAGGCTCCGACCAGCCCTTGCCACCGAAGCTCCTGTCTATGGCGGAGGCGGCGTTGCGGCCGTCTCGTAGGGCCTCGATGACTGAGCTTGGCCCGTAGACGCAGTCGCCGCCGGCGTAGACGTTCTTTAGGCTGGTCTCGTAGTTCTCGTTGGTCACGATGGTGCCTCTTCTGGTGACCTCTACGCCATAGTCCTTGGGGATCGAGACGGCCTGGCCTATCGCCTTGATGACGGTGTCGACGACGACTGTGAACTCGCTGCCCTGGATCGGGACAGGTCTCCTGCGCCCGGACTCGTCTGGCTCTCCCAGCTGCATGTACTGGAGCACGAGCTTCAAAGGCTTCCCAGGGAAGACCTTGACAGGCGTGATGAGGTACTCGAAGTTGACGCCCTCCTGTGTAGCCCCGTGGATCTCGAGGGGTGAGGCGGGCATCTCCTTCTCAGTCCGCCTGTAGTACATGGTGACGTTGGATGCGCCGAGGCGGCGGGCGACGCGTGCCGCGTCTATTGAGCTGTTGCCGCCGCCGACGACTGCCACCGTCTGGCCGATGTTCAGCAGCCTATCCCCTGCGTTGACCTCCGAGAGGAGTTGCCTGGAGTCGATGACGCCCTCAGCCTCCTCGCCCTCTATGCCGAGCTTGTAGCTTTCGACGGCTCCTATGCCGATGAAGATGGCGTCGTGGTCCTTGAGCAGGGGTTTAAGGCTCTTGACCTCCTTCCCGGCCTTGAGCTTGACGCCCGCCTCCTCGAACCGGGCGGCGATCTCATCCTCCATGATGTTCTTAGGCAGCCTGTACTTGGGTATCCCCCAGAGCATGGCGCCGCCGCACCTATCGTTCTTCTCGTATAGAGTGACTTCGTGGCCCATCATGCCGAGGTAGAAGGCGCAGGAGACCCCGGAGGGACCCCCGCCGACGACGGCGACCTTCCTCCCGGTCGCCTTCGCCCTCTTCACCTTGCGCTTCAGGCTGGGCATCGAGTCGGCGGCGAACCGCTTCAGGAGCCTTATCTGTATGGGCTCCTCGTTCTTCTCCTGCCTGCAGCCCTCCTGGCATGGGGCGAAGCAGACCCTGCCGAGGATCGCCGGGAGGGGCGCCTGCTCTATGACGGTGCTGTAGCCTTCCTGCGGTTTGCCCTGCAGTATCTGCCTGATGTACTTCGGGGCGTTCACCATCGCCGGGCACTCCTCGCGGCACCTGCCGTAGAACCGCTTGATGAATGGCTCTGGGCCGACAGCCGGCTTGACGAGGGTCACCTCGGTCGCGCCCTCGATCTTCATCATCTTGCCGCCGAAGTCGACGTTTATGCCGGATATCTTGACTTGAAAGTGCTCCTGGACCTCGTTCTCTGCGATGAAGGCGGATGGGAATATTCCAGTTATGCTCGGGATTGGCTCCCTCTTCGGTGTCCTGACGTGGAGGTTGACCTCGTCGGTGCCCCTCTCGAAGTTGTAGATGACCTCGAGCTCCTCGCCGTGGTCGAGGGCTGTGATTGTCTGGAGCCTCGCGTTCTGGGCTTTGAGCTCGTTCAGCCTCAGGAACATGTCGGCCTTGCCTGCGGAGAGGTCCTCGGTCTTGACCTTGAGCTCGTACTGTTGAGCCGTCATTTACTTCGCCTCCTTCTCCTTCTCGCTCACCTGAGCCAGCTTCTGGAGGGCGAGCATCACCCCGTCTATTATCGACTCCGGTCTAGCTGCGCAGCCGGGCACGTAGACGTCGACTGGTATCACCTTGTCTACGCCGCCGAGGGTATTCGGGCAGTTGTGGAATATGGCTCCTGAGCACGCGCATTCGCCTATGGCTATCACCGCCTTGGGCCCAGGCATCTGGTCGTAGAGGTTCTTCAGCACCCTCTGGTTCCTCTTGTTTGCGGGGCCGGTAACCAACATCACGTCGGCTTGCTTTGGGTCGCCTATGTTGACTATGCCGAAGCGCTCGACGTCGAACCGCGGCGTCAGAGCCGCCAATATCTCTATGTCGCAGCCATTGCAGCTCCCGCAGTCGAAGTGGAGGACCCAAGGAGACTTGAGCCTCGCCTTAGTCATCGTCCTCATCACAGCACCACCAGCCGGGTTATTAGCCCGATTATGTTCGCGATTATGAGAAGGAAGCCCGCCGTCCAAGTGGTCTTGACCATGCTCTTCCAGTCGAGCCTCGGGTAGATGTTGTCTATGACGAGGGTGACGAAGAAGAGGGCGAGCGCCAGGGTCGCGCCTACTACGAGGTTGGGGGCCCAGAAGAGGGTGACGAAGCTCAGCATGAGAGCCACCTTCGTCCAGTGCCCAAGCTCTATCAGAGCCAGCGTGTAGCCGCTGAACTCGGTGTATATCCCCCTGACGAGCTCCTGGTGGGCGTGGCCTGAGGCTGAGACGTCGAACGGCGACTTCTTGAGGTCTATGACTAGCACCGGGATCATCGCCAGGAAGGTCAGGGGCAGGTAGGGAAGCAGGGGCACCGTGATGTTAAATATCCCCTGAATCATGAAGGTGCCCGTCATGATGGAGATGTTGAGGGCTGCAAGGATCATCACAGGCTCACAGCTCATCATCCCTAGAAGCTCCCTCTTCGCGCCGATGTTGCTGTAAGGCGACTTTGAGTTGAACGCCGCGACTATGAGGCAGATGTTGGCTACTGCAACGGTGAAGATCATAAGGAGTAGGTCCTGCCCGAAGGCGAGGAGGGCGTAGGCGGCTACGCTGAAGCCGAAGTAGCCGAACGCGAGGACAGGCTGCAGCCCGCTCGCCAGGAAGGGCTGCTTCCCCCAGAGCTTGATCGCGTCGTAGAAGGGCTGAAGGATTGGGGGCCCGATGCGGCTCTGCATCCTCGCCGTCAGCTTCCTGTCTATGCCTATGAGGAGGCCGCCAATTATAGGCGCTAGCACCACAAACAGGACAGGAATATACGTGTTCAGGTTAAGCAGGTCGACCATGTCAAAGCACCACCGTGAGGAACATTATCAACACCATGAGCGTCCCCGCGATGGTCCCAAGGCGGAGGAGCTGGGGGCTGCTCACCTCGTGCTCGAGGAACATGCCAGAGACGTCGGCTGTAGCCTCGCCGTCGGCGGTGGTCTTGAAGGCGACTGGGTTATCAGGGACGTTCTCGCCGCTCAGGTATGGGGGCTTTACGACCCCGCCCTTGCTCCTCGCTATAAGGAGACCCACGAGGAGGATCAGGCCCGCCGCGATCCAGTAGGGGTAGGTGATGAAGGAGCCTACAAACGTTTCTAGGCTGAGGAAACCTGCGTAGAAGCCACCCCAGTAGCCCGCCGGCATGGCGGGCAGAACCAGGCCGTTGACTACGAGGTCTACGCCGCTGCCCATCACGAGGGCGAGACAGAAGAGAGCTAGCATGGAGATCGCATAGGCCGCGGGCAGCTCCTCGCCCTTGCTCGTCCTCTCAGCCTGCGGAAGCACCGTGAGGTGGCCGAGCCACTTCGCGTAGTAGACCGTCGTCGCCGCGCTCCCCACGACGACGAGCATTATTATGAGCAGCCCTGAGAGGAGGGGCGAGGTAGTTATGGCGTCTATCGCGGCCCACTTCCCTATCAGCATACCGAACGGGGGCAGGAACATGCTGAGCATTCCCATGATCATCATGAGGCTGGTGAAGGGCAGCCTCGCGAGTAGACCCTCCCAGTCCTCTATGAGCCTGCTGTGCACCCTGTTCTCAACGACGCCCGCTCCGAGAAACAAGAGTCCCTTGGAGACCGAGTGGAACACGAGGAGCGTTACAGCAGCGGCGTACCCGAGGGGCGAGTTCAGCCCAGCACACATGAAGATGAGGCCGAGGTTCCCTATCGTCGAGTAGGCGAGGATGCCCTTCGAGACCCTCTCGTTGAGGGCGAGGACCGCCGTGATCATGAACGTGAATGCGCCGACCAGAGCCACGCCTAGGCTGAGGGTCGTACCCTGTATCGCCGGCGCCACCCTTAGGACAAGGTAGACGCCAGCGTTGACCATCGTGCTCGAGTGGAGGAGGGCGGAGACGGGCGTCGGCGCCACCATCGCCCCCTGAAGCCACTTGCTGAACGGGAACTGGGCAGACTTCGTGAAGGCGGCGAAGGCGAGCGTGGCGAAGAGAAGGAGAAGCGCCGGCGTCTGGCTGTAACTAAGAAGCTCTGCTAAGGAGATGCTGCCGACGTAGTAATGTCCGACGTACATGGCGCCGACGAAGGCGACGCCGCCGAGGAGGTTCATCCAGAGGGCGGTCACCGCGTTCCTGACAGCGATCTCCGTGCCGTCGTGCCTGATTAGCTCGTAGCTGCAGAGCGTGGTTATCTCCCAGAAGAAGTAGAGCCAGTATAGGCTGTTGGAGAAGACGAGGCCCTGCATCGCGCCGAGGAGGAGGAGCATGAAGAAGAAGAACTTGTTCTGCTGGCTCTTCTCAAGGTGGAGGTGCTCCTCGTGCTCGTCCATGTAGGCGAGGCCATAGAACACCACGAGTGAGCCGACGATGCTTATGATGAGGCTCATGACGATGCTCAGGTTGTCGATAACCATCACCGGCTCGGCCACGGCACCGTGAAGTACGAACTCGAAGTAAATGACAGGAAGTAGTTGTAGCAGCGAGAGCCCGATCACGAGGGGACTCCTATGCTTGAAGCCGGCGTACAGGAAATAGACGAGCAAGACCAGGTCCAGCACCAGCACGAGGGTCTCGAACATCAGCGCGGGTTGGTAGGTAAAACCCCCCCCGGAGTAGAGCAGGGCCGACGACCCGATGAGCACGGCCGCCGTTAATATGACGAAAATACGCCTTACAGCCCTGCTGTTAAGGGCGAGGCAGGCGAGCCCCGCGAGGGGTGGGAACCCGACGATTAAACCTATCAATACCTCCTCGTTCATCTCAAACCCTCAGACGACGAACCTATGTTAGGTTTGATAGAGGCGTATCCCTCGACCGATATCATTATCATCGGCGCCGAGTAAAGGAAGATAAATACCTCTACCCTAACTGTACGTACCATCTTCTACGCTTTCAGTGTATTGGATTTAAAGCTATCGTTAATATCCGATCTATTCTTTTGAATGGAGATTATTGCCTAATACAACGTAATGGCTTAAAATCTATGGGATTTTTACTCTTCCCAGCATGCTTCAGGGGCACCAATGGGTATCAGTCCAACGCCTCTGATCCTATTCACGTAGATTGATGGTCCTAAAAGTAATTAGATCATCATCACTAAATATAGAATATATACGGCGGAGGATACGGATAGCAATATATACCTGAGTATGGGAGTTTATGAGAGGCGCGAAGCGTTTTGGATAAGTATATTGAGAGCGTCTACAACAGTCTCGTTGAGAAGGACCCGGACCAGAAGGTCTTCCATCAGGCAGCGTACGAGGTTCTGACGACTCTCGAACCGGCTATCAAGAAGTTCCCCAAGTACCAGGAGAACAAGATCCTGGAGAGGATGGTCGAGCCTGAGAGGATCGTCCAGTTCCGAGTACCGTGGAAGGACAAGGACGGGAAGATCCAGATCAACAGGGGCTACAGGGTCCAGTACAACTCCGCCATCGGGCCGTACAAGGGCGGCTTCAGGTTCCACCCAACAGTCAACCTCGGCATGATGAAGTTCCTAGGCTTCGAGCAGACCTTCAAGAACAGCCTCACCGGCCTGCCGATGGGCGGCGCCAAGGGAGGCTCCGACTTCGACCCGAAGGGGAAGACCGACAACGAGGTCGAGACATTCTGCACCAGCTTCATGCTCGAGGTCTACAAGCACATCGGCCAGTTCGTCGACGTCCCCGCAGGCGACATCGGTGTCGGCGCCCGGGAAATCGGCTACATGTACGGCGCCTACAGGAAGATCACCAACCAGCACGGCACCTGCGTGCTGACCGGCAAGGGCCTGACCTATGGTGGCTCACTCGTCAGGACCGAGGCGACGGGCTACGGCTGTGTCTACTTCGCCGAGGAGATGCTGAAGACCAAGAAGCAGGCCCTTAAGGGTAAGACCATCGCAGTCTCAGGCTCAGGCAACGTCGCCCAGTACGCCATAAAGAAGGCGATGGAGCTTGGAGCAAAGGTCGTAACCGCGAGCGACTCCGACGGTTGGATCTATGACCCCGCCGGCTTCGACGAGAAGAAGCTCGACTTCCTCCTAGAGCTGAAGAACGTGAAGAGGAGTCGCATCAAGGAGCACGCCGACAAGTTCAAGGTCCAGTACAACGAAAAGGGCAAGCCCTGGGACGTCAAGGTTGATGTTGCTCTCCCATGCGCGACCCAGAACGAGCTCGATGGTAAGAACGCGAAGACCCTCGTCGACAACGGTGTAATCGCTGTCGCTGAGGGCGCCAACATGCCGAGCACCCTTGACGCCATTAAGGTCTTCCAGGACGCGAAGATACTATTTGCCCCTGGGAAGGCTTCCAACGCCGGCGGCGTAGCCACATCAGGCCTCGAGATGGTTCAGAACAGCCAGCGCTACTTCTGGGCCTTCGATGAGGTCGACTCGAAGCTCCATGGCATAATGGGGAACATCCACAAAACCGCCTACGACACGGCGAAGATGTTCGGACAGCCCGGCAACTACGTCCTCGGCGCGAACATCGCCGGCTTCCTGAAGGTAGCCGACGCCATGATCGCACAGGGCATCTACGCCTAGACATCATCTTCCTCTTTTTATATCCCTTAACGGTCCCCTGCATATGCCCCTGAAACTTCGATAGGAATATTTAGAAAGGCTCTGGATTCAACGAAAATTTGTGCGCCGCCCAGTATTTATAGAATATATGGATTTTTATTGTGCGAACCATAATTACTTAGGTTCCTCCATGTACGCCATACTGCGGAAGGCGAGGTTAGCGCCCAACGTTAAGCTCTTCGACGTCTACGCCCCCGCTGTGGCCGCGAAGTCGAGGCCAGGCAACTTCGTCATTATCAGGATTCACGAGAAGGGGGAGAGATTTCCGATAACCATCGCCGACGCGGACCCCGATAAGGGTTCTATAACACTCATCTTCGCCGAGGTGGGCAAATCTTCGAAACAGCTCGGGAGGCTCGGGGAGGGCGACTCGATCCTCAACCTTTCAGGCCCCCTAGGCAACGCCACTAAGATTGAGAAGTACGGCGACATCCTCTGCGTCGGCGGCGGTGTCATGGTGGGCGCCTTGATATACCAGATGAGGGCCCTGAAGGGGGCCGGGAACAGGATCACAGCCATCGTGGGCGCCAGAAGCGAGGAACACCTGATAATGCTCGAAGAGGCCAAGTCGGCTAGCGACGAGCTGCACATCGCGACGGACGACGGATCGGAGGGACATGAGGGGATAGACTTCCTGGCGGACATCCTCAAACAGAAGAGGTTTGATCACGTATTCACCATCGGCCCGATGAGCATGCAGAGGGCGGTCTCAGAGCTTACGAGGCCATACCAGACGCCGACGACAGTGAACCTGTTCCCCATCATGGTCGACGGGACGGGCATGTGCGGATCATGTAGGGTAACCGTGGGTGGCGAGACGAAGTTCTCCTGCGTCCACGGCCCCGACTTCGACGGACACAAGGTCGACTACGACGAGCTCATCTCGAGAATGAGGTTCTACAACCCCAACGAGAAGATAGCGATGATCCTCTTCGACGGTAGGTGAGGGTGATGGCTGCGAAGAAACCACAGGTGGAGATGCCGAAGCAGGACGTCAAGGAGAGGATACACAACTTCGAGGAGGTCGCCCTCGGCTACTCGGAGGATCACGCGTTGGGGGAGGCTGCGCGCTGCCTCAGCTGCCCGAAGCCCCAGTGCATAAAGGGTTGCCCCGTCGAGGTCCCTATCACAGAGTTCATCAAGCTAGTGAAGGAGAAAAAGTTCGAGGAAGCCGCGAAGAAGATAAAGGAGAAGAACGCCCTTCCGGCCATCTGTGGCAGGGTATGCCCCCAAGAAGAACAGTGCCAGAAGCTCTGCGTCCTCGGGATTAGGGGGGAGCCGGTCTCCATAGGACGCCTCGAGAGGTTCGCCGCGGACTGGGAGAGGGAAAACGTCGACCCCAAGGCCAAGAGGTTCAAACAGACGGGCGGGAGGGTGGCGGTCGTGGGCTCAGGACCCGCGGGGTTAACCGTCGCCGCGGACCTGGCAAAGCTCGGCCACAGGGTCACGATGTTCGAGTCTCTCCACACGGCAGGTGGGGTGCTGATGTACGGTATACCCCAATTCAGGCTCCCAAAGGAGATCGTTCAGGCCGAGGTCGAGTACGTCAAGAGCCTCGGCGTGGACCTGAAAATAGACTCGACTGTTGGCAAAATCACCACGATCTCCGAGCTCCTCGGAGGCGGGTACGACGCGGTCTTCGTCGGCTCCGGGGCGGGCCTCCCAAACTTCATGTATATTCCGGGTGAGAACCTGAAGGGTGTCTACTCCGCGAACGAGTTCCTGATAAGGACGAATCTCATGAAGGCGTACAAGTTCCCGGAGTACGACACCCCGATAAGGGTGGGAAAGAAGGTCGGCGTCATCGGCGCAGGCAACGTCGCCATGGACTCCGCTCGTTGTGCCCTGAGGCTCGGCGCCGAGAGGTCGTACATCATCTACCGGCGAGGCATGGAGGAGATGCCGGCGAGGAAGGAGGAAGTTGAGAACGCCAAGGAGGAGGGCGTAGAGTTCATGCTCCTAACGAACCCGACCCGATTCATCGGGAACAAACGGGGGTTCCTCGAGAAGGCCGAGTGCTTGAAGATGAGGCTGAGCGAACCGGATCAGTCGGGCAGGAGGCGACCGGAGCCGATGGAGGGGAGCGAGTTCATGGTAGAGATCGATACGGCGGTCGTCGCCATCGGCCAGTCCCCGAACCCCATAATCCAGCAGACGACCGAAGGCCTCCAGACAACGCGACACGGCACAATCGTTGTGGACGAAGAGACCACGCAGACAGCGATTCCGGGGGTCTACGCCGGCGGCGACGTCGTGAGCGGTGCCGCGACCGTCATCAGCGCTATGGGTGCCGGGAAAAAGGCAGCTAAAGCTATACACGAGTACATCATGGCCAAGAAGGCTAGGGCCATGAAGCCATCCAAAAACTCACGCCGAGGGTCATAGTTTCGTTAAAAAATTAGTTGAGGAGAGGCTTCGAACTGGGCTGATAACGTTAAATATCCCATCTTTAAGTTTAATTTGATCTACATGGACAAGGCTCTAATACTGCTAAGGGTCGAGTGCCTTGGCGAGGACTGCATAGAGGAGGTCCTGCGGAGAGTAAAGCAGAGGCCTGAGGTGAAGGAGGCGGGGATGACCTTCGGCGAGTTCGACATATATATAATCGCCGAAGTGAGCAAGTCACTCGAGATGACGAAGCTTGTCATGGATATAAGGGGGTATCCGTCGATAAGCTCGACCATGACCCTGCTAGTAGTGAGTTAAAATCCTTCTTAAGCCAAACATATGCGTTCGGTAAAGGATTATCACTTACTTTGGGCGCGTATTCTTTAGGGCGTCTCCTGAGATAACATTACATGTGGTCGTCGATTTTATACCCTCGACTTCGCGTATCTTTATCACCACGTTCCTCAGCTCATCCCTCGTGCTAGTTTTAACCATGGCGTAAATGTCGTAGGATCCGTAGAGGAAAAATGCCGAGGTGACGCCTGGGATGGCCCTGATCTTATCTATCGTCTCCCTCTGGAAGGTTGATCCGGCAGTCATGAGGATGAGAGCCTGCTCCATAGGCATTGTGATATTTTTAGACTGATATAAATTTATCCAGATACAGTAATAACGCTAATAATGGATTCATCTATTCTATTCTTTTTGGGTATGCATATATCAAGTCATTTTATTATTTAGATTATATTAAATGTTATTTTATACATTTTATTTATCGATAATAAGGTGGAAGAAACACATTTATAGTATTTATTATATTTATTAAATGGTCGATATGGGAAGGGCTCTAATCCTCATCAAGGCGGAGGCTCCAGCTGACGCCCTGTTCGAGAAAATAAAATCTCATATGGCTGTTGTGGAGGCAAACATGATCTACGGACCCTACGACATATACACACTCTGCGAGAATGGCACCACTATGGGCATAAAAAAGATTGTACTGGACATCAGGAACATGCCCGGCGTGATCTCCACCCAAACCTGCCTTATCTCAGAATAGGTCAGCGAGTGATAGACCTAAATTTTCTGATAAAGGATTTCGTCGAGCCAATATTTGGGTGGGTGAAAGACTTATTCTAGTGGGATTGCCTCGACCTTCGGCTTCGAGGATTCGTTCAGCTTCCTTATCTTCTCAGTGAAATCGTTGAACAGGGTGACGAGCCAGGTCGGCATGCATGCTGAGGTGAATATGGTCTCAAGCCTCTCACCTCCTACTCCTAGGATTTCCAGAGACTTCTTCATGATCTCTATTCGATCAATGGCCTCAAGGTTTCCTGAGATGTAGTTGCACTGGGTGGGGAGGCAGCCAGAGATTATGACGCCATCCGCCCCATGCTTGAAGGCAGTCAGAACGTGGAGGGCGTCCACCCGCCCGGTGCAGGGGACCCTGATTATCCGGATGTTCTCAGGATACTCCATCCCCATGTTGCCGGCCGCGTCGGCGGCCGCGTAACTACACCATTGGCACGCGAAGGCGATTATGACGGGCTCGTCCTTCTTCTCCTCGGAGAACCATTTCGGCGTTAGAATAGCCTTTATCTTGGGAATGAGCTGGTCGTCCTTGTAGTGCCTGAGCTGCATCGCCGCGACCGGGCAGACCGCCGCGCAGATGCCGCACCCCTCGCAGGCCGCCTCGATCACCTTGGGCTCGCCGAAGGCGCTCCACTCTATAGCGCTGAATGGGCAGATGGATGCGCATGCGCCGCAGCCTACGCACTTATCCTCGTCCACCTTGGCTTTCGCAAGGTCGATGTCCATGTCTCCCCTCATCAGGAGGGAGGCCACGCGCCCCGTGACGCCGAGGGCCTGTGTGACGCTCTCCTGGATGTCCTTAGGCCCGTGGCAGGTCCCGCAGATGAAGACGCCGGCGACGACCGTGTCCAGGGGTTCAAGTTTTGGACCACGCTCTGCGAAGAAGCCGTCCTGCGAGATGGTGATCCCGAGTTTCTGGGCCAGCTCCACTGCACCATCCGTCGGCTCTACGCCCGTCGATAAGACCAGGAGGTCCACGTGCATGTGGGAGGTCTCGCCGAACTCGTCCCTCACCTCCAGCGTTATTGAGCCGTCCTCCGCGTCGACGACCTGCTGGACCTCGCCCCTCAGCAGCCTTACGCCGAGATTCTGGGCGCGGTAGTAGTAGTCCTCGTGGTATTTGCCTGTGAGCCTGATGTCCTTGTGGACAATCGCTATGCCGGACTCTGGGTTCCGCTCCATCACCTCCGTCGCATGCTTGACCGCTATGCCGCAGCATATCTTGCTGCAGTACTCGTTTGTCTTCGGGTCCCTTGAGCCGACGCACTGGATCATGGCGATGCGCTCCGGCTCGACGCCGTCCCCCGGCCTGACCACCCTGCCCTTCGTCGGGCCGGACATGTCCAGCATCCGTGCCAGCTGGAGCTGGGTTATGACGTTGGGGCTCTCCCCGTATCCGTAAAGCCCCTTAGGGTCGAAGGGCTTGAACCCGGTCGCTACGACTACCGCCCCGACGTTCACCGTCATCTCCCGCGGCTGCTCGTCGAGGTCGATGGCGCCGACCGGGCAGGCCTCGACGCATTTCCCGCACCTCGTGCAGGCCCCGGCGTCGATGGAATAGATCCTGGGCAGAGCCTGGTCCGAGAGGATGTAGACAGCCTTCCTCTTATCCCAGCCGAAGTTGAACTCGTTAGGCACCTCGACGGGGCAGACCTCCTCACACTTGCCGCAGCCCATGCATAAATCTTGTTTGACGAACCTGGGGCTCACGGCTAAGGTAGCTCTGTAGTTTCCTATGTGGCCCGCCAGGTGGCTCAGCTCGGTGGATGGGAGGATGTCGACGTATGGGTGGTACGAGATGGGGTTCCTGTAGAAGCAGCGCCTGTGGAGCTCGTTCCCGCAAGGTGAGATGCACGTCCCGCAGTCATCTGTAGGGAAGACGGAGCCGAGCTGGAGCACCTTGCCGCCAAGGAATGGCATCCTCTCGATCAGGAAGACCTGTATCCCGAGGTCCCCGAGCCTCCGGGCAGCCTCTACGCCCGCGACTCCACCTCCTATCACCAGCGCCGATTTCTGAACTGGCACCCGAGTCCGCTCTATCGGCTCCAAGGTCTTCGCACGCTCGACCGCGCCCTTGACGATGAACTTCGCCTTCTCAGTAGCCTTGAGTATCTGGCCAGGATAGAGGAAGGCGCAGTGCTCACGGATATTCGCGATCTCCAAGAGGTACTTGTTGAGGTTTGCCCTCTCCATCATCCTCTGGAAGGTCGGCTCGTGGAGCCAGGGAGAGCAGCCGGCTACGACGACCCTGTTGATGCGGTGCTCCCTGATGGCCTCAATGATCCTCTTCAGCCCGATGTCGCTGCAGGCGAACTCACTCTCCACGGCGTGTACGACTCCCGGGAGGTTGGAAGCGTACTCCATCAGAGACGTCGTGTCGACTGACTTGGCTACGTTGAGGCCGCACCTGCAGACGAATACCCCTACTCTGGGCTCCTCTTTTCCGCTCATAGCCTCGCCTCCTCGACCTGCTTCACGAGCTCACCCAGAGACGTGAGGAACTGCTCGAGCATGGAGCCACAGCTCTTAAGGACTTTTACAGGCATCGGTAGACCCGCGCTGGAATAGAGGTTCTCCAGGAGGCTGAGCTGCCCCTCAACGTGGTCGACGCCCTTCTCGTAGTGGCATCGGTTCTTGACGCAGCCTATGAGCATGACGCCGTCTGCTCCTCTCTGAAGCGCGTTGATGACGTGGCGGAGAGAGACGGTGCTCATGCAGGGGACGTAGATGGGGATGAACGCGGGCGAGTACCTCGCCCCGTAGACCCCTGCGGCGTCGAGCAGCCTGTAGCCGCAGTCGTTGCAGGCGAAGCCTATGATCCTCAGCCCCGACTTCCCTCCGCCCTCAAGCGCAGCCTTGACCTGCTCGTCGATGAGGTCGAAACCGTAGTTGGGGTTGTCGAGAGCCCTGGTCGGGCATGACGAGATGCAGAGCCCGCATCCCTGGCAGAGGCTCCCGTCGATCTTCACCGGCCCCTCGGCCGGCATCGTGATCGCCTCGTACGGGCAGACCGAGACGCAGACGCCGCACCTTCCACAGGCCTGGCTGTTCACGTCGGGGCTCAGCAACGGATTGGAGGCCCCAACCTCCTTCATCAGGTGGAGGCTAGCCATGGCCGCGGCCGCGTTCGCCTGGGCCACAGACTCGGGGATATCCTTAGGGGAGTGGCAGGCGCCGCAGATGTAGATGCCGGGCCTCTTAGTTATTGTGCCCGCGACCTTCGTGTCGACCTCCTTGTAGAAGCCGTCGGTGTCGAGCTCCAGGCCGAGTTTATCGGCGAGGTCCCTCGTGCCTTTGCTCGGGACCATCCCAGTCGAGAGGACCACGAGGTCCCCCGGGAGGACCCCCTTCAGCCCCTTACCATCGACGTACTCGACCGTCAGTCCACCGCCCGGAGCCTCTGTCACCTTGTCGAAGATGCCGTGGACGAAGTTGATGCCGAGCAGCTTGACGCGGTTGTAGAACTCCTCGTAGTATTTTCCGCAGGCCCTTATGTCCTTGAAGAGGATGGTTATATCGATCCCGTTGTCTTGGTGGAGCTTTATCTCCTCAGCGTGCTTCATCGCCGCCATGCAGCAGTAGCGGCTGCAGTAGGGGTTGAGCTCAGGGTCTCTTGAGCCGGCGCACTGGATCATCACGATCTTACTCGGCTTCTGCCCGTCGCTTGGGCGGGTCAGGACGCCGGCGGTCGGCCCCTCGCCGTCGAGGTAGCGGGCGAGCTGATACTGATCTATCACGTCCTTGAACTGAGCGCCGAATCTGGGGTAGGGGCGCGGGTCGAAGTTATCCACGCCGGTTGCGACGATTATGGAGCCCACGTAGATATCCTTGAAGGTATCCTTCTGCGTGAAGTCGATAGCCTGGTTCGGGCAGACCCGCTCGCAGAGGCGGCAGCTCCCCTTCGTCAGGTACAGGCAGCTCTCAGCGTCGATGATGTTTTTTCTGGGGATCGCGTTTGAGTGGGGGAGATAGATCGCCTTGCGCTTGCTTATGTAGCCGTTGATCTGGTCGGGCACCGAGACGGGGCAACGCTCCGTGCACTGGCCGCAGGAGACGCACTTCTCTATATCTATGTACCTCGGCTTTCTCTTTACGTGCACCCTGTAGCCTACTGGGAGCCGGATAACGGCTTCCACCTCACTGTAGTCGAGGACGTCGATGTTCGGCTCGTTGCCCACGTCCATCATCTTGGGTCCGCCTATGCAGATGGCGCAGCTGTCCTCCGGAAACGTCTTGCCCAGGAGGGGCATCATGCCACCGATCGTCGGCTCGCGCTCGACGAGGTGAACCATGACGCCGAGCTTTGCCAGATCTAGGGCCGCGTGGATACCCGCTACGCCGCCTCCCACGACGAGGACCTCGTTGAAGCGCTGGATGACCTTCTGCTTGAGGGGCGTGGCCATCCTTGCCCGGGCCAGGGCGACCCTAAGAAGGGCCTTCGCCTTCTCAGTCGCCTCCCTCTTGCCATCGTGGACCTGGGCGCATTGCTCCCTCACGTTCGCTATGACGAGCTGGTTGGGGTCTAGTCCGGCGGATTCCATGGCGGCTCGGAGGGGTGCCTCGATGCGCGCCCTCGAGCCTGTGACGGCGACGACGCCTCCTATCGGGTCGCTGCCGCCATGATTCGCCTCGCTGAGCTCCTCGATCAGGATCTCCTTGCTTAGCCTGAGGGTCTGGATTGTTGCGGCGACGCCCTCAATCCCCTTGGCGTAATTCTCCAGCTCGTCGACGTCGAGCCTCTCCTTCAACGTACCGCCGAAGGTGTCGAATATGACAAGTGAGCCCATCTAGGCAGCCCTCCTCTGCTCCTGCCTCTCCCCATCCACCGTGATGTCGACCTCGACCATGTGGACGCTGCAGCTCAGGCAGGGGTCGTAGGCCCTGACGATCTTCTCGATGCCCCAGACAGCTTTGGGCCGGGTCCCCTTCCGGCTCAGTTCGTCGACGTGTGCCTCCGCCCAGACTCGGAGGTTGTTCTCTATGTTCTTGTGGTTGAATGTCGTGGGCGCGACGATGTTGGCTGCCCTGATTATCCCGTTCTCGTCGACCTCGTAGCTGTGGTGGAGGAGCCCCCTCGGCGCCTCGACGAAGGCGTAGCCGACGCCGGCTCTCGCCTTTACGGGCTCCCGCGTCCTCTCGGACATGATCTCCTCGTCGCTGAGTCCATCTATGACCTCCTCGACGGAGGCGACCAATTCGATGGTCCTCGCGAGGTTGTAGGCCGCCGTGTCGTTGGATGGTCGCCTGAAGAGCCTGTCATAGACCTCCATGTACTCGTTTGTTGTGGGCCACTGCATATTTTCGATGACGTTCATCCTGGCGAGTGGGCCGACCCTCGGCAGACCGGCGATCGGTCCCCTCTCCTTCAGGTACACGATCTTCGTGAAGGAGTGGCCGCTCGTCGTCTCCTCGAGGCGCTGGTAGTACTCCTGGGCGGTGAACTGGACGACATCGGCGCCGTCTGGACCCCTCACCCTCACAGCGCCGTCGTAGAGTTCGTAGTTCCCGTCGCCGTCCACGAGGCCCATGTAGAGGGTTTCAGGCCGCATGTATTCCCGAGGGTCGTCCGCCCTCTTCTCGTAGATATCTATGATGGCGTCGGCGATCTTCCTGACGTTGACCATGGCGACTCGCCCCTCACGGAGGAGCTTGTACCTCGCCTCGCCCGTCAGCCCCTTCGTCATCCCTCCGGGCACCGCCGTGACGACGTGGACGAGCCTCCCGCCGATCTCCGTGACCACCCTGTTACCGTACTCGTGGAGCTGGATGGCGGTCTCGGTCAGGGCTGGGCTTGCCTGGGAGACGCCGATGATGTTCCTCTCCTTGATGTCTATGAGGTCTGGGAGGGCCAGGAAGGCCAGGTGGAGGGTGTGGCTCGTGACGAAGCTGGCAGCGTTCAGGGTCCTCCTCAGGATCGTCGCGGCCTCGGGGATCTGGACCCCCCAGGCGTCCTCGACCGCCTTCACGGAGACGAGGTGGTGGTTGACGTAGCAGATGCCGCAGATCCGCTCGGATATCCTAGGCGCCTCCTCCGCGGGCTTGTTTGTGAGGAGGTACTCGAAGAACCTGGGACCGACGGCGACGCAGAACCTGAGGTCCTTGAGGGATCCTGCCTCTATGTCCACCTCGACCCTGCCCGTCCCCTCGAGCCTCGTCAGAGGGTTTATCGTCACGGTCTTGGTCATCTCTTTCTCCCTCCGTTGAGGACCTTGACCAAGTCGGATGACGGGTAGGTGTACCTGTAGATCATCCCCATGGTCTGGGGGAGGCTGAAGCCCTCGTTCAGCTCGCTCGTCAGGCTCGTAAGCGCGTCGAGCATGGTTAGGCCCTGGTCACTGTTCCTCTCGGTGGGGCCCCTGCAGCCGTCGCAGGGCACACCGGCTGCCGGGCAGGGGGCGCCGCATCCGCCCAGGGTCGCCGGCCCCATGCAGAGGAAGCCCTGCTCCAGGAGGCACCTCCTCGGGTCGGCGACCTCCTCGTGGATGCGTTTGAGTTTCCTGCTGTAACCTCCCACGCGTTCGCGGGGACACTTCTCGCAGACGTCCGTCTTCGAGAGCTCTGGTACGCCTCCGGCGAGGAGGGTCGTCAGCGTGCTCGCTATGTCCCCGACCTCGGGTGGGCAGCCCGGTATCTTGAAGTCGACCTTGATGAAGTCCCCGATCGGCCTCTGCTCAGGGAGTAGCTCGTCTAAGGTCGGCATCTCCGCCGGCACCGTGCCTTTCTGCTCGGCGTAGATCTTTCCCAGGAGGTCTTCCCCCCTCATCAGGTTGGCGAGGCCCGGGATGCCGCCGAAGCAGGCGCATGATCCTATTGCTATGACGACTCCGGAGCTTCTCCGTATCTTCTCGGCGACTCCGATCTCGTGCCTCGTCCTCACGCCGCCCTCGATGATGGCGACGTCGATGCCCTCAGGGATCTCCTTCGCGTCGATGAGGGTCGGGGCGTACACAAGCTCGTTCGCCTTGAGTATCTCGAGCAGCTTCTCGTGGAGGCCGAGGGCGGCGACCTGGCAGCCCGTGTCCCCCGATAGTCCCAGCAGCAGTATCTTCACCATCGTCTCACCGTCAAACCTTCGCAGACATGGACCTCGAACTCGTCAAGCGGAATCAGTAATTAGTATAATGATTGAATTTATTGTTTGTTCTTTGAGGATAGTATGAACGACTCCGCGTCAGGTTGCAGCATCTACTGTAATGTGAGATATACAAGTCTTTGACAATGACTTTTGGTTGCGGTGAGTAATTGATAAAAATGGATTTAGAAGAATTCCTTGCCGTCCTTCTCGACGAGGCGGCTCCAGTAAGCGTTAACGTCGTCCTGGATCTCCTTGACCTCGTCGTCCGTGATGTGGCGGAACCTGCCCTGCATCTTGAGGACGTCCCTAATCGGCTTCAGCTCCTTCGGTTTGAAGGTGATCCGTAGCTTCTCGCCGTCGATCACCTCGTAGAGGGGCCAGAGGCCGCTGAGAACCATCTCTTTCCCGATCTTGACCGCGTACTGTGGCTCGAACCTCCAGCCCGTCGGGCATGGGGCGGAGACCTGTATGAAGCGGAACCCCTTGA
>Ga0315288_10003041_pt1 | contig 21392 bp, 15 predicted proteins | sample YL17G11_20_MG_FD_203454 | JGI IMG/M metagenome (GOLD analysis project Ga0315288, IMG submission 203454) | Sediment microbial communities from Yellowstone Lake, YNP, Wyoming, USA - YL17G11_20 | ecosystem: Environmental > Aquatic > Freshwater > Lake > Sediment | place: USA: Wyoming | collected...
TATTTGTTGACGGCGGCGGCACATCCGCCCGATAATTGTAATACGACACGGACTGTCCTGCAGGACCCGTGGCACCAGTTGGCCCAATTGCGCCAGTTGCGCCAGTTGCACCAGTTGCGCCAGTCGCACCCGTTGCGCCGGTTGCACCTACGTCACCATTTGCACCTTTGGGTCCAGGTGGGCCAGGTGGTCCCTCCACCGTGTTTGAACAACAGCAAATGGTTTTATTCGCTAAATATTCCGAATACGATGAGGAAGACGATGCCATTTATTTATAAATGGGTATGTATTGTTGTGATATATTCATGCGTGATAAAAAATGCACAGTTTTAACAATATTATTAACAATATTGTTGAAATTGCATTGATTGACGTGTTTAGGGCATCAATCTATTCGGGTCAAGTCGTATGTCATACAGTGTTAAGTCATTTTCAGTGGATTCGGGATTATTGAAATCAAACCGGATGTTCTTATATTTGAATTTGCTGTAATGCACGCGTGCAATGTATTGCACCTCGGGCGAATAGGTGGCCCGGTTCATGCACAAGCACGAATCCGCGCGCATCATTGCATCACAAAACACGGAATCGTTCCAAATTTCAGGACCTCTCAACTGTGAAACACTGCATTCAAACAAATAATCCATTGGCTCGCACGTTCCAATGAACAGCGTATCGGATGACCCCAGCACCGTCAATGCATCCGATGAACAAACCGTCAATTTGTTTATTTCGTATTGAATGCGCATCACGTTGTCCGACAGCGAGGATTCCTGCATGGGATGCATAGGATGCTTGATGATGACGTCAAACAACCTGCCAAACACATGCAGGTCAATGTCAATGTTGTGCCGTTTGCAATACTCATTTTTGAGTTTGTTCAGTGCGAATTTGCGATACATGATTGCTGGGATGAATTCATTGTTCACGCCATCATTGTTTTGCAGACTGGCGAAATAGGAATCATGCGTCGCTCGTTCATTTTTGACATGAACACTGTCCAAATTCTCCACATACTCAAATAAACAGATGTTGAATCCAAATTCGTCAAAAATGCCTCTGATTTCGCGTTCATTTTGTTCGGAATAATTCCCCGCTGCCAATTTATTGCTCAAGACAAACACGTGCACCACGTGGTCCTTCAATAGTGGTGCAAGCATTCGCACATTTTCTCTCAAATTAGCTGCATAACTTCTGAATTGTCCGTAAATCATGAGTGCAATGTTTTTATTTTGGATTGGATGCGATTGGTTCAAAGGAGATGCGCACTGCACCCAAGACACAAAGTCCTTCAATTTGCAGCATTCTGCGTGGTACAAATTTGCTATTTCATGGTTTCCATTCTTGTTTTGAAACAGCACCTGATTCTTCATGTTTTTAACAAATTCGGTTCCTGGCTCAAACTTCAAAAAATGAATCTTTGCGGGTGCGTGCAGCCCTTCATTGCCCACGAACGACGCGGTTTCGCCCCGATTCAGGCATTCATTCACAGCACGCCCCAACACGCCGGGCCCCGAAAAATCCAGTTTGGAGCCGGGCACGGTCCCAGTTTCCACGTTGCGCACAATTTTTTGAATGCACCGCATCATTGCTGGATGTCGCGGCACGGCTGCAATGAACCCGCACGCCAGGTTGTGCGTGCCCTCGTTTGCGCTCAAATTCAAATCAATTGGAATCACCAGTTCGGCGCCGGGTGTTAAAAAGTCGTCTAGGGATCCCAGACACAGGGTGTCAATGTCGACATACACGCCGCCGTTAACCCACAAGTAGCAGTACCGGAACAAATCGGACTTGTATGCGCCGGGAATGATCTGTTGGTATGCGGTTACCACCGCGCGTTCAAAATGCGCCCGAATAAACTGCTCCCGCTCCGCCGCATCCATCAACACAAATTCGTATTGCGGATTGTGCGTCTTCCACGTGTCTGCAATGGCCTGAAACTCGGGATTCAACTGCTTGTGCTCCCACGTTTGCATGACCCGTTTCGGAATCGGCGATGACGGGGACGACGGAGACGACTCGTCGCACGATTGGATGCATTGAATGCATTGAATACATCTATCAAATTCCACATCGGCCATGCGCACCAGTTGGTCCCGTTCCAATGCAACCGCGCTCACCATTTCGTGTGACGGTTTTTCAAGAACGATTGGTTCGGATGAAGTTAGATCAACTTCAACCACCGATTTGAATTTGTAAATGGAGTTGTTTGTTCGGCCAATGATAATCGGCGTAAGGGTTGAAAACGCGAGCGGAATTGACCCCGACATGCTTTTGCCAGCAATGTGGTCCTCATTATTGACATCGGTTATTACGTAGTCGCACGTGTTCAATAATTCAATCATGGCGCGCGTGTGCAAAACGCCATGGGGCACAAATTCATTGGTTGCACACGTGCTTGCCGTGTTAAACTCGCAGGGATTCCAACAACACCCCACAAAATGCAGTTTCACCGGGCCCGCAATTCGGTTTATGAAATCAACGTTAATGTCGCTGTAGCCGCCTATCAATGCAACATTCATTGTGGTGGTTGCATCAATGTGGCGCATTTTGTCGGTCGCAGTTGCGATGTTGTAGCAGGGGAGTGCCCATCGGTCATGCAATGCAACCCCCACTGAAAATGGGCGTATCGCAATCCGGTGGCGGTATTCTGGCCGCCGCAGCATGGGGGTGTGTTCAATCGCAATGAAACGCTCGTCTATCCATTCACTTTTTATTCCCATGTCATCATCGGTTGGGACAAAAATCACGTCAAACTGCTCCCGAATTTTGAATTCACTAAATTTATTGAATTCAGTGCATTCAAATTCAAATCCCATGTTTCCAAAATGTTCTTTGTAAAACTCAAACCATCCCCAATTGCGACCACCCGTTTCAGTGAAAATGGACACAATCGCGCCGTTGCATCCGTTGCATGCCTTTTTCGCAAAATGATGTAGGACGTATCCGAACATTTCATAATGATACGGAAGCGCATTAACAATTGCCACGCGTTGAACGCGTGATGCGGCGACCATTTTATTCCACTGCTGCGCCCGATTCGCCCAGGAGCAGCTCTCGGCGTATGCTCGCCCCTGCTCTCTTTGCTTGGTTTGCTCGGTTTCGTTGTGCTTCACAATGTTAATCACCGTCTCCACTTCGGAACCAGGCGCAATCTGAATGCCGCATCCGCCCATCGTCTCCGTCAGTCCCGCGACAGGGTAGTAAAAACAAATGACTTCGGACATCAGCATTTCCATTGCGGTGATGCACGACGTCTCGGGCCAGTCCGTGGGATACAGCCAGTACTCCGCTGCACCCATTTCCGCGTACAACTGGGTCGGGTTAAGCTGGCCCAAGTGCTGAATCCGACCCTCCTCCTCATTCTGTCCCAGGTAGGTTTGATTCAGATGCGCAATGCGCTCCTGAATGCGCCGTTCATCGTCGTTGCAGGGGAACGCCACGTAGGTGGAGATGGCGAGAGTGGCATCCGGCAGCGCTGACATTATGTCGGACCACAGGTCCAGAATTCGAGATAGGCCGCGCTCCGTGCGCGACGTGTAAATGAACCGATTGGTCTTCTTTGAAATTGGCTGAGGAAACAGCTCCGGGTCAATGCCATTATTTATGACGCGAATTTTGGATTTCAATGCAGGATATTGGCGCACATATTCGTCCGCATGCCACTGCGTCTGGCACACGCAGCCGTCAATGTGGTCCGACCATTTTTCAATGATTGCCGTGTCGCTCAAATCGCAACCATATGGTGCCAAGTACGTGTCATGCGCCCATATGTAGAACTGGTAGAAAGAAGAAGCACCGGCATACAGTTCTAAAAATGAAATGTAGCGCGAACACACCACGGTGTGAAATGCGGTGGTGCGCAGCAGCTCCGGCAAACCGGACAGTCCCACGTATTTCACAAGCACGCCGTCCTCATGACATTCTTCCGGCTGCACTGTTCCCGACACGTAGACGGTGTATCCATTGCGACACAGCTCTTGGGCCAGGCACGCAACCGCCTTTTCGGAGCCGCCCAATGCCCCCCGTTTCATGCTGCTGTAATTCCACGGCACGTTGCAGTACCCCGTGTAAACCAGGATGTTTCGACTTCTCTTGCACACGGAACGAGAGAAATTCGACACAATTAATGGTTTTGTCATTGGGTCTAATAAATGAATTCCATATTTATCGTAATTAAAATCTTTCACAACCTCGTCAAATGTGCTCAACGGCACGCCATTCTCTCGAATGAACTGCAAATAACCGTTGGTTAGCGCCGCAAACGCGCCCAATGCATCCTGACCAACATGTCCGATGAAAAACCGCAGATTGAACATCAGGTTTCGCAGATGCCATGTGCTCAGCACGCGATGTTTCCGTTTGAAAACGGTTTCATACATGCGAATGCCGCACGCGCGGTCTCCCACTCGGTCCGCCACAATGATCATGTAATACGGCACGAAGAAGTCGGCCTTGTCCGTATGCAGGAACAGCTTGCCGCTGGTTTCATTCCAACCATTCTGGAGAAATTGTTTTTCAACCACGCGATAATAGTTGTGCGCCACTTCGTTCATGCCCTCGCAGCAATAATGCACAATCAGCGGATACAAGCACTCCACGCGCTCCAGGTCGTAAGAAAACGCCTTCACCAAATAGAAAAACCCGTGCTCCTTCTGTCCCAGTGCTTCGTAGCACTCGTAAATGTAGAGACACGACACATATTTCTCCTGCGCCCAGTTGTCCTGCGTCAGTGTGATTTTGTACCAACGAATGGCATCCTCGCGTCGGCCGCAGTCGCGGTAGCTGTTGGCGCAATAAAACGCATATCGCTTATGCAAATCGTCGCCCTGGGCTATCGCCTCGGCGTGCGCCTTTTCCAGGAGAAGCGCATCCTTCAAATACTTATCGGGATCCTGGTTGCGCGCCCCGCTGCGCCCCGACACGACGAAGTAGTCGCCATCCAGCACGCATAGTCGCGCTTGCTCATTGGTCGACGGCTCCATGCAGCTGATGAATTCGTGCACCACTGACAAGTATTTGAACCGTTTGCGATTGTTGATGAGCAGGGTTCGCGTGTAGGTCATGCCGCCCGTGTTGGGTGCGCCGAATTTGAGGTGGTATTCGTCATAAGACACGGCGGACGGCAACACAATTGTGCCGTGAATTTCATCATCGGCATCAAACACGAGGAGCAGGTCGGTTTTGTTGAATGCATATTCAAGCGCCTTGGTGCGGTTGTGCGCGAAATTCACCCATTCGTCGCAGTGCAGCTCTCCTGGAATGTTTACACCTTTGGAAGAAGAAGAAGAGGAAGAAGAAGAAAAGAATTCGCGGATTATCTCTCGAGTTGAATCCGTGGAACCCGTGTCGCAAATGACCCAGTAATCAAACCGGACCTTGGTGAGAAGCATTTCCAGAGTGCGCCGAATGATGTGCGCCTCGTTCTTGACGATCATGTTCAGACACACGGTTGGAACCGTCTGTGATTGTGAAAATTGCATGATATATTTTTATATCTCATGCATTGGATTGCCGATGTTTATTTAAATGTGTTTTTTGGCATAATGACAAAAACACACATTCAAATGTCTAAATGCTTCCACCGCGGTTGAAATACTCTTTGCGGAATTCCAGCATGTGTCCGTCGGGGATGCGGTCGCCGCGCATGAACTCCTCCGGGGTTCGCGTGCCTTCAATCAAATTCACGATCATGAAGAGCGAGTACATGCCGCACTCCGTGTTGCGCTTTTGGTGCTGCTTCCGGTTTTCATAATACTTAAACCGGATGCCCAGTGCGTGCCCCTGCTGCGTGACCGTTTTCACAAACTCGCGAATTTCTTTTTGCGGGCGGTCGCCCGTGCTGTCGAAAAAGAAGATGTAATTGTCATTGGACCCAGCCCCCGACTCAGACCCAGACCCCGACCCAATGTTGATGAACAACGACACCCAGTGCGCCCCGTCTTCCGTGTGCGGGTCCGTGTTGAAAATCACGCCTATTTTGTGCGTGCCCGAATCCACGTATTTTTTAAGACTGAAGTTGCACAGCTCCTCCCACACGCACACGCCCGCCACTTTGGGCGCGTTGTAATCGCTCGGCGACGGTCCCAGAAACTCAAACGCGGGAAACTTGTCCTCGTACTGCTTCATGACATCCTCAATATCTTCGCTGGTCAACCACTCGTCCGGGTCGCGGTTCCACGACTTTGGAGCTTCCGGTGCAAACGCGTCTGTTCCCTCTGCGGGGGAACCAATGAGCTGCTTCATCCAGCACGCCTCGTTGCGACACATGCGACCAAACCTCTGCTTCAGCGCGGTCCAAATCTCCTTCGGGTCGTTCGTTTCAATGCGGACGTCGGGGTGGCGCGCATTCCAGCCATCTCTTAATTTATGCAGCGTGTCATTGTCGTAGCACGTGAAATAATTCTCCTGAACCGGGCCGCACTTCAGCCGTTCGAAATCCTTTGCGTAGTTGCGGGGTTTTGTTTTTCGGCTGATTTTACGTTCCTTATTACGTCCCTTGTTGGTTTTACCTTTTCGTCTGCTTTTGTTTGTTTTTTTTGCTTTCATTTTCATGGGGGATTTAGTAATTTAAATGAATTAAATTATGCAAATAATTTAATTATTGCACGCATTAAATTAAGGAAGAGGCCGCTTGCTTGGGTTTGGATGGTTTTGGCTTAATGTCTTTGGTTTTAAATTTGGGGTCGTCCAGGTTGATTTCTTTCATTTGGGGGGGATTGGTCATGATGCGATGCTGCGGATTGGTTTCAGCGGGCGTGGTCTTGATGACGTACGTGTCCAGCGTGGGAACATTCACTTTGTGCTTGTCGAACGACATCATTATCTCCAGTTTGCGTTTTGTTGATTCCGAAATTGCTTGATTGCCATTGTCGTCGCCATTGTCGTCGCCATTGAATTCATTGAATTCATTGCATTCATTGTCCTCCACAATGGGCGGCAGATACCCGATTGCATTGCACTCGGCCATGTACTCCTCCTGCAGCGTGTCGTTCTTGTCCTTGTTCCTAAAATACGTAATGCACGATTTGGAAAATGTCTCAAACGCCTGAATCACGAAAATGTCGTTCACCGTTTCCCCCTTCAGCAAATCGCGCGTCATTTCCAAAATCCGTTTTTTGTAGAAGCGTTTGGCTTTTTCGTACTTCCCGGTCAGGTCGGCCTCTTTGTTTCGCAAGTACCTCTCATATTGTGGCTGGTTCACCATCAGGTCCAGCGTCACGTGGTCCACCTGGTCCAAATTCAAGTTCATTATTATGGTTATTATTGTTGTTATTATTATTGTTGTTATTATTGCAATTGTTAGTCATGTTGTAATGATATAAAAAATTAAAGGCATTAAAACTCAAACCGGAAATGATTCGGGTTAAAATATTTTGCCCATTTGCTTCCAGTGAAAACTGCAAAGAAACGTATGAGAGAGTAAATCATGCAGCCAAAATCGGATTTTATGGGGAAAATCAAAAAATATACATGACAGAACACGATGATTACACTCATGCAATCATAATAAACACGATGATGCCGGATTTAAAAATACCGAAAAAAAATGTCATAGGATTAGCATTTGAACCCATTCCCTTTTTGAATCTGACCCCCGAATTTGTAAATTATGCAATGAGCCACATTGGAAAATATCTAATAGGGGATGCAACTGGATTGCCGGCATTGTTTGTGCCTCACTTTGGCTACTTGTGGTATTCGCCGCCATTGACCGAAATAACGATGAAACAAAAACAAAAGGTCATGTCCATTGTGGTGAGCAATAAAATGTTTGCACCGGGCCACATTTATAGGCATAAATTAACCCAGGAAATCATCAAACGTGGGTTGCCGATTGACATTTACGGCAATGGAAGTTCCAATTATTCATTCCACACGGTGAAAGGTACATTTTATGATGACATCGAACCCTACGACCCCTATTTGTTCTCAGTGTGCATTGAAAATTACAATAGTGGTCATTATTTTTCTGAAAAAATAATAACACCGCTTTTGCACAATTGCATGCCAATATACTACGGATGTGCCAACATTGACAATTACTTCGACAATGGCAGCGTGATAAAATTGACCGGACACATAAAACAGGACATTGAAATGCTGCGGGTCATCATGAAAAATCCATTGCGGTATTACAGACGCACATGCACCGATAAAAATAAAAAAACGGTCAACCTGATAGAAAACCTGGAAAACTTATTTTCGGATTGATTTGGTTTCGATTTTTAGCACATTAATATATTAATACAATTGCATTATATATGCATTTATATGCACAATGATTTATGTTTCGTCAAAAAAGTTAATTAAACGAAATTATCCCGAACTATCTTCTTTTTGTTCTTGCAAAAAATCGAACAAAAAAACTCATAAATGTAGGAATAAAAAAATAATGGGCAATTTTGGCAAATGTTTTGGGTGTGGAATGGTTTTAACAGATAAAACTGGAATAAACAATCAAAACATTGGCGAAAAATGGATTCTGCTTTGCAATAATTGCATTGACAAGTTGCAGAGAGAAATGGCATGTTGGACACGGCAAATTGGAGAAGGACACGTCAGCAAATAAACATGTCGTTCATTAGTATTTGATTTTTGGAAAACACACATATAAAAAATAAAACAAGCGCGGCTATTATTCGTCGGAGAGGTGCGGAGAACCTTGGTTTTCCGCCGCGTACACGTCCTTCAGCAGACGGGCCGAGGGGTCCAATGTGCCCTCGCAAAACGGGTGCCTCCAAAAATACGGAATGGTTTCTGCGCGTCCTTTTCCAGGAAAATGACGCTCAAACACGGTCCTATAATAATAACTCTCCTTGTCGTACGGCGCATTGTGCTTAAATTTATGCAACTGGTTTGCGAGGCTGACTTCCACGTCGCTCACGCGGCTGTCCACATATTCCTTGATGATTTGCACCCAGGTGCGCTCGTGCCCGCTCACGCCGTCGCTGAACGCCTCCTTGCGCCGCCACATCACGTCGTCCGGCAGCAGCCCGTCAAACGCCTTGCGAAACAGGTGCTTTTCCACGGTGTAATTGGCGCCGCCGTCGCCGAACCGCTTCATCCACGGCGGCAGGCTCATGACAAACTCCAAAAACGTCTTGTCGGCAAAGGGGACGCGCGCCTCCAATCCCGCCCCGCTGATGCTCTTGTCGGACCGCAGCAGGTCAAAGAAGCGCACGTCGCGCACCATGCGCACATTCTCGCCCCCGAACGCGTGGTCGCTGGGCGCCTTCGTGAACCCGCGATACGACCCGAAAATCTCGTCGCTCATGTCGCCGCAGAATATGACCACGTTGTCCGTGTTGTCGTAAATGTATTTGCTCACCAGGTAGTTGCCCACCGATGCGCGCACGGTGGTGGTGTCGTAGCTCTCAATCTGATAAATGGTGTCGTCAATCGCATCCAAAAACTGCTGCTCCGTCAGGCACACCTCGTGGTGCCGCGTGCCCAAATGCTCCGCCACCCGGCGCGCCCACTTCAGGTCCACGGACCCCTCCAGCCCAATAGCGTACGTGTTTACCGTCCCTGTCGCTTGCGCTTGAGCCATGTGCCTCACCACCAGTGCGGTTGTGACGGAGCTGTCGAGGCCGCCGGACAGGAGGCAGCCCACAGGCCGCTCGCTCATCAGCCGCTTGCACACCGCCGATTCAAACAGGGCGCGCATCTGCGTGCAAGCGGTGAATTCCAGCTTTTCTTGAGATGAGTCCGCATCATCCGACGAACCAAATGTCCCGAAGTTGTAGATATAATGCACATCACGGGTTTCATCCAGGCACAATCCGGGATAATACGGCTGCAGCTTGGTTTCAAATTTGTTTCCATCCTTGGACACCGTCATGAAGCACCCACCGGGGAACTGCTCCACGTGACTGAAGTGCTGCAGCGCCTTCATTTCACTCGCAACGGATATGTCGCTCTCGTAGTCGTTGGTGCTGCCGGTGTAGAGCGCACGCACGCCAAAGGGGTCGCGCGCAATGTGCACCAAGTTGCGCTCTCTGTCAATGAGAACCAGCGAAAACACGCCGTCCAACTCGCGCAGAGTGGCCTGCATGTCGCCGTTGAACATCCGGTACAGGTGGATGACCACTTCGCAGTCCGACCCGCTGACATACGCATCGGCGAGTCCGTGCTTTTCAATGAGCTGCCGGTGGTTGTAAATCTCGCCGTTGCAAATGAGGTCGCAGCCCAGCATGTTGAAGGGCTGGTCGCCGCTGGAGGCCAAGCCGTTGATGGCGAGGCGGTGGAACCCGATGCAACGCTGACCGTTGACAATGAATTTGCTGTTGTCCGGGCCGCGATGAGAGATTTTAGCAAAATTGGTTTGCAAGGCCTGCAGAATGGACACTGGAATCCGTTTTTGGGGGGAGCCGATAGATTCGTAATAAAAAATGCCGCACATGGAAACAACAAGATTGATGATAAATAATAGGCCAAACTCTTTAAATGATGTTCAAAAAATATAAATATTATATTTATACAATACAGTGCAAATACATCCATAACAACAACAATTCCGCAACAACCATAATAATACACAATGCAGAGGCCCAATCAAGCGCAGCACCCTCAAGCGCAGCACCCTCAAGCACCCAATTATCAGGTCCCGGTGCAGGAACGCTTTTACGGCGTGCCCAACGGGGTTGCTTATTGCCAGCAGGAGCGCACCGATGAGTTGAGCCGTCGCATGTACGACCGCAATGTTCCGTCGGCACCGCTGCAACCGCAGCTGGGCGCGCGCCCCGTGCTTTCAAAATACACAATCATGCCCATTTTGGACCAGCGCAAGGAAGCAACCGTGCCAATTGCCAACTATCCCATTTACAACCCGGAACATGTGTTCAATCCGGGCAGCGCGGTTGCCCCGTGGTCGGGATATGCCACGGCGGTCAATGTGGAATCCACCCTGCGCAACCAGTTTTTTGCGCTGCAACGGTGCGAGCAATCGGAATACGTGCCGTCATCCAAGAGCGACCTGTACAACGTGCGCATTGATTCGCGCCAAATTCAGCAAACCCATCCGCTGCTGTTCAAAACCGATAAATTCGCGCCCATGAATCCGGATTGCTTCCATTTAGCAAACCGCACATTCAACAATTCCACGCGGACCGAAATCAAGAATGTGGAATGAACCACATGTCGTTGGGCTGCATGCAGCCCGTTATCATTTTATGTGTTTCATAAAATAATATATATTAATACATATAATACCCATATACGCAATCAAATCGGCATAGGACCTTACATCACAGCATAACATCCCACAATTTGTGCATCGAATGTCTCACAAACTATATAACACTGTGGTTGAAATAGAAAGTTTATCGGCAACATATCTTTTTTATTGCAACAGAATACCGTACCAGGATGCTGAATCGGGCCAAATTCAATCGGTGTTTGATGGTTGCCAAGCTTTGAGAAATTTAATTGGAGGTGAAGAAGTTCGATTAATTGATTCAATTCATGCCCTGACTCTAAAACAAAAAAAAGATTTAATTACAAAACGATTCAGCGCCCCCAATGTATACTTAGCATCTGCCTTTCCACCGACACAGACCATACAAAATAGTGATATAAACTATTTTAAATACAAATTGTCCACATACAATAAAGTTCTTCCGCATGAGCAACCACAACCACGCCCACAACTGGGCCAACATTTCACAATAACTCACATAACGGCACAGTGTTTATACACTCGAACAGGTCCAACAACATTTGATAAATTAGCGGCTGGTGTGCATGACCCAAGCCAATTATTGTGCCTCACGTGCAATGGCATGATTCCTGTATCACAATTGGCACAGTCTGATTTTAAAATCACCGAACATGATGCACATACCATATTTGAGTTGACCTCTTCCAAAATCATTCGGATGGCATTCAAATTGAATCGTGAATCATCGGACCGAACCAAAAAGGTGGTCATGACATTCCCTCCCGTTCCCGTGGTCAATGTCGAATTCAACCTCGAAGTGCCAGTTTCGGACCGTATTAATTCGCCATTCATTTGCTTTTATGAACCGTCTGGGGTGGAGAGATTTAAATGGACTGCCACCATACAATATCGCACCGATTTGATGAATGCCCCATTGGTGCTTGGAAAAAACATTAAGATTCACCCCACGGAGAACCCAAGCGACTTTTTGATTGAAATTAACCCAGTTGAAATCACAATGGAGTTCCTGAAAACGCTGGATAATGTGCACGTGTATGGCAATTTGGAATTGCCGCAGTGTCCATTGGAAAAGGTCGTCGCAGCGCGTTTTAACACTCCCCCCTCTTTGTCTGAACCGATTTGTCAGATGTTTGACTATCTGCATCAGGACCCCGCCAATGTTTTATTCAGACTGCCGTACTTATACACAGTGGATGTTTCTTCTGGAATTTGTGTCAAACAAAAAATTGATTACAAAACAATTGAGCGTCGTGAGAATGAAGTGCGATTGACATATCTAGATGATACAATGTATGCGAACTTAATCACTCCACCAGTTGAATCATTGTTGATGAAAAATGTGATGTTTCAAATGATGTTTACTTATGGCAAATTTGGTGATCAATTTATGCAATGCCCGTCACACAGCGTAGTCATTGATTTTTATGTTCGACGAGATTCGGGACTAGTTGGATTTCATTATGACTTGACCGCAATGTTTCAGGTCTCATCATTTTCATTGTTATACAGTATGCCCCGCGGCATTGTAAGACCCGGTCCAATGTTCTCTCCAGTTCCATTTATGCAGCGTCCTAGTTCTCTGCCTCAGCCAGATGTCACCACATTCGCAGTTGGTCGAGGCATTTGTGTATTAGTTAACAATGTGGCTGGAACTCATTCCACACCTTGCATGAACTCACTATTCGAACGCGGATGCAAATTGCATACATTGGATACCATGGGCACGAATAAATTTCAATTTAATTTTCCTGAAATGTGGATTCCAAAGGAATTTGAAGAGGAAATGGTGGCAACCAAAGAAATCCCGCGTTCATTTTTGCGAATATGGCATGTCGTTAACTTTGAGACCGCCAAACCATATTTAGCTGAGCAACAGCTTATGTTTGACCGTGATTTGTTCAACAACATGATACGTGAGGTCATAACCATGCAACAAGAATGGTTGGCCAGAGAAACATGTGCTTGCATTGATGTTGGCAGTCAACTTGGTCCGACCACCATAAGTGCTGCCGCTGCAGCTAAACATGTCAAAGGCATGTTGGGAGGCCGTCAAAGTGCAGCATTTGACCCAATGAAATTGCAATTTCCCAAATCGCCCAAATCGCCCAAATCTCCCAAATCTCACACGGTGTTAAATCTACATATCAATGAAGCATCCACTGCTTCTTCAAAACGTGCCTCAACCATGTCCAGCATTGGAGAAAAAATAAAGTCAAAATTAAACCAGATCAAACACATTTTTGCGGATGCGCACAATAATGTGGTGGTGGTGGCGGGGGACATGAAGTCAAAAGGGGGAAAACGCAAATCCACAAACACAACGCGCCGCCGTGTCCATAAGTCTTTCAATCGCAGGACACGAATGGCCGAATGAATGATGCAAATCTTATAAATTCAAATTTAAATTTATAAAACAAAACACGTTAATTCGGAGTTCAAAGTGAACCGAGCATTCCGCTGACGTAGCCCGACGTGTAGTAGTACACCAGCGCAAACACGACGGCGTGCACGAATGCAACGACGTGCTTGGACCCGTTGGGAGGGATGCGCAGCAGCACATTCGGGCTGAGCACGTAGAACAGAAAAACGAGGTAAAGGAAACTGGAAAAGTTGAACATCGAGGGGTGATTGGGGTTATACACATACACGATAAAATAATTAAAATAATTATGATAAAATAATTATGATAAAACAATTATGATAAAACAATTATGATAAAACAATTATGATAAAATGATTATGCTAAAGTTTATTCTTATTATTCTTCACAGTTTTTGTTTTTAAATCGGGTTGATGTTTCATTTTTAAGGTATTTGAATGATTGGAAGTGGAAGGTTGGGGCAATTGGCTTGCATTCGTTTTCACCACGCCTTTAAAAAACGAGTTCAAATGTTCCATTATTTTTTTGCTGATGATGGCGTCAATGTCCTGTTCCATCGGGTCTTTTGGAACGTGCGTTGCCTGAAATGGCTGCATGAATTTGGTGATGCGTTGCCGAACCTCGGCGATTGACATGTGACCAATGGTGGCCCGCAGCGCCGATGACTGCATGAACCGGTCTATTAATGTTTGTATGTTGAGCTGATGCACATAGGGTTTTACATGGATATAATACACTTGCTCGTGCTCCATTTGCGAGTGCATTTGGTCGTCCAAGAAACACACCTCCACATTGGCTGGCAGCCTGGTGCATCGAAGCAAGTCGTCGTACGTTTTGTCGTGTGTGGTGCGACCCATTTCGATGACCTGCCCGTTCACTTTGAACGCTGCCACAATTTGGTCAAACAGTCGAGCGCCCAGTTTGGATTCCATGTATTTGACAATGTGTTCCACCCACAGGCGCGGACCGTTGTTGTTGGTGTAAACCATGACGCCGCAGCACTCGTTGGAGTCCTTTTTCATTTTTAAAAACGTCAGCAGGTCCAGAATGTTCGGGCGAAGGAATTCAGGATACAGGTCCATTAAACGGTTGAATTGCGCGTACTGCCCCGTCGCATCATTGTTCCATGCAATTTTGGTGAGGGCATCGCAAAAAATGCCCAGTTCCACAAAGTACCCCAGTGTTTCATCCACATCAAGCACTACTATTTTTTTTGTGGGTGCATCCACCATTGCCATCGTGCTAATGTTGTATGTGTGTAAATGGCACCTAAATAAATTAAATTAGATTAAATTTAAACTATAATAATTCAATATTTAAAATGCATGTTTATTTGTGGGCAATGAATTATGATTTTTATTTTTTTATCATGGTTTAATAGGACCCCATCGGTGTTTTGGTTTTGAAACATTGGAACAATTGCGCAATTGCACAACGCAAAGCAAAGCAAAACAAGGCAACACACAAAGCAAGGCAACCAACACATGCATCTCACCCCCACGAATATGAACATGACCAAGTCGGATTATGAAAAAATTCTCTCGTATTACAAACTCCCATTTGCCAATTTAAGCAGCAACGATATAAAACGAAAGGCGGAGGACATTTTAGCAACCAAGTTGTGCAAATGCATCAAATCCGTTGAGAAAAAAACGGGCACTCAAAATGCAATTTCGCTCTGCACCACCAGCGTCTTTGGAAAAAAGGGATTGAAATACTTTGGCATGTCGTGCAAGGGGAAAGCCCAGTTGCACGCCGCCGCTCGCAAAGGAAGAAAACTCACCAAAACTCGCAAAAACGTTGCATCAATTGCGACTAAATGATAATAAAAATATAAAAATAACTCAAGACATATAAATAATTTCAAGCCAATGCTTTTCTTCATTGCCGAACTGGCGCCCACTTTAGCATTCAAAATGTGTGCATGGTGTTTGGGCAAAATGCGCGACGGCATTGTGTATCTTGTCAAACCCAAGACGACCGGTCCCAAACACGAACAATTGATTCTTGCCGATGATTGCGTCATCATTAAGCGTTGTGAATATGAAGAGCTAAAACAGTTGCATCAGTCGCATCATCAGTCGCATCATCAGTCGCATCATCAGTCGCATCATTTGCCCGACTCCGACTCCGAGTCCAAGTCCAAGTCCGAGTCGCTCGTTGTTGCGTCGGCATCGTCAACATCATCCAAATAATCCATTGCAGAAAGAATGACGCGTTCTTGCTGGCTCAGGCGCTGAAAAATTAGGACCTCGTCCATGATGACATGAAACAATGCGGGATTGGGGTGCGTTTTGCACAACAACTGCACCCCCTTTTCCCCGATTTTAATGTCACAAATGATTGCCCCGCGAGCAAGACAAAGGCGTTCCGGGTTCTTCAAATCAATCCATCGAATGTAAGCTCCGTGCGTGAGTCCGTTTAAATCGTCCACGTACCGATAATCTCTCAGCTTGTAGGCGTAGTCGGCAAGCACCGATGAGACGAGTCCCAGTTGAATCAGCTGGCGCATTTTTTCTGCACCAATTTTGCGCGTGTTTAACTGAGAGACAGCGGTGTTATTTTCGTTCTCCAGCGCCTTTTCAAGCAGCGGCATGTCTATTGCCGGTTTCATTCCTGGTGAATGGTGCATTGGTTTGGTTGGTTATTGTCATTCATGCAATGTGTTTATATTTTTTATACAGTACAAACAATATAAACCCAAAATAAAATACTATAATAGTATGATATGTTTAAATTCATTAAGGGGATTATTAAAAAATTAATGGATTCAAAATATTCATTTTATGAAAATCCAACACCACCCATCACGGTTCGCGTTTCACCCGAAGACATTGTGGTGGAAACCATTGACATGGATTCCATAGCGCCGACGACCCCCATCGATGATTTCGATGCATTCGAATATGAACCCGAGATGGATGTCATATCCCGATGGAAAACCGCGGCACGAAACGATATTCGACCGCTCATTGCAATGATTCGGCAACTGTATTTTTTCTCGGACCACAGGAAAACGACGATTCGTAAATACACAACCTGCAAGGAAGAAATCCCAAAATTCATTGGCAAAATCAAACGTCGCCCAGAACTTCAGATTGACGTCTCGGATGTGAACGTGTTTGACCATCCGCAAATGTTCAACATGTACCGGCGATTGAGCCACATGGTCGGCATGTTCCGCATCAATGACTTCATGGTGCGCGTCGAGCACGCATTTGACAATTCGCAAATCGAGTCGGAGCATTTTGTGGTGTCGCAAATCATGCACATGCAACCGGACCACAAGTTGCCCCTGGTGCACGGGTGCGGAATTGACCACGCACACCACATCATCATCCCGGCGCACGTGCATTTGAATAGCATCCACAAAATTCCCGCCAGCGAGCGCACGCTGTTTCACCACATATCGTACAGCATTCAGCCCGTTTTAACACACTCTCGCACGCTCGACACATGGTTCAAAACGGTGTTCAATCCTCCGACAACTGCGCAAATCATGCGGCTGTGCATTCAAATGGCCGAAGCGCTGACGCATTTGCACGCGCACAACATCGTGCACGGGGACATCAAACCTGGAAACACCCTGATTCGGGATGTCCGTTGGGAACCGGATTCCAGCAGTTCGGGGGAAGAGACGCTCTATCTCATTGATTTTGGAATGTCGGGCAGCCCTGGCGTTGGCGACGGCACTGGAGGAACCAAACCCTTTTGCGCACCGGAAACTGGCAACGGCTTCAATCCAAACATTGACATGGACACATACACCTGGACGAAAACCCAAAAGCACCACGACGTGTGGTCATTTGCGCTAATGTTTTTCACGCTGATTGTGTTGCGCAAGTGCACTGCCTATCCGAAAGATTACCCTGTCGATTTTTTTGATACTGACGACAAAATCGGTCACGTCAATCCCGCATATTTTGACAAAATTCCGGATGAACCCATGCGTGAATTATTTCGACGCGCACTGTCTCCCGCTGAAGAACGCATCACTGCGGCCGAATTCTTATCTGCTGCCGGCGCTGTCGTCAGTGGCACTGGCGTCAGCGATAGCAGCACTGGCGTCAGCAGCACTGGTGATGGTGGCACTGGCGACATCAATTGATGCATTCGCGTTCGCCGTAGAAGCTGTTATTTTTTTCTCAATGACATCGCGCTTCACATTTTGCTGCTGCAGCAACCACATGCACAGCTTGTCCAATATGCTGACAGTGTTCATGTACGTGCGATACTTGAAACAGCAAATGGTTGAAACCGCGGATGCAGGGAACTGCATGCTGCACCACCAATATGCTGGGATGTAAATGATTTGTCCCGCGCGCAGCTCCACGTCCATGGTTTTAATCTTGTCAAAATCGGCGCGGTACTCCGCCTGTGTTGTCCACGGATTGACGGGCGACCGAAACTCGAAATTGTCGTAATCGGCGACGGGGTACAGGTACTTGCTGGCGTGCGGGGCAATCAGCCGCAGCTTAACGCTGCCCTGCGTCACCAAATAATAGTTGCGATAATTCAGCTCGTACCGCAGAGGCGTTGCGGTCCCGGGCGATGCGCACACGACATCATACATGCACTTGCTCACCATGGACGGCCGCAAAAACGCGTCATTGTATTTGAACGTTTTGGTCAGGCCCGTTTCCTCTAAGAAGTCGCCATTGTTCTCGCTGATGTAGCGCGAGTCCTTGTCGCTGTGAAACGCTTCCGCCGCGGCGTGCAGCGTCAACGGAACATGCAATGCGGTTGTGTCAGTTTCATCTGCGGAATCCTTCACGTTGCGCAGGCGCACATCGAATGCGCCGTATGTGGCGCGCATTGCATTCAGGGTGCAGGATTCCATCAACCGCTCGTTGGCATATTCAAACAGCACCGGCTGCCGCAAATCGCACACCTCTTCCAATTTGTCTTTAGATGGCTGGTCAATTTCATACACCTCCAAGTCGTTACTAGTTTTCATGTGGAAATAAATGTGCAAATACAGAAACAGCACAACGCAAAAAATGAGCACCGCAAACACCGACTGCATGAACGGATGAACGGATGAACGGATGAACGAATGAATTGCTAATAAATGATGCAATCAATTTTTTAAATACTTATGCACATGCTTATTTATATGCGACAATAATTTCATATAAATATTACGAGGACCTCAATTCACTTCACTTTAATCCACCGTTTGCATGTTTGACACCTCCAATTGAATGTTGGAGCCGTCACCTTGTTCATCTTCTTGGTCTGCATCTGCATCTGTGTCCGCATCTGCATCCATTATTGTTGCATCGGTTATTGGGGTTGGGGTTGGGGTTGATGTTGCGATTGGTGTTGGGGTTGGGGGTGGTGTCATGCTCTGGCTAAACAATTTCAGCAACATGATGTTCATTTCGTTGATGGTCTTTTGCTGCGCGTAAAGCAGTTCGCGCAGTTCCCTATTTTCATTTTGCACGGCATCAATCTGTTCAATGATGTCAGACAAGTTGGAATTGGTCATGATGTTGTCCACAATACCGGACACAAACTCCTCATCGCTCATGAGCTCCGGCTTAATCTGCTCTAAGGACAACGACGACGACGTCCCATCGGATGATGATGATGAATGCGCTCCAGGCAATGAACCACTTTCGATGCAATTCAACCGATTTTTAATGTCATCAATCGATTGACTTTGTTGAAACAACAGAGTGTCCATCTGCTTCATGAGATAAATGGGCGGCGCAGGCCAGGTCAATCCCGGCTTTTTATTTGGCTGGCCTTGGCCTTGGCCTTGGCCTTGACTTTGGCCTTGTCCTTGTCCTTGTCCTTGTCCTTGTTTTGGTTGACTCAGTTTTTGCTGCTGCGGTTGTTGTTGCGGTTGTTGCATTTGTTGCATGCGCTGCTGTTGCTGCATCAAAAATTGTTGGCGTTGTGCAGGCGTCAAACTTGCTAAAGAAGGCGCGGTCATGGGTCTTTGCTGTTGCTGTTGTGGCGTGGGCGGTTGCACCTGGTTGGCGCGACGTTTCTTTGCGGCGGAAATGGATGCAGCGCTACTCATTGTATTGATTTTTGAATGTGTAATTATAAATGCACATGACACTATAATTTTATATTATTTGCGCATTACATCTATATCCATACAATGAAAATGAAATAAAATGAAATGAATAACATGAAATAAAATAAAAATTGAAAACAATTAAACACTAGACATGTTCCAAATACAGAATCCAACCCATACTATAACGTGAAAACGTGAAAACGTGAATATGTCAGAAGCTCATTCGTTCCGTCTATTTGATTTTCAGGTGCGTGATGAAATGCCAGGCACTGGCACCGGAAGCGGAAGTGCAAGCAGCAATAGCAGTAGTGGCGGCTTCAAAAAACACGCCAAGGACAAAAAACACTTCGTAATTCAAATGTTCGGCATCAATGAGCGCGGCGAAACCTGCTGCATCATTGTGCGCAATTACGAGCCCTTCTTCTACGTCAAGGTCCCGGAGACGTGGGGGTTTGAAGCCAAGGCGCGCTTCATCTCGGAATTGAAAAAAGACATCGGAAAATTCAGCGAGGATTCCATTTTGGTCGACGAATGCAAGCTCCTGCGCCGCAAGACGCTCTACGGGTTTGACGGCGGAAAAGACCACAAATTCCTCCTTCTCAAATTCAAAAACATGGCCACCATGAACAAAGTGAAGAACCTGTGGTATGAGCGCAAAGGGACCGACATGCGCCTGAACCCGCGTGGCCACAAAGACACCTACATATATGAGGCCAACATCCCGCCCCTGTTGCGCTACTTCCACATCAAGGACATCAGTCCATCCGGCTGGGTCAAGGTCAAGGGCGAACCCATTGAAACACAAAAGCAAACCACGTGTCGATACGAATACAGCGTTGGACACAAGGACGTTGTTGCACAGCCCGAAAAGGAGACACTCGTCCCCTACAAAATCATGAGTTTTGACATTGAAGCCAGCAGCAGCCACGGCGATTTCCCGGTTCCGATTAAAAGCTACAAAAAACTCGCCTCCAACATCGTGGACGTGTGTCTGAAGACGCCCGAATCTACAACCCGGTCGGAAGTGCATCGCATGATTCGCACCGCGTTCCATGACAAAAAAACGCAGCCGCCTGTGTCTTTCACGATACACGATGACATTGAGCGCATTTACACCAAAACCGTGCCAACTCCGGCACAACTGGATGCCGCATTTGAGCGCATGTGGTCCACGCCCATCAACGCATTGGTGGAAGAAGCCGACCCCGACGTCATGCTGAATGTGAACACCATCGAGCGCATGTTTGAAAAAATGAAGGCAGAAAACGATGCATTGGCTGAGTGCGATGGCGAAGACGATGATGGCGACGCAGACGACGATGATGGGCGCAGCGTGTTCACTACGGCAACCGGTGCGGTAAAACCAATTGCCACTGCTGCTGCTGCTGCTGCTGCTGCTGCTGCATACGCTTATTCCGCTAATCCCGCCGCTCTCGCTCATTCCATTGCGGACATGCTGCAATCCTCTGCGTTGGACCGCGAAACCAAAATCAACCACATGAACGACGCCCTGTGCGCCGTGTTTCCGCCAGTAGAGGGTGACAAGGTCACATTCATCGGCTCCACCTTCCTGCGATACGGCGAAGACCGCCCCTATTTGAACCACTGCCTTGCACTGGGAACATGCGACCCCGTTCCCACCGCAGAAATCGTGAGCTGCAAGACCGAGCGCAAGCTGCTGCAGGCCTGGACCGAGCTCGTGCAGCGCGAGGACCCCGACATCATCATCGGCTACAACATCTTCGGATTTGATTACCAGTTCATGTTTCATCGTGCGCTGGAAAACCACGTGGAAG
>Ga0315288_10003042_pt1 | contig 21392 bp, 15 predicted proteins | sample YL17G11_20_MG_FD_203454 | JGI IMG/M metagenome (GOLD analysis project Ga0315288, IMG submission 203454) | Sediment microbial communities from Yellowstone Lake, YNP, Wyoming, USA - YL17G11_20 | ecosystem: Environmental > Aquatic > Freshwater > Lake > Sediment | place: USA: Wyoming | collected...
ATTATAATGCCAAAATTTTTTCCAATGCTCTAAATAATATTAGAGAGAAGCAGGAAGATGAGTATTTTAGTTTAAAAGAAGAAAAAAATTAATATGAAAATTGGTCTCCTTTTTAAATCAGAAGTTGGTTTAATTAATATGGATTATGCTGCAGGAGCGGAAAGAATGTTTCTTCAAGATGTAGAAATTTTAGAGAAAGCAAAAATTCCATACAAGGCATTTTGTGCCAATAAATTCATAAAAGATAAAAAATTTGTGGGAAACGTTAAAACTATATATTACCCCCGTTTTATTAAAAAAATTATCAACCTTATAAAAAGAATATTACCTCTAAGAATCATTTATGTTTTTTCTAATTTTTCTTTAGTTATTTTAGAATTCATTTACTGCCTGTTGTTTTTATTTCGATGTAGAGAGTGTAATATTTTTTATACTTATCAAGTTTCTGTTTTGGCTATAATATTTCCCCAGAAAACAATCATTACTTTTCATAATTTTACTACCATCCCTCTTTTTCATTTATTTAAGAAACGTTATTTAAAGGCGAAGTTTTCTTTTTGTTCCGAATTTCTCCAACAACAATTTTTTCAAACTTATAAAGAACTTAAAAAAGCGAAACATAAAGTTATTTATAATGCTGTAGATCTTAAAAAGTTTTATCCTAGCAATAAAATAAAGAGAGAAAATAAAAGATTAAATTTTTTATATGTTAGTAGTTGGCGAAAAGAAAAAGGTATTTATTTACTGTTAAAGAGTATAAAAATATTAGAAGATGAAGGTATAAACAATTTTAAGGTATTTATTGCTGGTTCTGCTGATCTTTGGTATTCAGATAGAATAGGAGAAAATTTTCTTATTCAAAAGAAAGTAAGAAAGTTAGCGTCTAATATAAAAGGATTAATTTTTATTGGAAGGGTTAAATATTATCAATTAAGAAAATATTATCAGAATAGTGATTGGTTAATTTTTCCTTCAATTTGGGAAGAACCCTCTGCTCTTACTCTGATAGAGTCATTAATGTGTGGTACACCGGTTGTTGGTTTTAATGTAGGAGGCAACACAGAAATATTAAATAATAAAGTTGCTTTTATATTAAAACAAAATACAGCCAAAATGTTAGCCAATACACTTAAAAAGATTATTACTTACAAGAAGAGTTTGAAGGTAAACAAAAATGAATATCTAAAAATTACTAAAAAATTCTCTATAGCAAGGCGACAAAAACAACTTTTGGACTTTATAAACGATAAATAATTTTTTTTCCTTCCTCAAAACAATCATCCAGATTGCCTTTTTCATAAAGCCAGGAACCAAAGCGGCCTAAAGAATAAACATAATGTTGATTTAGATATTGATTAATTTCTTCTAAAATTTTGTTTCTATTCAGGGTGGGAATTGGGTAGTAATAGGGGACAAAAAGAGAAAAAGTGGAAATTGGTTTAATATTTTCATTACCAAAAAAGATTTTTCCTATTTGTTTATTTATATTAAGGATCATTCTTGTCCAGCAAGGATACTCCTTGCTGGAAGCAATTTCTGCTAAAAAAGAAGAATAATTTTTTTGTGGTACTGTTTTTGGGCTAAAATTAGACTGCAGACAAACTCTAAAAAAAGGATAAATTCTTTGGGGAAAGTAAAGCCAGTGCCAATGATTAAAAACAGGTTTTTTATTAAATCCCAGTCCAATGACTAAACCAGAAGTATATTTAAGCTGACTAGTAAGTTTTTTAATTTTTAAATCAGCATTGGAAATTTTAATTAACTCATTTAAAGGCATAGTAGAAATCAATTTAGTAAATCTATAAGATATTAAGGATGATCCTTGTTTGGCAAGGATCATCCTTTTTGATAAATCAACTTTTTTTATCTGTGTTTTGTATATAAGATTAGATTTTAGTAAATTAGCTGTTTTAAGCCAGAGCGTGCCGATACCGTCGCTTTTTGGATAATAAAAACTGGCATTTGATCCCCAGCTTAATATTTGCGGATTTTTCTTTTGACATTCTTTTTTTATTTTTTCTAAAGGAGGTAAACTGACTTTTTTACTTAACCAATCAACACCCAATTTATCTAATGGACACTGCCAGGTTTTTTGATTTTGCGGAATCATAAAATACTTAGCCATTCCTTGACCAAAATTTTTTAAAATCCAGGATTGAAAGTTTGAATTACCGCGTTCGTCTTGACTAATCCGAGCCACGCTCGGAAGAGATTGAAGACACTCCTTTTTGTACTTTTCTGGTAAAAAAGCAAGATTGTTTTGAAAAGGATAGGGAATAAACTTATTTTTAAAATAAATAAAAGCTTTTCTTTGCTGTTTGACTAAATTTTTATCTAAAATTTTTTTACAAAATTTAACAAAATCTTTATTTCTATTATGAATGACATGACCGCCAATGTCCCAAACAAACCCTTTTTTGTCTTTAAAACTGGCTGAAAGTCCTCCGGGATAAGAATTTTTTTCCAAAATTAAAAAATCACCAATACCTTTTTCTTTCAGTTGGTATCCTAAAGATAATCCCAATGGTCCGGCGCCGATAATAATAATTTTTTTCTTTTTCATTTAATGACTTAATAAGCTTTAGGGTGAATAATTACCTTCTCCTTATTGGACTTTTTTATTATATCTTGGATTAAGCTTTTATGGGCTTCAACATTATTAGGGTTGCCTTCATTAATAATACTTTTGAAACTATTAAAGGTAAATAAAAGGTTTATTATCACTATTGCCGCCATCATAAAGACAAATGATAAATAATTATCTCTACCTCTAAATTTTAAAAATTTGTAAAAAGAATAAATCCCATAAGAAATAAAAGGAATAATAAGATATATACTGATAATTAAATATCTTTCTGGAAAGTATTCCATTGTGGCAAAATAAACTTGAAAGACTAAAGATAAAAAAATAATAATTACTATAGCTAATATAAAAAAATGGTCAATTTTATAAGATTTTATCCTTAATAGACTTATAATAAAAAATAACCACAAATAGTTGGGGATTGCCCTTAAGAAGGATTTACACCAGACGATTATTGAAAGAGGTAAACTCCAATAGTTAGGCGAGGGTTCAAGTTTAGCCCAATATAATTTGATTTCTATAATTGGTAGTGGATGATTATTTTTTAATGAATTAATAATTATCCAATATAAGGGGAATAAGCATAAGAAAAATATAATTAAAAGAGTTGTTTTAATTTTCTTTTCTTTAAGATAAAAGAAAAAACCTAGAAAGGGAATAAGAAACCAAACTTCATAGCGGATCATCGAAGATAGGTTAAAAAATACAATAAATAATTTATACTTCTTTTGTAAGAAAAAAAATATCGCCCAAAGAAAAAAGAAAATAAAAATCGATTCAGAATAAGTTTGGGAAGCAATATATAAAAAAAACCTCAAAGTGCTTATTAAAAACAATGCAATCAAAGCAGTTTTTTGAGAATGGAAGACTTTTACAATAATAAGGTAGAAAGGAATCAGCGTTAAAACAGAAACAAAAAGAGTTGTTAAACGCGGGATGATAAGTGGCTGGTTAATAATTTTTAAAGGGATACCCAGAATTAAAAAGTGTAATGGTAACCAAGCTCCTCCGTTAATAAAATTTTTAAAAATTATAGTTAGCGGTTCTTGAGAAGACAAAATTCTTAAATAACAGTCAGCCATTTGTAGGTAGCTATAATTAAAAAAAATTAAAGAAAAAAAACTAAATAAAAAAATGGGGAATAATAATAGTTTAAAATTTTTATTTTTTATCATAAAGAATATTCTTTATCCAAAATCTGGCTTATTTTCTCTATTTTTAGCTGCCAAGAATTAGCAATCGCCAGTTTTTTTTGTTCTTTTTTATACTTTTCCGGCCAGCCATTTTTTAAGATTTTAGTGATTTTTAGCGAGAATTCTTTCGTATTTTTAGCGATTTGGACATAAGGTTTTAATCTTTTAAGTTCTAAAATAGGGGTAGAGATAACTGGTTTTCCCAGATAAAAGTATTCAAATAATTTCATCGGATAGCAATGTTTATTAAACGGATTTTTAATATCATAAGGAATAAGGCAGATATCAAATTTTTTGATAATTGCAGGAATATATTTTTTTGGCCGAGAAGGAAAATAAAGGCAGTTTTTAAATGAAAAAATCTTTTTAATTTTTGAAGGCACGTTTAAAATAAAGTCAGCTTCATCTTCTTTAACAGGACCAATAAAAACAAAATTCCATTGAGGATTATTTTTAAATAAATTAATTAGCAGTTTAAAATCTAAACGATAGTTTATAGCACCAATAATTCCTATTAAAGATTTATTTTTTGGTAGTTTAATAAAATCAATTTTTAAATTCTGAAATTTTTTAAATTCATTTAAAGCAAAGCCCTGAGGAACAAGAAAAACCTTTGCCCCTTTTTTCTTATAAAGATTATATAAACTATAAGAAATGGTAGTGACTAAATTGGCCTTTAAAGCAAGATTTTCTTGTTTTTTAATAATCAGACTTCTTTTTTTATCAAGAGAGGAAAGGTAGTCAACTCCATCATAAATAGAAAAATATTCTTTAAAATATTTGAAAAATAAAGCATCCTTAGGGTGAAAAATCCATACAACCTTATTTTTATATTGAATACTAATAAAAAAAATGATTGTTTTTAAAATAAAGATATTAATTAAAAGATTTATTTGTTTAATAAAATTAAATCTTTGGAAAGGAATAAGTTCTATTTTGTTAAAAAAGTAAAGACTATTTTTTTTATAAAAACAACAAAAATTTTTTTTGTATTTCAAAAAATCAACAACAATTTCTTTAATAGACTTTCCCTTGAGGAAAAAATAGATAACCAGATTTTTATTTTTACTTAACAATAAAGCTGTTTGGTAAGCAAAATCACAAATGGTTTCCGGTGATTCTTGAGTAGGAATCAAAATCAAATTATCCGTAGTAATTGACATTGTTTCTATTTTTTAATATTAATAATTTACCAATCCAAATGTTGTTTTTTATAATTTTATCATTTTTAATAGGTTTTATTTTAAGGATAATCCCTTTATTCAGTCAGGGGTTTTGGCTTGATGAAGCCGCTTCTTTTCATTTAGCCTATAATTTCTCTCCTTGGTTGTCTTTTTTTAAACCTCCAGATATTGATAATCCACCATTTTATGAAATTTTACTTCATTTTTGGATAAAAATGTTTGGGATATCTTATTATACGGTTAGATTGCCTAGTCTTATTTTTTCCCTGGGAACAATGTTTATGGTTTGGAAAATAGCGCAAATATTCCACAAAAAACTATCATCATATATTTTGTTTATTATGGCAATTTCTTCTTTTCAAATTCACTATGCTTGGCAGGCAAGAATGTATAGTTTATTAATTTTTTTATCTTCGCTATCTTTATATTTATTTATAAAGTTTGTGAGTAAAATTTTTAACAATGAAAAAATAAACAAAAAAGAAATTTTAATTTTTTCTTTAATCAACTTTCTTGGTTTAATTACCAACTATAGTTTTTTTATCTTTCTTATCAGTTTAGGGATTTTAGTTCTGTTTATCTTCAAAAAAAGAATCTTAAAAGTTTTGGCCAAATACAAACAGTCATTCTATTTAATAATTTTCCTTCATTTTTTATTTAGCCTTTTTATTTTTACCTTTTATTTTTTACCTCGCCGACATATGTTTTTTAATAATTCTTTATGGATTAAACCACCCAATTTTTCTTCTGTTATTTTGCTTGTAAATACTTTAGCAAATTCAGGAACAGATATGTTCTTAAATAATCCGCAATTAAACTTTTTATCTTTATCTTCTTTTTTGGTAACAGGAATATTCTTTCTTTTCTTTTTAACTTTCAATTTTCCAAAAAAATTAAAATTACTAAAACAAGTAATATTTACTCTCTTTTTTATACCCATAATAATAGCGATTGCTTTTTCTTTATTAACTCAAAGATCAGTTTTTATTCCCCGGTTTTTAGTTTTTTCTAACACCGTTTTTAACTTAGGCCTGGGAACATGGTTTTTCTTATTATGGCAGTCAAGAAAGAGTAGTAAAAATAAGCTTATTAAACGAATATCTTATTTTATTTTCCTAATACTTTTTGTTTTAAATATAAGGAATAATTGGTTTTTAAATTTTAATTCTTATTCTTTTTATATCCTCCCTGATTATAAGAGAGCCATCCAAAGCCTGAAAAATAGTATTACTTCTAATGACAGAGTGATTGTTTTTCCCGATTATGCGCAACCTTTATTTAATTATTATTGGCAATCCTTTGATAAAAATAAGATAGTTGATGACAATTTTACGAAGACAATTTATATTTATAAATTTAAAGATGAGATTTTAGCAGAAGACTACTGGCGAAGCCGAAGCAAACAAATCATTGTTGATGTTGTTGATTTTTGCCAACAAAAAAAATTTGATCAATTATATTTGGGAGAAATGATAGAAATTCTTCAATGCAAAGTCGATTAATTCCTACGAATATTTATTTGCTAAGTTTAATTGTTTGATGTTGAATAAACTTATAACAATTAAATAGTCCAATAATAAATAAAATAATAAATAATGCATCAACTGGCGTTCTTAATCTAGTAAAACTATCATAAGCTGCAAAAGATATTATTGCAATCATATAACCCCAAACTAATAATATTGATAAATACCAAAAATTTTTATTCAGTATAGAATAGATAGATGATATTAATATTAGTAATATTATTAATAAATAAATCTTACTTATTATTGACCACAAAAATTGATATATCAAGTAGAATATCCAGATTTTTTGGTTTAGATTAATATTTAAATAATAATAGGGATAGTCTTTATCTAAAGGGATTTTTGTTATAATTATCGGTATCTGTGTTAAAGACTTTAAAATATAATTCTTATAATTAAGTTTTATCACTTGCTCATTAAACTCTCCTAAAAATTGAAATGTATTTTTGTCTTTTGGAGTGGCTTCAATGATTAAGGGAAATCGCCAATAGATATCTTTATAATTACCGTTTTTGGTTAAGGCTTCTCGTAATTGACTATATTGCTCGTCCAGAGGGAATTTATCAATTAATCCATATTGCATGATTTTTCCTGTAAGGTTTGTTTCCCTAATTAAAGAAAATGAATATATTTTATTTTTCATAAAATTCCTTAAACTCCAAAGATGAATAGGAATAAGATATAAAACAAGAAAACATATTGATACTAAAAAAAGCTTTTTAGTTTTGTTAATAACACAAGATTGTTCTTTCCAAAATTTTCTATTAGTCATTAAAATAAACGGTAAATTAATAAAGGGATAAAGAAAGAAGATAGGTTTGGTAAAAGTTAATAAAAAATAACTTACTTGTATTAAAAAAAGAATAAAAAAAGAACCCTTTTTGTAAAAATTATAAAGTAGATAGACGTGTAATATAACTAAAAAAGAAAGCAGGATTTCAGGATTTAAATAATTAATATGCTGTACAATTTGGAGGTTAAAAAAACCTAATATAAACGAGATGAATGCTAAAAAAACAGATTGAGTTGTTTTTTGGACAATGATAACCAAAAGACAAAGACTAAGGCAATAAAGTATATAATTACTTATAAGATAAACAGGTAGAGATGTACAGATACCTATATTTTTTATGAGGAATAAATAGAGAGGGAAAATAAATGGTCTTTCTGAAGGATAAAAATCAGCATATTGAATATCTGGTTTTAAAAAATATTGATAACCAATACTGTCATTATCTGTTAGTTCTCCAAGATTTAGGAAAATGATTATAAGTAAGAATAGGGAAATGAAGAAAGTAACAGTAGGCATTATTCCCAAATTTTTCATTTAATTTGTTGTCATTGTAGAGTCAGAATATATTTCTGTGATGACAGGATCAATAGTGACTTTTTCTAATTGAACAGGAATAGATTGTCCGATTGCAAATTTTAAAGTATCCAAAAAGTATAATTCATTGTTTATTTGTTTTAATCTTACTCTTAATTTTAAAAACACATCTTTGCGGAAAGGATCTTTTCTAACCAGAAGATTTCCTTTATCATCAGTCACTACTTTATCAGCAGAAACAACCCTCTTTTCCAAGATCTCTACAAGCACGTTTTTTTGGGAGTCATGAGATTTATCGCCGACCGAAAAAGCATTAGCAATATAATCTGGTACGCCTTGGGTTTCCGGAAAAACAGGACTTTCATATAGCAATTGAGCATCGCTAATTACTTCTATTTCTTTTCCTTGTTTAGGAAAACCTTCTACGTCAATCACTAAACCTTCTACGGCCAAATTTTCAAAATTTAACTTTAGCGGATTGCCAATAAGAACAGGCTCTCCTTTAAAACTATATTGATTTTTGCGTTTATCGTAAACAGTTTTCAATTTTACTGTTAAATAGGCCGCTTTCGTGTTAGGAGAAATAGGGTAAAGGAGAACATCTAATACTTCAGCTTGGGTTTTACCTAAACCATCTTTTTCACTAATACCTTTATAAAAAAGGAAGCTAAACCAGGAAGGTGAATTAGTATAAGCATATAAAACATTGTCGTCAGTTACTTTAATTGTTGCTTTAAGATAAATATTCTTACGAAAGAAGAAAAGAAAAAAACTAAGGGCAACAAGAAAAAGTCCTAAACCTAAAAGTAAATCAAATAAACTTAATTCCTTAAACTTTAACAAGAATTTTTTTAGCTGTTTAACCATTTAAGAATAAATAATTGATAAAGATAAATAATCCTAAATTATTAAAGGGATTAAAAAACATATTGATTATTAACGACACTTTGGCAACTAGTAAACCAACCGGAATTATTTTAGCATATTCCTTTTCTTTTTTTATTGCCAGGATCAACTTCTTGCTTTCAAAAAGAAAGATAGAGATGAATAATAATAAAGCTGGTAACCCTGATTCCGAAGCAACAATTAGAAAAGCATTATGGACCGCTTCCGGAAAATAGGACATAATGCCAGTAAGATTTTGTTTAAAACTAGCCTGAATATTTTGACCATAGCCAACGCCAAATAAAGGATATTTTTTAATAAGGGAGATGCTTTCTTTGATTAACTGTTTTCTAGTAAAAGCTCCGCCTTTTTCTTCAAATAAATAAAAAGATTTTCCGATCCGCCATGGCAAGACAGGGAGAGAAATAATCGCGATAGTAATAAGAATTAATATTAAATATTTTAAATTAATTTTTTTAAGATTAAGGTGATAGCCAAACTTCTTTTCAATAATAAAAACAAGCAATAGTAGACTTAAAAATAAACTGAGCCAAACAGCGCGGCTGGCAGTTAAAATGATTATAATTACTCCTAAAAGTATGCTGGTTAATAATATAGAAGAATTATCTTTTAGTTTTTTGTTATAAAGAAAAGAAAATAATATTAGAACAAAAGGCAGACTAAAATTGGCTAACTCGTTCGCATGGTGAAAAGTACCTACCGGCCGGTAGAAAAAAGGATTCTCATCAATGCCTGAGCCAAAAGCAGGAATCATAGATAATTCAATCGAGCTGCCCAAAGGAGATTTTTTAATAAACTGCATTAAAACCAAACTTCCTTCAAAAACAATAATTGCTTTAATTAAAGCCAATGATAAAGGAAGCGCTTTTTTATCAATAAAGTTAATTTTAAATAAGATAAATACTAAAATACTAATATTTTGAAGAAACATAATGAAGAAAACAGAGGTGGTGGGATTGACCAATAAACTTATAAAAAGCCAGACATAATAGAGGATTAATAAGTAAAAATTTTTTCCTTTAGGTAATTTCAGTTTTTTCAAAAAGAGTTTTTTTAGGATTAAAAGAAGCATTAGAAAGCTTATAATATCATTAGGAGTTATAATTAGAGCAGACATTCTGCCTTGGGGGTAAAGTCTTGATTTAACAAAAGCTTTAGGAATAATTTCGATAAAATAAGTTTTGCCAACCAAAAATATTATGCTAATAATATAAAATAAAAATAAAGCTAAGGAGAATTTTTTAAAATATAAATAGTAGAAAATAAATAAAAGGGCTAAAAATAAAAGCAATATTTTATTGTTAGGATTAAAAAATAAAATAAAAAAATAAAAAGCCAGAGTAGTCCAAAAAACAAATAGTTGTTGGTTATTAAGAATTGATTGTATTTTTCTAGCCAAAAAATGATATAAGGATTTTATTATCATATTGAGGCTAATTATACCAGCTATAATATAACTAAATGAATCAAAATTTTCTGATTATTTTTACGCATTTAGGTGTTGGTGGAGTACAAAGAAAGATTGTTGATATTGTTAATTTTCTGGCTATCTCTAGATCAGACTTGCCTATTTATATTGTTTTAAGGAGTAAAGAAAAGTTTGATTTGGGAATAGAGATTAAAAATAAAAAAGTAAAAATTATTAATTATCAGGATTGGATAAAGACGAAAATTAAAATTCCTTATTTTTTTCCTTTTTTTATTGTTTGGCAGATTTTTCGATTAAAACCCAAGGCAATTTTGTCTTTTTTGGATTATACTTCTTTGCCCGCTATTTGGGCAAAATTACTTATGCCGTGGCGAAAAATAAGATTGGTCTTAAGCGAGGATCATTATGCTTCTGGAGTAATACCTACTTTTACTCTTGGCCGCCTGCGTTGTTTTTTAGTTAAGATTTTTTATCCTTTTGCCAATACTGTTTTTAGCTGTAGTCAGGCTACTGCCCAAGATTTAATTATTAATTTTAATATTCCTAAAAATAAAGTAAGAGTTGTTCGCAACTGGACGCTTTTTAGAAAAAGAAAAAATAAAAATAAGAAAAAAATTTATGATTTAATTTATATTGGTCGTTTTTATAAAACCAAAAACTTAGGTTTTCTGCTTAGAGTTTTAAAGGAAATGAGGAGGAAAAAGAAAGACATCAAGTTATGTCTTTTAGGAGAAGGAGAGGAAAAAGAAAATCTTTGTAAGTTAGTTAATAAGTATCATTTAAATGATAATGTAGATTTTGTTCCGCCCCAATATAAAATAGAAAATTTTCTTAACTTAGCCAAAATTTTGGTTTATAGCTCTTTTCCTAAAGTTGAAGGCTTTCCGATGATTTTTTTGGAAGCAATGGCTTTAGGTACGCCGGTTTTATCAAAAGAATTTGTTGGAGTAAAAGAATTTTTAAAAGATGGTTATAATGGTTGTCTATTTAAAACAGAAAAAGAATTTATTGAAAAAGCACTGTGGCTGCTAAAAAATAAAAAAGAAAGAAACAAGCTGGCTGTCAGAGCAGAAAACTATATTAAGAAATATCATTTAAAAGATAATATTAATGATTATTTAAAAGCATTACATCTTTGACATGAAGCCAAAGTTTAAAAAATTTTACTCTCTTTTAAAAGGAATTTATCAGTATAATATTTTAAGTTATTTTAAAACTTTATCTCCAACTGCGCTTCAAATTAATATTACCTATCAGTGTAACTCCCATTGTCAAATGTGTCAGATTTGGAAAATGAGGCCAAAAAATGAGTTAAGTTTTTCCGAATGGGAAAGAGCGATGCAAGATCCGATTTTTAAGAATACTGAACGCTTAATAATTGCCGGAGGAGAACCTATTTTACATCCTCAGTTGATTAAATTAATTAAACTCTATTTAAAATCTATGCCTCGCTTGCAATTTTTAACGTTGGTGACTAATGGATTTTTACCGCAAAAAACGGTTGCTATAATTAAATCTTTAGCTGTTTTATCGCAAAAACAGCAGCTTAATTTTTCTGTGGCTGTTTCTTTAGATGGCATAGGAAAAATCCATGATAAAATCCGTGGTGTTCCTGGCGTATTTGCTAAAACCTCAACTACAATCTTAGCTTTAAAAAAGCTTGTCCCCCAATATAATTTTTATTTAGAAATAGCTTGTTTAGTCTGCCGGAAAAATCTTTATCAAGTTAAAAAGGTTAAAGAATGGTGCCAAGCTAACAATCTTTTTCTTTCTTTTCAATTAATAGGCTTTCATCAAACTTATGTTAATAACCTAGAAAAAGAAAAGGCATTAGAGTTTAAGAATAAAGATAAAAAATACCTTTTTTCTTTTATAAAAGAATTAATTTCTTCTAGGAATAGTCCACGCTTTTGGATAAATTCCTATTATTGGAGCGATATGTTAAATTTGTATCAAGGAAAGAAGCGTCAGTCTCCCTGTCCGTTTTTAATGGACGCTTTTGTTTTAGATAGCTTGGGAGACGTTTATTATTGTCTTTCTGAAAATAAAATCGGTAATTATCGTCACGGAAAATCTGTGAGCAGCATTTATTATGACCCAAAAAATTTAGCTTTTCGCCAAAGATTGGCCAAAACCAAATGTTTAAAATGTAATAGCGCTTGTTTTATTGACTCAGTAATCATTAAGAATTTTAAAAAACTAAGCGGGTATTTTTTAAAAGATATTTTTAAAAAAAATAATGACTATTAATATTCTTGATGTTCCTATTTCTACTTATAATCTAAAAGAAACAAGCCTTTTAATTTTAAAGTGGGTACAACAAAAGAAAAGGAAATATGTTTTAACTTGTACTTTAAATGAGATTGTTGCAAATAGTAAGTCAAAAGAGTTAAAGGAATCATTTTTAAAAGCAGATTTAGTTACGGCTGACGGAATGTCAATTGTTTGGACAATTAAAATTCTTACCGCAAAAAAGATAGAAAGAGTTTATGGGCCGGATTTAATGATTGCAGTTTGCCAATTAACCGAGGGTAAAAAAATTAGCCATTATTTTTATGGCAGTACAGATTTGGTGCTTAAACGATTGATAGCCAATTTAAAAAAAAAGTTTCCTAAATTAAAAATTAGCGGTTTTTACTCACCGCCGTTTCGTGAGTTAAATAAATCAGAAGAGCATAAAATTTTTAAAGAAATAAAACAAAGGAAACCGAACATTATTTGGGTTGGGCTTGGTGGTTCTAAGCAGGCTTTTTGGGCAAGAAAAGCTTCAGAAAAACTCCACCCTTGCATTATGATTGGGGTGGGAGCAGCTTTTGATTTTTTATCAGGTAACAAAAAACAAGCTCCCTTATGGATGCAAAACGGGGGATTAGAATGGCTTTTTAGACTTATTCAGGAGCCAAAAAGATTATGGAAAAGGTATCTTTTAGGTATTCCTGTTTTTGCTTTCTTGCTTTTTAAAGCTATTCTAAAAACACCTCCGAGGTGGGTCCGATCAAATCGGACACTCCTCGGATGGTGGAGGAAAAAAAGAAGACTTATTAATAAAAATGACCATTAATATTGCCATTATTTCCCAATTTAGAGCAGAATTGCTAAAAAAGTGCCTTAATTCAATTAGTAAACAAACTGTCCTGCCAAAAGCAGTCATTGTCGTTTTAAACTCCCAAGACCAATCTTCAATTAAACTTTTAAGTCAATATAATCATCTTAAATTTAAAATCAAATTTCATTCTAAAAAAGGATATGCTCCGTTAAGAAATTTGGCTTTAAAAACTAGCAAAAGCGATTTTATTTATTTTGTTGATGATGATTGTGTACTAGATAGTAAGACGGTTAAATTTGCTTATAATTATTTACTTAACCATAAAGACTATGCTGCAGTTCAAGGACGATCAATAAATTATGACACCAGCTTTTATGCCCAATTTGCTAAGTGGACTAATGATTTATGGTTAGAAAGACTTTATGATAAAAAAAGCAAAACACTAAAAGCTATTGATACTAAAAATGTTTGTTTTAGAAGAAAAAAGATTGAGAATTTAAAATTTAATGAATGTTTTGGCAGTGAAGATGTAGATTTTGGCCTTCAGATTGCTAATAGGGGAGGAAAAATTGGTTTTGAGCCAAAAATGTTTGTTCATCATCAGGAGCAAGCTAATAATTTATTTTTTTATTGTCGGAAGCGTTTAAGAATGAGAAAAGGTTTAGCAATGGTAAAAAAGAAATGGGGAAGGCTGTCAATTTTTTATGAAGGCGATAGACAGTTTAAGCAAAAAATAAGCAAATTATTTAAAAAATCAAAATATCAAAGATCATTTAAACATAAGTTTATTTTTAATCTTTTTTTATTTTTTAGAGATTTGAGATTCTTTTTAGAGGAGGAAAACCCGGTCTTTAAGCGGTCTGCAGCGAACTAAGTGAGCGAAAGATAGACCGGGCTTTTAAGGATGAGAAAAAAATTAAGAAAATCAAAAGTAATAGATAAGATAGCCTTGCTAACAATTCTTTTTATTGGTTTAATTTTAAGATTAATTCCGGCTTTAAGATTAGAATTTTGGTTTGATGAGACTTTTACCTTTTTTACTAAAGATCTTAACTTTTGGGAAGTGATTTTTTATGATCCTCCTCACCCGCCTTTTTTTTATTGGCTGGTTAGATTTTGGAGTCAGCTTAACACTAGCCAGCTATTTCTTCGTATTCCTTTATTAATCTTTTTCCTTATTAGTTGTTATTTGATATTTAAGATAGGTAAAAATATAAATTTAAATAAATATTTTCCTTTAACTGTTTCCCTGTTTTTTAGTTTACATATCTTAATGATAGAAATAGGAATTGAGTTTAAAATGTATAGTTTAATAGTTTTACTAATGCTTTTCTCAATTTTTTCCCTGTTTAGAATATTACAAAAGCAAAAAAAATGGGTGGTGGTTTTTTGTGTGACTAATCTTCTGGGAATTTTAACAGATTATGCCTTCATCTGGTATTTTATAGGTTTATTTATAAGCTTTTTAATTATTTATTTTCTAAATCATTTTATAAAATTTAGAGATGATAAAGAAATGAAGAGTTTATTATTTGCTTTTATTTTTTCAATTATTTTGATGATGATTTGGCTGCCTGTTTTTATAATGAATTTTCAAAAAGCTTTTATTAATACAGGGCATTTGTATGGAGATTACTCTTTTTCTACCCAAAAGATAAAAGATGCTACTAAATTTTTATTTTCTATACCTTATTGGTTGGGCGATTCTATTGATTTTATTTTCTATTTTCTATATTTTTTTTCTAATTTGGCATACTTTATTTGCACAGTTGTTTATTTTCCCTCGAAAAAGTTAGAGAAAATTTTCTTTTGGTTAATAATTGGAGCTTTTTTCTATTTCTCAAGAAATTTAGCCATATGTTTAGGGTGGTTTTTACCCCATATAATCTTTGAAGCGAAAAATTCAATAGTAGTTAGCCTTTTTTCTATATGTTCTTTAGCAGGAATAGTAAGCCTTTTATTAGAGAGTAAAAGGCTTATAAGTAAAATTGCAGGATTAGTTTTGTTATTAGGATTGGTAATTATTTATGGCTGGGTTTATTTTAGATTGGGGTATTATAAAAACAGTGGTATTTGGCATGAGAGATATTCTTATAAAGACGCGGCTGAATATCTTAAAAAAGAAGCCAACTTTTCTCAAGATAAGTTATTTTTTATAAAACCATGGAACAATATAACTTTCAATTATTTCTTTTTTGATTATTTTAAAAATAAATATAACTCTAATTTAACATATAATTTAGGTAATCCAGAGGATTTTGCTTTAGGGATTCCTGCTGCCACATTTTGGCTTGTTAATTTTGAAAATTATGATTTAACAGAAAATGAGGCAGTCATTTTTAATTTTTTCAAAAATTGTGATTTAGAAAACAACCCAATTTGTTATAAAAAAGCCATTCTTTATAAATGTGAAATAAAATGATTATTTACCTTTATTTCTTAATTTTATCTTTTCTTCCCTTAATCGAGGGAGAATTATTAGGAATTGGCAGGTTTATCTTTTTAGCTTTTTGTTTACCCTTGGTCATTTATCTTAGTAAGCGTCAACACCGGGTGTTTAATGTAAACACCCGGTGTTTACAGGTTATTTTTATTGCTTTCTTATTGTTAGTTACCTTATCAACAATATTTTCTCCGGTTTTTGGAAGAAGTTTAAGTACTTTAGTTTTGTATTTTGCTTATTTTATTTATTTTTTAGGTGCCCAGGTTTTAGTCAAAGAAAAAAAAGAATTATTTAAAGAACTATTGGTTATCAGTATTTTATTTCCCAGCCTGGTGCTTTGTCTTTTTAGTTTTTATTTTTTAATTGCTAAGGAACCACCGCCATTTGCAGGAATGAATCTTATTTTTGCCAATTTTGGCCATAACCACTTAGTAGATTTTTTAATTTTTGCTTTTCCTGTAAGCTTAATTTTGTTTTTTAAAGAAGAGAAAAGGATTAAAAAAATATTTTTTCTTCTTTTAAACCTAATTTTCTTAAGCACTTTTATTTTCAGTTTTTCCCGCGGTGGTATTCTAATGGCCTTTTTAGAAATACTTTTATTTGTCTTTATAGTCAGAAAAACTAAAGATGTTAATAATCGCCATGCGATCGCATATCAATTATTCAGCTTTTTAATGGGTTTATTGTTAGTTTTAAGTTTAGGAGTAAGTATTTTTGGCTACTATTATTTTGGTCAAGAAAGAATTAAAACCTCGGAAAATTTTTTCCTAAAAAAAGCCTTTCGCGAACCGCCGATTTCCAGCCGTTTGGATTATTATCGACAAACAATCTTAACCTTTAAGGAAAGACCGTTATTTGGTTGGGGACTGGATAACTTTCGTTACCTCTCTACTAAATATCAATCTCAAGAGAATGGTTGGTCTTGGTATAGTCATAATCATTTTTTGCAAATGTTTTCGGAAACAGGAATTTTTGGAGGAGTATGTTTTTTATTATTAACCTTTTTTCTTTTAAAAAATATAATCAAATTAACCCACGATCGTGGCCAAAATAGGTTATATGATGCTTTATTTATTGGAATTTTAGCTTCTTTAATCCATTCCCTTTTTGATTACGATTGGCAGTTTCCCAGTGTTTTTTTGCTCTTTTGGGTAATAGTTGGATATCTAAGAGCACAATGTCATTCTGAATCTATTTCAGAATCTCATAAGATCCTTCGCTACGCTCAGGATGACATTAATAAAGAAAAATATCGATTGTTTTTATTAGGAATAGGGATATTTCTTTTCGTCATTGCGGGTTTAGAATTTAGTGCTAATATTTTACTTTTTAAAGGTGATTATGAAAAGAGTCTTAAAATTTGGCCTTTTAGATTAGATAATTGGCAAGCGGCAGTAAATTATTATCATAAAAATAACGAGTTAGATAAATCTTTAGCAATAATGCAAAAATTAATTGTTATAGAACCCATAAGCGATCGAAATTATTATTCTCTTGCCGAAATTTATAAGCAAAAAAACCAGCCCGATAAAGCATTTACTTATTATTTAGAAGCTCTAAAATTAAATCCTAAACAGGAAAATATTTATTATCAATTAATTGACCTTTGGCCGCAAACACAAAATAAAAATTGGCAGGAATTTTTTAATTTATTGGAGCGTCTTGAAACAGCTAAAGGCCCTTATTGTTTGCTTAAATGCTTGGGTTTTGCCAATGAAGAAAAAATTTTAAATCAGTTGCTGCAATTAATTCAATTAAAAGAGTTTAATCAATTAAATAAAGTTCAGCAAGCTAAGGTTTATTATTGGTTAGCCATGCTAACTACCTATCAAAAAGATTGGAATCAAGATATAGATTTTCTACAAAAAGCCATTGTCCTAGATCCAAAAGATGCGTACCAAAATTTTTTAACCGATTTAACAGTAATAAAAAATATAGAAGAAAGTTTTTGGCAAGAAGATTTTGACAGAGTAGAAAAGCTGGCCAAAACTTTTCTAAAAAGAGAAAACAATAGTATTTTTCATGAGGATTACTATATTAGTGAGGCCATTTATTATTTAGGCCAGATTGCCCTAAAAAGCAATCAATTAAAAGAAGGAGAAGATTATTTTAAAAGAGCCATAAAAATTAATCCTAATAACGATAAGGCTTATATAAAACTAGCTATTATTTTTCAACAACAAAACAATTTAGAAGAAAGTAAAAAAACTCTTGATCAATGTATTTTACTAAATAATTGGAGTGAAGATTGTAAAAAAGAACTTACTAATTTATAAATTTTCTTACAATAATTTTGCTAACAACTTTAGCCGTTTTTAATAAAATAATTAAATCTGTAGATAAATTGATGTTTTTAATATATTGCTGATCTAGATTCATCCATTGTTTAAATTTTAATTGGTGAGCTCCGGATATTATCCATAAAGAAGTAATGCCCGGCAAAACAGATTCTCTTATTTTTCTTATTTTGGGATTTATTTTTAAAGTTTCATTAATCGGAAGCGGTCGGGGTCCTATCCAACTCATTTCGTCTTTTAATACATTAATAATATTAGGTAATTCATCTAAGCCACTGCGGGCTAAAAATTTCCCCAGGCCATTAATAAATCGGGGATCATTTTTAATTTTAAATACCGGACCGTTAGCTTCGTTTAAGGATAAATATTTCTTTTGCAGTTTATGAGCCTTGTTTATCATTGTCCTAAACTTATAAAGAATAAATACCTTAGCATCTTTACCCACCCGTTTTTGCTTAAAAACAATCGGCAGTCCATCTGTTAACCAAATCATAAGGGAAATAATTAAGAACAAAGGCCAGCTAAAAAAGATAACCAAAAGGCTAAAAAATATATCAAAAACTCTTTTGCCATAAGCTCGGTAAAAATTACTCATATTTTTTAAAATACACTATGTTGACAAAAATTGCCAGTAATGGGATATTTTAAGTAATGACTCCAGAACAAACTAGTCTTCAAGCAGAACAAACAACAGAGGTTTTTCCTTTACCCGGCACCCAAGAATTAAGAACATTTATCAATAGCCAGGAACATAATCAAGATTTTTTAGTGGCGCAAATAATGGCCGAATGTGATCGATTCCGTGGTTTTGACAGGGAAGCTTTGCGAGCCGTTATTAATGGCGAAGAACAACGATTAAAAAGCGGTGGTTTAACCCAAGAGGGGTTTGTTAATCTTAACGCTGCTACTATTCTTATGGCTGAAAAAACTCTTAAAATTATTGACCAAGACACAAAAACTTTAGCCGAAGCTGAACAAACTGTCCACAAAGAACAAGTGGAAGGCATTTTAGCTTTAGAGCAAATGAATTTAGTGGAAATTCCCTGTGACCAAGGCAAAAGCAGTTTTACTGTGCCGGTGGCAATTATATCAAGAAGACTTTTAACTAATGAGCAATGTCATTTAATGACTGCCAATCCCCAGTTAAAAAAAAGAGATGGAGAACGATTAGCCAGCCTGGGAGAAGAAATAGGGTTAAGGGTAGATTTTACTTCTGGAGAAGCAGAAGAAATAGTGCATCTTAATCAAGAATTAAGAGATTTACTTTTAGCAGATTTTAGCTTGGATTGGCTGCAGATAAATGAAGCCAACAAAGAACAATTGAAAAAAAAGATTTTACCAGCCATAAAAACAGGACAAACTGTTCACTATCATTTAAAAGAAGAATTAGAAGGTCATTTTCACTGCCAGCCTGTTTTAGCAGCTTCAGCCGTTAAAACAGAGAAGCCCGACATTATCGTTGGTGATGATCGGGATTTTGTTTTTGCCACTTTACGCAATCATCATCGACCGCCTTGGGAAAAAGGAGAGACCGCTTTATTTATCGACGAAGAGTTGCCTTGTGCTTCGGCTTCAGGTTATCGTATGGAGGCTCCCAAAGGGGCAGATATGCAAGAATATCTGCACGATTGGTTTTTAGCCTGTATTACTGAAAATATTTGTGTCGGATTAGAAGAGAAAGGCCTTATTGAGTTGGGTGAAAAAGGAAACTGGCAGTTTAAAGAGGATGAGGGAGGTAATGGTTGGGAGGAATGGGAAAAAGAAATGCAGCAGGTCTTGCAAAACCCCTTAACAGCTTTATCAGAAGATCAGCTTAAAGCAATTAAAGGTGCTCTTTTGAGTAACTTTAGGAGAGTGGCAAGAAAATTAAATATACTTGGTTTAGAAAAAGCAGAAATTGATGTAAGTGGTTTGTTATTAAGGCAGGCTGAAGAATGGCGAAAAACTGCCGGAGAAGAAATGGTTAACGCAGCAGCGCTAGATAAAGGAAGAGAAGTTGAGGCATTTAGTTATTTTGACCGCTGGCCGCAGGCTTGGTTTTTAGCCAAAGAAATTCAGCGGGGAGAAAGTTATGTTAAGACAAAAGGAAAATTATTGTTAAGACAATTAGAAACAGGGCATCCGCTTGTTGGCCATAAGTATACTGATCTAGCACCCTTTATTTTGGAAGCGCGGGAAAATATTTGTTCTTTTGAAAACCCGGCCATGTTTAAAGAAGATGAGCTTGGTTTTGCTGCTTTTTTGGAGCAAGCCTATGGTGCTGGGCAAGTAGCGATTACTTCAGGAACATTAACTTATTTAGCCGAAGAATTAGAACCGCTTTTAGCTGCGGAACTTATCGAAATTCCTCGCTGGGGAAAACAAAAAGAGTTAATCATTCCCGAACCAAAAGAAACAGAAGACAGAACACAAGCGTTGGAATTTTTAAAACAGCAAATAGCTGATTTGCCAAAAGGCCAGCCTTTATTACTGGTTTGCGATAATGATGAAGAACTACTGTGGTTAAAAGATCAGTTTAAAGGAAAAAAAATCGCCGTAGTAGATACTAAGACTTCTGTTGCAAAAGAAAAAAATATTTATAGCTGGGCAGGAAAAAAGGGCTCCTGGACATTTGCCAATCCCCGGTTAGGCAGAGGTATTGATATTCGTCAACCAGCCAAATGGTTTATTTGGGGGCCATTAAGAAACAGCGTCGTATTACATCAAGTTTTAGAGAGGAAAAGAGTCGGTGAGGAACCAATTACGTGGGTTGTTTATCAATCCGGTAAAGAAGGTTGGTGCGGGCTTGAGAAATCTCAGGCAGTAAGAGCGGGAAGAGAAGTGACGATTGAAGACATTCATCAATATAACGAACAACAAGAAAGACTGGCACGGCTTGGTCAATACTTTTTTGATCGAGTTGCTTTGCAGGAAAGAGGCCGTTTTTTTGAACGATTAAAACAATTATATGGCAATCAATTTACTGACCGCTATTTATTAAATCATTTTTCTAAGTTAGTGCCCTGGAAAGAAACTATCTATCAGGTAGGAGAGCAAGTTCAAAATGTTTTTCGACAGCAGGGTATAATTGATGCTCCTAGTTTTTGGCGAGCAGCTGGTAGTTTTAATAAACAAATGGGACGTGAAGGGGAGTTTTTATTAAGTCAAATAAGAAGTGACGCTGGGGAAGCAGAAGTAAAACCAATAATAATTCCTTTGCATCCTTTAGCCAAAAGACTGCAGCCAATTATTGGTAGGTTTTTAATGGCCACCAGAGGAAAAGTAGACAATAACTTAACCATTGTGCCTACTCCCGAAGGGAATCTTTTAATTAACGGTCAATGGCTTAATAAAGAAGGAGGATTTCAAGAAGGGAAATTTGTTTTATTAAAAATAGGGAAACCTTTAAGAAGAAAACCAGGAGATAAAAGAACGTTAGAAAATTGGCAAATTGAATTTGTCGGCCTTAAGCGGG
>Ga0315288_10003043_pt1 | contig 21391 bp, 21 predicted proteins | sample YL17G11_20_MG_FD_203454 | JGI IMG/M metagenome (GOLD analysis project Ga0315288, IMG submission 203454) | Sediment microbial communities from Yellowstone Lake, YNP, Wyoming, USA - YL17G11_20 | ecosystem: Environmental > Aquatic > Freshwater > Lake > Sediment | place: USA: Wyoming | collected...
CAGGCGGCGCGCGTTGCCAGCCGTCCGGCGCAGAGACTCCTCGGCACTCATGTCGGCGGCGGTGTCCGCGCGCGTCCGTGCTTCGCTCCATGGTCGAGGTATACAGAGGATATCTACCCCGCCCTTCAAAGGGTGCAAACGGCACGCGTCGCGCCGCCCGCTGGCACAATCTCAGTGCCCCGGGCTGTCACGCCGCGTGCTGTGGTAGTCCCGCAACGGGCAACGGGATTGGTAGCCGTAAGCGAAATCCGCCCGCCTAAGCCATCTGATCCGACAATCATGGCAGAAGTGCTGGTGCTGATGCAGACACAGGGATATTAGAGAGGTTCCATGCGGTGTGGACGACTGGTTCTTCTTTCGCTGCCAACTATCAAACTAATCCCGAATCGCTCATCTGCGCGAGCCAGGTTCGCATGTAAGGATTTCGCCAAGGGGACCGCCATTCTTATCCGTCACCATGATGCCGATCGCTTCACCTTCATAGGCGTAGGCGATTGCATCGGAGGGATACTTTTTGAGTTCTTCGATGAGTTCCTTAACTGTGATAGGACTTTTCCGTTGGCGCTCCATTGGTTCGCTCCTATTTCCCGAAGGTTGCAGTGGATTTTCGGATCGATTATGTATCATTGTGGCAGCTCCAGTCCGGTGTTACTCAGCGCGGCTTTGATCTTTTTCTGCCAGCTCTTGGACTGCTCGCCGAGGATCTCGTGCAGGCGTTTGACGTGTTTGGACTTGCCCTGGAAGAAGAGAAACATGCCTTGGGCGGTGAGCCGGTCTTTCTCGGCTTTCTCCTTGTTGAGACGTCGCTGACAGACGATAAGCTTGTGCAGCGCGAACGCTTCCGGCTCCGGGAGGTTGACGGTGATATGCTCATATGTCAACGGGTAGTGATATGTGAGCGGCAAGCTCATGAAATGCAGCTCTTGAGCGGTGACGCCCAACTGCTCAAAGTGCCGGGCGAGTTCTTCGGGCTTTGCGCCTGGATCGGTGAGGAACTCGACTTTGAGCAGCGGATGATTGAACTTGTACAGCCCGGAGTGAGGAGCGATGTCGAAGGTGAAATCGTTACTTTTCATGATCGCGACGATATCAACGGCCGGGTTCACTTTGGGCATACGTCGCGGGATCAGTATGTCGGCATCCATGGTTTTTGTTGCGGGAATCTCTGGCGGGTTGCCGTACTGGTAGCGGTAGAAATCCTGGCACCAACTCCCGACCAGTACCAGGTGCTTGAGGATGCCGACGTCCTGCAGGTCGCTTAGGATCTTGACAAGAAGGTCAAATTTTTCCACGAAGAGCCTTCCTTACGTCCTTGAGCGCCGACTTGGTTTCTTTGAGGAGCTTCTCGTAGCGTCTTCGCTGCGCTACCTTTTCCAGTATGTTTTTTGCTTTTTCGCCGTCATGCGGCCCGACGTAGTCATGCACGATCCGTTGACCGTCGCGGTGCTCCAGGTAGAGGTAGTTCTTCTTGCGCATTTGCCGAACGCGGGGCGTACCTCTGGGCATGGCGGCAATGGCCTTGGTATAGCTGACCTGGGTCTCGCCCAAGCGCTCGAACTCTTCTTTGAGGACGTGAAAGATGACGCTCATGGGGAAATCTCCGTTACACTACAAATATAGTGAATCGTGCATAATGTAGCACAACATAAGATGTGCATCTTGCTGCGGGCATCCCGAGGGCCGTCAATCTTCAGCAATGGCCTTAGGTGTGTTGAGCGGTTCTTTTCTGCTCGTGCTACCAATCCCGATCGACGTTGCGGAGCTACCACAGCAAAAATCCGTGCCAGCCCGGGGCACTGACATTGTGCCAGCGGGTGGCGCGTGTTTTTGCCCTCACATCCTGCCCTTGAGGGAAGGCTTGGAAGGGTGATCGGGCTTCGGCTCGATGCGCATTGCGCACAACCGCTCCAATGGGCGACGTGTCCGGCTTTGCGGCATGTGCGAAGCGGACGCCCTTGGCCGGTTGTGCGTCTGTGCGACTACCTTGGATGCCTGAGCGGCTACGAAGCGGGCTTGAATGTGCTCGGGGTTCCGCGCGTGGAATCAGCGCGGCTGCCACCGCCGCCGGTCGAGGCGGCTGTCTTTGTGCCGGGAAGGAACCGGCACACGGGTTGTCTATTCTTCGTCCTTCTCACCAGCAAGTGCAAGTGTTTGCCGCAAGACAAGCCGCTGCTCGTCAGGCTTCAACTTCTCAAACGCATCAAGCAAGCGGACCGAGCGTTTGTTCTTGTTGGGCGTCTTCGGTCGGTTCTCGGTGAAATCCTTTGTGCCCAACAGCTCGTCGATGCTTATGCTGAGGGCTTTTGCCAGCAAGGGTAGCCGATCGCGCGGGGGCTTTGCTCGACCACTCTCATAGTCTGAAATCACCTTCTGCAGTGTTCCGAGTTCATCAGCGAGCTGTGCCTGCGTCATACCGAGGCTCTTGCGGAGCTTTTTGATAATTTGGCCGATGGTCAACATGAGTGCAAAAATAATAGCCACTTCAGGAAATTACTTGCCATGACATACTAACAGTGTATATATTTTTCAACGGTTAGTCAGTATGTTTTCACCCTTGACAGCGTTTGGCAGAACATCCAGAAATGACGAAGGCCACCCGTTCCCGCCCCGCGAAGAGAGGAACAAAAGCGGCCTTCTCACTACCGCCCGAAAGAGGCGAATAGATGTCACAAAAATACCTTTCAGCAGCATCCACAGCCATAGTCACCAACGATCTCTTTCTCGCCGCATTTCTCTGCTCGGTCGGCTGCACGCTCGACCGCATCGAGAAGAACGAGCGTCGGCGGGTGTCGTTCGTGTTCGTGGGTGATCGATGCCGGGAACTGCGGGAAGCGTATCGCGCCGGGCCGGTGCATGTGGACCTCTGCGCCTTTCGGGAGAACCTCAATCAGCTTCGTGACCGTCTCGGTAGGATGGTTGCGGGGCACCAACCCGAAGAGAGGAGCTATCCATGCCCCAGAGTGTCGACCACGGTCGCGGAATCCCCGATGCTGTCATTGCAAGCGTAAAGAACAACACGTCTTTCCCTTCGCTGCTGCGTCAGTACGGCATGGAGACGAGCAAGAAGGGCAAGAGCCTCTTTGCCGTCTGCCCCTTCCACACCATCGACGGCCACCCCGAGAACACCGCTTCGCTGTCCATCGATCCCGTCGCCAACCTCTACCACTGCTTCTCCTGCAACGCCAAGGGCAATGTCATCCAGTTCGTCATGGAGATGGAGAAGGTCACGTTCCCGGAGGCGGTGGAGAAGCTTCTTGCCGTCAAGGGGACGCGGATAGAGAGAGCGGCGAAAGAAGAACCTGCCCAGAGACGACCGCCAACCGTAGAGGCAATGCCGCAACTCACAGAGGAACAACGCCAGACGATCCTGCGGGAGGTCCTGCGCACCACCACCGACGCCCTGCGCAACTCCAAGCCCGGCCGAGAGTACCTCGAGGGCCGGGCGCTGGATCCACTGTCGCTGCTTGAGAGTTACAACTTCGGCTTCTGGAACGGCAGCACGTACGGCAAGCTTGAGAGCGGCGAAAAGGAGAAACTCACCGCGCTTGGCCTGCTCAATGGAGGATCGCGCGCACTGTTCGAGAACTGCGTGATCTTCCCGCTTGAAAAAGATGGCCGCGTCGCCACGCTCTACGGCCGCAAAACAACCAACGGCACCACTCCGGACGGTCGCCACTACCTGCTTCCATGCAAACGCGAGGGCCTCTTCCTGCCGCGCTCCGGTCTTGATCCTCAACGCCCGGTCATCATCACCGAGAGCATCATCGACGGTCTTTCCCTTTTCGCTGCCGGTAACACCAATGTTCTGCCACTCTTAGGTGTCAATGGGTTCCTCGCCGATCACCTCGACTATCTCAAGGCTCAACGGTTCCCGATGATCTACATCGCGCTCAATGGCGACGAGGCAGGCAACAAGGCTGCGGCGCAACTGAGGCAGAACCTCGCGGCTCAGCAGCTCCCCGCTGAGATCATCACACTCCCCGAGGGCAAGGACCTCAACGATATGCTGCGGGAGATCGGCCCGGGCAAGCTGCGCGAGTGGATCGAGGAGCGGACCGGCACTGCGAAGAACGCCGGCGACAAGCCCTCGCTCTGGGAGGATGACGCTGGTGATACGTTCGTGACCATCGAGGATCGCGAGTACCGCGTTCGCGGCCTGTCGCCGGTGGGCATGGATCGGCTCAAGGTCAACGTGAAGGTGCGCAAGGTCAGTGCCCGCGACGCGTTCTACGTTGACACGCTGGACCTCTATCATGCGAAGAGCCGCGATGTGTTCGTCGGCCAAGCGGCGCGTACGCTCGAGTGCGAGCTCGCGCGTATCGCCCGCGACGTGAACGCACTCATCACACTGCTGGAAGAGCTGCGGCTGCGAAAGAAAGAAGGTGACGAGAACGGCCGCAAACGCTACGAGATGAGCGAGGAGGAGAAGCGCGAGGCGCTCGATTACCTGCGATCACCCGATCTGCTCGACCGCATCGCCGCTGACTTCGAAGCCTGCGGCATGGTGGGCAATCGCAATCAGAACCTTCTCTCATACTTCGGTGCACTCTCCCGCCTCACTGACCACCCATTCGGCACGCTCATCGTCTCCCGCTCCGCTGCAGGCAAGAGCTTCCTGCAGGAGATGACCGCCAATATGACGCCCGAGGAATCGCTCTTGCGCATGACCCGGCTCACCGGCCAATCGCTTTTCTACCAAGGCAAGGACGGCCTCAAGCACAAGCTGCTCACCATAGAGGAAGATGAAGGCATGCAGGATGCGATGTACTCGATCCGCACTCTTCTTTCGTCGCAGAAACTCACGCTGCACGGGTTAAAGACCGATCCCAAGACCGGCGAGTTCCGGGCGTTTGAGAACACGGTGTGCGGGCCGGCATCGGTGATGATCTCCACGACCAATCTCTCCGCGTTTACGTTCGAGAATGTCAACCGGTTCTTCGTCATCTTTCTGGATGAGAGTCGGGAGCAGACTCGGGCGATCCTCGATCACCAACAGCGCACAGCCGGGCTTGCCAAAATCAGCCTCAAGATCAACCGTCAACGCATCGAGAAGCTGCACCGCAATATCCAGCGCCTTCTCAAGCCGGTCATGGTGATCAACCGCATCGGCACCGGCATCGAGTACCCGGCCGAGATCCTCAACACCCGCCGTGAGCAGACCAAGACCGAGGCGCTCATCGAGACGGTTGCCCTGCTGCACCAGTATCAGCGCACCATCCAGGCCGTGACAGTCTGCGGCATTGAGACGCAGTATATCGAGGCGACGAAGGAAGATCTTGACGCGGTGCACCGGATCGCGGGCGAGATCCTGCGGCAGTCACTGGATGAGATGCCCAAGCTCTGCCGGGATCTTCTCGTCGTTATCCACGAGCTCGTCGCTGAGAAATACAAGGCTGCGGCGAAAGAAGAATATCCCACTGAGCGCTGGCAGATCAGCTTTACGCGCAAGGAAGTCAAAGATCGCAGCAGGTGGAGCAACTGGCATGTGCGGGAGCACCTTGAAGAACTGGTGGAGAGCGGCTATATCACGCCCCGGATCGGCAAGATGGGGCAGAAATATGCCTACAGCCTTGTCGAGGACCTCATCCCCGCAACGCCCAATTTAATGCCAGCTTAAAACCTTGTGAACCTTGCGGGACTTTGCGGGAAACCTTGCGGCGGACATATTGTCGGCAAGTCGTTGAATTACCAAGGGAAACGAATCTCATACAGTCAAGTTTGCGGTGAAAAGGAGAGGTACCTTATGGGAAATACTCGCGAGATAGAGGGGAGGCTCCACCGGTTCGACGTTCTCCTGGCCTGGTTCCGCGAGCACATGCACGCCCAACAGTTCCGCGCTCGCACCATAGAGGATTATACCTTCGAGCTTTCCTTCTTTCGCCGCTGGCTTTGTGACAACACCGACCTCGCCGATATCGACGACATGGCACCCGCGCTGCTGCACGCGTACGCCGCCGCGCTCTATGGCCGCGGCCTTGTCGCCGGCAGCATCAACCACAAGCTGGCGGTGCTGAAGAGCTTCTTCGATACTCTTTACGAGCACAACAAGCTCTATCTCGATCTGGGCCGTCACATTAGCCTTCCGCGCATTGCACGCCGTCTTCCCCGCAATATCCTCAGCGAAAGGGAGATGTGCCGCGTCTTCGCGTATCAGGAAACCACTACCGCAAAGCGCGGCGTGTCCGCACGCGAGCGCGCGCTTGCGCTGCGCGATCACGCGCTCATGGAAGTGCTTTACTCCACCGGCATACGCAAGGGCGAACTCATCGGCTGCATGCTGGATGACGTGAACTACGCCGACTGCCTGGTGCATATCCGTGGCAAAGGTGGCAAGCAGCGCGTGGTGCCCATCGGCATCACCAGTCTTGCGGTCCTGCGGCGGTTCATTCGCGAAGGTCGTCCACTGCTGGCGGCAAAGGATGTCGTCAACGTCTTCGTGACCATACGCGGTGGCCCCATGGGCGAAATGGCCGTGCTGGACGCGGTCAAGCGCGTCGTCGCCAAGGCCGGTATCGACCGAGCCGTTACCGTGCATACGATCCGCCATTGCAGCGCCACACACATGCTCAACCACGGGGCCGACATCCGCTACGTGCAGGAGTTGCTCGGGCACGCGAGCGTGAGCACCACGCAGATATATACGCATGTGTCAATATCCAAGCTCAAACAAACCCACGCGCGATGTCACCCTCGCGAACGGGATGACTTCCCCCAATGAACGGCGATGCCGACGCGATCGCCGTCTTTCTCGCCGCGCAGACCGCGCGCGGCCAATGCGCGGAAACGGTTCGCGCGCACCGCACGATCCTGGAGCGCTTCGCGCAGTACGCGCAGATGCGTCAGGCGGACGCGCTGCCGTGCGTAACGCCGGAGATCGTGCAGCAATACTGCCGGGAGCTGCGGGAGAGCAGCGGCTTCGTACCACAGACCATCTACCAAAAAACGCGCGTACTGTACGAGTTCCATCAGTGGCTACTCGACGATGGTGCGATCCTCGTCAATCCGGTACCTCGACCGACACTCCGAAGAATGCACCGCGTGACGCGACCGCTTCCGTCGCGGCAATCAGTGCGGCAGCTCCTGGACATCCTCGCCGACTCGCATTACAAACACGACCGGCGCAGCGTCGCCATGGTGGACCTTGCGTACTGCTGTGGTCTGCGGCGATGCGAACTCGTGCGGCTGGATGTGCAGGACGTCAACCCCACAGACGGGACGATCCGGGTGCGCGGCAAGTATGGCAAAGAGCGCCTCGTGCCGGTGGGGAAGAGGACCATGGCGGCACTGCTGCACTACCTCTACCACGACCGCCCGACCTTCCTGCACCGCAGCACCACCAACGCGCTCTTCGTATCGTGGACGAAAGGCGGCCGCCGCATCAGCAACTCGACCGTGACCCGCATCTTTCTGCGACTGCGGCGAAAAGGAAGTAACCCCGAGTCGATCACCTCTCACTCGCTGCGCCATGCGTTCGCCACACACCTTCTGCGCAATGGAGCGCCAGTGCAGGACGTGTCGGAGATGCTGGGGCATGCCAGCCTTGAGACCACGCAGCTCTATACGCACCTCGTACCGCGTGATCTTCAGGAACACCACCGGCGCTATCATCCCCGCGGTTGATCTCCATGCTGTGGCGAAGGTAGATTATAACCATGACTCCGGCACCACACATTCCCCTTTCGCCGCCTCCCCCTGGGAAAAAGTCGCCTCTAGAGCGAAAAAACCGCGTCTACCATATCATATACACCTATGATATGCTTGACAGAGTGACGTCTATGACCAGCCCCGTGGGGACTACGAAATACCACTACGACGACACCACCGGGCGGCTGGATGAGATTGAGACGCCGCAGGGGAAGAAGTTCCATTACTCGTACGAACATGGGCAGTTGGCGAGCCTGCAATACCCGAATGGGATTACGGCGAACTATAACTTTGATGTCGACAGAAACCTTACGCTCATAGACTATGTGAAGGATGCTGTCTCGCTCAGACACTACCGCTACACATATGGCAATCCCAACTGCTCATGCAAAGGGATTGGGATGAGATCATCCATGGAAGATATCGCGGGCCTGCACGAATATGGGTACGATGAGATGAACCGAATCATTCGCGCGACCCATCCTACGACGGTGAATCCACTTGAGCAATTCACGTATGATTCTTCAGGGAATAGGATGGCCGGGGATGGCGATCCGTTCGAATGTCAGTATAACGAGCTTAATCAGTTGGGGGTGGACGACTCGGCGAGCTACGACTACGATGCCGATGGGAACTTAGCTGAATGGGTAGTCAAGGCCACTGGCGACACGACCCACTTCAGTTGGGATGTTGAGAATAGGCTCAGGGAAGTCAGAATGCCGGGAAAGGTCGTGACCTACTCCTATGATGCACTCGGAAGAAGAACAAGCAAGACCGTCAATGGGGAAACCAAGCGATTCCATTACGACAGAGAGAATCTGATTTTGGAAATGAATGCAGATGGTATTATCGAGGCAGACTACACCTTCGGTCCGGGAATCGACAATCCGCTTTCCATGGAACGGGACGGACTAAATTATCTCTACGTCAAGGACGGGTTGGGAAGTGTAACCGCCCTGGCAGACAGCGATGGACGTGTCGTGCATGAGTATGCGTATTCTGTGTTCGGAAAGGTCGTCGAGGAGTCGGGAAGTCCGGTCGAAAATCCCTTTGCATTTACCAGCAGGGAGTTGGATAGAGAGACCGGTTTGATGTTCTACAGAGCACGGTACTATAGTCCGCAAATGGGAAGGTTCCTGAGCGAGGATCCTATTGGCTTGAAAGGCGGGAAGAACATCTATGTCTACGCCCGGAACAATCCGTTGACATATCGCGATCCGTCGGGGTTGCTTTCTGAATGCGCCACCAAGGCGGCATCGGCGTTTGGTACCTGTTTGTTCGCTGCGAACGTGGCCATCGGGTTTGGGTTGGAGCCGGCAATCGCCGTTTGTGCACTATCAGGCCCGGGTTTTCTTGCATGCGCGGGCCCGATCTTTGTGGTTGCAGAAGCTGTTGAGGTGGTGGCTTTGGCAGTATGTGCCATGGATGCTCTGGCCGTGTACAATAACTGCGTCGATTCCGAGAAATGCCCGAAGAGGTGACAACATGAGTCCGAAGAAGTATTTCGTCATTGTGTTTCTATTCGGCCTGCCGGGCACCGGGCTGCTACTGGCAGCAATTTCTGCCCTGCACATCTGTCCCTCTATTGATTGGTTTCTCCTACTTGGGTTGCTGTCCATTCTGTTCTCGAGCCTTTTCATTCTTGGGCTCATTCAGCTGAGGAGAACGGTCTTGGCCGACAAGAGATACTTGTTCTACGCGCTGGTCTTGTTCCCTGGTCTGGTACACATGTTCGCAGGTGCTGGGATGATTGCCATGAAGCGTTCATTGCCTATGGCCATGTTCTTTGCAGCAGGCTTGTTGCTGAGTTTTGCGGGCGGGGTGGCGATGCAGTTCATGAGCGCAAGATTCAAGACTTGAGTGTGCTTGTGATTGTTTTCTCTGCCATCATACTCCCGACCGAATTGTTCGTCATACGATTGCCAGCCTGACGTCGTACTTTGCCGAGATAAACCTGTCCCCTTCGGCAGGCTCTGGGCAGGAATTGGAGAGTCATTGGCGGTCATAGCCGAAGGCGACCGGACTCTCATCGCACCGCAGGCATTGTCACCGTGAGCTGCAATCGCCCCACCCTCACCCGCCGCCCTACCGCCAGCCGTCTCCGCGCGTCCCTGCCCTTCGCCTTTTACATAAAACCCCTTTTGCGTCCGTTGCGCCGTCATGGCTCCACACATGCTGCGCTTCGTGGTCACTGCGCTCCGCATGATCGCAAGAGGACTTTTATGTAAACTGCCGGTTTAACGGTCGGCGGGATCGGGTGGGGCGGCGTTGCGTCCGTCCAGCCGCGCCTCCTTCGTCAGCGCTCCTCTGGCCGGTCTCCACGCGACGAGCACAAGCAAGTGTGATTGTTTTCTATGTCATCATACCTTCACCCGAATTGTTCGTCATACTGCCAGCCTGACACCGTACTTTGCCGAGCCGAGACAAACCTGTCCCCTTCGGCTCCCCTCACGGCAGGCATTGGGGAGCCGTTGGCGTCATAGCCGACCAGGCCCCACCCTCACCATCCGCCCTGCCCGGACACCTCACCATGACTTGATTTCACCATCCCCACCACCTATTTTAGCACTCTTGCGCAACGAGTGCTAACGCGGGATGTGCCTGGATCAGCGGGTCTCAAGCGCACCGCAACACAGCGCCAGGAACTGTCGCATCACATACACCTATCACAAGGAGGAGTTCATGAACGTCAAGCCACTTGCAGACCGCGTATTGGTGCGGCCACTTGAGGCGGAGCAGAAGACCGCCGGCGGCATCATCATTCCCGACAACGCCAAAGAGAAGCCCCAGCACGGCGAGATCATCGCTGCCGGTCCGGGCAAGATTGCCGAGAACGGCGAGAAGATCCCCATGAGTCTGAAAAAGGGCGACAAGGTTCTCTACGGCAAGTATTCCGGCACCGAAGTCACCGTTGACGGTGAAGAGTACCTCATCGTGCGCGAGTCCGACGTTCTCGCAGTGTTGTGAGCGGCTGAAGCCCCAGGGGTTCACTGAGGCCGGTTGAAACCGGCTCGACGGTTCCCCGCAACAAGAGCAACGTCACCAGAGCAAACACCTCCCATAACGAAAGGAATGCACTACCATGTCAGCCAAGCAAATCTCATACGAGTCAATCGCCCGCGAACGGCTTCTCCGCGGTATCGACATTCTGGCCAATGCAGTCAAGGTAACCCTCGGCCCCCGTGGTCGCAACGTAGTGCTTGACAAGAGCTACGGATCTCCCCTTGTCACCAAAGACGGTGTGACCGTGGCCAAGGAGATCGAGCTCGAAGACAAGTTCGAGAACATGGGCGCTCAAATGGTGCGCGAAGTTGCCTCCAAGACCTCTGATGTTGTTGGTGACGGTACCACTACCGCTACGGTGCTTGCGCAGGTGATCGCTCGCCTGGGCATCAAGAACGTGACCGCAGGCGCCGATCCTATGGCGCTCAAGCGCGGTATCGACAAGGCAGTCAAGGCCGTGGTTGAGCAGCTCGAGAAAGATGCACGCCCCATTGCCGGTAAGGAAGAAATCGCCCGCGTTGGTTCCATCTCTGCAAACAACGACGCCGAAATTGGCGGCCTGATTGCCGACGCCATGGACAAAGTCGGCAAAGACGGTGTTATCACACTCGAAGAGGCAAAGGGCATCGACACCACACTTGAGGTGGTTGAGGGCATGCAGTTTGACCGTGGCTACATCTCCCCGTACTTCGTGACCAGTCCCGAGTCCATGGAGTGCGTGCTCGAAGAGCCTGTCATTCTGATTTACGAGAAGAAGGTCAGCACCATGAAGGATCTTCTCCCTATTCTGGAGAAGGTTGCGCAGATGGGCAAAGCCCTGCTGATCATCGCCGAAGACGTTGACGGCGAAGCACTGGCAACCCTGGTGGTCAACAAGCTGCGCGGCACACTCAAGATTGCGGCAGTCAAGGCTCCGGGCTTCGGCGACCGCCGCAAGGCCATGCTCGACGATATTGCCGTTCTCACCGGCGGCACAGTCATTTCCGAAGACGTTGGGTTCAAGCTTGAGAACACCACCATCGACATGCTCGGCAAGTGCAAGCGCGTGGTGATCGACAAAGACAACAGCACCATCATCGAGGGCGTTGGCAAGGCGGCCGATATCAAGGGCCGCATTGGCCAGATCCGCAAGCAGGTCGAAGAGACCACCTCCGACTACGACCGTGAGAAGCTTCAGGAGCGTCTTGCGAAGCTCGCCGGCGGCGTTGCGGTCATCCGCATCGGTGCAGCCACCGAAACCGAAATGAAGGAGAAGAAGGCTCGCGTCGAAGACGCCATGCACGCGACACGCGCTGCAGTCGAAGAGGGCATTGTTGCGGGCGGCGGCGTTGCGCTTATTCGCGCATCGGTGGCACTGGACAAGGTCAAGCTCACCGGCGACGAGGCCATTGGCCTTGAGATGGTGCGGCAGGCTCTCGAAGAGCCCCTGCGCATGATCGCTCTGAACGCGGGCATGGAGCCTGCGGTGGTGTGCAACGAAGTGCGCAAGGGCAAGGGCGGCTACGGCTTCAATGCGCAGACTCTTGAGTACGAAGATCTCCTCAAGTCAGTGCCCGATCCCAAGAAGGTTACGCGGTCGGCTCTTGAGAATGCAGCCAGCATTGCCGGTCTGGTTCTCACCACCGAGTGTGTTATCGCCGAAATCCCCAAGGACGAGAAGCCGATGCCCGCCGGTGGCGGCATGGGCGGCGGCATGGGTGGGATGGGCGGAATGGGTGGCATGGGCGGGATGATGTAGTCCTGCCATGTGGTTTCGGGAGACGTCCGGGTTCCCGCGCACTGCGGGGGCCCGGGGAATCCCGACCGAGACGCAAACACATGAGTGCCTTCGACCTTACCGACAGAGAGAGCCGCGTGCTGTGTGCGGTCGTCAGGCACTATGTGGCCAATGGCCTGCCCGTGGGCTCGCACACAGTGGTTGAGCACGATGGTCTCGATCTGTCGGCTGCGACCGTGCGCAATGTGATGGGCGCACTCGAAGAACGGGGATACATAACACATCCCCATACCTCGGCTGGTCGCATTCCTACCGATGCCGGCTACCGCTACTACGTCGATCACCTGATGCGGCCTCTGGATCTGTCCGGTTCCGAGCGTCAGCGCATTGACAGCGGCATCAGAGAACGGGATCCGGCCGACATGCGCCGGCTCCTGCAGGCAGTGGCTCGGGCACTCAGCAAGATCACCGGGCAGGCAGGAGTGGTGCTTGCGCCGAACCTGCACTCAGGGCTCTTTCGCGACGTGCACGTGTGTCAGGTGGGGGAGCGGCGCTACGTTTTGCATCTGGCGCTTGACGGGGGCATCGCGCGGTCGGCCATTGTGCACACCGACTTTGACGTTTCCGCCGATGTTCTGGCGCGGGTATGCGAGGTGCTGAACCGGCGACTTCGCGGCGAGCCGTTGTCGGAGCTGGACTCCGCTCTGGAGCACCCGGCAACACCCGATGGTGAGTACGCGTTGTTCCTGGGTGCGATCGGTCGCATGATTGCCGAGGGAGACGACGATCAGGTCTTTGTTGACGGCATTGCCGTGTTGCTGCGTCAGCCCGAGTTCGACACCGACGACCGCGCAGGTGCCATTGCTGCAATTCTTGACGACTGTGCTGCCCTGCGCTCGGTACTACGGCTCCACGCGCCTGCGGCGGGCGAGGTGCGCGTCACTATAGGCGTGGAGCACACGCAGCCGCGCCTGCAACAAGTCAGTGTGGCTCGCGCGCGGTACCGTGTTGCCGGACTCGATGGCGTGCTGGGAGTGCTCGGGTCGACGCGCATGCCTTACGATCTGGTGACTGCAGCCGTCACGCATGCCGCAGGGACACTTGACATAATGCAGTGGTGATGCTGCCGGCAAAGTCGGTCGGACGCACAGCATGTATTTTTCGAACATTCGATAGAGGAGTATGCATCGATGAGTGACAGCGATTCCCCGGATCCGGTGGTCGATCTTGACGACCTGAAGGAGCCCGCCTCGCAGCCCGATGCCGGGACTGAACCGTCTGCCGATGCTGCGAAGCCGGACGACCCTGCACCTGCCAAACCTGACGACGCCGAGGAGCTCAAGCGGCGCATTGCCGCCCTCAACGACACCTACATGCGGCTCATGGCCGAGTTCGACAACTACAAGCGTCGGACGAGTCGCGAGTATCAGCAGTTGGTCGACATGGCCAACGAGAAGTTGCTTCTCGATCTGACCGCCGTGCGCGACAACTTCGAACGCGCCCTCAAGGCCAAGGAGGCTGCTGTCGATGTGGACAAGCTCCACAAGGGCATGGAACTGACATTTGCGAAGTTCGAAGACGTCTTGCGCAGTAGCGGACTGGAGCCCTACGGCGAGTCGGGCGACGCCTTCGATCCGCAGCTTCACGATGCGCTGATGAATTCTCCTCACGCCACCGTGCCCGCCGACCACATTGTCGAAGTGTTCGAGCGCGGATACCGGCTCAAGGGCAAAGTGATCAAACACGCCAAGGTGATTGTTTCTTCGGGAGTGGCCGCACCATCCGGCACCGACGATACCTTCATGCTGGATGAATAAAACGGGAAACTCATGGCTAAACGCGACTACTACGAGGTGCTGGGTGTTGCCAGGAACGCCACCGAAGACGACATCAAGAAGTCGTATCGCAGGCTTGCGCTGCAGTACCACCCCGACAAGAATCCTGGAAGCAAAGAGGCCGAGGAAAAATTCCGCGAGGCCACCGAGTCGTACGAGATCCTCAAAGACCCCAAGAAACGTGCCACGTACGATCAGTTCGGTCATGCCGCTTTTGAGGGAGCGGGGGCGGGTGGCGCAGGATTCGGCGGTTTCCAGGGCTTCGATCTCTCCGACGCGCTTCGCTCCTTCATGAACGATTTTGGCGGTGACTCCTTCTCCGACATGTTCGGCACCGGCGGCCGACGAGGCCGACGTCGAAGCGGCGGCGGCATGAGAGGAAACGATCTTCAGGTGCGGCTCAATCTCACGCTTGAAGAAATCTACACGGGCGTCTCCAAGACCATCAAAGTCAAACGCGAAGAACGGTGCAGCGCCTGTAGCGGCACGGGCTCAAAAAGCGGCAAACGCTCTGCCTGCAGCGCCTGTGGAGGCAGCGGACGCGTGCAGCGCGTGGTCCGGTCGTTCTTCGGGCAAATGATCCAGGAAAGTGTGTGCCCTACCTGTCAAGGTGAGGGGTACACTGCCGGCGATCCGTGCGCAACCTGCCGCGGCGCCGGACGTGAACCATCGCACACGCAGGTCTCTGTCGACATTCCCCAAGGTGTCTCCGAAGGCAACTACATCACCATTGCGGGCAAAGGCGACGCCGGATTGCATGGTGGGGAAGCCGGCGACCTTATTGTGCTCATCCACGAAGAGAAACACGACTTCTTCGAGCGTCACGGCATCGATGTGTTCTGCGAGGTGCCGATCTCCTTCTCCGAAGCTGCCCTTGGCACCAGCACCATGGTGCCAACGCTTGACGGGAAGGTAAGCCTCAAGGTGCCGGGAGGTACGCAGTCGGAGAAGATCTTCCGTCTTCGGGGCAAGGGGCTACCGGAGCTGCATGGCGGCGGGCACGGCGATCTGCTGGTGAAGATCCACGCGCAAACACCCGAGAAGCTCTCATCCGAAGAGCGCCAGCTCTTCGAGCGGCTCGCGGGCCACGAGCCGAAGTCCAAGGGCATCTTCGGGTAGTTCCGGCGCGACGACCGATTCGTCCCGAGCGCCCGATCCCCAGACTCAGAACTCGAACCGCCCGAGTACGTCCTTGATACGCGCGGTACCCTCTTGCGGCGTGGTCGTTCCGTCTTCTATCGCAGTGTTCGCCTTGACAATGTCGCTGAGCGCAACACGGTAAGTCTCGGCCATTTCGTTGCACTGGATCGTAATGTCCTTCATTTCGGCGCTCTCCCGGAACTCAAGCCGGGTGTTGAGCTTTCCCGCCTGCAGTTGACGAACCCACTTTTCGAACTTGTACTGCGGAACCGCAATTCTGCGCGACGAAAAGAGCCCGATGCCCAGCGCAATGGCGATGCTGATGAACTGGGCTGCTACGACGCTGGGAAGCACAATGCCCAGCAGACTCCTGAGCTGAATGTCCTGGCGGACATCGTTGCTCATGTAGTAGAAGCTGCCCTTCTTTGACTGTGCGGTATACACGTAGCCAAGAAACGTCGTGGTGAGCACTGCGCTGAGCAGCACTGCGACAAGTATCTGCGCGATGATGCGGAGCTGCAGTGGCTTCTTGATGAAGAAGTTGCCGAGCGGATGACGGAAGTTCTCTCGTTTGCCGGACACGTGACCCTCCCCTTGCGACTCCAACGTGACGCGACCAGTAGCGACACCCCCGTCAACCCTGAACGTTCCCGTGCAGCGAGAAAACGTCTAGACGCAATGCTCAACGCGGCTGGCCTGACGGCTTGCCCAGCACGCGCTGCAGCAAGTCAACCATCTCCTCAAAGGTGAAGGGTTTTGCCAGGCACCCACAGAAACCGAACTTGACCGGCTCCGACATCACCGGGTCGTTGGAGTATCCGCTGAGCACCACGGCTCGCACGTCGGGGTCTGCCTCGAGCATGCGCCCGATCGCATCCTTGCCACCCATACCTCCGGGAACCGTGAGGTCGAGCAGCACCAGATCGAACGGATGTGAGGCCGCCCTCTCCTCCTCGTACACCCGGATGGCCTCCTTGCCGTCCTTCACGCACTCGACATCGTAGCCCATGGCGCGAAGCATGCGCGATATTGCGCGCTGGATGTACAGTTCGTCGTCCATCAGCAGGATGCGCCCTTGTCCCACGCGGGAGCCCGCGCGGTCCGGTTTGCCCACAAAGGCCTCCGACGAAATGGAGGCAGGCAAATACACGTGGAATGCGGCCCCCTTGCCCACGGCAGACACGGACTCGATGTGGCCGCCGTGTTTGCGTAGAATGGAGTACGCAGTGGTGAGCCCCAGGCCACTTCCGTGCTGCTTGGTGGTGAAGAACGGATCGAAGATTCGCGAGAGGTGCTCTTTGGCAATGCCGGGTCCGTGGTCCTGGATTGTGATCCGTACGTAGCTGCCCGGTTCCAACGGTGCCGGCAGGTGATCGCTGGTGTCAACATTGCGGGCTGTTACTGTGATGGTGCCACCTTCGGGCATGGCCTGCCGCGCATTGAGCGCAATGTTGTCGATGGCCTGGCAGATCTGGTTTTCGTCGATATCGCAGGGCCAGAGGTCGTCGGCCACACGGAACGTGACGTTGACATTCGACCCACTCAGCACGAACCTCACCGAGTCTTTGAGCAGTGGTCCGAGCTTGACGGTCTTCTTGAGGGGCTGTCCGCCCTTGGCAAACGTAAGAAGTTGCTGCGTGAGCGATCGGGCACGTTCGAACACGCTGAGCGCCTGGTCGAGAATCTCGGCAGTTTCGCCGCGCACGTTCTGACGCGCCAGCGAGATGTTGCCGAAGAGTCCGGCCAGCATGTTGTTGAAGTCGTGAGCGATGCCTCCGGCAAGAATGCCCAGACTCTCCAGCTTGTGCGCCTGACTCAATTGCTCTTCCATACGACGACGCTGCTCTTCGGAGCTTTTGCGTTCGGTGATGTCGGCTGCGACTCCGAGGACATGCGTGGGCTTGCCCGCAGAGTCGCGGTTGAATACTTTGTCCTGACTCAGGAACCAGGCGTAGCTTCCGTCCTTTCTGAGCAGGCGGTACTCAAGTGTCAACACATCGGCGTCGGTGGCTTCGGCAACGATCCGTTGAAGATGGTCGACGAATCGTGGTTCGTCTTCGGGGTGCAGCGGCAGGGCACCCTTGCGGGAGAACTCCTCCATCTCTGCCTGCGAGTATCCCAGTCGATCGATGATCGAGCGGTTGGCGAACACGTTCTGCCGTGCCTCAAGGTCGTACACGTAGATTGCGTTGGGTGCAGCATCGGTGACCGCAGAAATGAACCGCTCGCGCTCGCGCAGGGCATCTTCGGCGGTTTTGCGCTCGGTGATGTCACGCACCAGACCGTCGTACGCGACGAGATTCCCTGCGCCATCGCGGTGGAGCACCGGCGTGTTCGTGACCCATCGAATGGCGCCGTCCTTGCGGCGGATGCGGTGAGGAAGCGGCCCGGGATTGTGGTTGGCAAGCAGCTCTGATGCGTGGTGCTCGATCGCTGCGCGGTCGGCCTCAACCACCATCTTGTACCACAGAAACAGGTCTGTGGCGAACTCGCGGGCGGTGTAGCCGGTGACTGCGACGCATGCTGCGCCGTGCGTGGTCTGCACTGCGCGTCCTCGGTCCACGCGAACCGTGAAGATGTAGTCTGACACGGTTGAGAGGATCGTGCGGTAGCGCTCTTCGCTCTCCTGCAGCGCCTTCTCAAGCTGCTCGCGACGAACTCTCTCGACTTCAAGTTCCTTGTCGTCGCGCGAAATGGCGGGGGTGTCCATGGATTCTGTCCTCGGTTCGGTCGGGCTGGGCTCGACGCAATGCCGACGATGCCCCGGAGATGCGCCGCCTCGATTGACCCCACTAGTATGCCGTGATGGGGAGGTCGCTGCAACTGTTCTTGCGCGATTTCGGACTTGTCGAGCAGCGGGCGTCACCGGGACTGCAAACACTGGTCCGACCCGGTGCGCATCTCGGGTGCCCTGTCGTAGCCGTCTGCTCGCAGTGCAGACGCGCAGCGATCCGACACGCGAGTCGCCGGGAAGGGCTACTTCATCCGATCCCTGCCACCATCGGCGTAGGTGACTTCCTTGGGCATGAACTCCACCATGAGGTCTGATTTGTCTACAGAGAGGATTTTCGACTGTTTGGGGTCGGTCACGCTCAGGTCAACCGCTCCCAGCCAGCTGGCCTGTTTGCCCGCACCAATGCTGAGTTCAACCGGCAGCTCCACTGAGAAGAGCAACGCGCCCGATGCGTCCTTGATTCGCAGATCTCCGACAAACGCGCTCAGCTCCCTGCCCAGATTGTTGGTGAACATGAGCATGAAGTTGAGCGAGCGCGTCTTGGCCGTTGATCCGTTGTCGTCAATGTTCTTCTCCAAGAGCGAGACCGCGATCATGCCTGTGTTTGCACGCATAGTTGCGGGCGCTGGAGCCGGTGCTGACGCTGGGGCGGCGGTCGGTGCTGTGGACTCGGGAAGCACAGAAACCTTGTTCGCGTGCACGCGGTCTTCCATGCCTCTGACGCGGGCCTCAAGCAATGCGTACCTGCGTTCCAGGTCGGTTATGCGGCTTACGAGGGCCTCGTCGTTTGACGGAGCGGCGGAAAGCAGCGTGGGAACCAGCATCATGCATGTGAGAACGGATCGCATTGGCATACTCCTTCTGTGGTGGTCGAGGCGCGGCGTTCGTCCGACGCACGCTTGACTCTGCGATTCCCTGAGAGGATGCAGCGGAGATCCCGGCATCGCACCGTCCGAATGAGCAACCGGCATTGCGACAAAGATAGTTCACGGGGCCACGGACGCGGAAATCGCGGGCGCTCGGGTCCTCACTCCCACGCAATCGCGTTCTTCCACCCCTTGCTGCAGAACACCGCGCCTGAGCTGTCAACAACCACGCACTCCAAGACAGCGCGCGCCTCGACGAACGCCACAATCGAGTCTGCCGGATAGCTGAAGAGACCCGTGCTGAGCGCCTTTGCGCGCAGGGGCTCGGGGCTCCAGATGGTGACGCTCTGGTTCTTCGTGGCACTGCGGCCGGTGCGCGGGTCGAAGATGTGGTGGATGCGCGTTCCAGTGGTGCTGTCGATCCAGAACCGCTCGTAGTCGCCGCTGGTGAAGACGCTGCCCGTGTCCAGACCGAGCGTGGCGAGGAGTCCGTCCTTGCGCGGATGCCTGATCCCGATCCTCCACGGCTTGCCGTCGGGTCGGCGTCCGCGGCAGATGACGTCACCGCATACAATGAGGTAGCTGTGGTACCCCAGCGAGTCGAGCATGCGTCCGGCTGCGGTGAGGGCAAAGCCTTTGGCCACGCCGCCCACGTCGATGACCACCCCCGCAGAGTCGAAGAGCACGGAGTCGCGGGCCGCACTGAGGTGCACCCATCGGTAGTTGACGCGAGAGAGGGCGCGGCGGAGCAGCTCAGACGACGGCATCTTGTGGATGGTGTCCCCCTCTCCCAGGCCCCACAGCTCCTTCAGCGGGAGTGTGGTGATGTCGAAGGTTCCGCGAGTCGAGTCGCCGTAGCGAAGTCCGAAGTCGATCATGTCTGCCAGTTGTGAGGAGATTGCGGCGGCCTTGCCTTTGTGCTGGTTGACGGCGAGGATCTCGGACCGCGGGTTCGTTTGCGAGAACTGCTGCTCCCAGGTCTTGAGCAGTGCGTCAACCTGTGCCCAGGTCGATGCGGCCGGGGGCGTTCCCTTGTCCATGACGAGCGTGACCTCGACCACTGTGTCCATGCGGTAGAACGTGTGATGCTCGCGGGGTGGGGGGGCGCACCCCAGCAGCGCGAGGGTCGCGACCATTGTCATGGCGAGAAGGCCGGATGTTCCACGATTGACCGTTGACGACCGGACGACTGTGGTCTGCTGCGGCATGGTTGAGTCCCTCGGTGCGGGCGAACGCGGAAGTGCGTGCGCAGAAGAAAATACCGGATGGCGCGCAGTGCCTCGGGCATGCGCGTAGTGTCGGAATGCTCACCGGACCTGCCTCGCGGTTACGCGGAGGCAGGTCCGGTGGTACCCCGCTCAACCAGAATGCCGTCAACCACCACGACCTTCTGACGGGCAATGCTGCCTGGCGGCTGTGCATCGCAGAATGGTATATTAGGTTTGTCGGACATAATGTTTGTCACACCTAATATTTGGGGTGGCCATGATAATACCATTCCTTGACCGGACCGATGAATTGGCTCGGCTCAACAGAGCGATTTCTTCTCCAAGCCCTTCATTTATAGTCATATACGGCAGGAGAAGATGCGGGAAGTCGCGTCTGATCAGAGAAATCGCCTCCACGCACCTGATCTCCTACCTTGCAGATATGCAGGAAAGCCCCCTGCAAATACGGGCACTTGCGTCTCAGATCGCGCTTCGGATTCCTGGATTCGATTCCGTGGAGTATCCGAGCTGGGATTCGATCCTTGGGCAGTTCCAGCGGCAATGCCGCACTGACATGACATTGGTTGTCGATGAATTTCCCTACCTGCTGAAGCTGTATCCACCACTTGAGAGCATTGTGCAGAAGGCGGTCGATACTGGCCTGAACTGCAACCTGGTGCTTTGCGGATCATCGCAGCGCATGATGCATGGAATGGTGCTTGACTCAAACGCGCCTCTGTACGGTCGCGCTACCGAGATACTCAGGATCGGGCCGTTGATGCCGGGGTGGATCGCCGATGGCCTGGATCTCAGTGGAATCCCAGCATTCGAATCGTATTCGGTTTGGGGTGGCGTCCCACGCTACTGGGAGTCTGCCCGAGAGTATGTCGATCTCCCGCAGGCGCTCAAATGTTTGGTGTTTGACAAGAATGGCGTCTTCCATGATGAGCCCTCGCGGTTGCTCGCCGATGATGTACGGAGCGCATCCCAACCCAGTTCCATACTTGCACTTATCGGCATGGGCTGTCACCGTCTGTCGGAGATTGCGGCCAGACTCGGCAAGCCCGCCGCCAATCTGAGCAAACCGCTGGCGCAGCTTGTTGAGCTGGGATATGTCAATCGTGAAATTCCGTTCGGTGAGGATGCGAAATCGACCAAACGGTCCTTGTATCGAATCGCCGATCCGTTCCTGCGGCTATGGTACCGGTTCATCAACCCGAACCGATCGCTGCTTGAAATCGGCC
>Ga0315288_10003044_pt1 | contig 21390 bp, 16 predicted proteins | sample YL17G11_20_MG_FD_203454 | JGI IMG/M metagenome (GOLD analysis project Ga0315288, IMG submission 203454) | Sediment microbial communities from Yellowstone Lake, YNP, Wyoming, USA - YL17G11_20 | ecosystem: Environmental > Aquatic > Freshwater > Lake > Sediment | place: USA: Wyoming | collected...
CGCTCTCTGGCATTGAAATACAGGCGGACCGGTTTGATGAACATCAAGTACAGCCTCTGTCTGAGGTAAGCCCTGTCCGTCAGAAACCGGTGAAGGCCGGGGGGCAAGATGGACAGCGGAACGTGCAGACAGTATCGCCAAGGCTCGCCGGCGATCTTCAAGGCTCTGGTCTCCGACACCCGGCCGGCCCTGTGCCATCGGATGAGGGCTTCTGCGATGTGGGCATGGAGGGCGCGCAGGAAATAGGAAAAGCTGGTCAGCATCTTTCCGTAGTGACGGCGGTAATCCGCCCGTCCCCACAGCTTCCGGGCGAACGGCGCCAGCAGCGGCGCCAACCACAGCAAAACCTTCCACCAGACGGGTCCGGGAAAAGCGAACACGAAGAGGCCCACGGTCGCCAGCGGAAGGAACGGGAACAGAAGAAAAATAAGAGAGAGGATCCCGCTCCGCTCGAGCTTGGCCGCGGTCCTCGCGTCCGTCATGTTCCGGATGCGCCAGCTTTCCCGGAAACCGTTCATGATGGAGTGGCGGAGCTTGCCTCCGAACAGGCGGATGTGGTGATAGGTGAAGTCGATCAACGAATCGCGGTAGCTTTTGTCTTGCCGTTTGAGCTCGTCGAGGCCGCTCCCCATGTCGGCGAACTCCCGGGGGTGCTCGGCTACGTAGTTTTCGAGCTTACCGATATCGCCCTTGTCGAATTGGACGAGCCGGCCGCGGCCGAGCCCTTGAAAGACAAGCTTGATATCGGCGGGGCACTGGGGAGTGACCGCCGTGAGCGTCATGCCCGCCCGGAAGTCCACAGCGACCAGGCCGGCCTTTGGATCGGGGTCGCTCGATGTCCGTTTCATGACGTTGGGCTGACTCTTGAGCGACCACCATTCATATTGGCGGGCGAGTTCTCGGGCGCCCATTCGATGCATGAGCCGGACGAGACGGACCATGAAGGCGTGCTTCATGCGATATTCGGGAGAACCGATGCTCTCATCAGGGCTTCCGATTTTCCAGGCCCGGCGGTCATCCAGGTCGTCGTCGACCTCGAAACGCCACAATCGGCCGTCCACCCATTCGCTGAGCTCGCCGCAGCTGCCGAGTCCGGGGTCGGCTAAGGTGGCGAGGACGTCCACGACCCCATCTTCGGACCCGAACTCGATCTTCGCCGCCCGCCGGATAAATTTCTGCCAAAGCGCCTGCGACCGGCCCGCCGCGGGAATGGCTTGGAGCGAGAACGGGCCTTGAAAGCCCATCCCGTAAAAAAGGTTGCGGATGCGAAGGCTGAATCCCTTGGGCGGGACAAAGATTTTCAAGGCATAGGAGCCGCCGACGGCGAGCCCTTCAACCCGTCCTTCCCGGCAGCTCAGCCCGAGAAGCTTGACCTTGTAGACCTGGCCGGCAAAGCCTCCCCCGACAAATTTTTCGATTTCCATCCGGGCCCCGGCTTCGCCGGAGGGGAGGACTCCCCGGATTTCGTATTCCAGGACGGTCCCGGGCTCGTAGCGTCGGATCCGCAAAGGCCGCAGGACGTTTTGTTCGTGAACAATTTTTTCTAATTCACGAACGGTTTTAGCGGAATAGGATTCGGCCATGCGTCCCGTCTATCGTTTCCTAGGAACCTGTCACTTCACGTCGATGACGACCGCGTTGAGGACTTTCTTGCTTTCTTTCTCCTGGGCGAAGAAGACGACCTTGAGGCCTTGGCGGTCAATTTTATGATGCCGTTCGGCGAACTTGAAATTCTGGATCCTGGTATAGGTCCTCTCGAACTCCGTGACGTATTCGGCGGTCGCCTGCTCTGATTTAGCCAGGTCAAACGCGGCCTGCTTCGTCGCCGCGGCCGGGTCGACCGTGACGAGGTCGCGCACGACCAGCTTGTGGAACTGGAGGCCGTTGGAGCCCTTATATTTTTCCTCGGCCTGGACGAGGACGATGCGGTATTCGGCCCCGGGCGCCGGCTTGTCGATCTCATATTCGACGTTCACCGTGTCGCCGGCCCGGGTGGCCTTGGCTTTGAGCGAGACGAAGGGCGCGTCGTTGACCCGGGCATCGATCTCGGTCTTGTACTCTTTGAACTTCCCCTCGGCCATGCTGCGGTTGCCGCCGCCGATCATCTTCTTGTCGCCGTCGATCACGACCGTCGGTGTGCTGTTGACGCCGTAATAATCCTGCCGTATCTTCGCGGCGGGATTCATCATCGGATCAGGGCGCGGGATGGGCAGATGGTATTCGAGAACGGCCAGATACTTGGCCGGGTAGGCTTCGATCAGGCCGTCGAAGCCCAGGTCGGTGCCGACGCAGGGGGGGCATTCCGAACCGGTGAAAAGCTCGGCCAGCACCGTCTTGCCCTTCCACTCGGCCGAGACCTTGAACGTTTCCGGATGATAAGGAATGCTCTTGAGCTTGGCTTCGAGCTGGGCCTCGAAGCCGTCGGCCTTGCCATTGATTTTTATATAAAGCGCTTTGGCCCTGGCGGCAGCGTCCTCGTAGTTTTCGACGGTCGCGGTCAGGTAGGCCTCGTAGGCCTCCTTGGCTTTGTCCATCTTATCGTAGATGCCGGCCAGCGTGTAGAAATATTGCGCGTCAGAGGCACCGCCGTCCTTCTTGTAAGCGTCGAGGGCGGCCATGGCCCTGGCCGCGTCGTCGGCGTTGAGGTAAGCCTGGGCCACCGGGATCTCAAAGCCGGTCACGAAATAGGACTTGAAGTACTTTTGTCGGTCCTGGGGAATGCCCTGGTAGGTTTCGGCTTCGCCGGCGGCCTTGAGCGCCTCCTCTTTATACTGCAAAACGGTCGCCGTGACTTTGGCTTTATCGAATGTTTTGAGCTTTGGATGCTGGAGGATCTGGTCTGCCGCTACGAAGGGAGCCTGGAGGCGACCCGGTCCCTTGCTGTTGGCCAGGAAATCTTTCTGCAGGGCCAGGATGGCCTCGAGCGTTCCGGCCATCTCAATCTTCGTCGTTAGGATATACTGGTCGATAAGCTCCATCATTTCAGCTTTGGGATAGACGGACTTGATTCGCCCGAACTCCTTGAGCCGGGCAGGGGCGTCCATGATGCGGCTGGCCGCGAGGACCTCTTTATACTCGGGGGGCTGCCGGCGCTGGGCCTGACCGATAGCCTGGCCGGAAAGGGTAAGGCCAAGGCCGATCGAAAACGCGAGAACCGCGCAAAATTGCCGTTTTCTCTTCATTTTGCCTCCAAAGTCAATTTGGAGGGGAAGACCCCTTCCAACGGGCGTCGAACTTCGTCCGACGCCCTGCCTCCCCTTCTCGGGCGGGACTTAACCCGCCCTGCGACCAAAGGGGCGACTCCCCCTTGGAACCCTCTACGAGCGGCTCCCATTTGGAGCCGCTCGTAAGGGCCATTATATAGAAATCAGGCTAAATAAAAAAGGGGACGGCGCCGAGACGCCGTCCCTTGGACTCTTGCTTTCGGAAAGGGCTATTTCTTGATTTCGCCCGTCGTGGGGTCCGCGAGAGCGATTTTGTGGACTTTGCCCAGCTTGTCCAATGGCCCGGGCCACTGGTCCCCGCCCTTGTTGCAGGGTTCCCAGTCGCCGACGATCATGACGACGAGCTTGTCCGGTTGGATATACTTGTTGGCGACCTCCTGGACCTTGGCCTTTGTCACGGCCCTGATCTTGTCGCGGTAGGTTTTGAAGTAATCCATCGGCCTGCCGTTCATCTCGAGGTTGGCGAACGTGGACACCCTGGACTGGGCAGTCTCGAAGGAGCCGGGGAAACTCTCCAGGTAGTAGTTGACTGCGGTGTCCATCTCGGCGTCCAAAACAGGCTCCTTGCGGATGCGGTTGAACTCGTTCTCGATAAGCGAGATGGCGTATCCGACCGTAGAGGACTTCGTCTGGACATATCCGGAGAACGTCCCGGGGAACCCCCACCGATAACTGAACCGGCTGCCCTGGTTGTAGGACAGCCCCTCGTCGGAACGAACCTTAATCGTGATTCGCGAGGAGAAGCTCCCCCCGCCGAGGATGAAGTTCATCACCTGGACGGCGGAATAATCCGGGTTCGTGTCCTCGAGGCCGAGGTGGCCGATATTGATATACCCCTGGTTGATCGGCATCTGAATGAAGTAGACGCCCGGCTCGGGCTGCGGAAACTGCTTGGAAAATGCGGGGAACTTGACATTTTTATTCGGCCAGTTGGCGACATACTTGTCGATTTTTGCCTTGAGGTCGGCCTTGGCAAAGTCGCCGGCCGCGGTCAGGATGATGTTCTTGGGGAAGAAGTACTGGGCGTGGATCGCTTTCAGGTCTGCGCCGGTGATGCCTTCATAAGTTTTCCGGGTCGGCTGCCAGGTCAGCGGGCTGTCGCCGTACAAGAGTTTTTCATACTCCCGGCTGAGGACTCCGCTGGGCTGGTCGTTGGCCTGCCTGAGCTGCTGGACGAGACGAACCTTGGCCAGGTTCAGAGGGCCCTCCCGGAATTCGGGATTCATCAGGACATCGAAAAAGAGGCCCAGGCCCTCATCGAGGTCCTTGCTCAGGACGGAGAGGGATAAGGTCGCCGTTCTGTCGCCGACGTTGAAGCCCAGCGAACCGCCCAGGAAATCGATGCGCTCCTCGATGGCCGTTCCTTCCTTGATCTTCGTGCCGCCCCGGATCATCGTCCCGCTCATGACCGAATCGAGGCCCTGCTTATCCTTCGACAGGTAGAGGCCGCCGAAGTTGACCATCGCGGAGATGTTGATGAGCGGCAGATTGTGGTCTTCCTCGATGTAGGCGCGCAGGCCGTTGGCGAAAAGCGTCCGGAACGCCTTGGGATCGGGCGGGTCATATTTGAGCGGAGTGAACTTCAGGTCGGAGGGCTTTTGGGCTTGGGCCAGCCCCAGCGAAACACACAGAAAACCGATGGCTAAGAGTATGGTAAGTGTTTTTTTCATCATCGTCCTCCTTCCTCACGACCCCATCTTTCGCTTGTAGATCGCCGTGAGGCTGTTGTCCTTGACGAAGTATTTCACCGTGACCCGCTTGACGTCATCGTTGGTCACCTTCTTCAGGTCCTCGTAGTCCGTGATGATCGCGCGCCAGCCCCGGTTGAGCTCGGCCCGGCCGACACTGCCGGCGAGGCCCGACGTGCTCCCCAGGCTGCGGATGAACATGGCTTCGGAACGGTTCTTGGCCTTCTGGATCTCTTCTGGGGTTACGCCTTCTTTCTTGATCTTCTCGACCTCGGCCCAGATTTCCTTCTCGAGGTCCTCGGGCTGGACGTTTTTGTCCTGCCGTGGCGAGGCGCTGAACTGGAAGGCGCCGACATACCACTGGCCCCGGCTGGAGGCCGAGGCGCTGACGGCCAGCTGTTTTTCCTGGACCAGGATCTTGTTGAGCCTGCCCGTCCCGCCGCCTCCGCCGCCGCCTCCGCCTCTCTGGCCGCGGATGATCGACGGAGTGGTGATCGGGGTTTCATCGCCGGGTGCGAATCCGCGCATGCCGCCGCCGCCTCCGCCGAGGATGCTGGCCAGGACAGAGAGCGGTGCCGCATCGGGGTGGCCTGCCTGCGGCGTGTGGAACATCATCTGAAGGCTGGTGGCCGCCGGGCCTTCGCCGTATATCCGTTTTTCGCTGTATTGCGCCGGCTCATACGTCCGAATGGGCTCGACATCCGGCCCCTTCGGGATGCGGCCGAAGTATTTTTCGGCCATCTGGACGATGTTCTGCGGATCGAAGTCGCCGACATAGATAGCCACACAGTTGTTGGGGACATAATATTTGTTGTGAAACTCGACCAGGTCGGCCTTGGTCACCTTTTTGAGGTCGTCCATCCAGCCGATGACGTCCCAGTGATAGGGAGACGCGGCGTAAAAAGCGGCAGTGACCTGCTCGCCGAAGAAATAGCCGGGACGGTTCTCGCTCAGCCGGCGTTCTTCCATGATAACGTCCTTCTCGGAATAGAACTCGCGGAAATAGGCGTTCAGCATCCGGTCGGATTCAAGCAGCATCTGGAGTTCGATCTTGTTCGCGGGAAGAGTGACGTAATAGCCCGTGTTCTCGTTGCCGGTCGAGGCGTTCAGGGCGGTGCCGCCGTTCTTCATATACAGGTTCCACATCTCATCCTTGATGACGTACGGCTTTTCGGTTTTGACCAAGTCGTCGCATTCCTTCTGCCACTGGGCGAGCTTGGCCTTGTCGCCGCCGTCGGCCTTCCAGTATTTTTCCCGGTAGATCTTGTCCATGAGCTCGTCGATCTTCCGGTCGATTTCGGCGTCCCTAGCGAAGTCGGTGACGCCCATCATTTTTGTGCCCTTGAACATCATGTGCTCATGGATGTGGGCCAGGCCGGTGATGCCCGGTTTCTCGTTGATCGAGCCGACCTTGAAATAGATATGGCAGACGACGCGGGGAACGCCGGGCTTCGGGATCATCAGGATTTTCATCCCGTTGGGAAGCACGTGTTCCTTGACGTCGAGCTTGATCTCGGCGGCTACGATCAGCGAGGCGAAGGCGAGCAGGGTGAAGAGAAAGATGAGAGAGCGTTTCATAGAATTGAACCTCCTTTCAAATTTGGGACAGGCCTCCACATTTAACGGCGCGGGAGGATGTTTGATGCTTTGTCTGTCAAACGTGAAGCCATGGCCCGAAAAAAAATATCATTCCTCATTTTCGGTTCAAAGTCAATAACCAAAGGGAGATGCGACGGACAGGGCGAAATATCCGCGATGGATGATGGGATGAGGTCGCAGGCTCAATCTAGAGAAAACGGCATGCTCTCGGGGGATTTTTCCCGGTCGGCGAGAATAATCTTATCGAGGATGCTTTTGGAGCCGTCGATTGTAAGAAGGAACGTGGTGCTCGTGCCGGCCCGGGCTTTGACATCGAAGCCCTTGATCCGGCCCTTGTCCGAAACTCCTCTGAAAACGAGCTTGTTGCCGGAAAACGAGGCGGAGTCGTCCTTCGTCCAGCGCAACTTTTTCGTTTTTTTCGAGAGTGGAGGACCGGCGATCTCTCCGGAAAATGTTCTTCTTTGGTCGCTCCACCAGCGCAGGCGCCATAAACCTTCCTGGCGCCAGATGATGTAGCCGAAGGGAAGGGAAAAAAGCTCACGGATCTTTTTGATCAGCAAATCTTCGTCCTTTTGATCCCGGCAAACGGTCAGGGCTTGTTGATATTTTTTTTCGGCCTCGTCCTTCAGCCCGATTCGCAGATAGGATTCGGCCAGAGAGAAATAAACCCTAGACCGCAATTCGGCTGTTTTGAGGCTGAGATCTTCTGCCTTTTTCTGAAGAGACAACGCCTCGTCGCCCTTTCCCTCGAGCCGGGCCCGGTCGGCGTTATCGAGGAGCATGGTCACGATGTTTTGGCAAAGGGTTTTCTGGAGAACATCTTGTTCCCTTTTGGCCCGAAGAGGAGGGGGAGCTTCAGTCGTTGTTCGGCCCACGGCCTCCAGTTGCCCGATCGCTTCTTGATTTTTTTCGGCCAGAAGAAAGATTTTTGCCAGGAAAAGACGATAGGCCGTTTCATTCTCTTTCTGACCGGGCAGTTCGAGAAGCAGCCTGATCGCGAGGTCGAGCTTTTCCCGGAGAGCCGTATCCGGGCTGTTCAGATGGAGCAGGCGGCCATGGGAATAGCTTTCGACCTGTATCCCAGGGAGAAGGGTTTTCCATTTTGAGATTGTTATTTCGTCGGGGCGGGATTTGTTCAGGAGAATCCATAATCCGGCCGGGCTGGAGAGAGTCGCCTGAGAAACATCATGGAAGCGTTCAAAAACCATGACCCCTTTTTTGCTCCCGTCCGGATAGACGAGCGGCTTGACGAATAAGAAATTCAATTGGGCTGCCGGGCGGTCCGCAAAGACCATCTCCTCGGTTTGGATGTGACTCTTGAGGGCTGCCGAAATCTCCCGGCTGCGGTCCAAAGAGGTCAGGCGTCTGGTCAAAAGGCCGTACCGGACATGGACGCTCTCTCCGACCAGGACCAGAACGACGAAAATCGCAAGGACGGCCGTGACGAGCAGGGCCTCGTTTTTGGCTCGGAAGGCTTTTGACAGACCCCGGCCGAGAGCGGAGCTTAGACCCGTCACTCCCTTCGCCAGCAAGAGAAACAGGACGGGAAGGATGAAGATGAACTTGTTGTCGGCGGGAAGATAGATGACGGGCGGTTTGGACAGGATAAATAAGGCAAACGGCAGGACGATCCAGGCGAGGAGGAAGGTCAACTCCCGGCGCTTATTTGCCAAGGCCGCCAAAATGCCGAAAAAAGCCAATCCCAGCTTGACAAAAACGAGGGCCGGATAAACGTCGTAATCCAGAATCCTCTTGAAGGTATCTGCGATAAAAGCAAAGGGGGGAAAGGTCCATTCGCCCTTGAACAAACCCTCTACGCTCAGCCGAAGCATATAGGACAGATTCACGTAGCGCGAGGTATGCCTGGCCGGCAGGTACAGGAGAAAAACGATGGCCAGGACGGCGATGAGGCTCAGAGAAAAATTGAGGAATTTCTTATTGGACAGGGCGAACTCTTCATTCTTTTTGCCCAAGAGCCTTTGCTCCACCAGCAAAACAACGAGAAAAAATATTTGGACGGGAATGATGACGAGGGCGAAAAAACTCATGTAAGCGGCAATGATCGTGAAGAATGCATAGAAGCCCCATCCATACCTCTTGTCCTTTTTAAGTGCGCTCAAGAAAAAATAGAATGAACACAGGGCGAAGAACAGCAACCCGCTGTATCCTCTGGCCTGTTGAGAAAAATAGATGAAATGGCCCGATAGGGCGGATAAAAGAGCGGCCAGGATGGCCTCTTTTTTGCCGAAAAGGGTTTTTCCGATGAGATAGATCAGCCACACGCTCAAGAAGCCGAAAAGGGCGGCCGGCAGGCGGGCCATGAATTCCGTATTTCCCAAGGGCAGGATAAAATGGAGAAGGAGGGGATACAGAATGCTGCCGGAGTTCGTGGAGACGATGTACGCTGGCGGCCCTGCCGCCAGCTCGACGGTATTATGGGGCTCGTCTTGATACAGAGGCCGGCTTCCCAGATGCGAAAATCGTAGAATGAAAGCCAGGATAAGGACGATCAATAAAAAAAAAGAGCTTTTTTCCAGCTTACTTTTTAGAGGCGCCATGTCATCGTTTCGGATCCGTCGACAATGTGAACAAAAATATCATCCTGACAAAACCATGTCAATGGCGCGTTGCGCGTCGCGCAAATATCTTGCATAAATGACGAGACTCCCTTGAACGCGCAACCGCTGGGGAGTTTGAGGGGGGCGGAGTAGCCCCCCTCAGGGGTTCAGCGGAGCGAAGCGAAGCGCCGAAGGGGGAGCTTGACTCCCCCTTGGAAGTGCCCCGGCTCTGCGAAATACTGGTACAAGCAATTTATGAGACGGGGCACTTGAGACATCCCAAAAAATGGTGTTTTGGTGCAAGGCCGCGGCCTGTCCCTCTTTTCTCATCCGAAACGGCCGGTGATGTAATCTTCCGTCCGTTTGTCCTTGGGCTTGGTGAAGATATCCGGCGTTCTTCCGAATTCGACGAGCTCTCCGAGCAGCATGAAACCCGTCTCGTCCGAAACGCGAGCGGCCTGCTGCATGTTGTGGGTGACGATAACGATGGTGTAGTCCTTTTTGAGAAGCTGCATCAGATCTTCGATGCGGAGCGTGGCCAAGGGATCAAGGGCCGAGCACGGCTCGTCCATGAGAAGCACCTCGGATTTGACGGCGATGAGCCGGGCGATGCACAGCCGCTGCTTCTGCTCAAGGGAAAGGCCCAGGGCGCTGCGATTCAGCCTGTCCTTGAGCTCGTCCCAGAGGTGGACCGCCTTCAGGCTTTCGCCGACGATGTCTTCCAACTCGCTGCCTTTGGCCATATGGTGGACTCGGAGTCCGAAGGCGACATTCTCGTAGACGCTCAGCGGAAAAGGATTCGGCCTTTGAAAGACCATCCCCACCTTTTTGCGGAGCTCCGTGAGACGGGCGTTTTTCCTGTAGATGTCCTGGCCGTCGATCTTCACCGATCCTTCGATTCGGACATCCTCGATCAGGTCATTCATGCGGTTGAGACAGCGGAGGAGAGTGGACTTCCCGCAGCCCGAAGAACCAATTAGCGCGGTGATGGCCTTCTCCCGGACGGACATCCGGATGTCCAGGAGCGCCTGGAAGTCGCCGTAAAATAGATTCAGGCCTTCGATTTCAATCTTTTTCATCGTCTTCGATAATTGGGGTGATTGGGGTCAAAGCTACTTTTTACGCATCTGCGTAAAAAGTAGCTTTGACCCCGTTTCATCCCCCGGCCCATTATCCAAATCTCCCGATAATGTAATCGTTGGTCCTTGAATCCGCGGGGGCGGTAAAGATCTTTTCGGTGCTGTCAATCTCGACGAGCTCTCCCATCAGGAAAAAGGCCGTCCGCGTCCCAACGCGCGCGGCCTGCTTGGTGTTGTTGGTGACCAGGACGATCGTATGATTTTTCTTGAGTTCCATCATGGAATCCTCGACTTTGGCCGTCGAGATCGGGTCGAGTCCGGAGCAGGGTTCGTCGAAGAGAATGACCTCCGGCTTGAGGGCGAGTGTTCTGGCGATACAGAGGCGCTGCTGCTGGCCCCCGGAGAGTTTCAGGGCCGAGCTCCGCAGCCGGTCCTTGACCTCATCCCAAAGAAAAGCCGCTTTCAGGCTTTCCTCGACGAGCAGGCCCAGAGCGCTTTTATCATGGATCCCAGCGAGCCGGGGGCCGTAGGTGATATTGTCGTGGATCGACCGGGGCAAAGGAATGGGGAGGGCGAAGATCATCCCCACTCGTTTCCGCAGGCCTTCCGCTTCGAGGTCTTTGTAGATATCCCTGCCGTCCAAGAGGATCGAGCCGCTCATCCGGATGTTCGGCTCAAGATCGTTCAGCCGGTTCAGGCTCCGCAGGAACGACGTTTTGCCGGAATTGGCCGGACCGATCACGCTCAGGATCTCATTTTTTTGGATGTCGAGGGTGAGCCCGTTCAGAGCCCGAACCCTGCCATAGTGGATGGTCAATTCCCGGACTTTGATTTTGGGGTCAGGATGACCCGCTTGTCCGGCCGAAGAATTGTTGGCTTCTCGTTGATCCATCATGTCACATCACTCTGGCTGGGCGTATCCCATATCCAGTCCCGCCTTCCTATTTCCTTTTCCGGTATTTTGAGCGGATGATGACGGCCGTGATGTTCATGATCAGGACCAGGCCGACCAGGACGAGGGCCGTTCCGAACCGGAAGTTCTCCGGGATGTAGGGGATTTGGGTCGTCACGATATAAAGATGGTAGGGAAGGGCCATGACCTGATCGGACAGGGAATGGGGAAGTTTGGGCAGATAGAAGGCGGCGACCGTGAATAGAATCGGCGCGGTCTCCCCGGCGACGCGGCCGATGCTCAGGATGGCGCCCGTGAGGATCCCGGGAAGGGCAAAGGGCAGCACGGAATGACGGATGGTCTGCCAGCGCGATGCCCCGAGCGATAAACTCACCTCGCGGTACGATTTGGGAACGGCGCGGAGGGCTTCCCGCGTCGTCGTGATGATCACGGGCAGGGTCATGATGCCCAGGGTCAGGGCGCCGGATATGATCGAAACGCCGAACCTCAGAAAAATGACGAACAGGCTCAGCCCGAACAGCCCGAAGACGACCGAAGAGACGCCGGCCAGGTTGATGATGGCCAGGTTGATGATCCGGGTCAGCAGGTTGTCCGCGGCATACTCGCTGAGATAGATGGCGGCGAGCACGCCGATGGGCAGGGAGAAGGCGATGGAGGCGATCACAAGATAAAACGTCCCGACGATGGCCGGAAAAATGCCGCCGGCCCGCATGCCGTCGCGCGGCATGCTGAAGAGAAACTCTAAGGACAGGGCGCTCCAGCCCTTGCTGAGAATGAGCCAGATGATCAGCAGGACGGGAATGACGACCAGGAGCGTCGCCAGGAGCAGCACGCCGAAGCCGATCCTTTCCTTGACGATCTCGTTTTTCACCGTTTTCGGCTCCTGTTCAGGAAGAGGTCCGCCGTCAGGTTGATCAGGAAGGAGATGACAAAAAGGACGATGCCGATGGCGAAAAGGGCGTTATAATGCGGGCTGCCCTTGGCCGCCTCGCCCATTTCTGCGGCGATGGTGGCCGTCAGGGTGCGGACGGGCTCGAAGAGGCTGTTGGGGATGACGGCGGCGTTGCCCGTGACCATCATCACAGCCATCGTCTCTCCGAACACCCGGCCGATGCCGAGCATGGCCGCTGCGATGATGCCCGGCAAGGCGCCGTGGATGATGACCCGGTGGAGCGTCTGCCAGTGGGTCGCGCCCAGGGCGATGGCCCCCTCTTTATATTCCCGGGGAACGGCGTTGATGGCGTCTTCGGAGATGCTGATGATCGTCGGCATGGCCATGAAGGCCAGCATGATCGAGCCGGCAAAGGCGGTCAAGCCCGTCGGCAGATCGAGGAAGCGTTTCAGGAAGGGGACGAGGATGGTGATGCCCAGAAATCCCAGGACGACCGACGGGATGGCGGACAGGATTTCGACGAACGATTTGAGGATATTCCGGAGACGGAACGGGGCCACTTCGGCAATGTAGAAGGCGGCGGCAATACCCAGGGGGACGGCCATCGCGATCGCTCCCAGCGTGACCAGGAGCGAGCCCAGGATGAGCGGGAGGATGCCGAACTTCGGAGGATCGGAAATAGGATACCAGAATTTTCCGCCGAGGAAAGCGCCCAGCGAGGTGCTCTTGAGGACCGAAATGCCTTCTCGAAGCAGAAAGATGAAAATCAGGGCGACGAAAACGATCGAGGCGATGCCGCTCAGGAAAATGAGCTTTTCGATGATCGCTTCCTTGAATTTGCGCAGCTTGGCCATTATCTTATCGGGACAAAATCGGTTTTCTTGACGATCTCCTGTCCCTCCTTGGAATAGGCGAAATCGATGAATTCTTTGACGACCCCTTTCGGCGTGCCGTTGGTGTAAAGATACAGCGGCCGGGAAATGGGATAGGCGTTGGTGCGGACGGCCGGAAGCGTCGGCTCGACGAACGGGGATTGAGCGTCTTTAGCGACGGCGATGACTTTCTGCCGCGGGCTGATGTAGCCCATGCCGTAGTAGCCGATGGTGTTCTCGTTGTTGGCGACTTCCTCGGCGATGGCATAGGAGGACGGCATCATGAGGGCTCCGGGAGAGAACTCTTCCTGGGCTTTCTTCTTGCCCCGGCGCAGGACATGTTCCTTGAAAAAGATGTGGGTCCCAGAGTTGACCTCCCGGGAAAGAAGCACGATCGGCCAGTCCGGTCCGCCGAGGATCTTCCAGCTCTTGATGTTGCCCATGAAGATCTCCCGGAGCTGGTCCATGGTCAGGTTCTTGATGGGGTTGCTGGGATGGACGACTACGGCGATGCCGTCCAAGGCGACGGCCTCCTGGTTGAACCGGATGCCCTTGGCCTCGGCCTGTTTGATTTCTTTCTCTTCGACAGCCCGGGACGACTCGGCGATATCGCAAGTGCCGTTGATCATAGCGGCGATGCCCGTCCCGGAGCCGCCGCCCGTGACGGCGACATTCACGTTCGAGTGGATCGCGTTGAACGCTTCCGCCCAGGCCTGGCCGAGGTTGACCATGGTGTCCGAGCCCTTGATCTGGATGGAGGCGCTTTTTTGGTCGGGGGGGACAGCCGACGCCGGACAGAGGAAAAAAGACTGGGAAAGCCACAGGAACAGGACCGCCGGACACAGCTTCTTCATATATTTCTCTCTATCTTATCGGCTTTGGCTGTAAATTAGTAGGGGGGAAAAATTAGACAAAATTATAAAAGAAAATGTGAAGGCTTGTCAAAAGAGATGAATTCCTTCACAATATTAAAATCAACGTAATAATTAAAGTGATATCCCCGTTCGGGCGGCGCTTAGGCCGCCCGCAGCCCCCGGGCCCCGGGGAACCAGTCCCGTCGGTTCCCCCCGTCGGAAAAGCCGACGGGCCCCCCCTCCGCTACGGGAGCTTTAGGGCGGCCTAAGCGCCGCCCATACATTGTCACTTTATTTATTGCGTTTGTATTAGGGAAAAAGGAACGGAGGCCCAGATGGAAAGGCTGTTTGACGAAGAGCTCAAGAATCTCAAGGAAAAATTGCTGCGGATGGCGGCCCTTGTTGAGGAGTCTATTGCCTTGTCGATCGAAGGACTCAAGACCCAGAAAGAAGAGCTGGCCCAGGAGGTCCTGAAACGGGAGGAGAAGGTGAACTTCCTGGATGTGGAGATCGATGAAACCTGCCTCCGGATGCTCGCCCTGCGGCAGCCCATGGCCGGAGATTTGCGGTTTATTACTTCGGCCATGAAGATCGGGAGCGAACTCGAGCGGATGGGCGACCTGGCCGTCAATATTGCCGAACGGACTCTCGAGTTGCTCAAGACGCCGCTCCTCAAGCCGCTCATCGATATTCCGCGCATGGCCAAGCTGGCCCAGAGCATGGTCAAAGACGCCCTCGATGCTTTTATCAACAGGGATGAAGAGCTGGCCCGCAGCGTCTGCCGGAGGGACGATGAAGTCGATTCGTTGAACGACCAGATTTTCCGGGAACTCCTGACCTATATGATGCAGGATCCGTTGTCGATCCAGCGGGCGGTCGAGTTGATCCTGGTCGGCCGTCACCTGGAGCGGATCGCCGACCACGCCACGAATATCGGCGAGGATGTGATCTACCTGGCCAAGGGCAAGACCATCAAGCACCATATCGATAAAAAGCGGGACATGGCCTGCTGAAATAATCCGGCCTCTTCATTAGGGGTCAAACCTCAACATTCAACAACTCAAGATTCAAGCTTGAAATCTCTCCAAAAAAGAATCTCTCGATATTGCCGCCCTCCAGATTTAAAATGTTGAATGTTGAGGTTTGACCCCCGTATGAAATCGATATTGTTATTTCGCCTCGGCGGGCTGGGCGACCTGCTTGTGGCTCTGCCGTCGGTTCAGCTTATCAGAAGAAGGTTTCCAGAGAGTTCCCTCAGCCTCGTCTGCCGGGCGGAATACGGGCGGCTGCTCGAAGAAGCGGGTGTTGTCGACGCCGTTTTCTCTATAGAAGACAGTCGATGGCTGCCTCTTTTTGACGACGCGCCGGAGGATTTCAGGGAATGGCTTTCCGGGTTTAATTTCATCCTGGGATGGCTTCAAAAGGAAACCTCCCGACCGTTCGAACGGAAGATTTTTGATCGGACCGCCTCTTGCGGCCGGTTTATCGTGTACGAACCGCAATCAGGGATTCCCGTGAGCCGCTACTTTTTCGATCGGACATTTGCCCTGCTCGAGGGCCGGCCTCAGGCGGACGATAAATTCGAAGATTGTCATCGGCTTCCTTCATTGAAAACGAAAGGCCGGGATCAAAGGCTGCCACGGAAGCCCGAAACGCCGGCCCGGCAGAAAAAGTCCGCCGTTATCCATCCGGGAAGCGGGAATGAAACAAAATGCTGGCCCCTTGAGAATTTTCTGGCCATCATCGAGTTCCTTCATCAGAAGGGAATCGAAGGATGCCTCGTTACGGGTGAAGCCGAAGCAAGAATGGAGAGGAAGATCCTGGATTCGAGGTTTCCCCCTGGATGGTCATGGCTCGGCCGGCCGCCGCTCATAGAGCTTGCCGGACTGCTCGAGCATGCGGCCGTCTATATCGGTAATGATTCGGGCGTCACCCATCTGGCTGCGGCCTGCGGAACGCGCGGCCTGGCCCTGTTCCGCAAAGACAAGGAAGTTGCCTGGAAGCCGTTTGGACGAATCAACGTCTTGAGCGCTGCGGATATAGCGACCATCACAGTGGAATCCGTGATAGAAAAAATTGGGCTGATTATGCTATAATCCCCTCAGACTCTCTTGGGCCGGCTGGGGAGAGTTCCCTCACAAAAAAATCATCACCCCCTTTTGCTGAACAGCCGGCTTTTTATTGGGGGCAATTTTTGTTGGGGTTAAACCTACTCATTTTACAAATCAAAAAAAGAGGAAACGGATAGCATCCCGGCCTTCAAAAATCGAATTTGCGAAATATCCAGGTTCGATCCCCGATCTTGCCCGCGGACTAATACAAACGTAATAAGTATAGTGACAAAGTATGGGGGGCGCTTAGGCCGTCCTAAAGCCCCCGTAGCGGAGGGGGGCCCCGTCGGCTTTTCCGACGGGGGGAACCGACGGGACTGGTTCCCCGGGGCCCGGGGGCTAGGGGCGGCCTAAGTGACCCCCGAACGGGGATGTCATTTTAATTATTGCGTTTATATTAGTTGCCGATGTTCATTCGCTCCAATGTCTTGAACAGGAAATCATATTCAGGCCTGTCCGTGGTGTTCTGGCCGATGTATTTGAACTGGAGGATGCCATTCTTGTCCACGATAAAGACGCTGGTGATGCACTGGTCCACTTTGCTGCCGCCCCATTCCGTGGCAAAGAGACCCAGGCCTTTGGAGACCTTCCGGTCGGCGTCGATGAGCAACGGGAAGGGCAGCGGGACCTTGCCTTTCTCCATGCTGTACTCTTTGGGGTAGGACTTGCGCCAGCGCTCCATCCGGACCTTGCCCTGCTCGTCCAGTTTGGCCGGGTCGGGCGGATTTTTCCAGCCCTTGATTTTTTCGAGCTGCTCGGGGTTCGCTTCCACCCACTGTTGCACGACTTCCTGGCCGTAGGGGAAGACGAAGACGACTTCGACGTTGTATTTTCTCCGGATCTGGGCGGACTTTTCAAAATCCACGAGCTCCGCATATTTGTAGTTGTCGATCGTGCACCAGCGGGCTTCGGCGGCGAATCCCCGGGGGAAAACGAGGAGCACGTTTTTCCCCTTCAAGCTGGAAAGAGTGAAGGTTTCCCCCTGCAAGGTCGGCAGGGTGATATCGGGCATGATCTGCCCGACAGTCACGGGCCTTATCTCCGCAGCCTGTGACAAAACCAGGGGGACAGCCCAAGCGGCGAGGAGCAGGGCCAGTCCGCTGATTCCTATGATTCTTTTTTTCATATCATCCTCCTCTTAGATGTTTTTTTTGGCCGGGTTGAGAATTCGGGTCTCCGCGGCGGAAGTCTTATGATGTCCGTTGATGTTAAAACAATATAAGATGTGAGTCAAACGGATGAGTAGGCCCAAAATTGCCGATAGAGGCTAATCATCAATTAAATGCTCAGAGCATCCCATTAAATACAATGGGAGTGACGACACCCGACGGGTGGCGTGGTTCGGGGGCCCCCCGCCACCCCGAGCGTTTGATGCGGCTGACTTTCTGCCTCAGAATAACCACGATAGTCCGCGAGGGGCGCCGGGGGTGAACCGCGACAGGACCCGTCGGGCGTTTCCATCGGCAATTTTGGGTTATGATGAGCAGGGCCCTCATTATATTTAGTGGATTAATCGGCCTTGATTTGCTAAAATTTGAGCGGGATGAAACGGCTTCCCATGGAGTCCTTCACCATTGCCGCCCAGCTGGCCGAAATCGACCGGGCCAGGGAGTTTTTGCGCAACTCTGTCCGCGGCCTGGCTCTCTCCGAAGAAGAATTCTTCAAGTTGGACTTGTCGCTCGTCGAAATATGCACCAATATCATCCTCTATGCCTATCCAGAGGAGAAGGGTGAAATCCATATCGATATTTGGCTGGACAGCGACAGGATCTACCTGGAAATCCGCGACAGCGGGATTCCTTTTGACCCCACCCAGGCCCAGAAGCCGGACATCGAGGATATCATCAGAGCCGGACAGAAAGGCGGTTTGGGAATCTATCTTTCCCGGACGTTCATGGACGGGTTCGATTACCAGCGCCGGAAAGGACAGAACGTCCTGACCCTGATGAAAAAGGTCAAGTCAATATAGGACGTTCTCTTCGCCGAACTGCTTGATCAGCTTATCGATTTCCTTCAGGATGAGGTCCCGCCGCTTCAGGACTCCGTTGATCTCATCCTCGTCCAGAGTGTCCCCGACAAAGCCCTTGATGACGTCATGATTCAGGGCTTTGATTTTTTCCACCATGGCCCTGGGGAGTTCCTTCATGAGCTTCGGGCCTTCCTTGTGCTTTTCGGTATAGATCAGCTCCTGGGTGAATTTCTTGGAAGTCCGGAACGAGCGGGAGTGGTCGATGAGGATCATCCGCCAGTCCTTGGTGATGCGAATGTTATTGGCGTGCCGGTCCTCGTTCCCGATCAGGTTGTCGAAAAACCGGTGAAGGAAAGTCGCCCGGTTCCAGGAGAATACCTTGATCGAGGGGGTTTTGATATTTTTTTCGTTTTTCGTCTTCAGGCTCATCTCGCTTTCTATCCACCATTGCGCCGAGCCTCGGTCTCTGCGGAACTCCTTCTCAACGGTCGGAGACACCATATTCAGCTCGAGATATTTATCGAAGAGGTAGGCCGCGATTTCATACTTCCAGCCTTCTTTATATCCCTTCTGCATGCCTTCTATGTTTTTCCAGATCGCGTCGTTGGTGACCCCGTCCTTGGACAGGGTGAGCCTCCATGGATTCGTAACAGAATCCGGCCCGGTCAGCTGCACCTGGCCGACGATCTCTGCCGTCTTGAGGAATTCTTCCCATTTCGGTCTTTCGGCGACCTCTTCCGGCAGGAATTGGGCAAAGGCCTGGGCGAAGAAACCGAGAAAACAGCAGACGAAGAGAAAAGCCAGTTTCTTTCTCATGTCCAACACTCCTTTCTTCTTCCTTAATTTAATAAAGAACGTTCTTTTCCCCGTTTTTCTTGATCATCTCCCCGATCTCTTTGATGAGGAGCGGTTCGCGGGCGATGATCGCTTCAACCTCTTGAGCGGTCAAATAGGGTCCCGCCGCCTGTTTGAGGCCGGCGAGATCCAGGGCTTTGATTTTTTCGAAAAGGGCGCGAGGGACCCGCTGGATGAGAAAAGGGCTGCCGTCGTCCTTTCTTTTAATCCCGTTCGCCCCGAACATGAGTTTTTCCTTGTTTTCCTTGGACGATCGAAAGGCGCGGGAGTGATCGATGAGAATCGTCCGCCAATCCTCCGTGTAGCGGACGTTCTCTTGCGTCCGGTCGTCATTGGCGATCAGACTGTCCCAGAACCGGGTGATGTATTTCGTGTCGTCCGTCTGCTTCAGGGCCCAATCGGGGATCCGGATTTTGTTTTCCATGATGTCCAGAAGGCTGTATTTACTGTCGGCCCATAGAGACAAGGCTCCCTTTTTTCCCTTAAATTCCCTCTCGATCGTGATGGGAACCATGTTCAGGCCGATGAGCTTGTCCAGACGATAGGCCGCGATTTCATATTTCCAACTATCGACGAAATCCCCTTGTTTTTCCTCGGGATTTTTCCAGGCGGCCTTTTTCTCGATCGCCCCTTTCTTGAGCAACAGCTTCCAGGGCTTGGTGACGCCCTCTCCGATCAGCTCGGATTTGACGATGTCGGCCGTTTTTAAGAATTCTTCCCACTGCTCTCTCTGGGCGATCTCGGTCGGCGTGAACTGGCCGCGGCCAAAAAAACCCGCTCCCCCGATGGCCAAGAGAGAGAGCGCCAGAATGATCTTGTTTTTTCCGGGGCGACCTTTCATGTCACATTCTCCCCTTCCATTTTTCTGAATATATACTAATAAGGAATGGGCCGAAAATCAAATGAAATTTTCCGTGGGCGTTGACAGGGTGTTTCGGCTGTTGTAAATTGACGGTTCTGCTTGTCCGGCCTTGATCCGGCCTTGGCGTCATGAGAGCGAAATATCTAGGCTTCATCGTCCTCCTTCTGACGGGGAGCTGCCTGCCTGCGAAACAGGCGCCCGCTATCCCCTTCCCTTGTCAATGGCCGGGGAGCCCGGGTTTTACCCCACAGGCCAATTGGGACCGGCAGAATATTATCGATCCGTCAGGCATATGCTTTCACCCTCAACGACAGACATTCTTCATCGTCAGCGATGAAGGCGAGATTTTTGAGGTCAAAACCGACGGCACTCCGGTCTTTCGCCAGAAGGTACCCAGTGACCTGGAGGACGTGACGGTCGACCCTTCGTCCGGCCTTCTTTATATCATCATCGAAGGCGATGACGTGATCCTGGAATTCGATCCGGACAAAAAAGAGGTCAGGCGCCGGTTTCCCATCAATCGGGCGTACCAGGGAAATCCGGGTTTCCTCCAGAAGCAGGTGGACAAATACGATAACGGGATCGAGGCCTTGGTTTTTGTCCCGAACTCGGGCCACCCTGAAGGAGGAACTTTTTATGCAGGGAACCAGGAGGATCCTGCCTGTATCATGGAGCTGTATGTCCCCATTAAAACAAGCCGGGCCAACGAAGCGGAAGCCAGGATTCTTCGCGTTCTGCCATTTCAGATGCGGGACCCGGCGGCCCTCTATTATGACTCGAAAACGGGGTTGTTGAACATCGTCAGCGACTCGGACAATTTATTCCTCGAGATCACGCTGGAAGGGAAGTTGGTCAAAGAATATGCCTTCCCCGGGAATGACCAGGAAGGCATCGCCTGGGATAATCAGGGCTATATTTATATTTGCCAGGACTCGGGGGGAATCTTGAAGCTCAAGGATCTGAGGAAAACAAAATAGGCTATTCTTCTTTTCTGCCTGCTTAGGATCGATTCAGTTGGGCCGGCTGCCCCGTCAGCTTTATCGGCCGCACGATCTTCAAGATGGACTATGATATGGGATTGGCCGCGGCTTCTCCTTTTTTCTTTTTGTACTCGCGGATGATGAGGACGGTCAACGTGATCCAGACAAGGATGCTGGCGACGTTGACGACGGCAAAGCCTTCGATGGAAAGGGCCAGGACAGACGTCCCGAGCCAGACGATGACGGCGGTCAGGGTGTCCCCGCCCCGGACAAAAAATGTCTCAATAGCCGCCTGGGCCTTATATTTTTCCTCCCGCTTGGTGATCAGGAATAACGCTGACCTTGCCGTCTTCATCAGTGAATAATCCGTCCCGTTTTCGACGGATTTGATCCACTTCATCAGGAGGAGCGACGCGCCGAACGTGGCGAATCCATAGCCGCCCAACGAGATCATGGGTAGGAAGAGAAGGGCGCCGCCGATGCCCACCCAGCGGAAGATGCGGGAGACGAGGAAAAGCTGGATGACTAGGCCGATGATGTTGCCCAGGGACTGGTAACCGGCAAAGGCTGCGCTGATGTAGTTCTGGAGGTCCACCCCGCCCGTGGCCGCCGTCCCCAGGACCCGGAGGGCCACCTTCTGCTGGAGGGAGCTGAACATGAATTCGCCAAGAGCGTTAATAAAGTTGTAGAGGCCGATAACGATGGCGATGAGAAGGAGGTAGCGACTTTTAAAGATCAGGCGAAATCCGCCGCTCTTATCCAGGGGCTGCTCCTTGATTTTCGGCGCGCCCACGGCCATAGCCGCGCCGGCGTCCTCGCGGACATCCCGGCGATGGATTATCCAAGTCATGAGAATACAGAGGACAAGAACACCCGAAGTGACCAGCATCATCCCGTACGACCCGAAGTAAGGAATGAGCCTCTTGGCTCCGTG
>Ga0315288_10003045_pt1 | contig 21390 bp, 36 predicted proteins | sample YL17G11_20_MG_FD_203454 | JGI IMG/M metagenome (GOLD analysis project Ga0315288, IMG submission 203454) | Sediment microbial communities from Yellowstone Lake, YNP, Wyoming, USA - YL17G11_20 | ecosystem: Environmental > Aquatic > Freshwater > Lake > Sediment | place: USA: Wyoming | collected...
TGATAGATGCTGGCGTAAATCCTTCAGAGACAATTATCATTGAAGACTCTAAACATGGTAGAGAGGCTGCCGTCAGATCAGGCGCTCATGTTTGTGGCGTTGATAATAGTTTTGATTTTACATTACATAGAATTAAATCTATGATAGATTCTATTAAGCCAGCAGCAATAAAGTGGCCCGGTAAATCTGATGTTAATATATTAATTCCAATGGCTGGGGCTGGATCTCGTTTCGCTCAAGCCGGATATCAATTACCAAAACCATTAATTGATGTTAATGGTTTGCCAATGATCCAAAAGGTAATTAATAATCTAAATATAGATGCTAATTTTATTTTTGTTGTTCAGAAAGAACATTACGAGAAATTTAATCTGAAATCTTATTTAAGTCTTATGGCGCCTGGTTGCAAAATAGTTTTAACAGATGGCATTACTGAGGGTGCGGCTTGCACCACCTTGCTTGCCAAACAATTTATAAATAACGATAGGCATCTGATAATTGCTAATTCTGATCAGTTTGTTGAATGGGATAGTTGTGATTTCATGTATTTTGTGTTATCTAGCTGTTGTGATGCTGGCATTTTAACTTTTAGCGCAAATGAAACTAAATGGAGTTATGCAAAGGTAGGAGACGATGGGTATGTTTCTGAGGTCGCTGAGAAAAAAGTTATTAGTAATGATGCTACAGTAGGGATATATTATTGGAAGCATGGCTCTGATTATGTTAAATTTGCAGAACAAATGATCTCAAAAAATATTAGAGTCAATAATGAATTTTATGTATGCCCGGTATTCAATGAGGCCATTCAAGATGGTAAGAAGATTAAAATCTTTCCAACAAAAAAAATGTGGGGGCTTGGCACGCCAGAAGATTTAGAGAGATTTTTGTTTAATTATAAAGAGTGATATGATTACAATTTTTACAATGGCATATAATGAAGAAGTAATGTTGCAATTTATGATTGATCATTATAGACTAAGATTTCCTAATTGTCATATAGTTGTTAGAGATAATCAGAGTCAAGATAGAACAATTGAAATTGCATTGAGAAATAATTGTGAAATAATTTCTTATGATACTGGCGGCCAAATAGATGATTTTAAATTACGAGACTTGAAAAATAATTGCTGGAAAACAGCCACTACAGATTGGGTTTTAGTTTGTGATGTAGATGAGCTTTTAGATATTACAAAAAGTGATTTGATAAGAGAGCAATCATTAGGGACCACCATAATAAAAACTGAAGGATATGATATGATCAATATGGAAGATAATTTTGATCTTACTAATATTAAATATGGATCAAAAGATTCTAATTATAGTAAATCAGCATTATTTAATAAACAATTTATTAGAGAAATAAATTATGAGTGCGGGGCTCATTTAAGCAATCCTATCGGAACTATTACGTATAGTAAGGCCACATATAATTTGTATCATTACAAATTTATTAATCTAGAATATTTAATTAATAGATTTCAAATGACAGCTCAAAGATTGAGCGCCATTAATAAACAATGTGGAATGGGTGCCTATAATTCGGAGCCCGAAGAAAAGACTAGAAAAATATTCGAAGATAGAAGACGCTCGGCATATAAGATATTATAATGGAGTTACAATGAGAATGATAATATCTGGTACTGGGTTTTGGGACGCACAATCTGCTCATTTATTTCATGGGCACTCTCAGCCGCTAGTAAATTGGATTGCTAATTATCTTGAAAAAGATAAACAAATCTATGATTTTGGCTGCGGCACTGGACAATACTTAAAAAGATTAAGTGATGCCGGATTTCAAGAATTACTTGGATTTGAGGGTGATCCACCGGTTCAGCGTGAATTTCCACACATTGTACAACAAGATTTAACTAAATCATTTATTTTACCAAAAAAAGGTAATGTTATTTGTCTTGAGGTGGCCGAGCATATCCCAGCTCAATTTGAAAGTACATTTCTTGATAATTTGGCAAATGCTTGTGATGGTAAATTAATTATGTCTTGGGCTGTTCGTGGGCAAGGGGGCGATGGCCATATTAATTGTTTAGATAATCATGAAGCTATTGCTAAAGTATCTAATAAAGGATTTATCTATTTAGCAGATGAAAGTGAGGCTGTTCGCTCAACAATAGATCCTATTAAAAATAGTATTGCTGATGGTGAACTACCTTGGTTTAAAAATACTACATTAGTTTTTCAAAAGGCATAAAATGATTACAGTATATACTATGGCCTATAATGAAGAAGTAATGATGCAATTTATGATCGATCATTATAGATCAAGATTTCCTCAATGTAAAATTGTTGTTTATGATAATGAAAGCACTGATGCCACCGCGGCCATATCTTTAGCAAATAATTGTGAAGTAATTACATATTGCACTAATGCTCAAGTAGATGATGATAAACTAAGAAATTTAAAAAATAATTGTTGGAAAACTGCTACTACAGATTGGGTTTTGGTTTGCGATGTAGATGAATTATTAGAAATTAATGAAGATCAGCTAAAGGAAGAGGACTCATTAGGGACTACAATAATTAAATCTGAAGCATATAATATGGTTAATTTAGAAGATAATTATAATTTAGCAGCAATGGATCATGGCTCCAGATGTTCTTCGTATGACAAAGATTATCTTTTTAAGCGAGCAGTTATTAAAGAAATAAATTATGTTCCTGGTGGTCACTATACCAATCCCGTTGGAATAAATAAAAATAGCTCAAAACTATATAGAGCTTATCATTATATTAATATTCATCCAGAATTAACTTTTAAGAAATATCAATATACAAAAATTAGATTAAGCGAAATAAATAAGAAAATGGGGTGGGGAGTTCACTATAATAGAGATGTGCCATTAGAAGAGGTGCGTTCTTGGTTTGCGGGCGCTAGAAGTAATTTGATTAAAGTTAGATAACTATGCAAATTATAAAAAACTCAATAAATTTTAATGTCATACCAAATCAAATTTTTAATCAAAATGATTTATGGTTTGGTGGGACTATAGCTTTTTGGGAAGAATTTATGAGTGAACGCGAAGAAGACACAAAAATAATGTCTAGATATTTATCTAAAGATTATTCATATTTAGATATTGGCGCATGGATCGGATCAACTGTTTTATATGGATCTCAAATGGCTAAAAAATGTTATGCTTTTGAGCCAGATCCAATAGCCTTCAAAATACTTGAAAATAATATTTTAGCTAATCCCAATATCACCAATATAAAAAGTTATTCTAAAGCAATCGCCGATCATACAGGCAAAATACAAATTGGCAGCAATACTAATATGGGAGACTCTATGTCTTCAATTCTTTTTAATAAAAATGCATTATGTGTAGATTGTGTATCATTAAATACTTTTTTTAAGGATGAAGATATACAAGATTGTAATTTTATAAAAATGGATATTGAAGGCGGTGAATTCTCTGTATTGCCGGCATCTAAGGATTTTCTTCAACAAATTAAGCCAACCTTATATTTATCTTTGCATACCCCTTGGTTTTCTGATAAAAAATTATTTTTAGAAACCATAATGGATTCAATCTCTTTCTATAAAAATATCTATTCATCTACTGGCCAATTATTAAAATATAATGACATTTTAAGCCTGTCAGGATTCACATCTATAATTGCAACTAATAAAGATTAAATTATGACTAATGATAAAAAAATTACAGTTTGTTTGACATCTTGCAACAGGTTTGATCTATTGCGGCAAACTTTAGATAGTTTTTTTAAACTCAATACATCGCCTATAGAGAGATTTATTATTACTGAAGACTCAGTAAACATAGATATGAAATCTAAAATATTAAACAATTATGGTGATAAGGTAGAATTAATTTTTAATGATGTAAATAAGGGGCCATATAAATCTATTGATTATATGTATGGCCAAGTAAATACTGAATATATTTTTCATTGTGAAGATGATTGGATGTTTAGAGGTAATTATAATTTTATTGGAGAGTCGTTATCTATTTTAGAGGAAAGAAAAGATATTCATCAAATTTGGATTATTCCGCCAAGCATCCACCCTCATGCTATTGAAAACGAATTATTATATACATCCATTAATGTTCCATATAAAATGGTAAAGGCTGATCACGGGGGCGGCTGGTGTGGATTTTCTGGCAATCCCGGATTAAGAAGAAAATCTGATTATATGAAAATGTTTCCAAATGGATTGGCAGAGTTTATAGTTCCAAATAAGCCCATTGTGCTTACAGAGCATAATTGTAATCTAAATGCGGGCAAGCAGGGATATAGAGCTGCAATATTAATGAATGATGCGTGCCATCACATAGGATATGGTAAGTCAACACATGCAAAATAATTCTAATCCATTAGTTTTAAGAGACTTTTCAATTGAGCAGCTACTTCGTAGAGATCCAGTTATTATTGATATGGCTGAGGTATCTAATTTTCTTTCTGGAAAACGAGTACTTGTAACTGGTGCAGCTGGTAGCATCGGAAATGAATTAGTTCGACAAATTGCAAAATTTAAACCAGAATCAATCATATTCTTTGATCATAATGAAAATAACCAATTCTTTCTTGAAAAAGAAATGAAGGCAAGTTTTCCTGAATTAAAAACAATACCTCGTATCGGATCTATTGCTGATAGGGCTCGGGCGGCAGCTATATTTAATGAAACAAATCCACAAATTATTTTTCATGCAGCAGCAAATAAACACGTCCCATTAAGCGAAGCCAACCCGAGCGAGGCTATAAATAATAATATTCTAGGTACGCATGTAATTGCTGATTTGGCTGAACGAATGAAATGCGAAGCATTTGTATTAATATCAACTGATAAGGCTGTAAATCCTACATCAGTTATGGGCGCAACAAAACGTATTGCTGAATATTATATTCAATTAATGGCAAAATCTAGCTCTAAAACAAGGTTTGTTACAGTTCGCTTTGGAAATGTTCTTGGAAGTTCTGGAAGCGTAGTTCCAATTTTTAAATCTCAAATTGAAGCAGGGGGCCCAATAACTGTAACCCACCCAGACATGTATAGATTTTTTATGACAATTCCTGAAGCTTCCCAACTACTTATTCAGGCCGCAGCATTTGGGCAGGGCGGTGAAATTTTTGTTTTAGATATGGGTGATCCAGTAAAAATTGTTGACCTGGCGCGCACCATGATTACGTTGTCAGGGATGACGCCTGATATTGATATTAAAATTGAATTTTCTGGATTGCGTCCCGGCGAAAAAATTTATGAAGAATTGTCGTTTGATAATGAAACGACTTTATCAACACATCACCCTAAAATACGTAATACTAAAACTCCGCTGCCAGAACAGAGTATGTTAGGTAAAATAATTAGATTAGAACAGCTTCCGGCCGATACTGACCCCGCAGTTTTAAGACAAGAATTGGGCAAGCTTATTCCAGAAGCAACATTAAAAAAATAATTTATTATGGAGATATTATGAAGTACACCGTAACTATTGATGATTTGAAACAAATTAATGATCGTAGAGGCATTCCTGCCTTACTAAATAAGATGCAAGCGGAAACCATTTGTGAGATTGGAGTGAAAGAGGGGGCGCACCTTAATTCATTATTAACCGCATCTTCAATAAAGAAAGCGGTAGCCATTGATATTTGGGCCGAAACTGGTGTTCGTAGTCAGAATGATGACTCATATGAACAAACTCGCTTAGACGGCATCTATAATCAAATGAAACAACTTGAAGCTAGAGATAAGAGAGTTCAAGTAATTAAAGACTTCTCTCCTGGTGTAGCGGCTCAATTTGCTGATGACTATTTTGATTTCGTATATATTGATGCTGATCATACAGAGTCAGCAGTATATACAGACTTGTGCGCTTGGTGGTCAAAAGTTCGTCCTGGTGGAGTATTAGCTGGACACGATTATTGTGATATGGTGCTTCGATGCCCAGATGGATCTGAAGTCACATTCGGAGTTATTCCGGCAGTAAATCGTTTTATTACTGAAATGGCACTATCATTACATGTAGATAATGAGCACCCTTGGAGAGATTGGTTTATTCCAAAGCCGGTTTAATATGAAATATATAATCGTTGGTGGCGCCGGATTTATCGGAAGTCATTTCGTTGATGCTTTGCTGCGCAATACTAAGGTAGATAAGGTTACCATTTATGATAATTTTTCTTCTGGCAGAATGTGGCATTATGAACATCATCTAAATGATCCTAGATTTAATGTAATCATTGGTGATGTTGAAAGCACTGAGTATTTAACTAAAGCTATGGCTGGTCATGATGTAGCAATACATCTAGCCTCTAATCCAGATATTGCAAAAGCTGCGACTCAGCCAGATATTGATTTCTGGCAAGGAACTGCATTAACCAATTCTGTAGTAGAGGCTATGCGTCGAGCTGGCGTTAAGAGATTACTATACGCTTCTGGCAGCGGCGTTTATGGAGATATTGGCGAAGAAGAGGCTCAAGAAGATCGCGTCCAATTACTTCCAATATCAACCTATGGAGCCAGCAAATTAGCTGGTGAGGTTATGATTAATTCTTATTGCTATATGTTTGGATTAACTGCTTGTATTTTCCGCTTTGGAAATGTGGTCGGTCCAAGACAAACTCATGGCGTTGGTTTTGATTTTGCTAAAAAATTATTACACAATCCATTTGAGCTATCTATCTTGGGAGACGGAACTCAAAGCAAATCATACATTCATGTTTATGATGTAGTTAGAGCCGTCTTAATTGCAAATGAAAAATCTACAAAGCCTTGCCAAGTATTTAATGTTGCAACTGGCGACTATATTACTGTTAGCGAGATTGCCGCTTTATCAGCCGAGTGTGTTGGCGCTCCAAATGTGAATATGAAATATTCTGGCGGCAATCGTGGCTGGAAAGGTGATGTTCCAATTATTAGACTCAATACAGATCGTATTAAGAGTTTAGGTTGGACATGCAGCAAATCTACAAGAGATGCATTAAAAACATCAATCTTATCTATGTTGCCAGATATTAAGTTGAATAAGATGTAATATTATTCATACTGCGGCATTATAGCACGGCTTATTTTTAGCGTTAAAAATATTGACACCGCAAAAATAATGATTATGTTGTAAAGGCGGGGCAATGATTGTAGATACTTTGGCTATTTTGGGCGTGCTTGTGCTAATGTTCATTCTTGCTGGTAGTATTGGCAGCATTATGCTATATATTTCGCATTATACTAGATATGTCCAACAAACTACGAAAAAGAGTTCTGACAAAGCTGGCCCAGGCCCAACCAATCCAGCCTAGTACAACTACGCCCGTAGCTCCTACTACCGCACCGTTGCCTGCTATTCCTGGTGATTTAACCAATCAATTAGCTGCTGGATATAATAATCAACATGTGGTAGATTTATTAAAAGAAGTGATTAAGACGCTAAATATCGCCATGCACTATTCGAGCGGTGGTAAAAATAACTGGCAAAAGGTTATTGGAAATAATTTGGAGCTTAGCGGCGACCCAACTCAAACCAATGTAGCAAAGATTGCTAAAAGGGTCTATGAAACTTTCTTAAATGGCAGACAAGCATTTAAGGCCAAGATACCTCAAACAACTATTATTAATTGGGCCGATAATATTCTTAGTAGTGGCGAATTAAGCAATATTCCAGCAACTACCAAAGCTGGCGAATTAAAACAAAAACTTAATGGCAAAGAACTAAGAACTATTATTACAGAGAATATGGCTGATATTAAGAAACAGCAGCCATAAGTTATATTTATTCAAGATGTCTATTAAATTAAAAGATCGAGTCGCGTCTTATCAAGACTCGTCCGATTACAAATTGCTCAACCGTCTGCCTATAGTAATTTCTATCAATGGCAGGGCGTTCGCCAAGGCTACGGAGCTTTTGGATAAGCCCTATTGTCCTAAATTCGCTGAGTGCATGCTATCAACCACCGTAAGGCTATGCTCCGAAATCGAAGGCGCTCTGTTCGCCTACCAGCATAATGATGAAATTATAGTCGTGGCAAGAAACGACCAAAGCCCCGAAACTACCCCTTGGTATGATAACAAATTGCAAAAGATTTGTTCCGTTACCGCTTCGATCGCTACACTACATTTTAGCAGTTGTGCCAATACTATTGATCTTAATTTAATTGGTGACCCAATCTTTACATCTCAAGTATTTGTTGTTCCCAATATAATGGAAGCAATTAATACTATCGTCTATAAACAACAGCAGAACTTCTACACATCTATTCAGCTTTCCTGCTTTTATGAATTGCTTAAAAAGCATGATAAGAATGCCATTAAAGAAATGTTAATGGGATTAAGCGTTGATGAGAAGATTGATTTACTCAATCAAGAGTGCGGAGTAGACTTTAATGATTATCCATTGCCTTTTAGAAGGGGAGCTGGATGCTATAAAGTGCAGAAGGTTAATGATGGGGTAATTAAGAATAAATGGTCTGCTAATTTAGATTTACCTATATTTACCAAAGATCAATCATTTTTAAGCAACATTTTTAAGAATGGTTCAGATATCTTTAGGAGTGGAAATTTTTAATGAAAACGACAGCTTATGTAATGAAGTCTATGATGTGCGTTGATCCTCCGATTGAATTGTCGGAAGATATTTCTCGCCAGATTTGCGATAAATTATTTCAATTAAGGACGCCATGCGATATCTTCCCAAGAACGCCAAGCGGATATACAGTTGAATGGGATGGGCCACCCATGGTGCGGGTTGTTGTATATGGCCCAATAGTCTGCCTATACTGCTTTGGGCGCGCCTCTTACCTTCAGGACACAGCAGGGCTCGAAGATTTGCTAAAGAGCGTTCTGGGGCCAATATGAAGAAGTGTTTCTTCCAACCAGATAAAAAACGCTACAATACTCAAAAAGATGCCGAGACGGCCATTTTACTTATTGACAAAAAAGGCTTGAGGACTTATAAGTGTGATTCGTGCCGAGGCTGGCACTTAACGAGCAGGGCCCAAAATTAAAAAATAAAACCCCTTGACAATCTGGGAATAAAGCGTTATAATACATACAGAAGTAAGACAGTAGGCCCGCGTAGCTCAGTTGATAGAGCACCTCACTAGTAACGAGGATGTCGTCGGTTTGATTCCGACCGTGGGCTCCAAGAATTGAAATTAAGCTTTTTTCGTATAGTGTTAATACCTCGGATTTGTATCCCGATGACAAGAGTTAGATTCTCTTAAAAAGCTCCAACTTATAACTATAGGCATTCGTAGTATAACGGCCATTATTCATCTTTGGTAAAGATGAGAATCGGGTTCAACTCCCGACTTATGCTCCAACAAATATCACTTCTCAATATCGGCTGATATATTATGTGTATGAGGCAAGGATTAACCACCAGCGAAGCTGGTAAATTAGGCGCAATTGCTACGGCAAAAACGGCAGCTTTTCGCAAACAAAATCGCATTAATGATTGGAATACTAACCCAAAATTATGTAAATTTTGCAACATTCCTATTACCTACGAAAATAGGAGAAACAATTTTTGCAATCATAGTTGCGGAGCAAAATATATTAATGTATCTAGAGGTTTTGATTTAGCAGAGAACAAAATATTCAATTGTTTATTTTGCTTAAATAACTTTAAAGCAAAAGGTACTGACGAACACAAATATTGTTCTCAAGAATGCATGTCGGCATTTTGGTGGAAAGAAACGAAAGATAATCTAATATCTACTGGAATAGATAGTTCTGCGGCTAATCGTACTGGTAAAAAATATCTTATCGAACTGCATGCTGGTAAATGTCAGCTTTGCAATTTATCTGAATGGAAAAATCAGCCAATGCCATTAGTATTAGATCATATTGATGGCAATTCTTCTAATAACTTACTATCTAATTTAAGAGTAATTTGTAATAACTGTGATGCTTTGGAGCCTACTTTCAAGGGTCGCAACAAAGGTAATGGCAGATTTAAAAGAGCAGCACGATATAAATATGAAAAAGAAGTTTTAAATAAAGCTGATGTGTTCTAAGAGACAATCTTATTTCGTACATAAGATGAGTCGGGGCGGTACCGACCTTCAGCTCCAATCGCGTAGATTATAATGATCTATTCGCTGTTCAACAAAAGACTCAACTATTACGCTCAAGGTGATGCGAGTGGTGGGGTGAACCAAAAACAAATAACCTTTAAGCTAATGTCGTATAGTGATATTACGCTGCCCTCGTAGCGCAGTCATATGAGTTTGATTCTCATCATTAGCTCCAATATAATCTACTAATTATGTGTTATACTGGAATGACGTATATTACTAAGCTAGCAAACCATTTTATCTCCAAATATTCTGCTGAATTTCCAAATATGGGAGCGCCACTTGAAAAAGAGGCCGCTGAACAAGTGGATATGCTTAAAAAAGATTTGAACGCCTATAACAAATATATTGTTGGTGGCCCCCATAGTTGGGATGACAAGCTTGGTTTAGCCATTCCCAATATTAAAGAATATCTTTCTGAAGATAACCGTGAGGAACTTATATTAAAAATAAGACATTTGTTGCAGCGCCTAGTTCGATCAGCCGAGACTAGGAGACATTGGCCAGATACATCAGAGGGCATGCGTAATTTGCTGAAAAAAATGGTTTTAACTCTTCAACAAATTGATTCTAAAATAGGTGGTTTTTTGATGGAAGCATGGAGACTTGATAAAGAAGATAAGGATCATATTGCTAAAAAAGAAGATAGAAAAGAAGAATTAAGAAAAATGCTATCTGATCGCGGATTCAAATAATGGGATTGACTTAGATTCGACAGAGTAAGTAGTGTTAAAATATAGGTATCGGATGATTACAACCGATTAAAAAGTGATCAACATTAAATGCAAATGATAATAGCATTGCTCCATTAGCACTAGCTGCTTGATGGATGTCCCTAGATAAGATTGTTTTGGTAATCAACGGGATATAAACCACTAAAGCTAGTTTCTAGTTCGGTTACGGAATTAGAAATTAAATAAACAGTAAATAGCCCATAGAGCGATATCTATAAGTGTTGCTAATTACATTCTTAATTGGCTAAACCTGTAACGAGTTTTGATATGAATTATTTTGGACTCGGGGGGCAGTGCCCCGACAATTCCACCAATAACCGAACATCTCCACATTAGTTGATATATACTATGTTAAGGGTTCAATGAAAATAATTTGCGATACATGTGGTGAAACCTTCGATAAAGAAGATAGAGAATATCGCCGCCAAATAAAAAAGGGCCGTGATAGATTTTTTTGTACTAGAACTTGCGCAGCTATTAAAAATAATGAAGAGAACCCAAGGGAAGGAAACCCAGAGTTCTTAATAGCAAATAATAGGAAAGATAATTACACTCCATTTAGATGGTATGTTCTTCGCAGCCAATATAGAGATAAGAAACGCAAATATGGATGTGATCTAACTGTTGAGTTCCTTAAAAAACTTTGGGAACAACAAAATGGAATTTGTCCATTTACTGGGTGGAAATTAATTCTACCTAAAGATACGAATGGCTGGACTGAATATAGTACATATAATGCAAGCATAGATAGAATAGACAATTCTATTGGCTATATGAAAACTAATGTTAGATTTATTTCAGTGATGGCAAACTTAGCTAGACAATCATTTACAGATAAAGAACTTATAGATTTTTGTAGTGCAGTCGTAAACAATAGCAAACCATGAAAAAAGTATATGCTCTTGGCGTAATTCTTGCTGACCTGTCAGATAACCCAAGATCCTTTATGAAAGATCATCGACTTTGGTATATCTTTGGTAATTTTGCAGACGCTGAAAAATGCGTGCTTGAAAATCAAAGCGATATCTTCGAGGGCTATTACAACCTAGCGTTGATTGAAGAGATTAGCGTAATCAATCCATTAGATCAAAGTGAGATGTGGGGTGTTCCGCCGCAATGGTGGTATCTTGCAGACTCATCTATTGATCGGTATTCGCCGGTTATTTCTCGCATTGAGCCGCCCAAAGCGGCTGAACATTTGGCATGTTTCTGGGTAGGATAAGATTATGTATTTAACAACTGTAATTGATAATATGCACGGCAATAGAAGAGGATGCATTTCACTTTCTATGGGAGATGTAGAGATGCATTTGGCTGCAATATTAGAAAATTGGGACTGCGATTATACAGAAGAAGAATTTCAATCTATAATTAAAAATATGCGGGGTTTCGCTAATGAAGATAGCAAATCCTATATAGAAGTTTGGATTAAAAAAATATTACCTGGGGATACATTCGATTTATGAAATGGCCATTATTAAATAAGTCTCCCGCAATTCCTTCAGAAGGAGCCGTGGGAGATTTTGCTTTTCGCAGATCATTCTACCACCACCCAGGCATTGATATCTATTGTGATTTTGGGCAGGAAGTTCAAGCCATTGAAGATGGCACGGTAGTTCATATCGAAAACTTTACAGGGCCTAATGCTGAGCCAACGAGCCCTTGGTGGAATGAAACTCATTCGATCCTTATCGAGGGAGCATCTGGAGCTTTAGGATACTGCGAATTAAAACCATTGCCCCACGTTCATATTGGAATGAAGGTAAAAGAAGGCGATGTTATAGCTACGATCGTTCCAGTCCTTAAAAAAGATAAAGGCAATGGAACGACCATGCTTCATTTCGAGCACTATGTTTCCGGTACGAAACATCATGTTACATGGGTATTAGATGCCGAACGACCAGTTGAGTTACTTAATCCAAGAGAGTTATTAGAGAAGGCTCATGCAAACAATATTTAATACGATAAGTGAGTTAAATGCTTATGTGCCAAATTGTTTGATATGCTCTAAGCCCATGCAATTTATTGTTGATGGCTACTTAAAAAAGACAGCCGCCAATAAATCTCGTTGGGACAGTGGCAATGAACATGTTAAGTTTCTAATGAAACTTGAAGATGGTATAATGCACTCCAAACACAAGAGCCTATCTATTGCCATTGATATAAATAACAATCTTATTATTGATGGACAAGATACAATTAATAGGATGTTAACTGGAGCTAGCTATCTTAGAAAGACTTGCCCGACTTGCCACTTTAAGATTCATACTGTGTACAGCTCCGGAAATATTAAAAAAGAAAAAAACTTCCCGGCCTTGACACTCCAGATCGAGGAGTTACATTATACGATGAAGGGCGGCAAGGACGTTCGTATCACAAAGTATTACAACACATTTGAGCCTGAAAAAGAAACTTTAGCATTAATACGGCTATGTGGTAAGACGCTTCCAGCGGTTCCATTTAACTTCAATAAGCTTAAAGATTTGCACAACTTAAACACTAGAATTGCTACAATCAAACTATTCCACTAATAACTGGATATATAAACAGTCATGACATATCTATAGATCCTATCACGCTCGCGTGCGCCTCCTTAAATCAGATTGATTCTGGTTGATACGTTTAATTATGTTAGGAGATATAAAATGAAAAATGCACTGAAACACAATAGTCAGAAGTTTGTTATGATTGGTACGATTAAAGGTCTTGCGGTTGAGGCGAAGCGAGCCAGAAAGCTTATTCTGGGCGCTCACTCGAATGAAGCTTTATGGTCATGTACTTGGCGCAAAAAGTTAGTTGGCGCCAATATTCGTTATAATTTATTAGCATACGCCTTCTTAAAGGGTATGCCGTACGCTAAGCTTGAGCAGAAGTGTCGTGAAGACAATAAGCCTCATGCTACGCCAATATTCGCTATAGTTAAGGCTAATGCTCCGTCATGGTTAGCATATGATAAGTTTACTAAACAGGGTGGTGGGCCTTATGTTCCCACAGTAGAAGCCGTTCAAGCCTGGCTTGAAGGAGCAGTCTAATGTCTCTATAGAACATCAAGATGGGTGATAAGCTATATGTGATAACTCGTTCGGATTTAGATCCAGGTTATCAGGCTGTCCAGAGCCTTCATGCTGGAATCCAGTTTGCTATGGAACATACCGAGATTCATCGGGAATGGTTTGAGAACTCAAACTATCTTGGCTTATTGTCGGTTGCAAATGAGATTGAATTAAACAATTTAATTGAAAATGCACGGGAACAAAATATCAATGTCTCTATTTTTAGAGAGCCAGATATAGGTGATCAAATAACTGCCATAGCTTTGGCGCCTGGTGCTAGAACTAAAAAGTTATGTAGTAGGCTTAAGCTTGCATTAAAATAATCCTAACAAGGGAAAATAACATGATGACACTACGAAAATGAACAAACAGATGCTTCTCACCTCGATCGCTAATGAGGTGCAAAAGAAGCATCCATGGAGAATATCCCAAGAAAAATACATTGCTCTCTTTGGAGAATTACCGAGAGAGTTTCTTGCGGAACGATTGGCTTACGATAATTTGCTAGAAAAACAAAAGCAATTCAAGATATGCCAGTTAGTTTTATCTTCTGTAAAAATAGAAATAAAACTTACATTAGATGAATGTATAGTTTGGGAACTTAATTTGGATAAATGGGAAGAGGCGAAAACTCACAACATTTTACCAGGTGATATTAAGAAACTATTGAAATAAGATACTTATGCGTCAGTAGCTCAATTAGGGAGAATGGTTTATGCTTGCGCAGCATAGATGACTATTCCGTAGAAGGAGCACCTACTATTTAAGTAGGAGGATGTGTGGTGCAAATCCACACCTGGCGCCCCAATGCTTTTATAGCTCAAAGGAAGAGCAACTGTCTCTAAAACAGGGTATGCGATGTCGGGATTCGCTAGAAGCGCTAAAGGTCAAAATGGAATGGACTAGAGTTAAAAATATTACTCCTTATATTAAATCTGGAGATTATCTTTCTGATGAGGAAGATTTCTCTTTATGTAGAAGGCTTTACTCTCCTAAAGATAAAAAATACCCTCTATTTTCTATAGGCATAGATGCTAACACATCATATGTAATTAAAAGGCCATTTATTGGTATTAAAATTAGTTTTTCCTGTAAAAATAAACGCGGAGAGTGGTGGGATGAGAAATCAGATTTATCATGTCTTCCATTAGAGCTTTTTGATGATCTAAAAGAAATGATGGATGAAGTAGTTACTAAAATAAAGAAATGAGATTATTATGGTAGTATTGACCTGTCTTGGTGTTTCGTTAGTTGGTGGAGTTATCTTAGGTGTAGGCTGGCGAGTTGTCGAGTCTTTCTTTGAGAGACGTGCAAATAAGCCTGAATAAGACACATGGGCCGTTAGCTCAATCCGGTAGAGCGGGTAAGTTCTAATTTTCCTGGTTGCGGGTTCAATTCCCGCACGGCCCTCTAATATCGTGATATATAATTTATTATGACTAGAACAGAAATGCAATCGAGGGTTACCGCTCTCAGGGAAGAGTTAGAAAATAGAGTTAAGTATGGCACTGTAAAGATTGCCGATGCTGACGGAACGCCCGTTTCCACTGAAAAGCTTCAGAACGAGATGTATTCCTTAATATATAAATTGAGCAAGCGTGAAGCTTAAGCTAACCATTGAACTTGTTCCAAAATCTTGTTGGTTTTCTAATGTGCGCTCGTCTGTTACCAAAAAACAATGGGACGCAATTAAGTCTACAGTTTCAACTAAAGCATATAATGTTTGCGAGATATGTGGTGGCGTTGGCCCCAAACATCCCGTTGAATGTCATGAAATTTGGAATTACAACGACAAAAAATTGATACAAAAATTAGTTGGCATGGTGGCCTTGTGCCCCGACTGTCATATGGTTAAACATATGGGACTCGCCCGCGTACAAGGGCGGGAGGTAAAAGCCACAAAGCATTTCATGAAGATCAATAAGCTTTCATATCAAGAAGCTAACGATATTATTGACGAGGCTTTCGTAGTCTGGCTCGAACGCAGCAACAAGACTTGGAAATTAGACATTACACATTTAGAAGAATACGGAATAGATTCTAAAAACATAAGAAAGATACTATAAGAGAATATGCAACCCAATCAAGCCGCGCAGACACAGACACGCATACGCATTAATAATCAAATTCGCATCCCCCAAATAAGAGTTGTCGCCAGCGATGGAGAAAACTTGGGAGTGATGGATACTTGGCAAGCCCTTAAGATGGCTCAAGACCAAGCACTAGACTTAGTAGAGATTAATCCTAGGGCGGTACCGCCTGTCTGTAAGATTATGGATTATGGTAAGTTTAAGTACGAAGAAAAGAAAAAAGTTCAAGCTGCCAAGAAAAATCAGCAGACACAAGAACTTAAAGAGCTAACATTTAGGCCCAATACAGATCAGAACGATCTGTCTCATAAGCTTGAGCAAGCCAAAGGATTTTTAGAGGAAGGCAATCGAGTTAAGTTTACCATTCGCTTTAGAGGTCGTGAGATTACTCACCCTCAAGTTGGTAAAGATAAGTTAGATTGGATGTTACTTGGACTTGTAGGATTGATAACTGAACAGCATCCAATTCTTTTAGAGGGCAAGTTTTTATCAATGATCGTGGCGCCCATAAAGAAATGAAATATAAAGTTTCTTTCACGCTAGGCACTGATTATAAATTTGCTGTAATCAATGGATATAGGCCTAATTGGATTGGTAAGCGCAAGCCAGATTATAATTGCGCCCAATTATTATTTGATGATACTAATGTAATTCGACCGGGCGAAACTCGTGAATGCCTATTAGAGCCACTTGCCCCAGTATTATGGGTCAATATTGGGCTTAATGATACATTAAAGTGTATGGATGGTTTCAAGCATATTGCTGATGCCGTAGTTATAGAAATCATAGAATAATGTCCCTGTGGGTCAAAGGATGACCACCAGTTTCCTAAACTGGAGCCAAAAGCTTATGTAGGTTCGAGTCCTACCGGGGATACTATAAATACTTGATATATAATCTTCCATGAAGACAACTAATGGAATTATACTTGCAGGTGGCACGGGATCAAGATTACTACCTCTAACAAGCGTAGTTAATAAACATTTGCTTGGCCTTAATGGTAAGTTCATTATTGACTACCCAATCGATACCTTAAAGAAACTTGGTTGCGAAAATATAACCGTCATATTAGGAGGCAGTCATTTTTCCCAGGTTGTAGGTTATCTTGGTGATGGCAGTAGATACGGATTGAACTTTAATTATGTTTACCAATCCGAGCCCAAAGGAATTGCCCAAGCAATATCTTTGTGCAAGAAATTCGTTTCTGATGGCGACTTTTCAGTCTGTCTTGGAGATAATGTTTTTGAGAAAACTCCTCGATGGAGAGTTCAGGAACTATACGCTCCTCGTGCTCAAATTATGTTAGCAAACCACCCAAGCCTTAATCGTTTTGGTGTTGCATCCATTGACAATAATAAAAAGATTGTCAAGATTGAAGAGAAGCCAAAAGAGCTAGACCATAATTATACTAATATGGCCATTTCTGGCTGTTACCTATTTACTCCCGAGTTTTTTGATTACTTCGATCAAATGAAGCCAAGTGCTCGTGGTGAATATGAGATTACAGATATTATCAATAAATATATGGAAAATGATAAGTTGTGGTATAGTACGGCCGAGGGACTTTGGAGTGATGCCGGGACACACGAGTCCATTAGCTATGTAAATCATTATTTCTATCAAAAAGAACATGGAATTACTCAAATCTAATTTAATTATTGATCCAGAATATAAGCCATCATTAAATATGTCTTATATGGATTACTTTAACAGAGCAATGGCATTTACTCAGACTAATTACCATGATCGCTTAGTTAAGACTATAAATACAAATTTCTCTAAGCTTTCTCCTACTATTTTTTATGAAGAATATACTTGGTCAGTATTGTGTTTGGATAATAATTTTCTTGAAGCTTCACAGCTTATTCCGAATGTAATTAATCGAATTGCATTATTAGGTCAAAGTTTTTGGAACCTAAATAGTTTTCCAAAGACAGAAGATATTAAACCTAAAATAATGGCAATCATTCATGATGAGAAAAAATTCAACGCATTGTATAGCTGTGCGGAAACGATGAACAGCGGCATTAAATTGTTTGGGTGGGACACTTACAAACACAATTTCTTAAATTCCCCAGCAAAGCTATGCGTTCTTCCAGCTATCGGCGTGATGGGGGCTAAGCAGCTCTCCAGAAATATTGGTGCGACCCACGATATTGTTGGGTTTCCATGCATACAAAAATTAGCTACTCATTGGGGATTTGAGGATGCTACAGCTTTATGTACAGATATAAGCAAGCGTGTTTGTATGCAACCAAAGATCATTGAGGTTATCCTCTGGTATGCTGCTATGACATTTGATTACTCCTGATATAGTTAGTATGATTAACATTCACTGATTTGAGGGAATATGAAAATTTGCACCATTGGGCCTGGCTTTGTCAGCGACCATTTGCCATACGAGAAAATTACTGATAGATTTGATACTAGCTCTAAAATTATAGATACTTGGCTGGACATACATAAGCCAGATGTATTGGTTAATTGTATTGGTAAAACGGGGCGCCCTAACATAGATTGGTGTGAAGCTAACAAAGAAGTAACTGCCGTTACGAATGCCGCCTTACCCATGTTGCTTGCAGAGGCGTGTGCCAAAAAATCAATTCATTTAGTTCAGATAGGATCTGGATGTATTTATTTTGGACAATCTCCTAACACAGTATACTTTCTAAAGGGAACAACCGAGCCCGCCACAGATTTGGGCTGGAGAGAAGATGATTTTGCAAATCCAAAATCTTTCTATTCTAAAAGTAAGTATGCTTGCGATTTAATGCTTGGCGGCATGAGTAATGTAACTGTGCTTCGCATTAGGATGCCAATCTCTACGAAAAATAATCCACGCAATCTAATTAATAAGCTTCGTGGTTATAAACAGATCATTGACATTCCTAACTCCATGACTTTCATGGATGACCTAACTCGCTGTGTTGATTGGGCAATTAAGGGCACTCATACAGGGATATTCCATGTCACTAATCCTGAACCAATAACTGCGGCTCAAGTGATGACAGAGTATCAGAAATACGACCCATCTCATTCATTTGAGATTATTAGTGAGGCACAGCTTGATGGCCTTACATTAGCAAAAAGATCGAACTGCATAATTAACAGCGATAAACTTAAGAAAGCTGGCTTCACCATGTCGCCATCTAAAAAAGCATTAGAAATTTGTATGGCCGAATACGCCAAGAATATTTGATTGGAGATTACATGTCTAATAAGAACATTACGATTGATTTGAAAGCAAGAAAAGATAAAGACGGATTAACATTCTATGTTGGTAAGATTAAAGCTCCAGTTCTAATTGATTGCAAAGATGGGGCAGTTTTTCTTGTATTCGTTTCCGATAAGGGAGATGAACAACTTCAGATTGCTTTGATGGATAATAAAGATACCGAGGATTAATATTTTGGAGCAAATGAAACATTTCGAAACTTTATGGGAAGAAGGCGAAAAGCTACATGAAAATGATAGTGCATCGACCGTGCTTGATGAATTATCTATGAAGATCAATTTGTATAAAATGATTGATTCTAAAATAGAGATTCCAGATTTGGAGCGTCAAAATATAAAATCTCGCACAATGGGCGAAATTTTACTAACATTAACACAGTTATCTCTCAAGGATAACATAAATGTTTTTGAGGCGCTAAATGTGGCCATTCAATATCGTAGTGCGGAAATTACTGCAAAGATACCTAAAGACCTAAGATTACCTGGCACTTAATTATTGTGGAGTCGCAACAATATCAGTAAGCACTTCAACATTAAGATTTGGGAAGTTCTTTTTGACTTGTGTAGAAAATGCATGAGTTAAATAATCACTAACTTGTTTTGATGGAACCTCTGCATCTACTCGATATTTATTATCTCCCAATGGAATAATCATTGGAGATTTAATAACTATTTTTTGTCCTGGCCACAATCTGCTTGGACTATTAGATCCAATTACATTCCATAACATAGATAAATGTTGAACATTAGGATCTGCGGCTTGAGCAAATTTAGCTATAATTTTTTGTTGTTTAGCAACTACTTCTATTAACTTGCTAATAATTTGTTTATCTTTGGAATTCATTCTTGCCCCTTTAGAGATTGTTGTAATAAGTAAACTGATTCTTCCCTTTGACTTGCTATTGCCATAATCATATCATCTAAACCAAGTGTCATTTTACCCTCGGCCTCAAAACAGTCGTAGGCGGCCTGTGAGAACTTTATAAAATCTTTCTCGATGGCAAGGCTCATCTCCGCTGGGGAGCCTTCAAGTTTGCTATACTTTGACAGAACCTTGTTTAAAAGGTCAGTCTGAGTATCATAGTCGATTGTATCTTCGCCCAAAACCCCCATGAACTTTTCGGCGGCAGTATCTAGGTTTGTTGAAGCAGATTCATAAATTCTCATAAATAGCAAATGATCCCCATAAAACTCAGAACCCTTAGTTGTCCAGTGATTATGTTGATGAATTAAAGACATAGCTTTTAAGCTAGCCACATACAACGATGCTATTTTGGTGCATTTATCCATTAAAACCCACTTGCAAAAGATTACATAATTTCACAAAGATATGTTTTTATTAGTATCTTTGGGGTAAAATATTGGCGGCTGGCACGGTTGATCGAGATATAACGGCGCCCTAATTTTTGTGTAATAATCGAATTATTTAGAAATCGTCGAACTGTCTCTCGACAAAAATAAAGAGGGATCAAAGGGAGAGTATAGATATATTAGGATCTGGAGACGGTAGCATGAAGAAGCCCAAGGTAGTTAAGCAGTTTAATTTTAAGGATCTATCCCATCAAGATATGGTAGATCTGTTAAATATAGATCATCCGATCAATCTGAAGTATAATGAAGAACTAGTTAAAAGAGTTTATGATAGATATCCATTAGTTAGCAGGGTACAGGTTGCAGTTATCGTAACAGCAATTTTTCAAAGTTTTAGAGATTTACTCGTGCTGGGGAAAGTTTTGAATTTCAACAATTTGTTTTTTAACGCAAAATTACTTTTCTTTGACTACCGAAAAAACGGACATATATTACCTTCCTTGAAAGTAAAAATTTCCACGCCCCCGCTATTGAGGAACCATGACAAATAACTTTATTGATTTAGATGATGACGAAGATGATATTGAGTCAGTCCCATTGGATATCAATACTGTTAAAGAAGAATTGCCAACATACACTTCAGAGAAATTATGCGAGATGATTGTATGTGATAGATATTTTGGATGCTACAAAGATATAGCAATTATGTGTATGGAAGAACTGGCTGCAAGAAGAGCAGCTGGTGATCAATATGATTTCGAAACTCACATTGATAAGTCATTAGCTGATATGCCAAAATTAGATTTTGTAATGCCAGATTTAGGCGAAGTCTTACGAAAGCTTGCCGGAAAGTCATTTCTAAAATGAATACTAAACTAAGAGAAGAAATTGTTAGACATGTGTTTTCTAATTTCGCCATTATCC
>Ga0315288_10003046_pt1 | contig 21389 bp, 15 predicted proteins | sample YL17G11_20_MG_FD_203454 | JGI IMG/M metagenome (GOLD analysis project Ga0315288, IMG submission 203454) | Sediment microbial communities from Yellowstone Lake, YNP, Wyoming, USA - YL17G11_20 | ecosystem: Environmental > Aquatic > Freshwater > Lake > Sediment | place: USA: Wyoming | collected...
CTTGTCGCCCACGCTCTCGACGATGCCGGCGACGTCCGAGCCGATGATCATCGGGTGACGGGGCTTGCGCAGCCCCACGGCGATCCGAGCGAGGAACGGATCTGCGCGCATGATGTGCCAGTCGGCCGCGTTGAGGCCGCTCGCTCGAACCCGGATCGCGATCTCGTCTGCGGAAGGGACCGGCTTCTCGATCTCCTCGTAGCTGAGGACGTCGGGGGAGCCGTACCGCCGGTAGACCCATGTCTTCATGTCTGCCCCTTCGGGTAGTGGAACACGGTGTCAATCGGCACGCCGAACGCCGCGGCGATCTGGAAGGCCATCTCCAGCGAGGGGGAGTAGCGGCCACATCTCATCCCGCAAGTGGTTGTTGATCACTCCCGGAAGCGATCGTGCTTGGACTGAAGCCCTTGGCGATCAGCCATACCGCCATGACCATTTCTTGCGGGAGCATCGGCAGCGCCAAGATGTCCCGAGCCGTGCCGAACATGGCGATCAAGCCCCCGGCCAGAGTCAGCACGGCCGCAACGATCCCCCAGCCGGATATCCATCGCGGAATGAGTCTCGCTTGATACAACAGGTAGTAGAGCATCAGGGCGCCGAGGCTGAAGACGATGCCCCCGACTGCGGCGATTGGATCCTGTGCATCGGCCAACAGGATCCCGAGATTAGAAGACTGGGAAGCGACGGCAGCCCCCGAGTCCGCATGTTGCCCGGCCACCACGACGAGCAGAAGGAAGCAGATCGCGCCCGCCATATAGGTAAATGTCTCCAACGCCCCTCTGAAGATGACATACCCGATAGCCAAAGCCTTGTTCTGCCTCTTGAGGATCGGAAAGATCGTCGCTGCAACCATGGCAAGTGCCAGGCCCATGACCAGCACGAGGAGAGCTCCCAACTGGATTTGGCTCGGATTTGAGGCCGCCTTGTTGAGATAGGCAGGAGCGTCCATAGAGAAGGCCCCCGTGACAACCACGCTCAGAATGCCTGCAACCGTTCCAATGATGAATAGAACTCCCACGATCGTTGCGGTTCTTCTGTCCGTGTTCACGATCGATACTCCCTTCCGGCAGTGACCTTGCGATGGTCTCACATGCTAGGAGCTGACGAACTCGAGGCCGAGATCCCTCAGCTGCCGAGCGTGAGCAGCGCACAAGAAAGTCTCCCGAACCATCGGATGACCGGGTTTCCTTGCCCGCGTGGACTTGATCTGAAGCCTCACGACCGCTGGTCTCGGCCGATCGTGTTCGAGGTCGCATAGGAGCGCTTGCTTCGGCAAGGTTGACACACCTCCGTCGATTGGAGATGCACATTGTACGGATACAAGTTCGGGCGAGGCGTGGCGTCCCGATCGTCTTGCCCGCCGGCCCCGCGCCTCACGCGAACAGGCGGAAGGTGAGCGGCGCCGTCCCGTCGTGCTGCGGGTCGATGTGGACCTCTCTCCTCGAGGTCATGGACTCCCCGAGGGGACCAGAATCCGGTCGAAGTAGGTCGGCTAGCCGACGATCGCGAGGTCGCGGGGCGCCTCGTTGAAGCGCTTGGCCCCGTCCGCCGTGACGGCCACGATGTCCTCGATCCGGACACCGAAGCGCTCGGTAAGGTAGATCCCCGGCTCGATCGAGAACGTCATGCCGGGCTGGAGCGCCGTGACGTTGCCCTCGACGATGTACGGGGGCTCGTGCACCTCCAGGCCGATGCCGTGGCCGGTGCGGTGGGCGAAGCGCTCCCCGTAGCCGGCCTCTTCGATCACGGCGCGCGCCGCGCGGTCGACGTCCTGACACGCGACTCCGGGGGCCACCGCATCGAACGCAGCCTGCTGCGCCGCTCGCACGACTGCGTGCACCTCGGCCTGCTCCGTCGAGGGCCCGCGGACGACGACCGTCCGCGTGATGTCGGAGCAGTACCCGTCCATGTGGCCGCCGAAGTCGAGCACCACCACGTCGTCCGCGACGATGACACGCTCCCCCGCCTCGTGGTGCGGGGAGGTCCCGTTCGGGCCAGATCCCACGATCGTGAAGTCCGCGGACTGGTGACCGTGCGCCCGGAGCCTGTCCGCGAGGTCGGCCGCCACCTGCGACTCGCGGCGCCCTTCGAACGGCATGACCACCATGTCGGAAAAGGCCGCGTCAGCCGCGGCGCCCGCGGCCCGGAGCGCCGCCAGCTCGTCGGCATCCTTGACCGCACGCAGGAGGGGGAGAGCCTCGCTGGCGGCCTCGAACACCTGGTCTCCCGCCGCGCGTTGGAGCCCCATCACGTGCGAGGCCCACGTCTGATCGGTGACCGCCCAGCGACCGGGGCCCAGGAACCGCTGGGCAGCCAGGTACGGATCGTCGCCGTCCAGCCAGCCGACCAGCTCGATCCCGGTCGCGCCGGGCGCGGCGGCGGCCCCCGGGCACTCCAGCTGCGGTACGAGCATCAGCGGGTCCCGCGAGGGACGCACGATCAGCACGGTCAGTCGCTCCAGAGGCAGCGGTGCGTACCCCGTCAGGTACGCAAGGTCCCCTCCGGGCGTGACGAGCAGCCCCTCGAGCCCCGCCTGCTCCGCCAGCTCGGCGGCACGCCGCCGTCGCTCGCCGTAGCTCACAGCTTCACGCGTGTGGCCTGTGGGATCACCTCGAAGGTGGCCGGCGTCTGCCCCAGGACCTCGCCGTCGGCCTCGATGGGCAGGGGGCGGTCCGCTTCGCAATGAGCCAATGGGGCCCTGGGGTCTATTCGAAACCTCCAGAGGCGATGGTGCAGACTCAACGCCCGACGGGATCCCGCTGTTGACTGCCGCATCGTAGCTTTCGCTCGGCCTCGCTGCCTCGGACTGCGGAATTGCATCTCTGTAACGCAACGGTCTGTGTAACCGTTTGCGTGACCCCGTTTCGAGCTCCCTCGAGGCCTCGTTCGCGAAGAGCCGCGGCGGCGGTAGTCTGATTCTTGGTTGAGCAGTGATGCAGCAGCTGGACGAACTGGCGCTCACTATCTACACGGACGGCTCGTCCTACTCCTCGCCCAGAGTCGGGGGAGTGGGCTTCATCTTCATCGCAGTTGATGACGAGGGCCATGAGGAAACGCACGAGGAGTGCCCGCCTGGGTGGAAGGGCGCCACCAACAATCAGATGGAGCTGCAGGCCTGCATCGAGGCACTCAGAATCGCTACCGGTAGGCCGCCACCCTTCGACCTATCCAGGTTCGACAAGATCGTGATCCGAAGCGACTCTGAGTACGTCTGCGACAACTTCACCAAGGTGAAGTTCGAGTGGCCAGGAAACCGATGGAGGACCAGGAGTGGCGCGCCGGTTCTCAACACGCCCGAGTGGCAGGAACTCTTGAGGCTGGTCAGGCGGATAGACCGAGACTCGAGGCTGAGGGTAGAGATCCAGTGGGTGAAGGGCCACAAGAAGGACCGGTTCAACAAGCGCGTCGACAACCTGGCGAAGCAATCTGCGAAGAGCCCTTCCAGACGAACTTCGGGTCCGCAGCGTGTCCGGCGCAAGAAGAGTCCGTATGCGGTTGAGATCGGTAGCGTGCGCATGGAAGGTCAGGTGGCGACCGTACACATCATTACCGACCAGTACCTGCGGTCGCCCCACAAGTGCTATCGGTACATGTACGAGGTAATGGACGAGGGTAGCCGCTTCTTCCGACGCGTCGACTACGTCACAGCCGATGTGATGCTCAGTGCCGGTCACACGTACTCTGTTCGCTTCAATGACAACAGCAGCAATCCTCGCATTGAAGAGATGCTCGCTGAGATCGTCGAAGAGGGGCCGTAGGGTGGCTGATGATGTGGCTCTCAGGCGATGCAATCAGTGTGAGACACGCTGGCTTGCAGCGGTGTAGAAGACCGCATTCCCGCCCTGCCGGCCGTAGTGACCCGTGAGTTGGTCCCCCACGTCTGAAGGGTGCCACTCCTCTAGCCTCATCTCGCTCATTCACCCCCCGATGTTGCCTCGATCGCCCAGGCGACCTGTTCACCCATCGTTGGCAGGACGTGCGCTTAGGTGTCGAGCGTCAACGATGAGTTCGCGTGGCCGAGCGCTCCGGAGACGACCTTCACATTCACACCCGCCGCGAGTGGCGTCGTGGCGAACGCGCGGCGTGCGCCCTCCGATGCGAACGAACGGCCGGAGTCTGGTCCCCGGTGTCAGCCCGCGTCAAACGCCGTGTGTCTTCTCGGGTGAGACCGGCGTCAGCGGCCTGACTCCCGCGACATCCCGAAGGAAGAGCAGGGCGCCACATGACTCCAGCTCCATCCGCGCGCGGTCCAAGGTCTGGTGGTGATCCTCGCCCGAGCGGCGCTCCGCCTCGGCTAGGTCGATTAGGCACCGGCCGAGATCGATCGGGCGCCCGAGGGCCTCGAACCGGGCGACCGCCTCCGAGAGGTGGTCGCGAGCCACGCGGGGATCGGGCTCGAGGAGCCCGTCCGCCCACGCCAGGAAGGCGCGGGGTGGGACGTTCCCCGCGGCGAGGCGCGCGAGCCGGTCCCGATGGGGGATGGCTTCTTCGCGCCGGCCGAGCCGGACCAGAGCCTTGACGCACTCGAAGAGAAGGAGCTGCCCGACCCAGACCGACAGCCGCTCGTCCGTCAGGCGGTGGATCCCTTCCGTCAGGATGTCGGCGGCCTGCTCGTCGTGTCCCCTTCCCGCGGCAATGTAGCTGGTGACGAGCGCGTCGAACTCCTCCGTGTACATGTCGTACCCGATCCCCTCCTCCGCGAGGATCGCCTTGCATCGGTCGAGCGCGCGCTCCGCCTCGTCCAGCCTGCCCCGTGGGCAGTTCGCGAGGGCGCTGACCGCGTTGCTGTAGGCGACGACGAGCTGATCGCCGACGGCCATGGCGGATCCGAGGGCGCCCTGGGCCGACTCGTCGGCCTCGTCCAGCCGCCCCAGCTCTCGGAGGAGGTAGGCGAGGTTCAGCTGCGACCTGCTGAGCTTCCCCACGTTGCCCGCTCTCCTGGACAGCTCGAGGGACTCCCTGCCCACGGTCTCGGCACGTCGATAGTCGCCGAGGACCTCGATCGCCGCCGAGAAGACGGCCTCGAGGGTGTCGAGGAGGAGCGACAGATCGCCCGCCCGTCTCGCGGCCTCGAGGGCCTCGTCGAACAGCCGGACGGTTTCGTCCCCTCCTCCCCTGGCGTGCAGAGTCCACCCGAGCGAGATGGTCGCGTTCGCCTGCGTCCGGAGATCCCCAACGCGGTCGGCGATGTCCCTGGCCCGTCGCAGGAGAGGCTCGGCTCGGTCGATCTGGTCGCGCTCCAGCTCGTAGCGGCCCAGCGCGAACAGCGCGAACGCGAGATCCGAGCTCTCCCCGAGGGGTTCGAGCCGGTCGACCGCACGCTTCGCCCGCTGCCCTGCCGTCTGGAACCGACCGGCCCAGAGGGCCGAGTGGGCGATGGAGGCCTCGACCCGCCCGATGTCTCCTTCGCTCCGCTCGCGTTGGTACCGCGCCAGGGCCTCCTCCCAGGCTCGAACAACGTCCGGGTACGACTCGACGCCATCCGAGGCCATCGCGTAGGCCTCCCACAGCGGCGCCAGTTCGTCGTCCCGGCGGCCGATCCGCGCGCCGAGGTCCAGCGAGGTCCTGAGCCACCGGACCGCCTCCCGCTGCTGCCAGAGCCGCCGCGCCCGTTCCCCGGCCGCCTTCGACCAGCGGTAGCCCTCGCGTTCCACCTCACGCCGGCGGCCGTCGGTCTCGCCGAGCTCGTCGAGCCAGTGGAGGGCCTGGAGGTGATGCGTGGCAAGGAGCTCCGCGATCTCGTCGCTTCGGTAGCCGGCCTGTTCCTCGGCCCAGCGAGCCGTCGCCACGTGCTTCTCCGCGCGGAGCGCCTTCGGGAGCGAGTCGTAGGCGACGTCACGGATCACGAGGTGGTGGAACGCGAACTCCTGCTCTCCCGACCACGTCGACGCCTCCCGCAGCGCCACGAGCCCCTTAACCTGCAGTCCGCCGAGGGCCTCCCGCACCCGTTCGTCGCTCAGGTCGGAGAGGCGCTGGAGCGCTCCCGCCCAGAACGTCCTGCCGATGACCGAGGCGTCCTGCAGGATCGCTTTCTCCTCCGCGGGGAGCGAGTCGAGCCGGGCGGCGACGAGCGCCTGGATCGAGCGGGGGACCTCCGCCTCCTCCACCGACCCGATCAGCTCCCAAAGGCTTGCCTCGGAGGCTCGGATCACGCCGCGGTCGATCAGCATCCGGATGATCTCCTCGGCGAACAGAGGGTTGCCCTCGCCGCGCTCCAGGACGACCTTCGTCAGGGCGGCGGGGAGCCCGGCCCCCAAGAGATGCTCGAGCATGAGCTCGGACTCCTCGGGCGTGAGCGGGTCGAGGACGATGGCGACGTGGCCTCGCGCGCCTTCGCCCCAGGAGGGACGGCGCTCGAGCAGGTCGGGGCGGGCGAGGGCGAGGATCAGGATCGGGCCCTGCCCCCAATCGGCCAGGTGCTCCACGAAGTCCAGGAGCCCGTCGTCGGCCCAGTGGAGGTCCTCGAGCACGAGGACGAGCGGGGCCCGCGTCGCCATCCGCTCGAGGATCCGTCGCCACGCGTCGAACAGGTCCTCCCGGCCGAAGCGGTGGTCCCGGCCCGAGCCGATCAGCGCCTCAACGTGCGGGATCAGCTCCCCGTCCCCGAACAGGCACTCCACGGTGGCGGACGCCTTCGCCGCGGCCACCTCTGGCGGATCGTCGTCCAGGACCTCGCACTCGGCCTTCACCACCTCGGCCAGAGCCGAGTAGGAGACGTTCCCGTAGGAGAGGCACCGGCCCTTGCGCACCTCGGGAGGTTCCGGCAGCTGCTCGAGGCGCTGCAGGAACTCGTAGACGAGGCGGGACTTGCCGATGCCCGCCGGGCCGAGGACGGTGACGAGGATCGGTCGCGCCTCCGAGCGCGCGCGCTCAAGGGTGTGTTCGAGCTGCGCGAGCTCCTCATCGCGTCCGACCAGCCTTGCCTCGAGCCGGAGCGGCGCCCGGTCGCCTCTCGGCATGGTCTTGGGCCGCAAGGCTTCCCAAGCCGGCACAGGTAGGGCCTTGCCCTTGAGCTCCAGGGGAGGAAGGGCCCGGTACTCGATGTGCTGCTTTGTGGCTTCGAACACCGCGGGGCCGACCACGATCCGGCCGGGCTCGGCCACCTGCTCGAGCCTGGCGGCGGTGTTCACGGCGTCGCCGGTGAGCATCCGGTGGCGCGGTCCCTCTGCGCGATCGAGGTCGACGAGCACCTCTCCGGCCTCGATGCCGATGCGCATGGCGAGCTCTGGCCGCCCCTCCGCGGCGAACGCCTCGTTCAGATCGTCGAGGAGCTTCAGCAGCGCGAGCCCGGCCCGGACGGCGCGTTCGGGGTCGTCCTCGTGGACGGTGGGAACGCCGAAGACCGCGAGGATGGCGTCGCCGATGAACTTCTCGAGGAGCCCACCGTGACGTTCGATCTCGCGCGCGGCCCGGTCGAAGGCGCGGCCGATCACGGACTGCACGACCTCGGGGTCCTCGCGCTCGGCGAGGGCGGTCGAGCCGACGAGGTCCGCGAAGAGCGCCGTCGCGAACTTGCGCTCCCTCCGGGCGCGAGGCGCCTCGACAAGCGGAGCGGCGCATGCGAAACAGAATCGGGCCTGGTCGGGGTTCTCCGTCCCACACGAATCGCAGACGAGCGCCATCGCCGATCTCCGTGGGCCTACCGGGCCCGGCCTTCGGCTATCGCCGTGGTGTCTTCACGAGCTGGCCGGTTGCAGGAGACCCAGCGGCATCAGCAGCTCGAGCTGGTCGAAGTACTCACGGACCTCCGTGGCCATGTTGCCTTTGTAGTCGTAGGCGATGCAGTACGGGAACTCCACCCGCGCGTTTGTCGGTGCCACCTCGCCGCCCGGAGTGTTGAGCGGACCCGTGTGGGTCCCGGCGAAGGCGAACTCCGCGCACAGGTGATCCCCCTGCCCGAAGGTGCCTTTCAGCTCGATGATGGCATCCGGGAAGGCCCGGATCAGATCCACAACCCACTGCACGCGAGCCGCACGCCCCAGTGACGGCTCCTTCGAGCCGGGGGAGTAAACGGCGACGTCCTCGGCGAACATCTGCCCGTACGCGTCCCAGTCTCGAGCGCTGAGACCCTTGATAGCCTGCTCCAAGAGAAGCAGCCGTCCTTCCAGGCTCATACCGCCCTCCTCCCTATAGATGCGGTCAGAATAGATGCGGTCAGAGCATGCGTGTGCATCCGCGTCATCTCCGCATACCTCCACCTCCCTGTGGGGGGTGCGCTCCCTCCCGCTGGGGAAGCGTGCGCCCTCTGATGCGAATGAGTGGCTTGAGGCTAGTCCCCCTGCTGCTCTCTCGGCAAGAGCGTGTGTCTTCTCGGAGGGTGGGACCGCGCAGCGGTCGGTCTCGCGCAGCATCACCACCCACTACGGCACGGAGCGCGGGGTTCTCCTCCGCGTCGGTCAGCAGCTCGACGGTCGCCAGCGTTCGCACTGAGCTTGCCCCGGTCTCGTGGACGCATCAGGGTGTCCAGGGAGGCGGGTTAAGCTCAATGAGGCTCGGGATCGCAACGGTGTGGCCAACGGTGCTCATGTGACTCCTGTGACTATCGCAACGGTGTGAGACACAGTTGGTCCGCCCGTGTGTCACCGACAGCCGGGGCCAGTTGGCCCCGATTGGCCGTTTCCGGGAGCGGGAACCGCTCGACTCGCGCGCTAGTTCCACTTCCAGTGGTCTTTGAAATCCGCAGGCGTCTCCTCCACATGCTCGGCCGCGCACGAGCGTGGACGTTTCTCACCTCGGTCTACGACGGATCTATCAACCTTGTGCGCTTGGTGCCAGAACCAGTATGTCGGTGATGGATCGGCTTCAAGTTGGATCCGTTTTCAGCTTCGACGCTGACTTCCTTGTCACTGGGTTTCTACGCGTGCCTCCTCTGCCGCCGCCCCACACGCAGAACCGATGTGGTCACGCACCGGCTCCTGGCGCTCTGTCAGTCGGTCTTGTTCTTCACGTTGACGCCGCCGAGGATCGCGGTCGCGTGCACCTTCAACACTGGGGCGTCGGCGCGGAGCCCCCCATCGCCCTCGGTCTTGTCCTCGCAGCCACCGAGGATCGGTGTGCCGCCTAGCGCGATCCGCCATCCCTTCGGGACCAGGACGTCCACCCCGCCGAACAGAGCCAGGGCGTCGACCGTCGCCTCGCGATCGACGTGCGCCTCTCGCAGGTCGAGCGTGGCGCCGCCGAAGATGGCGGATACATCCGCGTGGGTGAAGTGCTCGGACCGATCCTTGATCTTCGTGCCCCCGAACATCACGAGCGAGTTCGCGCGGTGCTCGCCCTCGACCCCCCGGTGGCGCCCCAGCCCCGACAGGACGACGAGCCCGATGGCGATGAGCAGCACGGGACCGAATAGATCCTCGTCCGTCCACTGCTGCTGGTCGGCCAGGAGCAGAACCCCGACGACGACGACGATCCCGGGTCCCAGCGAGATCCTCCGCTCGAGGAGCATCCCGATCAGCCCCAGCCCGATGATCGCGACGGGCCACCACCGGTCGATCGTCTTGCTCGAGTCGAGTGTCCCGGACGCGTTCAAGATCCCGAAGACGCCGAGCGTCAGGAACACCAATCCAATCCAAAGCCGAACGGGCTTCATATCTTCCCTCCCGAGTGTCCTCCAGTCTCTCCTCCAGTCTCAAGCCTGCGACCGGGAAGCGGAACGTGGCAGGGCCGTTCGTACCGCCCGCCGGGGTCCTGCAGGCTGGGTCTTGGCTTCCTGAGGGAGAGCGAGTAACGGGCTGATCGACAGGCGAGGGGAGATCGACGTGGTCCTCCGGGGGGAGCGAGTATAGGTGAGCTGGGATTCGCGCCGCGGGCCCGACCGAAAGAGATCCGGGGTTCTTCGCCTCCGGGGCAACGCAGGCCTTCTCCGTCGACTAGTTGCCGAAGGCGAGGTGCTGCGTGTGACCGTCGACTCATCGACTGAGTCGGGTCGATCCCCGGACAGCTTCCTGGGGTGGGAACCGCTCGCTCCGAACACGCAGGTCGGAGGGCGGTTCCCGGCGCCGGTACACGCGGGGTAAACGGGCCGTGCGCCTCCGGCGACGTCGAGGCCTCTCGTGCGCTCGGCGGGTTAGGAGACAGGGGTGACCCAAACGCCCCCCTCTGGCTCTCTGGGATTGGGGTTTTGGCCTCGGGGCGAACGCCGCCCACGTCGCGATTAACGCCGGGCGCCTGGGGTTCCCCTACTTCAGGGCTCGGCTGACATTCCGCTTGGCTAGCTGGACGGCCTTATCGCAGCATCCCTCAATGCGCCATCCGTCGCCCTGACGGACGAGTCGAGTGGCCTTGTGGTGGTCCGGGCACGTGGTGCTCTCCACGGATCGTCGTAGGGCATCGTCGAGGTTCCCTACGACCTGCCGCGCCATCCTCTTGATGGCGTTGGGGTCCCAGTTGAAAGACGCCATGCTCACCTCCTGTCCGCTGGTGCGCACTATAGGCCCGGGTTCCGACACGGGGGCGTCGTGGGCGGTATGTACGATGTCTCGAATGCGGTATGAAGTGAAGCTCCGGGAGTGGGAGCGACACCCCGGACGAGGCTACTCGGGCTATTTCGCCATTGAACAGGCCGGGACACACTACCGCGTCCTGCGCGTCATCCTGCGCGACATGGTCCTGGAACTCGTGTACACGAACTTCCCGCGGGCCGACGGGGGAGCCATGAGCCCGGCGCTCGTGCGCACTATGAACCGGTATGCAGTGCGAACTATCGAAGCCGCACTTCGGGCTGGAGCAATCGAGCCGGATGCGGGGGGCGAGATGCACGTGCTCGAAGCACCGGGTGACGATGAGACAGTTGGTGTGCTGATGGGGCTCGCCGGGGATAAGGAATGCGCCTACCAAGAATCGGAAGGTCGCGACCTTTACTGCATTGCCGCATCCGAGGAGGACCAGACGGCGACGCGCTTCACCACGAATGGGAGGCGCATTGCCCCAACATCGCGACCACTATGCGCTGGGTGTCACCTACCGGACACCGACTACATCTGCTCTCATTTCCTGCATCCCGGCGTCATTGGCGTGGACAGCGACTCAGGTGTCATCCGACGCGAAGTTGTCAAAGGGCTTTGTGACCTTGCCCAATCCGAGTTTGCGCGGAAGCAAGACTGTCACGCTGGTGCAAATGGGTGCTGGGAGCGAATCGTTGAGATCCAGGCTCCCGCCGTCGAGGTCGTACCGGTGCAGGCCGTCGAGCGGGCGCTGGATGACCTTGACGTGCGGTGGCGGCTTGCGTTCGAAAACCGACACGTCGTTCGACTGCCCGGGGCGGCGGACGTGAGCGTGCTGGCACTCCGCTGCAGCAGCCGCGACGAGTTCGAGCGCCGCCTATCCGTGCTCGCAGACATCATGAAACGGCTCGACGTTCCCGATGACTTGTTCCCTCCTGGCACCGAACTTCCCGAAGCCACGCACACGCATCGGCGGCTGGAGTTGTTGTTCGAATCGAAGCTCGCGGGCGAAGAGCTTGACCAAGTAAAGGGCGCGATCTCGACCTTGCGCCGCATCAACATGCTTCGAGCGGGAGGCCAACACGGCGGCGAGGCCGCGAAGGACCGTGCGCGCGCAGCCGACGCGCTCGGGGTCCCACTTGACGAACGATGGGACGACGCGTGGGAACGAGTCCGTGCGCTCACCGCTCGGGCGCTTCGTGACATCGGGGAGGCGGTTCGTCGGGTGGCCGACTCCGTCTAGGCTCCGGACTCGCGCTCTCATAGACTGAAGCACGTCGAGACAGCGACGGAGGCAGGCCACGCCCGACGACAGCTACGTGGCACCTGAGGCGCGCGCCAGACGGCAGATTGACGAGATGCTCGCGGCCGCCGGCTGGGCGGTGCAGGACTACTCGAAGGTCAGCCTCGGCGCGTCGCGCGGTGTGGCCGTCCGGGAGTTTCCCATGACCGCAGGCCACGGCACGGCCGACTACCTGCTGTTCGTGGACGGCAGAGCCGTTGGTGAGATCGAGGCCAAGAAGCAGGGCACGCCGCTGATTGGGGTCGAGTGGCAGTCGGCCAAATACGCGTCGGGACTGCCACCGAAGATTCCCGCGTTCATGGCGCCGCTCCCGTTCGCGTACGAGTCCACCGGCGTCGAGACACGGTTCACGAACGTGTTGGACCCAGAGCCGAGGAGCCGAAGGGTCTTCTCGTTCCATCGACCCGAGACCCTGGCCGAGTTCTGCGCTCGCTACGGCGAGGATCCGGCGACGGCCACCCTCCGCCAGCGGCTCCAATACCTCCCCCTTCTCACTCCTGATGGCCTCTGGCCGGCTCAGGAGACGGCGATTCTGAACCTCGAGCACTCGCTCACCGATTTCCGCCCGCGCGCGTTGATTCAGATGGCGACCGGCTCGGGCAAGACCTTCACGGCGGCGAACATCTCCTACCGTCTCGTGAAGTTCGCGGACGCCCGTCGGGTCCTGTTCCTGGTTGATCGGGCGAACCTCGGCCGCCAGACGCTGAAGGAGTTCCAGCAGTTCGTCACGCCGGACGATCGCCGCAAGTTCACCGAGCTCTACAACGTGCAGCACCTCGCCTCGAACCGGATCGACCCGGTCTCCCGCGTGACGATCACGACGATCCAGAGGCTGTACTCGATCCTGAAGGGGGAGGAGGAGCTTCCGGAGGAGCTGGATGAGCAATCCACCTTCGACGTCGAGCCCCTGGCTCCGGTCGAGGTCACCTACAACCCCGAGGTCCCGATCGAGACCTTCGACGTGATCATCGTGGACGAGTGCCACCGGTCCATCTACGGCGTTTGGCGTCAGGTACTCGAGTACTTCGACGCGTTCCTGATCGGGTTGACGGCGACGCCCGGCAAGCAGACCTTCGGGTTCTTCGATCAGAATCTCGTGATGGAGTACGGGCACGAGGCGGCCGTCGCCGACGGGGTGAACGTCGACTTCGACGTGTACCGGATCAAGACCGAGATCTCCGAGAAGGGCTCGAAGATCGAGGCCGGCATCGTGACCAAGTTTCGCGAGAAGGAGACCCGCACGGAGCGGCTGGAGAAGCTCGACCAGGACTTCGACTACGAGGCCAAGGACCTGGACCGCACGGTCGTGTCCAAGGATCAGATCCGCACCATCGTCAGAACCTTCAAGAACAAGCTGCCCGAGATCTTCCCGGGCCGCAGCAAGGTCCCGAAGACTCTCATCTTCGCCAAGTCGGACGCCCATGCTGACGACATCGTCGACATCGTCCGGGAGGAGTTCGGCAAGGGGAACGAGTTCGCCGCCAAGATCACGTACAAGTCCGGCTCGCAGGGCCAGAAGCCCGAGGACCTGCTCGCCTCCTTCCGCAACTCCTACAACCCCCGGATCGCCGTCACGGTGGACATGATCGCGACAGGGACCGACGTGAAGCCGCTCGAGTGCGTCTTCTTCATGCGGATGGTGAAGTCGCGGAACTTCTTCGAGCAGATGAAGGGACGCGGCGTGCGGGTGATCAACGAGAACGACCTCCGGGCCGTCACCCCCGATGCTCGGGTGAAGGACCGGTTCGTGCTCGTGGACGCCGTCGGGGTGACGGAGACCGAGCTCGTGGACACCTACCCGCTGGAGCGCAGGGCGGGCGTGCCCCTGGAGAAGCTGCTCACCCAGGTCGCGCTCGGGGACCGGGACCCCGACCTCATCTCCTCGGTCGCGTCTCGGATCGCCCGGCTCGACGCGCAGCTCACCGAGGCCGATCAGGAGGCGCTCGCCGAGATCGCGGGGATCTCGATGCCCGACCTCGTGAAGGCGCTCACGCGGGCCCTGGACCCCGACCGGCAGGTCGAGGCGGCCAAGGCGGCTACCGGCAAGGACGAGCCCGCCGACGAGGAGGTCGCGGAAGCCGCCAAGGCGCTCAAGGATGAGGCGGCATCGGTGGTCGCGAACAACCCGGACTTCCGCCGGCAGCTCGTGGACATCCGACGGGCCTACGACCAGGTAATCGACGAGGTCTCCAAGGACACCGTCACCGGAGCGCGGTACTCAGCGGAGGCGACCGAGCGGGCCAAGCGCACCGTCGAGTCCTTCGAGGCCTTCATCGAGGAGAACAAGGACGAGCTCACCGCGCTCCAGGTCCTCTACAACCAGCCTTACGGCGCGAGAGAGCTGACCTTCGCTGAGATCAAGGAGCTCGCCCAGGTGATCGGGCGACCCCCGCGCCGGTGGACGCCCGACGTGCTCTGGGAGGCCTACGAGGCGCTGGACAAGAGCAAGGTGCGCGGAACGCCGCAGCACGTGCTCACCGACCTCGTCTCGCTCGTGCGCTATGCCGTGCACCAGCAGGACGAACTGGTGCCGTTCCCGGATCAGGTGGTCGAACGCTTCGAGGCTTGGCTCCAGCAGCAGCGCGATGCTGGCCGCGAGTTCAGCGAGGAACAGCTCGCGTGGCTGGAGAAGATCCGCGACCATGTGGCGGCCAGCCTCGGCATCAGCATGGAGGATTTCGCCTACGCGCCCTTCGTGCAACTCGGCGGGGTCGGCAAGGCCACCGAACTGTTCGGAGATGGGCTGCGCACATTGCTCGATGAACTCACGCAGGAGCTGGTGGCATGACGCTCCGCGTCAGTCCGGCAGAGATCGTGGCCCGGTCGTCGGATCCCCTCGTCGGGATTCATGACTCCTGGTCTCGCGTTGAGCTGGGACGGGTCGCCGAGATCCTGAACGGGTTCGCCTTCAAGTCATCCCACTTCAACAAGGATGGCGTCGGCCTGCCTCTCATTCGTATCCGCGATGTAGGGAAGTCGAACACGGAGACGCACTACTCGGGCGAGTACGATTCCCGCTACATCGTCGCCCCAGGGTCACTCATCATCGGGATGGACGGCGACTTCAGGGTTTCGCGTTGGGGAGGGCCACCCGCCCTCTTGAACCAGCGGGTGTGCAAGCTGACGGTTCGAGAGGGCTGTTCCTACGACGAACGCTTCCTTCTGCACGTGCTGCCCGGCTACTTGAAGGCTGTTCACGAGGCAACATCTTCCGTGACGGTGAAGCATCTCTCCTCGAGAACGGTCGAGAAGTTCCCCTTGCCCTTGCCGCCTCTATCCGAGCAGCGGCGGATCGTGGAGGCGATCGAGGAGCAGTTCTCCCGGCTCGACGCCGCGGAGGGATTACTTGGCAGCGGCCAGAATAGGCTGCAAGCCCTCCGGTCGAAGGTGCTCGGATTGGCTGCCGCAGGTCGTCTAGGCCTCGCGGCGGCGAGGACGGACTTCGCTCCCGATGATGAGTGGATTCCCCCCGACTGGCGATGGACCACGGTTCGCGATCTGGCGCTGGAGGAGCACCCAGTTCTGACAGGACCGTTCGGGACCAGCCTGAGTCGGAAGGACTTCGCGAAATCCGGTGTGCCCGTTCTCACAATTGGGTGCCTGACAGATGGTGGTGTGAGGCTCGATAAGGCCGAGTATGTCTCGCAGGAGAAGGCGACCGAGTTGAGTCGCTACAGAGTCAGGGGCGGTGACGTTCTGTTCTCCCGGATGGCGACCGTAGGCCGCGCTGGTGTGGTCACCAAGGACCACGACGGTGCGCTAATCAACTACCATCTCATGCGGCTGCGCCTCGACTCTCACGTCATTCTCCCGGACTTCTTCCTCATCTACGTACGCGGAGCCTCCCGCGTGCGAAGATACCTGCGAGAAGTCGGTCACGGAGCCACACGTCCGGGTGTCAATACTGAACAGCTTCTGACAATGCCCGTGGCCCTTCCCCCGCTGGACCAACAGCGCCTTGTTGTGGACGAGGTAGATCGGCAGTTGTCCGAGATCTCCGCAACGTCGAGGACAGTCAGTCTGTGCTTCGAGAGAAGCAAGGTCCTGCGCGTAGTGGTGTTCCGCGAGGCGTTTGCAGGTCGACTTGTTCCGCAAGATTTCTCCAACGAACCGACGTCGGACTTCCTCGAGAAGGTCAGGCTATGACAGACCCGAAGACGCTCGTCGACAAGCTCTGGAACTACTGCAACATCCTGCGCGACGACGGACTGTCCTACGGCGACTACGTCGAGCAGCTCACCTACCTGCTCTTCCTGAAGATGGCCGACGAGCAGACCAAGCCGCCGTTCAACCACGATCCAGTCGTTCCCGAAGGCTTGGACTGGCCCTCGCTGATGAAGCGCGACGGCGATGAGCTTGAGGTCCACTATCGGCACCTGCTGGACGAGCTGGGCAAGAGCCCGGGGATGCTCGGCGTCATCTTCCGCAAGGCCCAGAACCGCATCCAGGATCCCGCGAAGCTCCGGAGACTGGTCGTGGACCTGATTGACCAGGAGACCTGGATGACGCTCGGGGCTGACGTGAAGGGCGACGCCTACGAGGGGCTGCTCCAGAAGAACGCCGAGGACATCAAGTCCGGGGCCGGGCAGTACTTCACCCCGCGCGCCCTCATCAAAGCGATGGTCGAGGTGATGCGCCCCGAGCCCGGGATGAGGATCTGCGACCCGGCGTGCGGCACCGGCGGGTTCTTCCTGGCGACCTTCGAGTACATAAGCGCGAACTTCCCGCACATGGACCCGGATGAGAAGAAGGGACTCCAGTCCGGAGCCTTCACCGGTTGGGAGATTGTGGACAACACCGCGCGCCTGTGCGCGATGAACCTGCTGCTGCACGGCATCGAGACCCCGGAGTCCGACAGCCCGATCCACGTCGACGATGCTCTGCGGGCCGACCCGGGCGAGCGGTTCGACATGGTGCTAACCAACCCCCCGTTTGGCAAGAAGTCCTCGATCCAGGTCATCAACGCGGAAGGTGAAGCGCAGCGCGAGAGTCTCACCTACGTCCGGGACGACTTCTGGGCCTCGACCTCGAACAAGCAGCTGAACTTCCTGCAGCACGTGAAGACGCTGCTGAGGATCGGCGGGCGGGCCGCAGTCGTCGTGCCCGACAACGTCCTGTTCGAGGGAGGGGCCGGCGAGACGATCCGGCGGAAGCTCCTTCACGAGTGCGACGTCCACACGCTGCTCCGCCTGCCGACCGGGCTGTTCTACGCGCAGGGCGTGAAGGCCAACGTGATGTTCTTCGACCGCAAGCCAGCGTCGGAGATCCCGTGGACCTCCGAGCTCTGGATCTACGATCTGCGGACCAACGAACACTTCACGCTGAAGGAGAACCCGCTTCGGTACCAAGACCTCGAGGACTTCGTGGCTTGTTACAGAGCCGAGGACCGGAGCAAGCGTGAGGAGACCGAGAGGTTCAAGAGGTTCGTCTACGACGAGCTGGTCGCCCGTGAGAAGGCGAGCTTGGACATCCTCTGGCTCCGCGACGAGTCGCTCGAGGACACCGACAACCTCCCCCCGCCCGCCGTGATTGCCGCCGAGATCGTGGAGGATCTCGAGGCCGCTCTCGTTCAGTTCGCGGAGATTGCCACGTCGCTCGGCGAGGCACCCTCTCAGGAGGGCCGGGACCTGTGACACGTCATCGATTGGCTCGGGCACGTCAACCCCAGGGAGTGCTCTAGCCGCGTGTTCGGTTACCGCGGCCGCCCGGGTTGGCGCGACATGTCTGAGTACGTCGTCCACTTCGCCAAGGAATTCGACGGACGCGACGCATACAACAACATGCTTCGGATTCTCGGGTCCGGGCAGCTTCAACCCGGCCCGGCAGCCTTCGGTGCTGGCCGCGGACTCGACGCTCTTGGGGACTCGCAGCGGTCGGTGTGCTTCAGCGAGATTCCCCTCGATCTCCTCGAGCGTCTCGTTGAACGACGCAGCAAGTACGGCATCGGATTCACGCAGGAGTTCCTCGCGCGGAGGGGCGGGGCCCGCGTTTGGTACCTCGACAAGGATGGTGTCGCGGCGCGCGCGTTTGACGCGCTCAAGGCCCAGAAGGTCCACCCATTCGACGCAGCCGATCCCTTGTGGACGCTAACGCCGTTCGTTGACTTCCCCGGTGAGTATGGGGACACCCTGTATCGGTTCGAGTGGGAGCGGGAATGGCGTGTCCCGGGCGGGTTGAGCTTCCTGCCAGAAGACGTGTCCTTCCTATTCATGCCGGAGGAGTTCCACGATCGCGCGCGAACGTTCTTCGCGGATGCGGAGCCGGAGGACGCAGGTCCGAACTACGTCTGCCCTTACCTCGATCCTTCGTGGGGCATGGACCGTATCCAGGAGGTCCTCGAAGAGCTGACTTCGGGCACTGTGTCGATCCCCGGCGAGCCCCGCGGGTGGGCGGAGTACAACGAGGGCGATGAGCATGACGAGGACGACGAGGAGGGGCCAGATCAGTGCGCGTATCGGATGGTTGTTCAAGGTCAGTGCGCCGCGTGCGGTCACTTCCACGGCGAGACCTGCCTAGTCTGTGGGGGGTTCCACGGGCTCTAGACATGGGGTCGAATCCGCGCCGATTCCTTGCCACCCGACGGTTGCCGCCGGTCGCCGGCTCGGGCCCGCCAAACCAACTTCGTGGTCAACCTCTGGTCAAGGAGCCGACCGATCCTCGACCCGTGTGAGATTCTGAAGAACCTGCAGTACCTAGATTTCGACAGCGTGGATGAGGGCTTGGAGCTACGGCCGGTACTTGGCTGCTGAGCGCCGCGACATTATCCCGTCCTCGTGAAGGCCCCGAAGAGCTGCTGTGTCACGTTGGGGTGGGGAAGTGCCACGTTGGAGTTGCGTTGCCTGCGGAGACTCGCGACTACCTCCTCCCCAGGATGATGCTGGTTGAGCGCGAGTCGCCGTCTGAACTCTAGGCGTCGCGTCGGCGCTCACGCTACTTCGAGTACCTGGCTGCAGCTCACGCCGAAACCGCGGCTCCGTAGCTCCTCCGCCGCACGGCGCAGGTTAACCTTGCTAAAGAAAGGCAAGGCCTTCGCCAGCTGTCGGCCCCTCCAGTCCGCGATGATTGCATAGGACACCTCGAAGTCCGAAGTCCGAAGGGCACCGTCGAAGAACGCGAAGGCGTCGCGGGACCCGAGTTTCGTCACCAGGGCCTGAACCCGGGCCCGAAACTCCGTATCTGTTTGCAGAAGCTCGGCGGAGGTGGCCCCCTGAGCGAAAAGGTGGCTGAGATCCCTCGCCCCCAGGTGTCGCTTGACGTGAATCAGCTCATGTCCGTCGCTGAGCAGATCGCAGACCTCGATCCGTGTCGTGCTTCCCTCGGAGACCACGAGCTGTCGGTCAAGTAGCAGCAGGCCCGTGTTCCCGCTCGCGGCCGCGTAGTTGTAGGTGCGCTCGCTCGTTGTCTTCCGAGCGCTCGGGAGCTCCGTGCGTCCTGGCGAGATTCCCTCGATGTATGCGTTGAGCGCTGCCAGGAACGATGCCTCCACTTGAAAGAACTCGCCGTCATCCAGGATGAAGGTCTCGCCGTCGAGCGTCACCTCTCCATCGAGGCAGCGCCAGACCGTCCAATGGTGAACGACCTGGCCGTCGCCGTCGAGGGCTTCGATGCGCCTCCTTCGCAGGGCTGGAACGTCCACGTCGTCAAGCGGTGCGTGCTGCTTGGCCCCGCGCAAGTAGTCGACCAATCGGAGATCAGGATGGGTTACGCTCTGTCGCGTGTCGAAGTGGTACCGGAAGGACTCGACCCGCTCCCAGTCGACGATCTCGGGGGGACCTAGATCGAGATCCTCGGTCGCGCCTGAGCGGAGCATCTCGAGGACCCGGCGCTGCAGTCCTTCTCGCAGGTCTGAATCGGCCACGGGCTGGATGTTATCCAGCCAACTGAACCTCTCCCGGTAGTCCGTTCGACGGTGCACCTCGTCCACGCGATGGCAAACATCCCCGATTTCGCCGAACCGGATGTCTTCGGTGCTCATGTGGAGAGCGTCCCCACCGCTGATGCGCCGTCCCCAACTCTCCGCGTCAGCCGGCCGGCCAGTCGCCGCGTTCAGGACGTCGCGGAGCCGGTCGACGCCGAAGGTCTCGAACGCGGTCGCCCGGACTGTCTGGCGGCGCGAGCGCACGGTATCGGCCCCACGGCGTTTCGCGTCGATCGAGACGAGCCGTGCCCCCTCGTCGAAGGCAACCCCCCGCGGGTAGATGAGATTGAGAGCTGTTCGGAGACCGTACCCGCGCTCCCACACACCCGGCTGCAAGAGGAACCGTCCACCCGCCCCGAACGGGAAAGCGAAGAAGGCGTGTTTGCGAGGGAGGGTGACCCGAACAACAAGAGCCGCCGCGGTCGAGGTTGTCTGGCGGATGGTAATGCCCTCGAACCCATCGTGGATGAAGTCCGCCCATGGAGGATCCTGGCGATGGCCGGGCGAAATGAAGAGCACGGCCTCGAAGTTCCGGCCCTGAACGGGACCGTGAGTGATGACCTGCCGGCCTTGGAAGTCGATGTACTCCTCGAACCCTTTGACACGTTGGCCAAGGACCCGATTCTTCAACCGATAGCAGGTTAAGGACCTCACGTTAAGAAGACCCCCTCCCGGTTGCACGGCCAGCCCCAAACGCAGGGGCCCTCTCCGTGGCGTTTACACCCATCCTACGCGTCGTTGCTCACCTGAGCATCGATCGATGCCTCTGACGGGCGACTCGCCAAGGTCGCATTGGCGAGTCGCGCTAGGTCCGACTATCGAGGGTGGGGTCGTACGCGGACTTGCCCTTCACGCCAAGGTCCCGTCGGCACGCATTCGTAAACCGCATCACCGCCAACATTCCGCTGTGGAAGAGGATCGCAGTCTGTTCTTCCGACAGAGACGTGCGGACGTCCATTGCCGCCACGACTGGCTCAACTGCACCCGGCATGATTTCGGCGGCGACCCCGCAGACTTGCCTCGAGCCGAACATCTGAACCCGATCCATCGCGTCGTTGAGTTGTCGGGCGATCTCGACGACTCTGGCCGGTCCATTAGTCTGCTCCCGGCGCTGCCTCGCATCAATTGCCAGGCTGGCCTCGATCATCAGCCGGTTTAGGAGAGTCTGCGCCTGCGCGTACGCGACAGCGACTTCCTGACGTCGCCACCGCCGGTCATCTCGGCGTCCTTGTAGCCAACTGCCGAGCAGGGTACCCATGATCGCCGCCCCCGCACCGATGGCTGCGGGACCGACAATGGTCCATGCGTCAGGGCCACTCGAGGTCACCTCGAGATAGTAGATGTACCCAAGCCAGACTGGCCATTCCGACGATCTCGAGACAACTAGCGTTGAGGCAGGCGCTCCGCCTCACGCGGACCAACTCGCAACTCCACTCCGTCCAAAGACCCCGAGACTGGTCAACGTCTGGTCAAGGAGCCGACCGAACCAGACGTTCTTCCGATTCCTGCGCACCGTGTTGCGGCCACGAGCTCGGGCGCAAACGTGGTCTTGCGCTCTGGAGGGACGGCGCTTCAAGTCTGGGGCCGTAGTTCTGGACGAGTGTCGACGTCGCCTGAATACTGGACACCTCTCGCCGGCTGAAACCTGGACGCTCTTCCGGATCGAAGCCCAGGTTCCGGTCGATGCTCGGGTCGATCCGGCGACCCGAGGAGGAAGAGGTGTTCG
>Ga0315288_10003047_pt1 | contig 21388 bp, 17 predicted proteins | sample YL17G11_20_MG_FD_203454 | JGI IMG/M metagenome (GOLD analysis project Ga0315288, IMG submission 203454) | Sediment microbial communities from Yellowstone Lake, YNP, Wyoming, USA - YL17G11_20 | ecosystem: Environmental > Aquatic > Freshwater > Lake > Sediment | place: USA: Wyoming | collected...
AAAGGCACGAGATGGCCGGTGGCAATGTCCCGAATAGAGAGGATAATGCCCTCTATGGCGCGGGTGGGGACATCTTCCGCCAGGGAACGGGGGTCATAGCCGGTATAGCTATTGTGAACTCTCAAGGGGAAGCGGACTTCATCGCCCGGCGCCAGCATGCGGGGCTGAACATTTACCCGCGGCCGCTTTTTTGCCTTTGCCGCTGCGATTTTTTTGGATGCCGCCGGAGCCTTCGTTTTCTTCTGCATGGAAGCACCTTTCGGAAGAGATTTTCAAGAGAAAATAATCCACAGATCCGCCTTCGCGACTTCATAATGCTACGGCGGACAAGTTACACAGATAACGCAGATTCAAAAATTATCAAAGGCGAAGCCCCTTTGGGCTTCAATCTGTGAAATCTGCGAAATGGCTAGGCCCTCTGTGCCGCCATCCCAGCCCCGAAGGGGCTTAGGGATCTGCGGATATATGTTCTTCTGTACTTTTGAATACTTCGCCGACAACCCGCCTAATCCCTGCTACCCCAGGCAATTGCATCTTATTCTTGAAGTCAGGAAACTGCCTAAGCAGCGGCAAATATTTATAAAGGCTCAGCTTAATCGTAAATCTAACTACGCTGTCATGCTGAACGAAGTAAAGTTCACCCACGTTGGCAGGCAAGCCGTGCCTCCGGCAGGCAAGTTCCGAAGAGATTCTTCGCGAAGCTCAGAATGACCGTTGTATACAGTTTGTGGTTCAATCTTCCAGGCTCTCTTTATCCCTCCACTGTTTAATGCGATTGCCCTGCCTGCTAATTCTTTGCCTTGGCCGCGGAAAAGCCGTCGGAAATTATTTTAGCGAAGCTGTCGGCCTGCATGCTGGCGCCGCCCACGAGCACGCCGTCAATGTCTTTTTGTTCCATTATCTTACTGATATTTTCCGGCGTAACGCTGCCGCCATAGAGCAGGCGCACTTGCTGCGCGGCTTTGTCGCCCAGGGCTTTTGCCGCCACTTGCCGCATCATTGCGATGACGCGGTTGGCCTCCGCGGCCTCGCAGACCTGGCCGGTGCCTATCGCCCAGACCGGCTCATAGGCGACGACGATTTCGTCGGCGCGGTCGGCCGGCAAATCTTTCAGGGCTTTTTCAAGCTGGCCGGCAATGGTTGCGTCCGTCTTACCGGCTTCGCGCTCGGCGAGCAATTCGCCCACGCAAATAATGGGGCGCAAATCATTGGCCAGCGCCGCCTGCGCCTTGCGGTTGACGGTGGCGTCGTTATCGCTGAAAACCGCCTTCATTTCGGCAGTCAGGGAAGGATCATCTTTGCCGAAGCGCCCGCGGCGTTCGGAATGGCCGATAATCACATATTTGCAGCCCGCATCTTTCAACATTACGGGAGAGATGAGGCCGGTGTAGGCGCCTTTCAATTCCCAAAAGATATCTTGCGCGCCCAGGGCGATTTCGCAATCCTTGAAGATTTCGCCTGCTGTATAGAGCGCGGTTGCCGGCGGACAGACCACCACTTCCGCGCCGGGTGTCGCGCCGAACTGCGCGCGCATCTCCTTCGCCGTCGTTGCCGCCTCGGCAAGGGTCTTGTTCATTTTCCAATTTGCTGCAAATACGGGAATCCGTGCCATAATAAATCCTTTCAAAAAACAATTGAACCGCTAAGGCGCGAAGAACGCAAAGCGGCCGCAAAGGAAAACAGAAACCCGCCAAAGGCGGGCAAGCCGCAGCCTACTTCGCCATCCTGCTTCGCTAAAGCTACGCAGGACTAAAGGCTTCGTAGCCCAAGAAGGCGCAGAGGGCGCAAAGTTTCGCAGAGAAATTTGTTAAGGCATTTCATGCCTTACAATTCCCTCTGCGTTAACTCTGCGTTCTTCGCGCCTCTGCGGTTACTGTTTTAATATATTTATTTGTCCTGCAGGGCGGCGACGCCGGGGAGGACTTTGCCTTCCAGGAATTCCAGGCTCGCCCCGCCACCGGTAGAGATATGGGTCATGCGCTCCGCCAGTCCCATCTGTTGCACGGCGGCCGCGGAGTCCCCGCCGCCCACGATGGTGGTGGCATGGGAATCCGCCATCGCGCGGGCAATGCCCAAGGTGCCTGCCGCCAGCGGAGGAATCTCGAATACGCCCATAGGCCCATTCCAGACGACAGTTTTAGCTTTGCAGATGTAACTGGAGAAAAGACGAACGGTATCCGGGCCGATGTCTGCGCCCATCCAGTCCGCAGGAATCTCGGAGCGGTCCACGACTTTGCGCGGCGCCTCTTCTTTCAATTCCGGGGTAACTACTATATCCAGCGGCAGCGCCAGAGTAACATTGCTGCTCTTGGCGCGCGCCAGCAGCTCTTTCGCCAACGGGATGCGTTCTTTATCCAGCAGCGATTTGCCGACTTCCATCCCTTCCGCAGCCAGGAAAGTATAGGCCATGCCTCCGCCCAGCAGCAAAATGTCCACTTTCGTAAGCAGATGCTCGATGACGGGAATCTTGTCCACGACTTTCGCGCCGCCCAGAATCGCCACAAAGGGCCGCTTGGGATTGTCCAATGCGCCACCCAAAAAATCCAATTCCTTGCCCATCAGGAAGCCCGCGGCAGAGGGCAGGAATTTGGTTACACCAACGGTGGAAGCATGGGCGCGGTGCGCGGTGCCGAAAGCATCATTGACATAAATATCGGCCAGGGACGCCAGCTTTTTAGAAAACTCGGGATCGTTCTTTTCTTCTTCCGCATGGAAGCGAAGATTCTCCAGCAGGAGAATTTCTCCGGGCTGCAGTTTCGCCACGGCCGCTTCCGCCTCCGGCCCGATGCACTCATTGGCAAAAGCCACCGGCCGGCCCAACAGGTCGGCCAGCGCCGCAGCCACCGGTTTCAGCGAATACTTGGGATTGACCTGCCCATCCGGCCGGCCCAGATGCGAACAGAGAATGACCTTGGCGCCTTTGTCGGTGAGATAGCGGATGGTGGGCAGGGATGCGACCAGGCGGGTATTATCACTGATCTTCCCCTCCACAATGGGAACATTGAAATCCACGCGCACCAGCACGCGCTTGCCGGTCGGCTCGATATCCTGAACGGTCTTCTTTGCCATTTCATGCCTCCATAAAAACAACTGCTATTGAACCACTAAGACACGAAGTCACAAAGAACTGCAAAATTCCCTCATGGCATTCTGCCTTTGAAAATTCCGAAGTTTCTTAGTGCCTTTGTGTCTTCGTGGTGAAAATTATTTTTCTGTATAGTTAGCTCTTTGCCAGCATTTCCATGAGATCGGCGATGCGGCAGGAATAGCCCCATTCGTTGTCATACCAGGCGAGCACTTTGACCATCTTGTCGCCCAGCATCTTAGTCTGACCGCCGTCCAGCACGCAGGAGGCGCTTTCGCCCCGGATGTCCGTGGAAACAATCGGATCTTCCGTATAGTCCATGATGCCCTTCAATTCGCCCTCGGCGGCTTTCTTGAAGGCGGCATTCACGGCCTTGGCATCAGTCGGCGTATTCAAAGTGGCCACCAAATCCACCAGGGAAACGGTCGGCGTGGGCACGCGCAGGGCGATGCCGTCCAGCTTGCCCTTCAATTGTGGCAGCACGAGATGGAGCGCTTTGGCGGCGCCGGTGGAAGTGGGGATAATATTTTGGGCTGCGGCGCGGGCGCGGCGCAGGTCCTTATGCGGCATGTCCTGCACCTTCTGGTCATTGGTGTAGGCATGGACTGTGGTCATAAAGCCTTTCTCCATGCCGAAGGATTCCTCTAAAACCTTGCACACCGGCGCCAGGCAGTTGGTGGTGCAGGAGGCATTAGAGACGATCGTCGCTTTGGCGAGATCAACCTGCTTTTCATTTACGCCCAGCACGATGGTCGGGGCGGGATCGTCGCCGGCCTTCAGCGGCGCGGTGATGATGACTTTCTTCGCACCCGCCTGGATATGCGCGGAAGCCTTGGCGGAATCCACAAAAATGCCGGTGGATTCGATTACCACATCAATGCCGAGGTCTTTCCAAGGCAGCTTGGCGGGGTCTTTTTCGGCGAAGACTTTGATCTTCTTTCCGTCCACCACCAAATCTCCCTCCACCACCTCGACGGTGCCGGGATAGCGGCCATAAATTGAGTCATACTTGAGCAGTGTGGCATTCGTCAGGGCGTCGGTGATGTCATTGATCGCCACCACCTGCGCATCCGGGGTGCGCTGCTTCATCGCACGAAAGGCCAGCCGGCCGATGCGGCCAAAACCATTGATCGCGACTTTAACGGCCATAGTTAATCCTCCTGGTTGTGAAATTATGAGCAAGCGCAGCATTTCTGGGGCTTGCTGCCTATTCTAGCTATATGAAGGAAAACCTGTCAAGCAGAATGGGAGGCGCATAGTGCGAAGACGCAACATCGCGCGGAAGATGAAAATAATTGGGAGGAGCGAAAAGGAGCAGGAACAAAATCGTAGAATTATATTTAGCAGACTTTTGATAAAGTCATTTTGCTGAGATTTGGCTGGCGCAGTTGCGCTCAGATTTTAATGTTAGCCGACAGGGAAGGGACTCTATCCCTTCCCTGCTAGAGCAGTTAATGAAGCGCTCCGCGACACCATTGGGTTGTTCCTCGGAAGCCACAACAAGATACGGAAGGTATTTATAGCAATGCGCGTCAGCAAGAATCCCGATTTTTATGTCAAGAAGTACGGCCGGGAAGTAAAATCCCTGATCAAACTAGAGCGCGAGGCGAGCCTTGAAGCTTACACAAAGATGCAGTTGACCTTGGAGGTTACGCTCGCCAACTACCGCGCGCCCCTCGCCGAACTGTGGGTCAATCTCACGGAAGACCAACAGGCCGAGGTCCAGAAGTGGGACAAGAAGCTGCTCAAATTCGAGCAATTCTTTCAGATAAACGCGGGCCTAAGCGTCAAGAAAAAACTCAAGACTATTCACGCCCGCATAAGCTTAACCGTCGCCGCACAGACGGGGTGAAGGGGAAAAAGCAAGGCTCCCAATATGGCAACTTTGGGGAGAGGATGTCGCCGCGGCGCCTCAATATTGCATGTTCGATGACCAGGCGCTATAGCCCCATCACCATCTTCAGCGCGCGTGCCACGCCTAGCATGACTTGCTTGCCGACCATCCCAATTCTCTTTTGCCTGGATTATTGGGAGGTATTTTTGCCCAGGCGGCGAATTCATTAATGGTTCTTGCAGAAGTGCGCCTGCTAAGAAAGACGAATGGAGTCTTCACATGCGATATCGCTGGGGAATTTTGGGATTACTGGTAGTCTGGCTGATTGCGCTGGCGCGGCGGGAGGCGCGCCGGCGGGGGCGGCCCAGCCTGGGTTTTTCCGCGCTGCTGGCGGGCGGCGGCGTGCTCAGCTTTTTAGCGGCAATCGGGGTGCAAAATCGGGAGCTTTCCCAGATTCTCGTTGTTACCGCGCTCATTCTTATAGTGGCGGCGCTGGCGAGCGTGCTTTGGCAGGGATTCGGCAGCCCGCATCATAAGTGAAGCGTTGAACGTTGAACGTTTAGCGTTGGGTGGCCCATGGAGGCATCTTTTAATTGGTGTGCATTATACTGCATGTGGTAAACTGAATACGCAAAGGCGCAGAAATAGGCAAAATCGGGACGGTCCCCTATTTCTGCGTTTGAAACCTGCGGGAGGTTGAAGAAAAATAGGTGACTGTCCCTAATTTTAATGCAGGGACGCGTGCTGAACGAGCGTTATGAATTGCTGGAGAAGATCGGCGAAGGCGGCATGGCCTTGACCTGGAAGGGCCGTGATCTTTTGCTTGGCCGGGAGGTCGCGGTAAAGGTGATGCGGGAGAGCCTGGCGGCCGATCCGCAATTTATTGCCCGCTTCCGCCAGGAGGCGCAGGCCGCCGCCAATCTTTCCCACGAACATATTGCCGCCATCTACGACTTCGGCTCGGATGACGGCATCCACTATATTGTGATGGAGTATGTCCCCGGCGAGGACCTGAAACAGCATCTCAAGCGGCGAGGCCCGCTGGCCTTGCCGGAAGCGCTGGAGCTCGCCATCCAAATTGCCGAGGCGTTGGAAGCCGCGCATGCCAAGGGCATCGTCCACCGCGATATCAAGCCGGCGAATATCCTGCTGACCGAGGAGGGGCTGGTCAAAGTGGCGGATTTCGGCATCGCCCGCGTGTTTTCCGCGCCGGATGACAATTCCACGGGCACGCTCATCGGTTCGGTGCATTATCTTTCGCCGGAACAGGCGCGGGGCGAGGCGGTAGGCCCTCAAGCCGATATCTATTCACTTGGAACAGTAATCTTCGAGGCCTTGACCGGCCGGCCTCCTTTCCAGGCTTCCAATCCCGTGGCGGTGGTGCATAAGCATATCTACGATCCGCCGCCTTCTCCCCGCAGCCTGAGGACGGACTTGCCGTTGGAGGTGGAAAACATTCTGCTGTGCTGCCTTTCCAAAGACCTTTCCAACCGCTACGCCACGGCGCGAGAGCTCTTAAATTATCTGCGCACCTTGCAGAGCAAACTGCCAAGCATGGCCGGCGAAAAGGCGGAGAAGAGTGCGGCGGCGCAAGCGCGCATTATTGGCAAAAAGGCAAAGAAGCGCCGCCTAGCGGCGGCGCTGGCGGCGGCCGGGGTCATGGTGCTGGGCGGACTGGGCTTCTTTTTTTTCAGCAGCTATCCCGGCGATGCCGACGAGCAAATCGAGGTTCCCAGGCTGGTAGCACTCGATATCTTCTCCGCCCGGAGGGTGGCCGAGGAAATGGGGTTAAGGTTGCGCGTCGCGGGCAGCATCTATTCTCCGCGCATAGCCAAAGACCAGATTATCAGCCAACTGCCGCTGCCCGAGGTCAAGGTGCCTAGAGGCACTCTCATCGAAGTAAAAATAAGTCTTGGACAAGAGGCCCTCCGGGTGCCGGAGGTGAAGAATATGACGGAAACGCAGGCGCGGCAGGCGCTCGACCAGGCTTTACTAAAAGTCAAGGATGTCAAAGAGGCCTTTGATCCGACAATTCCCGCAGGATTGGTTATCTCCAGCGATCCGCCCGCGGGCGCGGCCGCGCCGGAAGACGGCGCGATTATTTTGATCATCAGCAAAGGCCCGGAAAATCCCCCGGTAACGCCCATAACACCTGTTACGCCGCCCAAACAGAGCAAAATCTACTACACGCTGCCGGAAAAAGCGGGCAGTTCCGATGCCTCCGAGGTAATAGTTGAAGCCAGCGATGCCCACGGCCTGAAAGTGCTTTATCGAGCTCAGCACGCACCGGGAGAGTCCATCCCACCCCAGGAAATTCCCGGCACCCGGCCCATAACGATAAGGATCAAGCTGGACAACCGCGTCGTGCGGGAAGTTACTTTCGACCACTAATCCTTTTTGCGTTCAACGTTGAGCGCGCCAATGCTTAAACAATCCCCCATTTCCCGGCGCGGCTCCCCGCCGTCCTGCGGCCTACCATCTTTTCTTCATTTCCTCACATCTTTGCCAAGTAGGGCCTCAAAAACCTGCGAATTGCGGGCTGTGCCGCAATTGCAGCATGGCTCATGGTAAATTAAGAAAGCGTTGTGGAATATGAGTAGCGTCCTTCACCCATGTGCCGCGGCCGGGGTAGAGGACAGAACTATCTTATTGGCCCAATTTTCCAGGCCAAAACAAAAGGTTGGGAGAATGCCAAAGCAATTCTCCGCTATCGGGGCGATTACTACTCTTTTACTCGGCATAGTGGGGGCGCTAATTACCGCGCACTTGCACCATCGGGTGGGCATGAGCGAGATGCTTGTGCCCACTTGGATCCTGTGGGCGGGAGAGGTGCTGGCGTATCTCTCCGCGCTGCTGATCTGGGTGCCGCTTATCAATCCCACGGCGCTGGTTCTGGGATTGATGGGAATGGTGGTGTTCCGGCTGCTGATTGGCACGGAGGCCGCGCTATTTTCCACCATGATTAGTTCAGCGGACAGCTATAGCACCCTTTTGAGTCATTGCTATTCCGAGCCGCTGCCTCGCATCTGCAGTCTAATCTTTGCGATACTGGCTTGCTATCCGCAGAAGGGACTGCTGCCCCGCCGGCATACCAAGGCGATTAAAACACGCCGACATCAGGTATCGGAAGAAGTGATGCTGCCGCCGACCGGCCGGGACTCGACCTTTCTCTTCGGAGTAGCGGGCCAGCAGCAATCTGCCGGCCCCTCCGCCAACAGCACGGCCTCCTTCGAGGCGAATCCCGCGGGGGCCGCGAATGTGGTGCTGCCCGATCATTTGGTGGATCAGAGCATCGCCATTCCCCTGGGCATTATTGCCGCGCAATTGCCCCCGGGTATCTTGCGGCCGGAAATCATGGAACGGATGTCCAAGGAATCCTTGGCGGTAATGTTCCCGCTGGTCTTTATCGCTCCACAATTGAGGGAAGCGCTGATTCAGGTTTCAATTGCGGCCTTGCTGAAATTTATCCCCAAGGGATGGGCCAGCGTGCCCTCCGCGGGGGTGGATGAGAAACTGACGCTGCCTTTGGACCTGGTCGTGCAGCAAGTGCCGGAGGAGGTGCTGCAATTGTCGGCGCCGGCGCCGCTGCCCTGGGCAAACCTGGTGCAGGAAGAAGATCAAGTTTCATTTGCCCGCGCCTAGAAGCCGGTTCACGCGCGCATTTCAAAATTTGTTTTTGCGTTTATCGGACAGAAATGACTTTTGAAATGCGCTCTGGAGCTGATGGCGCCGCGTTTAGCGGCCCTAAACAGGGGCTCCCGGGCGCGAGATCGCAGAACATATCAAAGGAGTAAGGCGGGCGCATTTCACATGGGAAATGGCGAAAAACAGCGTTGCATAGGGCGGCGCAATGCGCTCTAAAGGCAGAGATGGCTTCGATAAATTACGCATTAAAAGAAGTGTCCTGTAAGATTGTCTATTATGGCCCGGGGCTGTGCGGCAAAACGACCAATCTTCAGTATATTCACCAGAACACGATCAGCGACAAAAAGGGCAATCTGGTCTCCTTGGCCACGCCGGGCGAACGCACGCTTTTCTTCGACTTTCTGCCGCTGGAGGCGAGCGATATTCACGGCTTTCGCGTTAAATTCCAACTCTACACCGTTCCCGGCCAGGTGATGTATAACTCCACTCGCAAGCTGGTGCTGCGCGGGGTTGACGGGGTGGTCTTCGTGTGCGATTCGCAATGGGAGAAGCTGCGGGAGAACCTGGAAAGCTTCCGCAACTTGCAGGCCAATCTCGCCTCCTACAACTACTCGCTGGAGAATATCCCCTATGTCGTCCAGTATAACAAGCGGGATTTGGCGAAGGTTTCGCCGCTGAATTATCTCCAGTATGTCATCAATCCCCGGCAAGCGCCGAACTATGAGGTTTGCGCGCTGGACGGCACGAATGTCTTCGAGAGTTTGAATTGCATCTGCTCGCTGGTATTGGCAAACCTGCGCAGCAAACAACAGGAAGGAAGCCTGTAACATGGCGCTTACCGGCACATTAGAGGAAGTGAGTTTTGCGGAGCTGGTTCAGGTTATCAACCAGGGCCGCAAGACCGGACAGTTGATCGTGCGCCGTCTCCATGAGGAAGCGCGCGTGCATTTTTGCCAGGGAGAGATCGCTCAGGCCAGCCTGACCTGCCTGGCGCCGATGGAGCCCATCAACGGCGCGGAGGTGATCTATCGGCTGCTGGGCTGGAAGAAAGCCGAGTTCGAGTTCCATCTCAGCCAGGGGCTGCTCCGCCGGCTGATACAGCAGACCACCGATGAGCTTATCCTGGAGGGCATGAAACGCCTGGATGAGTGGGAGAAGGTGGAGGAGGAACTGGCGGACATGAATGTAGTGCTGCGCGTGAAGGCGGGCAATATCGGAGACCGTTATGACGAGCTTTCCGATAATGCGCGCGTGCTGCTGCGGTTGGTTGATGCCAGCCGGGATGTCGCCACGATCATTCGGGAAAGCGGGATTGATCCCTCCCAGGCGCTGCTGGCGATTACGGAATTAATGACCCAGGAGGCGGTGGAAAAATGGGACTCTCCGGCGCCGGCGCTTTTCAATGCGGCTGCCGGCAGAGGATAGCGGGCGGGGTAAAACTGTCTCAAGATGTGGAATCTCTTAGGAGAGTTCCAACTGAAAATTGCCGCAGGTATTTTTTGAATAGCTGGGAAAATATTCAGCCTGCAAGGTTCAACCTTGAGTGAAAAAAGAATCCTAAGCGCAAACGCTTTTTCTATATTTGTTCGCCTCGGTCAGTCGGCCGCGGGGATGACCGGCGCATTGCATCACGCGATACCCAAAGATGGGGCTGCGTAACAGCCTCCGGGAAGACGGGATAGGAGTAATAGAGATGAAGCTTTTTAACGGCTTTGGCAGCAATCAAAAGGTGGTGGGGATTGATATCGGCAGCAGTTCGATCAAGCTGGCGCAGCTCGTGCCCACGCGGGAGGGGATTGCCTTGCGCAAAGCAGGGAGCGCGCTAACTCCGCCGGATTCCGTGAAGAACGGAATTATTATGGATCCGCTGGGTGTGGCGCACGCGATAACCGCTTTGCTGGAGGCGCTGCAGGTGGATGCCACCATGGGCGTCGGCGGCGTGGCCGGTCCGGCGGTTGCGGTGCGGCAATTGTCGCTGCCGAACATGTCGGCCAAGCAGCGGCGGCAAACGATTGAATGGGAAGCCCGCAATTATATCTCCTTTCCTATGGAAGACGGCATTATCGAATCCCAAATCATCGGCCAGAGCAGCGGCAAAGACGGCCAGAATATGATGGACGTCATGCTGGTGGCGGCGCCGCGGGATATGGTGGATGCTTGCGCGGAGACGATGCAGCTTGCCGGTCTGGAACCCCTGGCCGTGGAGATGCAGGCTTTTGCCGCCATGCGCACTTTGGTGGGGCTCAGCAATGTTGATCCCTTGGCCACGGTTGCGCTCGTGGGCATCGGCGCCACTTTCAGCGAGATCACGATCGTGCAGGGGGAGCGCTTTATTTTGAGCCGCATCATCCCGATTGCCGGCAACAACCTCACGGAAGCGATCCGCTCATCGCTGGAAGTCAATTGGGAAGAGGCGGAATTGCTTAAGGGAGGAAACCTGAAAATTGTCTTGAGCGAGGAGGAGCGGGCCAATCTGGAACCGGCCGCGCAACAGGCGAGCCGCGCCATTGAGCCGCTGCTGGATGAGCTGATTCGAGAGATCCGGCGCTCTCTGGCCTACCATGATTATCAGCAAAAGCTGCCCGAGGCCGGCGCCCAGGGGCAAGGTGCGGATCAGATTTTGCTCAGCGGCGGCAGCGCCAAACTGGCCGGCATTGACCGCTATCTGCAGTCCCAGTTGGGTATTCCGACGGCCGTCGTTGACATCTTTGGCCCGGAAGGGTTGGATGCCGGACAGGAAAATACCGTTTTCTTGAAAGAGCATGCTCCCACGCTAGTGAATGCCGTGGGCCTGGCGCTACGGGAAGCGCCTTCCTGGAGGGCGAAAAGCCAGCGTATCGTTCGCGGCGCGCGCGCCAATGAGGTGCTTCCGCGCCAGGAAGCCGCCGTCCGCTGATGTAGATGCCGGTTCCGGATTATCAGTTATGGACTGACAACCAGGAACTGGCAATTAAGAACGGAGAAGTGATTACAGAGAATCGAGAACTGTGAGCCGAAGGCTCACAAAAGGCAGGCTAGAATGATAGATATTAACCTTATTGCTACACGCCGCGCACAACGCCAGCGCGCGATCGCCCTGATGCGGTTGGCCTTTTATGGCCTCCTCGGGCTGGGAGTTGTTTTGGTGCTGCTCTACTTCTGGATGACTTTTGAGATTAATTATGTGCAAGCTCGCATCCAGGATGCGGAGGCTTCCCTGCAAGATCCCGTCGTACAGGAAAACATCAAGCAGATCAACACCCTGGACAGCCAGATCGCCATCTTGGGCCCGAAAGTCAAGGTTTTGAAAAAAGTGCATGATAGCGAAAGCCGCTGGATCGAGGTGGTGCGCGATATCGGCGCGGCCGTCCCGGCGAATGTCGGCATCACCGCCTTCACTTCCCGCCGGGTGGACCGGGGACAGCAGATTAGCCTTAGCGGCGCAGCCGCTTCCCAGTCGCTCATCGGCGCCTATATGCTGGCGGTCCAGGGTGATGCTTGGGCCGGGCCCTTGCAGCTTGTGCAGGCGGATACTTCGCGTAGCGCCAAAAACAGCAATCTGGTAAATTTTGAATTGACCATTCCGCTCAAGGAGCCTATCGGCGTTGAGTCGCTGACCAAGGTCAGCTCCGACTCGGCAGAGCAGTCAGGAGATGCAAATGACAAATCGAAATAACCGCGCGGCGTTTATCGCGCTGCTGGCGGTATTTGCTTGTGCTTTAATTGGAGCAGGAATAGGCCTGCATCGCGTCAAATCAAGCTATTTGCGGGAGCTTAGGCATACGCTCATAAGTAAGCAAACCCAGTTAAAGGAGGCGCGGGAAAGGGTAAAGCAAATTCCCGAATTGCAGGCCTCTTATGAGGAGCTTAGCAACCAGGTGGCGATTCTTGAACCGAGATTGCCGGCGGAAGCGTATATCCCTACCTTTCTTAGCCAGATACAGGCTTTGGCGCTGGAAACCGATAATAGTCTAACTCTTATAAGGCCGAGACCTAAGCGCAAGGCGCCGGCGGCGGCAAAATCTGCAGAGGCAGATGTGGTGGCAGAGGGGGCTGAAACGTCCACAAATCAAACGCCTGCTGCCAAGAAGAAGGCCGAAGAGGAAAAATCTCCTTACGATATGTTAGAAATTGATGTTGAGCTGGAAGGAACTTACTGGTCGGCGTTGAACTTTTTAGAGAAACTTCGAGCTTTTCCGAAGATGATTGCAGTAAACGAACTTTCGCTAAAACCTAAAAATGCGCAAAAGGGCGCCGCTAGAAGCGAGCCTTTGATGGATATTGCCCTTCAGTTCACCGCGGTGATGGCAAAGGAGAAGTAACGATGGAAAAGAGCGGTAAAGAGAAGATCGTGCTGGTGGTCGTCATCCTGGCGCTGGCGGCTGCGGTTGGATTCACCTTCCTTCGCAGCGGCGAGCCAACTGCTCCGCCTAAAGATAATGTCAGCATTAGTAAGGAAAAATCTGACGAACAAGCTGCCGCTGCCAAGAAGGAGGCGGCCAAGCCGGCGCTACCCAGCCCTCAGGCGGTAGCCGGCGGGGCGACTGGCAGCAATCCCAATCGCAATCCCTTTACTGCGCCGGGAGAAGTGCAAGCGCCGCCAAAGCCGGCGCCGACGATGACCGCCAAAGCAAATGCGGCGGCGAATGGCTCCCTGGCGGCAGCGCCGGAGGCCCCGGCGGGCGCGGCGACGGCAGCCCCGGCAGGGGCGGAAAACACCGCTGCGCCGGAGGAAGCTTTGCAGTTGAAAGGTGTAATCAGCGGGAAAATAATGACCGCTGTGCTGCGTAAAGGCGGGCAAACTATGATAGTTCGCCGCGGCGATAAGGTAGATAAAGAGTATACAGTAACGCAAATTGGCCCAGGCCAAGTTACTTTGAAATCCAAAGACGGAAATAAAATCATCCTCCATCTAGGAGGGGGAGTGTAAGGGAATGAACTTGAGAACCGAATTCTCCGCCAAATCAGCCAACTCTGCGGGCCGCGGCCGCGGCCGCGCGGGGCGCCAATGCCTCGCGGGACTTCTGCTGATCTTGCTGCTCCTGGCAGTAATCTGTGCGCCGGCGGGCGCCGCCCGGCCTGCACCCGGCGCGAAAGGGCATTTCAGCCTTGATTTCATCAATAGTGAAGTGGTGGATGTGCTGAAGGCCCTGGCCACGCAAAGCGGGGTGAATGTCGTCTTGACCAGCAGCGTGAAAGGGCAAACCACCCTTAGCCTGCACAATGTTACTTTGGAAGAAGCGCTGCGCCTGGTAACCGCCAGCAACGGGCTGGACTATGCCTGGGTGGATGTCGCCTATGTGGTGGGCACACCCGAAGAAGTGAGAAATATGCGGGTGAAGGAGCTCTCCAGCCGGGCCGTGCTTTTGCGCAGAATCACGCCGAAATATGCGCAGGACGTCCTGAGCCGGGTAACTCCGGAGGTAGCGGTCTCTTATCAGGAAGGCTCGCCCTCGCTGGTGCTTATCGGCACGGAAGCGGCCTTGAACCGGGCGGAACGCACCCTGGCGCGGATTGACGTGCCGCTACCGCCTTCCACCAGAATGATCGGTCTGGTGCACGCGGGCGCGGCCAAGGTCGCCGACCTGCTCAAGGACGCGGTGCCTGATGCCATCGTGCAAATGGGCCCGCAGGAGAACTCGCTGCTGATAACGGCGGATAGCGTGCGCATGGAGCAGACCCTGGATTTCATCAAGGCAATTGATGTCATCCCGCCGGCCGCGCAAGCCTCCACGGTCGTGTATGACATCAAATTCGCTAATTCAGATGAATTGAAAAAGGCCCTCGATGCCCGCTTTGGCAAGGACCTGATCTGTATTGATGCGCCGCGCAGCTATACGCCGACCATCAAGCAGGCGTCCGGCGCAGCCGGCGCTACCAGCGTGCTGGCGGCTCCCCAGGCCACCGGCGGCACGGGCGGCGGCGGCAGCTCTACCAGCGGTGTGGCCGGCGTGACGGTCGAAGCCACGCGTATAGAAAGACTGGTGCTGATGGGCGCGGAATACACCGTCGGCAAGGCCTTGTCAATCTTGCAGGAACTGGATGTTCCCTCCAAGCAAGTCAGGATTAAGGCGCTTATTAGCCGCGTCAATAAAGATAAGCTCAAGCAATTGGGAGTTGACTGGTTCGCCATAAGAGAAGGCGCCGCCTCCAGCGGCATTATCTCTCCCATTAATATGACAGAAACGGTTGGGAAAGATAATCTACTTGGCCGTTTCGCCAGAACCCCCCTCGATTTCCAAGGGGCGGTGCGGGCATTGGAGAGCAAGGGCTATGGCAAGATCCTCGCCGAGCCGACGGTCGAGACTTTGGACGGCCGTCAGGTGTCCTTCCATTCCGGTCAGAAGATCTTCTACCAGACGACGATCGGATTCAACACCTCCGGAAACGCCGTCCTCGATATTCGGGAAGTGGACGTGGGAGTTACCCTGGTGGTTACTCCGCAAGTGAATCCCGACGGCGAAATCACGCTTACGATGTCGCCCACGGTCTCTTCCGCCAGTTTCCGCCAGGAATTGGGCACGGCGCTGCCCATTGTTGACGAGCGGACGGCCATCGCTACGGTCAGGGTGAAGAAGGGCGAGAGCGTGGTGATTGCGGGCCTGGTAGAGGAAACCGTTACCGATAACTATACCCAGGTGCCGCTGCTTGGGAAACTTCCGCTTATCGGCCAACTCTTCAGAAGCAATGAAAAGCAGCATTCCACCGACGAATTGGTAATTATGGTATCGCCGGAGGTAGTGCAGTAGGCAGTGCTTGAAAAAGTATTGAAGCTGGGAGACCGCAGATAACTTCTGCGGTCTCTTTTTGTCTCAACCCCCGCGGTTTTGTTTAGTCCCGCGAGGGATTCGCATTTGCCTCCGAGCAAGTATGAAGACAGCAAAACTTCCCGCGAGTCGAAACAAACTCGCGGGAAGGATTTTTATCTCCCCCGTAGTCCACTCATTGCAGCAGGGCGCTCAGGACGCATTTTTCTTGCTTTATGTCGGTCTTTAGCTCACGAAAACCCTCATAGTATGGAAAATCCTATGGGCAATGTTTTAGGAGCAAGTAACCGACAAGATGGCCGCCACTCAACAGGCACTACTGGAACAATTAATCAGGGAAACCACGGGCCTTTCTCAGGAACAGCTCCAAAAAGCGCTGGAGGTGCAAAGGGAGACCCGGGTGCCCCTGCCTCAGACGCTGGTGAATATGGGGCTGATCACAGAGAAGGATAAGGTCAAGATTCTGGGGCGCCAGTGGGGGGTTGGATTTTACGACCTGGCCGACAGCCCGCCGGAGGTTGAGACCGTCAAGCTGCTGCGCCAGGATCTGCTGCAACGGATTAAGGCCATCCCCGTAAACAGAAACGGTAATCGCCTCTCTGTGGCCATGGTCAATCCTCTCGATATCTTTGCCATAGACCAGATACGACTGGTTACCGGCCTGGAGATAGACACCCTTATCGCCACCGAGGATGAAATCAACGCCGCGCTCGCCCATGCCTTCTCCGGCACGGAAGAACTCGGCCAGGCTTTACAGCAGGTGGCCAATGAGTTTGGCTCGGAGGGCGAACTTACCATCGAGACGCGCAAAAACTCCGAGGAAGAGCTCAGCATAGACCAGTTGAAGGAATTGGTGGATGACGCTCCCATCGTCCGCCTGGTAAACCTGGTCATCCGCCAGGCCATTAGAGATAAGGCGAGTGATATCCATCTTCAACCCGAAGTCAACAAGCTGCGGGTGCGCTATCGCGTGGACGGCCTGCTGCATGATTCCATGAGCGTTCCCAAGCCGGTGCAAGCGCCGCTGATTTCCCGCATCAAAGTCATGGCGGAGATGGACATTGCGGAAAAGCGCAAGCCCCAGGACGGCCGCATCGCCCTGACGCTGGCGGGCCGGGAATACGACTTCCGCGTTTCCACCTATCCGGGAGTGAACGGCGAGAAGGTGGTTATGCGGATTCTGGACAAGCGCGCCGTGCAGATGAATATCAGCAAGCTGGGATTTCCTCCCACCATGCTGGAGGATTACGAGCAGCTGCTGAATCGCTCTTATGGCATCATCTGCGTAACCGGCCCGACCGGCAGCGGCAAGTCCACCACCTTGTATGCTTCGCTCAACCGGCTCAACAGCACGGACAGAAACATCCTTACCATCGAAGATCCGGTGGAGTATCAGCTTCCCGGCCTGACCCAGGCGCAGGTTAATCTGCGCGCCGGCGTTACCTTTGCCTCCGCCTTGCGCACCATGCTCCGACAAGACCCGGATATTATTCTGGTGGGAGAGATGCGGGATTCCGAGACGGCGCTCATCGCCATCGAGTCGGCCCTTACCGGACATCTGGTCTTCTCCACTTTGCATACCAATGATGCGCCCGGCGCCGTGGCGCGCTTGATGGAGATGGGGATCGAGCCTTTTCTCATCGCCTCTTCGGTTATTGGCGTGCTGGCCCAGCGCCTGGTGCGGGCCATCTGTCCGGACTGCAAAGAAGCTTACACGCCTCCCGTGGACGCTTTTCGCAGGCTTAATCTTGCCATGGACTTGGAATCGGTAACTTTTTATCGCGGCCGCGGCTGTGATAAATGTCTTCGCTCCGGCTACCGCGGCCGCATTGCGGTATTTGAGCTTATGATGCTGAATGACAGTATTCGAGAAAAGATTTTGAAGCAAGCACCCACTCATGTTATCCGCCAGGAGGCGCTGGAAGCAGGCATGATTACCCTGCGCCAGGATTCCATGCAGAAGATCCTGGAAGGCATCACTACCATGGAGGAGGCCTTGCGCGTCATCTACACCGGCTAGCCCGAATAATGCATTATTCGGGCAGAATGGCTAGGCTCTTCGAGCCGCCACGGCGGCCCTTCGGGCCTAGCCGCAGGTGAGCAGGTGAGCGGTCGAACAGTTGAAACCTTCTCGCGATTATCAGTCATGCCGCCGGTAAATTTGTAGAACTTGGGTGGTCTAGGACTCAGAATATGGAATTAGAGAGAAGAGGGCAGGCGGGTTGCGTTATGCGAGCCTGGCCAATGCCCGCCGTATGACAAACGGGCGTTCCGATAAGATGGAGAAAATCAGGAATGGAACGAATTGCAGATTATTCGCTTGACGAGCTTTTGAGGATAGCGGTGCAAAAGCGGGCCTCGGACCTGCACATTACCTCGGCTTTGCCGCCGCAAGTGCGCGTGGATGGCCGGCTGAGGAGTCTGGATTTTGAACCCGTTACTCCCTTGGAGAGCCAGCGGCTGATTTTCGCCGCGCTCACCGACCGACAGATCGCCCGGTTTGAGTCCACCCACGAACTCGACCTTTCCTACGGGGTTACGGGGCTAGGCCGATTTCGCGTCAATGTCTATCGCCAGCGCGGCTCAGTGGGCGCAGCGTTACGGGTAATTCCCTCCATCATCCCTTCCTTTGAAGAGCTGCACCTGCCCCCGATTCTACGGGAGCTTTGCAAGAAAGGCAGCGGCCTGATTCTCGTTACCGGGCCCACCGGCTGCGGCAAATCCACCTCTTTGGCGGCGATGATAGATCATATCAACCGCACCAAAGAAGGGCATATCATCACTTTGGAAGATCCTATCGAGTATCTGCATGAGCATCGCCGTTGCATGGTAAATCAGCGGGAAGTGGGCGCCGACACCAATGATTTTGCCGCCGCCCTGCGCTCCGCCTTGCGGGAAGATCCGGATGTCGTGCTGGTGGGAGAGATGCGGGATTTGGATACCATATCCTGCGCCCTGACCATCGCCGAGACCGGTCATCTCGTGCTGGGCACCCTGCATACGCGCAGTGCGCCGCAAAGTATCGACCGCATGATAGATGTCTTTCCGCCCTATCAGCAGGAGCAGATCCGGGTACTTTTGGGAAGCACGCTGGAAGCGGTCATCGCCCAGCAATTGCTGCCCTCCTTTAGCTCTTCCGGACGCCTGCCCTCGGTCGAGGTGCTGGTGGTAACCTCGGGGGTGCGCAACCTTATTCGCGAATCCAAGACGCATCAAATTTACTCGCTCATGGAGACCGGCGCCGAGGAAGGCATGCAGACCATGGAGCGGGACTTGGCGAGACTGGTGCGTTCGGGAATGGTCTCTGCCGATGAGGCGAAAAACCATGCGGTGGACGCCGATTCCTTCCGCCGCTGGCTCACGATGCTGTAAGGAGAGTTATCAGTTATCAGTTATCAGTTATCAGTTATCAGTTCTTAGTTCACAGTTTGGGGTTGAGATAGCAGATGAGAGATAGGCCGTTAACTCTCGGACGCCATGTTTTGGATTAATATCCGACAACTGGCAACTGACAATTGAGCACTGATAACTGACAACTGATTACTATTAGTTTCTGGAGGAAGACAAGATGCCGAGCTATCGTTATACTGCCATGGATGCATCGGGCCGCGTGGTCGCGGGCCGGTTGGAAGCGGATAATCTGGAGTTGGTGCGGGGCCGGTTGGGGGAACTGCATTATCATATCCTGAGCCTGCGCGAGTCGGGCGCCGGTCAGGGCCAGCTTTCCGGCATAATGAACCGTTTCCAGAGGGTCAAGCTTCGAGACCTGGTAGTGTTCAGTCGTCAATTTGCCACCATGATTGATGCCGGTTTAAGTGTCGTCAAATGCCTGGATATCCTGCAGCAGCAATGCCGCAATCCCAAGCTGTCGGAAGTGGTGGGCGCCGTCAAGCACGATGTCGCCGGCGGCGCCAGCCTTACGGACGCGCTGAGCCGGCACCCCCTGGTGTTCTCCGCGCTCTATGTCAACATGGTGCGTTCTGCGGAAACCGGCGGTATCCTCGACCAGGTGCTGGAGCGACTCGCCGGCTTCCTGGAGAAAGAGGAAGAAGTGCGGGGCAAAGTAAAATCCGCCATGACCTATCCGGCGGTGGTGCTGTTCTTTTCCTGTCTAATGCTGATGGGATTGATGTTCTTCGTGCTTCCCAAATTCAAGATCATCTTCGAAACCATGCAGCTTAAACTGCCCTTGACCACGCGGGTAATGTTGGGCATTTCGGATGCCGGGACGCGCTACTGGTTTATCTTCATTGCGGTTGGCATTGGACTGCTCATCGCCTACAAGGCTTATGCCCGCACTGCGCGCGGGGCCATGGCGGTGGATAAATTTAAGCTGCGCGTGCCGGTCTTCGGAGATTTGGTCATGAAGACCTCGGTTTCCCGTTTTGCCCGCACTTTCGGCACGCTTATCACGAGCGGCGTGCCGGTGCTGCGGTGTCTCGAAATAGTGGCCGACACCAGCGGCAACCGCATCCTTGCAGAGACCATCCAGCGGGCGCGCTCTTCCATCAAAGAAGGGGAGAAGATTTCCGCGCCGCTCTTCGCCAGCCGCTTCTTCCCGGTCATGGTGACCCAGATGATCGCGGTGGGAGAAGAGACCGGCCGACTCGATCAGATGCTGCTGAAAGTGTCCGACTTTTACGATAAGGAAGTGGATGCCACCTTAAAGGCGCTTACTTCGTTGATTGAGCCGGTGATGATCGTGGGCCTGGGCTGCATTGTCGCGATTATTGCAATTTCGGTAATCTCTCCGATTTATGAATTGGTCGGATCCGTCGGTTAGCCCGAATCGAGCAGGGGGGTAATTTTTTATAAATAAGGTGCGCAACTGTTAAAAAAGGTGTATAGTTTTAATGGGACCGGAACTATTAGCGCGAGAGGTTGAAATGGCGACCCACGCAGGGATGAACCGCAAAAGCCCGTCGGAGAATGACCGGGGAGAGGTGGAAAGGCTTTTCATTAATTGGCGGCAAAGCGCCGATCCTGCTTTTCGTGAGCAGATCATCTGCCAGCATCTCTACCTCGTCCAGGCCGTGGCGCGGAAGTTTTCCGGCCTGGGAGAATCGCCGGACGACCTCATCTCCGAAGGCGTCATGGGCCTCATCAATGCCGTGGATCTTTTCGATCCCAAGCGCGGGGTGCTCTTTTCCACTTATGCCACGCACCTGATAGACGGGCAGATTCGTCATTACCTGCGGGATAAGAGCAAGATGATCCGCGAGCCGGCCTGGATTCAGGAGCGGCTTACGCGCATCACGCGGGCGGCCGAGGCGATCACCCATAAGGCGGGCCGCCCCGCCAAGCTGGCGGAAATCGCCGACGAAATTGAGCTCTCGGAAGCGCAGGTCAGAGAGGCCTTGCTGGCCCAAGACAGAACCCGCGTCTCTTCCCTTGACAGCGTGCGCGCCAGTGAAAATGATGAGGGCGACTCCAAGCTGGAACTGCAGCGCCTGCTAACGTTCGATGATGGCCTGGCCGGCCTGGAAGTGGAAGACCGCCTCTTCCTGCAACAGGAGATGGAGAAACTGAAGCCTCTGGAACAGAAGGTGCTGCATCACTTCTACTACCTGGACCTTAACCAGACCGAGATTGCGCGCAAGCTCGGCATTTCCGTCAACTATGCTTCCTACCTGCTGCGGGGGGCGCAGGCAAAGCTAAAGCAGGCTTTTGAGACACAGACCAAGGTGGAGCTGGAACCTACTCGTCCCGGACCCGCGGAATCGCGCGGCAGCGGAACCTCCGCAATCTATTCCCTGAATACACCGGTCAACGCCGATCTATCCACGGCCCTGGCCTCGGAGAACTATTTTCGCCAGGCCTTGCGGCAGGAGACATTGCGCGCCAGCCGCTATCCCCAGCAGTTCACCCTCCTGCTGGTAGAGCCTGATGGCGCCGCTCAGTGGGGCGAGGAACGCTGTTCGGCGCTGATGCAGGAGCTCTGCGCCAGAATGCGCAAAAACATCCGTATGGTTGACCTGGCGGCGAGAGTGGGGCGCTGGAGAATCGGGGTCTTGCTGCCTCATACCGGCCGGGAAGTGAATCTGGTGGCGGAAAGACTCAAGCAGCGGGCGCCCGCAG
>Ga0315288_10003048_pt1 | contig 21386 bp, 18 predicted proteins | sample YL17G11_20_MG_FD_203454 | JGI IMG/M metagenome (GOLD analysis project Ga0315288, IMG submission 203454) | Sediment microbial communities from Yellowstone Lake, YNP, Wyoming, USA - YL17G11_20 | ecosystem: Environmental > Aquatic > Freshwater > Lake > Sediment | place: USA: Wyoming | collected...
CATGAGCTTCGGGTGTTATGGGCCCGGCCGCGCCAGCCGGGCGCCAGTCTCAGACTGACACTTTATTTTTACTGCATTTCGTTGTCCTTCAGGGAGTTCCATAAATAATAAATAACAAAATGGGGTAACTCCTGATGTCCTGAGTTCCGATGTCCGCTCTTTAGAAGAATCGTCCTTTTTGTCGGCCGAGGAGGATTGTTGCAAAAAAGGGATTGATGCGTTATAAGAAGTCCAATGAATGCCGGCACAAAGGAATGCACCGCCGACGGCATCGCGATTGAGGTCCGCGGCCTGACCAAGCGGTTCGGGAGCATTACCGCGGTGGACAATCTATGCCTCGAGATCCGGCGCGGGGAGGTGTTCGGTTTCCTCGGGCCGAACGGCGCCGGGAAGACGACCGCCATCAACATGATATGCGGGCTGCTGCGGCCGGACGCCGGGCGAGTCGTTATCCATCCCTCGACGGACGGCTCGAAGGAAGCGGCCGGGGATCCGCGCCGTACCATCGGCCTCTGTCCCCAGGCGATCTGCGTCTGGGAATCCCTGACCTGCCTCGAGCAGCTCGAATTCATGGGCCGGATGTATGATGTCGGCCGTCGCGAGGCGAGGGCGCGAGGGCTGGCGCTCCTCGAAACACTGGGGCTTGCGGAGAAAAAAAACAAACTGGCCAAGACGCTTTCGGGGGGTATGCAGCGCCGCCTGAACATCATCCTGGCCCTGGTTCACGAGCCTGCGATCCTGATCCTCGACGAACCGCAGGCCGGGCTCGATCCCCAGAGCCGCGTCCTGGTGCGCGAATTCATCCGGAATGTGGCCCGCCTTAAGACCGTCATCCTGACCACGCACGAGATGGACGAGGCCGAGCGGCTGTCCGAGCGAGTGGCCATCATCGACCGGGGCCGGCTCCTGGTCTGCGACACGCCCGAGAACCTGAAGGGCCGCATCGGCGAAGGGGAAGTCCTGGAGATTACATTTGCCGAGGGGCAGGGAGCGCAGCTCGAAGCCGCCCTCCCCGAGTTGAGGGCGAACGCTGACAACGTCCAAGTCAAGGGCGAAGTCGTGAGCTTTGTTTGCCGGGACGCGGCGGCCGTGTTTCCGGCCGTGGCCGGGCTCCTGAAGGTCAAGGACCTGCGCGTCGTCGATATCAAGATCCGCCAGAAAACCCTGGAGGACGTTTTCATCCATTATACGGGGAGGGGGCTCCGGGAATGAGGTTTCTGAGCGTCCTGAGGAAGACGCTGGTCGAGACGGTCCGGGACTGGAAAGTCCTGCTCCTGCTTCTGTTGCTGGCGCCGGCCTTCATTTTCGTCCTGTACGGGTTCTACGGGAGGGATGTGACGACGTACGGCGTCATCGTCCGGAACGGGGACCGGGAGGTTGAACCGGCTGCCGGGACGGCGGGAGCCGATGAGCCGGCCGGCCGGCGTCTGATCCGGACGATCGTGGATACGAAATACCCCGACGGCACGGCCATGTTCAGGCTCACGGAAACAAATGATCTTGAAGCGGCCAAGAAAAAGATCCGCGACCGGGACGCGCAGGTGCTCCTGATCATCCCCGAAACTTTCTCGAAAGCGCTGGGGACGGCGGACGCGCAAGGCGGCCCGGCCGGCGGGACCGCGCTGACGTTCTATGGCGACGTCACCAACGCGAAATACATCGTGGCCGCAGCATTTTTGAACGCCATCCTCTCCGGATTCCTTGACGAGGTCCAGGGCGTGAGGCGGCCGGTCGCAATCCGGGAGGAAATGGCCGGCAACATGGCCTCGCGGACCGAGTTCGAATTCTACGTGCCCGGCCTGCTCGTCTTCGCCGTCATCATGATCCTTTTCACGGCAGCGATCGCCGCGGTCAAAGAGGCGGACAAGGGGACGATCCGCCGGCTTCAGATGTCGAAGCTCAGGACCGCGGAATTCCTGGGCGCGGTGAGCCTGGTCCAGGTCCTGTTGAGCGTTGCCGCCCTGCTCCTGACGCTTCTCTGCGCCATAACGGTCGGTTACCGGGTTGCAGGATCGGTCGTGAACGTCCTCGTCGTCGGAGCTCTCTCGAGTTTTTCCATCACCGCCATCGGTCTGATGACCGCAGCCTTCTGCCGCAACGCCGGCGACGTCATGACCATCGGCAATTTTCCCTTCTTCATCATCATGTTCTGCTCGGGAGTGATGTTCCCCATGCCGGCCGTCCGGCTTTTTGCGATCGGCGGCCGCATCATCCAGCTCACCGACGTCCTGCCCCCGGCGCACTCGGTCAGCGCTCTGAACAAGGTCTTGAACTACGGCGCGGGCTTGACTGAGCTGAGATTCGAGCTCGGCGCGATTATTGTCCTGACCATCCTCTACTTTGCCGCCGGTGTATGGCTTTTCCACCGCCGCCACATGAGGCTGCGGTGAGTTCTCCTCACCACTGGTGAGGCCGGGGGGACCGGGCGGGAGAGGGGGCGTTTTCGGGTTAACTATTTCGGAAATGAGATACCGGGGATTGGCTGTATGTTCCCGGATAAAGGAGGGTATGCGCATGTCTCGCAAGATCGGCCTATTTTTTTTACTGGCCGTCCTGGCCGCCGGGCCGGGGTGGGCTGAAGTCCATCGCTTCAAAGCCGCGAAGGGCTGTCAAACCTATGCCGTCCGCAAGCCCGTGCTCACCGTCAGACCCGGGGACAGGATCGAAACCACCACCCTGTTTTCCGACTTCTTCACCGAGAAGGACGGACCCTGGCCGGGCGAGGTCGGCCCGATCTATATCAAGGGGGCCACCACCGGCGACACGTTGGTCGTCAAAATCCTGAAAATCCGGCCTAATATCCCCACCGGCCGGTCTGGAACATCGACGACCTACGGAGCCCTGACGGCCACTGAGGCGACCCCCATGCTTCACGAACCGGTCCCCGCCAGGAAGTTTATCTGGAGCATCGACGCAAACAACATGGTTGCCACCCTGGCTTTTCCCAAGAGCCGCCTGAAGGAGATCCGGGTTAAGCTCAATCCCATGCTCGGCCGCCTGGCGACAGCGCCTCCTGACGATCAGGCTATTCCGGGCGGCGTCCCCTCCAACTTCGGCGGCAACATGGACACGTCCGAAGCCCGGGAAGGTGCGACCGTGTACCTGCCGATTTTCCATGAAGGCGCTTATTTCTATTTCGGCGATGTGCACGCCCTCCAGGGGGACGGCGAGATCACGGGGAGCGGGATCGAAACGTCGGCCGACGTTACGCTCGAACTCGATATCCTAAAGGGAAAAACCATCGCCTGGCCGCGGCTGGAGAATGATGAATACATTATGGTGGCGGGATCGGTCCGGCCGCTCATCGACGCTTTCCGGATCGCCCATGTCGAGATGGTCAAGTGGCTCGAGTCTGAGTATGGCTTCGACCGGTGGGAAGCCCTCCAGGCCCTCTCGCAGGTCGGCGCCGCTCAGATCGCCAACGTGGTCGACCCCAACTTCACGGTCGTCGCGAAATTCCCCAAGAAGTACCTGCCGCAGAAATAAGCCCAAGATTTGGCGAAAAACCGAATGAGCGAACCCTTATCGCGTCATGTGAACAGCGTCGACTTGAAACCTTTGCCCAGGATGTCATAGGTGTCGTTGATGATGACGAAGGCCTGGGGGTCGGTCGCCTTGATGAACGCCCGGAGCTCGGCCAGTTGCTTGCGGTGGATGACCGTCAGGATGACCTCGCCTTCGCGGTTCAGGAACAGGGAGCGCGACTTCAGGGCCGTACCGCTCCGCTCCAGGGTGTTGAGGATGAAGTCCTGGATCTCATGAGTCTTCGATGAGGTGATGATGACCAGCTTGGAGATGTTCCAGCCCTCCAGGATCATATCGATGACTCGGGTCGAGAGAAAGAGGACGATGTAGCCGAAGAGCGGCGCCTCCAGATTGTGAAGGGCCAGGCCCGACGCCGAGATGATGACGAAGTCGGTGATCAGGATGCCGAAGCCGACCGACATCCCGGTGAACTTGCTCAGGACCATGCCCACGATGTCCGAGCCGCCCGTGGAGGCGCGGCCCCGGAAGACGATCCCCAGCCCGACACCGAGCATGATGCCGCCGTAGATCGAAGCCAGGATCTTGTTGTCGGTCGCGGGGCGGACTCTGACGATAATGTTGAAGAAGTCGATCATGAGCGCGGACAGGATCATGCCGGCCAGGCTCTTGACGACGTATTTGCGGCCCATGGTCCGGAGTCCCAGCAAAAAGACGGGGATGTTGAGGCCGATGATCAAAAGGCCGACGGGCGTCTTGAAGAAATAGTTGAGGATGATGGAGATGCCCGACACTCCGCCCGGGACGAGGTGGTGGGGGATAAGGAAAAGGGAATAGGCCAGTCCCATGACGGCGCAGCCGACGATGATCTGCATCGTTATGAAGACATATTTTTTGATCTCATCCGGGGCTATACTCTTAGTCCACATGGTTTTGTCTCCAGGTTTGTTGCGTTTCCCCCGCGGGGAGAATACCAAAGGAATTTACTCGCCCCAAGCGCGGTTGTCAAGAGCCGGCTCACCCCGGTCAGGCAAGTCAGGCTGGGCCCCGGCGATGATGGGCTTAATTAAGGGGGAAAGCTGATCTTGTTGTAGAGAATCACCAAAGGCTGTTTTGATCGAACTTTTTGTCGCGGGAATTCGTATATCCCGCATGGTAGACAGTCTTTATTCGGAGGGGACATGTTTAGAAATTATTTGAAAACCGCTTTAAGAAATCTTGCGCGCAGGAAGCTGTTCTCTTTCATCAACATCGCCGGGCTCGCCCTGGGGATGGCCGTCAGCTTCCTGATCCTGTTGTTCGTCTGGAACGAAGTGACTTACGACCGATTTCACAAGAACGCCCCGTCGATTTACCGCTTGGCCACCAAAGTTGAAATGCAGGACCGCCGTCTGGATGTTCCGGGCGTGCCCGCGCCTCTCGGCCCCGCGTTGGTCGGACGATTTCCAGAAGTCGTCCGGGCGACGCGTCTGAGAAGGCAGGGCGGCGGTATCTTTTCCTTCAATGATAGAATGTTCGAGGAATCCGCTTTCATTTACGTTGACCCGGATATCTTCAACGTCTTTACCATCCGCGTCGTCAGCGGCGATCCGAAGACCATGCTGACCGTTCCTTTCAGCCTTGTCCTGACCGAAGAAACGGCGAAAAAATGGTACGGCGCAGAAAATCCCATGGGGAAAATCGTGAAGCTCAATAATCGAGATTCATATACCATCACCGGCGTCGTCAGAAAGATGCCCGAGAATTCCCACATCAAATTCAGCGTTCTGGCCTCCCTCTCGACGTTCGAGAAAATACGAAGCGACCTCAACGAGTGGATGAACTTCAATTATGTGACATACATCCAACTGGCGGGAAAACCGGACGTCGTGACCGCCGCCAAGAAATATTATGACCTGCTCATGGCCAACATGCCGGATCAGTTCAAGAGTCTGGGCGCCAAGATCTCCATTTTTCTTCAGCCCCTCCGGAGTATCCATTTGAATTCCCATCTTGAAGGCGAGCTCGAGCCGCCGGGAAACCCGGCCTTTATCCGCGTTCTCGTCACGATCGCCCTGTTCATCCTGCTCATCGCCTGCATCAATTTCATGAACCTCTCCACCGCCCATTCGGCCCGGAGGGCTAAAGAAGTCGGCCTGCGCAAGATTCTCGGGGCCGAAAGGAAAAAGCTCGTCGCCCAGTTCCTCGGCGAATCTCTCCTTCTGAGCCTGATCAGCCTTGTCCTGGCCCTCGGCCTTATTGTTCTATTGCTCCCGCTCTTCAACCGGCTGCTCGTCCGGAGCCTGAGCCTCAATGGGCTGCCCGGGGCCGGGCTTTTTTTGGGTTTGGGAGGGATCGCGCTATTCGTCGGACTCGCGGCCGGAGCCTATCCGGCGCTTTTCCTTTCCTCGTTCGGCCCTCTTGAAGCGTTGAAATCGCGGTTCAAGGCGGGCCGGGCTCATGGATTTCTGCGCAGCGGCCTGGTGACTATGCAATACGTCATTTCCATCGCCCTCATTTTCAGCACGCTGGTCATCCATTCCCAGCTCGGCTTCGTCAAGAATTTTGACTTGGGATTCAACAAAGACCGGGTGATTGAGATCGGGCTTCGCGGGGGGATAGCCCGCGGGCTTGAAGCCTTCAAGAATGAATTGCTCGGCCTTCCGGGCGTCGCCAAGGCCGGCTGGTCCTCCGGACTCAACAATACCAACGAGACCATATTTTCCTTCGAAGGGGCCGGCACGGAGAAGCCGGTTCTGCCCATCATGGACGTAGGGCCCGGATTTATGGATGTTTTGGAAATCAAGCTGGCCGCGGGCAGGAATTTTTCGCCGGATAATCCGTCGGACAAAAAAGCCCTGATCATCAACGAGACACTCGCCGGGCAGATCGGCTGGAAGGACCCCCTGGGCAAGATCGTGAAAATGACCGATGTCGATGAAAAAAAGAATTTCATCGAAGTCCCCTATACCGTGATCGGAGTCATCCGGGACTTCCACTTCGCCTCTCTCCATGAAAAGGTCAGGGGGCAATTGCTCCGGATGTCAGATGACAACATCAGCGCCCTTTATGTCAAAGTCCGTCCACAGGGGCTTCCCGACACCCTCAAGTCGATCGAAGGAATCTGGCGCAAGATGGAGCCCGCCTACCCTTTCCGTTATTCCTTTCTTGACGACGCCTTTGACAGGCTCTACCGGACAGAGATACGAATGGGGCAGATCTTTATCGGTCTTACCTTGATCGCGATTTTCGTCGCCTCCCTCGGCCTCCTCGGGCTGGCCTCGTTCAACGTGGAGCAGCGGACCAAGGAGATCGGGATCCGCAAGGTCCTGGGCGCTTCCATTCCCAGAGTGGTCCTTCTCCTCTCGAAAGAATTCTCCAAGTGGGTCCTGCTGGCGAACGTTATTGCTTGGCCGATCGCATACCTTGCCATGAGCAGATGGCTTCAGGCCTTCGCTTATCGGATCGAGGTGGGGCTCTGGATGTTCCTGGCATCGGGCGCCGTTGCCCTGGCTATCGCCCTCCTGACGATCAGCGCCAGGACGATCCGGGCGGCCGCCGCCAACCCCGTTTATTCCCTGAGGTATGAATAGGGGATAATAAACTCGCGGGCAATTTTGACAACATTCAAAAATAAATGTACTGCCGGAAAAAGCCCTGAGGACCGCATCCTTGCCCCCGGCCTAGGACAGGTGGCATCATCCTGATCATCCTCTCTCGTCCCTGAACAGTTCTTCAGGAAAAGTTCAGTGGCGAAATCTCCGGGCGAGTGATAACATTCGAATCCGCGCGAGGTCCATTTTTTGAACATCCTGATCATCGAAGACGAGAAAAAAGTCGCCCAAGCCCTCGAAAAGGGTCTGGAATCCGAACATTACCAGGTCCAGGTCGCCCTGACGGGAGAAGAAGGATTCTACCTGCTAGCCTCGAGGGAATTCGACCTGATCATCCTCGACCTCATGCTTCCGGGGCGGGACGGCCTGGAGATCCTCCGGACCCTTCGCAAGACCGACACCCGGACGCCGGTCCTGATCCTCACAGCCAAGGATACGCTCGGCGATAAGATTCTCGGGTTGGACCTCGGGGCCGACGATTACCTCGTCAAGCCTTTCGCCTTTCCCGAGCTGACGGCTCGGATCAGAGCCCTGCTGAGGAGGGGCCGGAGCGACCAGCCCTTGAAGTTGAAGCTGGCCGACTTCGAGATGGACGTGGTCAAACGCACCGCCTGCCGGGGGCAACAGACGCTCCCGCTGACGGCCATGGAGTTCGACATCCTCGAGTTCCTCCTAAGGAATCAAGGCCACGTCGTGACCCGCGAGATGCTGGCCGAGGAGGTCTGGAAGGAGACCGAGAGGGCGACCCCTTTGGACAATGTGATCGACGTCCATATCGGCCGCCTCCGGAAAAAGATCGACGAGCCGTTCACAAAGAAGCTCCTGCATACCGTCCGCGGCGTGGGCTTCATTCTTACGGAGAGAGAATCGTGACTCTTCGCCCCTCGGGCGTGCGCGTCCGGCTGACCCTCTGGTATTCGATGGCGCTGGCCGGCACGGTTCTGATTCTTTCATTGTATGTCTTTTTCTTCGTCAGGGCCCGGCTCTTCAGCCACCTCAACCTACGGCTGGAGAGCGATTTCAAGGCAGTCTCCCAGGATTTTTTGGAGGATCCCAACGAAAATCCGGAGATCGAGATCGAAAATTCCGTAAAAATCGTCCAGATCGTCAAAGCCGGGACTCTTTTTTATCAGACACCGGCTTATCAAAAAGCCGGCCTTCCGCGCTTGGGGAAACTTCCGGCGGCTGAAAGCCGGACCGTCCGCTCCTCCTCTGGGGCCAGGTTTCTTCTAAAAACGGACCTCGTCGCGTCTGACGTCCTTCTGACGGTGGCCGTGGACGAGGAGCCCGTGCGGAGCACCCTCCGAACCCTCGCGGTCATCCTGATGCTGGCCCTCCCCATCGCACTGGCGCTGGCGGCGTTCGGCGGATTCGTGATGGCCGGCCGGCTTTTAAAACCCGTAGCGGCCATCACGGCCAGGGCCGAAAAGATCTCCGCCGAGAACCTGTCCGAGCGGCTCCCCATCGAAAATCCGCGGGATGAATTCGGCCGGCTGGCAGGTGTCGTCAATCACATGTTGTCCCGCTTGGAGGAAGCCTTCGAACGGCTGCGGCGCTTCACGGCCGACGCCTCCCACGAGCTGAGGACACCCCTCACGGTTATCAAAAGCGTCGGGGAAGTTGCCCTCCAGGAAAATCTGGACGCGGCCGCCTACCGGGACCGCATCGGGAGCATGCTCGAGGACGTCAGCCGGTTGACCCGCCTTATCGAAAACCTGCTGACGCTGACCCGCGCGGACGGCGGTCATGTCCCCCTCGGCCTGGTAGAGACCGATTTGGTTCGCCTCGTTCAGCGGGCGGCCGAGGACATGCGGCCCCTGGCGGAAGAAAAGGAACAGAGATTGACCCTGGCCCTGGATGGACCGGCGATTGTCCGGGTTGATGAGGGAACGTTACGCCTGGCGCTGGTCAATCTCTTGGACAACGCCATCAAATACACCCCTCCCTCGGGTGCGATCACGATCAGATCGCGAATCCAGGGGAACGACTTTCTCGTCGAAGTCACGGACACCGGTCCCGGCATCCCGCCCGAACACAAGGACCGAATTTTCGACCGGTTCTATCGGATCGAAAAGGACCGGCCCGGCCAAGCCGGCGGAGCCGGGCTGGGCCTCTCCATCGCCAAGTGGGCGGTGGAAGTGAACGGCGGCCGCATCGAAGTGGAAACCCGGGAGAAACAGGGCAGCACGTTCCGTCTCGTTTTTCCCATGAGCAAAAAAAGCGCGTGAAAAGGAGGTTTTCATGAGACGCTTTCATGGCGTGTTTGCTGTTGTCGGCCTTCTCGTTGTTGTTCTTGCCGTGACAGGGCCCTCGGCCTGGGGCAGCGGGAATGGCCAGGAACCGGAGAAAAAGGGGAAAGTGGAACTGCCGCCCGTGGTCGCCAAAGCGGTCAAAGATAACGTCCCGAACGCCCAGATCGAGAGCATTACCGTGGATAAGGAAGCCGGGATCACCCTCTACGACATCGAATTCAAAGCCGGAAGGGGCGAGATCGAGGTGGCGGAGGACGGGACGGTCATGGACGTCGCCACGATCCTCGAGCTGAAGGACATTCCCAAGTTGGCCGCGGAAGCGATCCACAAGGTCGCGGCCGGGGCCACGATCACTCAAGTTGAGAAATCCGAGGTCCGTGCCGAAGGCGCTGGCTAAAACCTATCCCGACTACAAGATCCTCAAGGCCGAGGACATGGTCAAGGGCGGCCAGAAATATGTCGAGCTCCAGATCCAGGTCAAGGACAAGAAAATCGGGGTGACGATCGACCCCTCCGGGAAGATCATCGAATAGTCTTCGGGCCCGGAGAGGGCGTGAGAGAGGCCTGCCGAACACGGGCAAATATTCCGCCCTGTGGCGTTCGTGGTATAGATTGGCGAACATGAAGCGCTTGCTCTGTCGAGCAAAGGAGGTTCACATTAAAATCAGATTAATCGTTGGCCGTCCGGCAGGAGCTATTTTGACGGCGGTATGCCTGATGTTCTCTTTCCCAACGCGCTGAGGGGAAATATGATCGACGTTGGAATGTGGAATGGGTTGAGTCGGATAGGGCAGGCCGGGATCCCATGAAGAGGAGACGTCTTGTCGGCCTGGCCGTCCTGGCCGTTCTTTCCGCCGCCTTGCCGCTTCACGCCCAGCGCAACCAGCCCGACAAGCTCAAGGCCCTGCAAATCGAGTCCGCGATCAAAATGGACGGGATCCTGGACGAGCCCGGGTGGGCCAAGACCCAACGCATCTCCAACTTCACCCAACGCGAGCTTGAGGAGAACGCCCCGGCGACGGAAAGGACCGAAGTCGCCGTCCTCTTCAACCGAACCGAGCTCTTCATCGGGGTTTGGTGCTTCGACTCCGAACCGTCCAGGATCATCGCCCAGAAAATGAAGTGGGATTTCGATACCTCGACGGAGGATAATTTCGAGATCGTCCTCGACACGTACGCGGACAAACGAAACGCGTATTTTTTCGCCGTCAACGCCAACGGATCCCAGGCGGACTCTCTGATCATGGATAACGGCCGGAAGGTAAACTCCGATTGGAATGGGGTTTGGTACGTTGCCGCCGTAAAGACCGACGCGGGATGGTTCGCCGAAATCAGGATCCCCTTCTCAACCCTGAAATTCAGCCCGGCCGCCGAGCAGATTTGGGGGGTCAATTTCGAGCGGAACATCCGGCGCAAACGTGAGCAGGTCCTCTGGCAGGGCTGGTCACGCGATTCGAACCTCGAGCAGGTCAACCGGGCGGGAACGCTCATCGGCCTTCAAGGCCTGACCCGGATGCGCGTTTTTGAGTTCCGGCCTTACGCGCTCGGCGGGGCGGAGAAGTTGAGGGAAGCGATGGCAAGGACCACGAGCGACCTGGGCCTGGACTTCAACTATATCATCAACCCGACGGTCAAAATGGATTTTACGATCAATCCGGACTTCGCCCAGGTCGAGTCGGACGCGATGATCGTCAACCTGACCCGCTTTTCCATATCCCTTCCCGAGAAACGGCAGTTCTTCCTCGAAGCCCAGAATTTCTTCGATTTCCCGCTCGGCCGGGTCCGGCCGTTTTACAGCCGGCGGATCGGCATTTATCGCGGCCAGGAAATGCCCATCCTCGGCGGCGCCCGTTTTCTGGGCAAAATGAACCGCACGACCCTCGGCGTGATGGTCCTCCAGACAGAGAAGACGGATATCACGAGCGCCAAAAACTTCTCCCTCGTCCGCTGGCAACAGGACATCGGGGAGCAGTCCTCGGTCGGCCTGATGGCCATTGGCGCTGCCCAGGCGGGCCGGTTCAACGGGACCGGCGGCGTGGACGCGCTCTATTCGACGTCCAAGCTTTTCGGCGATAAAAATTTTCAGATCGGCGGGGCCTTCGCCGCGACCTATACATCCGACCGGGAAGCGTCGACCGGAAGCGCCCACCGCCTTTTTCTCAGCTACCCGAACGATCTGATCGAATTTGACGCATCCTGGGAGCGGGCGGGAAAGGATTTCAATCCCGAAGTTGGGTTTCTGAGCCGGACGAGCTACCAGATCTTCGAGGCGAAATGGAGGATCAATCCCCGGCCGAGTTTCCTTCCCTGGGTTCAGAAGCTCCAATTCAAACCGATCGAGCTTAGCTATTATATCGATGACGTAACGCATAAAATGCAGTCCGTCTATATGGAATTCCGCCCGTTGGGCCTGTTCTTGAAGAGCGGGGAGGCGCTGGAGATCAACATCCAGCGCAACGCCGAGAACTTGACCGAGGATTTCGAGATCCGGGACGGCCACGTCATCGGCGCCGGCCGCTATTGGACGACCCGGGGCGAGATCCAGTTCGAAACGTTCGATGGGCGGCCGCTCGTCGCGTCGCTTGGCATCAACTGGGGAAAATTCTACGACGGCTCGAGCACGGAGTGGGAAGCCGACCTGTCCTGGAAAATGAACAAGTATTTCAGCACCAGCCTGGCCTTCCAGCGGAGCGACATCCGCCTCCCCGATGGCGGGTTCGCCGTCGACGAAATCGTCGGCCGGATGAATTTTTCTCTGACACCTAAGCTTTTCGGCGCCATCTTCGCTCAATGGAACAATGACGCGAACGAGGTCCTGTTCAATTTCCGTGTGACATGGATCCCCAAGCCGGGTGCCAACATCTACTTCGTCCTCAACCAGTTCGGCGATACGCTGACCTCCCGCTGGCGTCTCAACAAGACCGTGGCTATGATCAAGTTCGTCTGGTACCTTGCCACGAAATGAGAGGGGGCTCCTCCCGGAGCGAGGAAGAGTCGCATTGACGGATATGTTCAGGCCGGCCCCGGCCTTCCCTGCCGGGTTGGTCCGGGCCGGGCGAACGGAGTATAATGGCAGGAAAGGAGTTTCAACAATGAAAGCTTGTCGGGTCGGTCTGGTCATTCTTTTAGCGGTCACCATCGCGGGCTTCGCGGCTGCGCAGGCGCAGAAGCCGGCCGGATACCACCTGCTCAAAAAGCACGTGCTCGGCGGCGAGGGCGGCTGGGACTACATGGCCCTGGACGGACGGACGCGTCTCCTCTACGTGACGCACGGCAGCGCCCTCGAAGTCCTGAACGTTGACACCGGGGTCAAGGGGGAAGCCATTCTGGAGCTCAAGGGCGTCCACGGCGTGGCCTTCGCCCCCGAGAGAAACCGCGGCTACATCTCCAACGGCCGGGGCAACAGCGTGTCCGTATTTGACCTCAAGACGCACAAAGTCCTCGAAGAAGTCCCGTCGACAGGGCAGAATCCTGATGCCATCATGTACGATGCGTTCTCGGGGCGAGTCTTCACGTTCAACGGCCGGACCGCCAACGCGACGGCCATCGACGCGGCCACGAACAAGGTTGCGGGGACCGTCGACATCGGTGGGAAGCCCGAATTCGCCGTCACGGACGGCCAGGGCACGATCTTCGTCAACAACGAGGACAAGAGCGAGGTCGTGGCCTTCGACGCCAAAACGCTCCAGGTCAAGACGCGGTGGTCGATCGCGCCCGGCGAGGGCCCGAGCGGACTGGCCATCGACCTCAAGAACAAGCGCCTGTTCAGCGTCTGCGACAAAGTGATGGTCGTGTCAGACTTCGTCAACGGGAAGACTGTCGCGACGGTGCCGATCGGGAGCGGTCCGGACGCCGTCCGTTACGACCCCGGGACCGGCCTCGTCTTCTCTTCGAACGGCGAGGGAACGCTGTTGGTCGTCAAGCAGGACTCCGCCGACAAGTACACGGTCCTCGAAACCGTGCCGACGGCGCGCGGGGCCCGGACCATGGAGCTCGACCCGGAGACGCACCATATTTTCGTCGTGACGGCGGAATTCGGCCCGGCCCCGGCCCCCACAAAGGAACAGCCTCGGCCCCGGCCTACCGTCGTCCCGGGCTCGTTCATGGTGCTGGAATTCGGGAAATAGGGCGCGATCAGTCCGCCTTGCGCCGGCAGACCATGAGGTAATAGATCGTCGGCGTGGCGATCAGGGAGAGCAGGACCGAGATGCAGAGGGCCCCAATGACGGCGATGGCCAGGGGTTTCAGCATGTCGGCGCCCGAGCCGATGCCGTAGGCCAGGGGCAGCATCCCGAGGGCCGCGGCCATCGATGTCATCAGGACGGGACGGAGCCTCCGCCGGCCCGACCGGACCAGGGCTTCCGCCAGGTCCAACCCCTGGGCCCTGAGATCCTTGACGAAATCCAGCATCAGGATCCCGTTCTTGGCGACGATGCCGACCCCGATGATGGCCCCCAGCAGCGAAACGACATTGAGCGACGTCCCTGTGACCCACAGGGCGAGGACAGTGCCGAACATGGCCAAGACCGCGCCGAAGACGATGGCCAGGGGCTCGTAGAACGAGCCGAACTCGAGGAGCAAGACAGTGAAGACGAGGAAGATGGCCATGAGCAAGACGATCATCAGGTTGCGGAAGGATTCCCGTTGCTGCTGGTAAATGCCGCCGTACTCGATTGACCCGGGGGGGAGGGTTCTGTCCTTGCCGAGCGTGCTCCGGATCTCGGCCATGGCGCTCCCCAAGTCGCGGCCTTCGAGCCGGGCCGTGACGGCTACGTCCTGGCGGAAATCGTCGCGCCGGAGCTCGAGCTGACCCGGCTCCTCGACGATGTCCACGACTTGGGACAGCTTGACCAGGGTCCCTTCCGCCGCCCGGAGCGGAAGGTTCCGCAGCTTTTCCAGACGGTTGGTGCCGGCCGGGTCCGCTTTCACCCGGATCGCAACCACCCGGTCTCCTTCGAGGACGGTCGAGGCCGTCTGCCCCAGCATGGTCGTGTTGACCGCGGCGGCGATGTCGTCCGCTGTCAGGCCGAAACGTTCCGCGTCGACATATCGGACGCGGAAACTGATGGTCGGCCCGGTGTAGATCAGGCCGTCGAAAACGTCCACGACGCCCGGGATCTTGCCCAGCCGCTCGGCGACCTGGGGCGCCTTTTCTTTAAGATAGGCCGTGTCGGTCGAGAAGATTTTCACTTCGATCGGCTGGGGCGCGTACATCAGGTCGCCGATGAGGTCGGCCAGGATTCCCGGGAATTCCCAGATGACGTCGGGCAGGGCGGCGTTGAGCTTGTGCCTCAGCTTCGAGAGGATCTCCTCGGTCGACTGCTTCCGGTCGGGCCGCAGTTTGAGGAGGAAATCGCCGTTGTTCGGCTCGGTGATGAACAAGCCCAGCTGGGCCCCGGTGCGGCGGGAGTAACTTTCGAGCTCGGGGATGGAGCGGATGATGTCCTCCGCGTACTGGAGCTGACGGTGGGTTTCGGCCAGGCTCGTCCCCGGGGGCGTGAGGTAATCGATGACGAACCCGCCCTCGTCCATCGGCGGCAGGAACTCACTCTCGAGCCCTTTGTAGATGGCCAGCGCCAGGACCATGACGCCGGCGCAGACGGCGATCGTCAGCCCCTTTCGCTTGAGCGCGGCCCGCACTCCCGTTTCGTAAACCGCGATCACGCGTCGCAGCAAGGGGCCGCCGTGCTCTTCGTGAAGCGCGTCCGCCTCCTCTTTTCGGGAGCGAAGTAACCAGGCGGCCAGCGATGGCGTCAGGGTCACGGCCAAGACCAGGGACGTCAGCAAAGCGACGACCATGGTCAGGGCCAGGGCGCGGAAAAAAACGCCCGTGATGCCTTCGAGGAAAGCGAGGGGGATGAACACGACGACGGGCGTCAGGGTCGAACCGACGAGCGGCCGGAAGATCTCGCTGATAGCCTCGCGGATGGCCGTCAGCCGGTCCCGTCCGGACTTGCGCTTGGTGTGGATCGCCTCGACGACGACGATCGCGTCGTCGATGACAAGCCCGATGGCGGCCGCGATCCCTCCCAGCGTCATCAGGTTGAACGAAAGGCCCGCCGCTTTGATGGAGATGAGCGTCACGAGGACGGTGACCGGTATGACCAGGATCGCGACAAGCGTGGTCTTCCAGCTCTTGAGGAAAAAGTAGAGGATGAGGACCGACAGGACAAGGCCGAAGATGATGGCCTCCCAGACGCTTTGGACGGAGGCCCTGACCAGGAGAGATTGATCGTAGAAAAACGCGAGTTTCATGTCGGACGGCAGCTCTCTCCTGAGGACTTCCAAATCCGCCGTTAGACGCTTGGCGATGTCCAGGGTGCTGCCGTCCGGCTGGCTGTAAATATTGATCAGCACGGCTTCCTGGCCGTCGGCGGTGACCACGTTGAACACAGGCTCCGGGCCGCGGACGACCTGGGCGAAATCGCGGACGAGGACCGGGTGGTGGCCCACGACCGTTACGGGGAAATTCTCGATGTCTTTAATGGAGTGGACCCGGCCGTCGACAACCGCCAGGTACATCATCCGATTTTCCTCGTGGAGTCCCGTCGAGGTCACGAGGTTGTTCTTGTCAAGGGCCTCGGTCACCTGGGTCAGGGTCAGGCCGGCCGCCTGGAGGCGCAGAGGATCGACGACGATGTGGTATTCGGGCGTGCGGCCGCCCACGAGGTCCACTCGGGCGATCCCGGGGATTTGAAGGAAACGCGGCTTGAGCTCGTAGCGGGCGATCTCCCAGAGCTTGGTCAGGTCGCGCCGGGGGCTCATCAGGCTGACGCCGATGATGGGGAAGTTCGAGAAGGTTACCCGGTAGACCTCGGCCTCGGCGGTCGACGGCAGCGAGGCCCGGATCTGGGAAAGCCGTCCCAGGACGTAGAGCTCGGACTGGATCATGTCGACTTTCCAGTTGAAAAAGACATTGACCTCCGCCGAGCCGCGCCCCGTGGCCGAGCGGATCGTGATGACGCCCGGGATGTCCTTCATGCCCTCCTCGATGGGCCGGGTGATGGTCGCCATCATCTCGTCGGCCGGCATGACGCCGTTGTCCACGAGGATGACGACGCGCGGGAAATTCGTCTGAGGGAAGACCGACGACGGCAGAGTCAGGGCTGCGTAGACGCCGGCCAGGCACAGGGCGATGCTGATGAAAACGATCGGGAGGGCGTGACGGGCGGCGAACCGGCCGAGGGCTGTGTCTTTGCTCATCAACGTTATTTATTTTCGATTCGGTACTATATCTCCGGCCTGTTGGCCCTGTCAAGCGTCGCGAAAAGTCGCAAAAAGATTGCCCGATGATCCAATCGGGATAAGAAACCCCGCCACACCGGCTAAAAGGCAATAGACTTCCGCTCCTCGTGATCACGAATAATCAAAAATATTCCCCATCCATTCTTCCGCCGGGATGATCGGCAAATCTAACCCTTAGCCCCATTCTATGATACAATTAAAACATCATAGTTGAGGAGGACACCTTGAGGAAAGTTATGATCGTCCTGAGTGCGGCTGCGGTATTCCTGGCGGCCACCGGCGGGATCTCCGCCCAGACGACGGATCAGGATCAACAGAAAGCCATGGAAGCGTATGCCAAAGCCATGGCCGTCGCCGAGAACCACGGTTTGCTCGAATTCTTTATAGGCCGATGGGATGTGACATCGACCATGTGGAGCTTCCCGGGAACGCCGCCGACGACTTCGCAGAATGCGGGCGATGTGACATCCATCCTGGGAGGCCGTTTCATCATGATGAAGTTCAGCGGCACGATGATGGGGCAGCCGTTCGAGGGGATCCAGATTGTCGGCTATGACAATATGCAGAAAAAATTCCAGACTCTCTGGATCGACAGCAGCTCCACGGCGTTCTTCCTGCTTTCGGGGACATGCGACGCGGCGAGGAAAACCTGGACAGACATGGGACGATGGGCGGACCCGATGGGAGGGACGACCAACGTCCGCAGCGTCACCCGGATCGTCGGCCCCGACGAGTATGTTTACGAAATGTACATGGGCATGCCGGACGGCAAGGAGTTCAAAAGCTTGGAAAACCGCTGCCTCAGGAAGAAATCCTAAGCGGAGGAGGAATCATGAGAATCCCGAAGTATTCAGCAGTCGTTGGAGTGGTCTCGATCCTCGTCGGTCTTCTAGCTTGCGCCTCCTGTAGGGGAGGGGAAAAGGCTGCCAACAAGCAGGCCGAGGCGGTCGTTGAGAAGGTTCTGAAGGCGACGACAGGCAAGGACGCCAAGGTCGAGATGGACGGCAAGTCGGTCAAGATAAAGGGGGAGGGGTTCAAGCACGATATAACCGAAACAACCGAGTGGCCGGCCGACATGTTCGAAGGAGTGCCGGAATTCACCTTCGGAAAGATCGAGCGCGTGAGCAAAGGGGAGGAAGGTGGAATGATGAAGTTCAACATCTACTTTCACGACATCGAGCAGGGGGGCGTCGAGCGGTATGTAAATCTTCTGAAGGAAGCCGGCTGGCAAGCGGACCTCATCGGAGGGCCGCAGGGCGGGATTGTCTCGGGCCAGAAGGGCGAACTCGGCCTGAATTTCATGTTCAGCACCGAGGACGGAACCGGCATGCTCGCCGTTTTCTCGGGCATGAAGCAGTAGGAGCGGAGTACGGTCAAACCCCATCCGTGCCTCCAGCCGGCCTTCGATCACCCGTCCATGCCGTTTCCAGGCGGCGGGCTTCGAGGTATCTGCAGTGATCGACCACGGTTTCATCCACTCCATCTATGCGTTCGACCCCAACGGGATCCCGATCGAATTCAGCCATAATGTCGCGGGTATTGACGTCAGAAACAAACCCCGGATGAGAGACGTGAAGCCCTCTCCGGTTACTTTGGAGGGCGCGGAGCCTCAGAGTGACGGCTGGCCCGCGGTTTCCAGGCCGACGCCTCGGCCGGAACGCCGGGTTTATCCCGGGGTCGGCAGCGAGCTCTTCCACGGGATCAAAAAAGCCTAAATCGGCGCTCTCTGAAACTGAAATAGCGGTTGAGGACTGCGAAAATCCGTCATCGGGACGAGCATCCATCCGAAGACAACCAGCAAGGCGGAAACGAGTTTGTTGTGAAAATTCATCGACGATTATCCTTTTCGCATGACAATCACTTTTTCAGAATCAAAAGAAGGAAGCTGCCGAGGCAGAGGATCCCGAGGGGCCAGAGCGCCCGCCAAGCGAACGTTCGGCTGGAAGAGGGTAGGGAACGAAGATCCATCCTCCCGAAAGTCGAGAGCGCTGAGACTCCGAGAATAAAGAGGAGCAGGAGAGCACCGACAGTGAAAGCGAGGCCGTTTTTATAAAACAGCTCCCAGGAATCGGGGAAGATCGGTTTCAAAAGGACGAACACTCCGGATGGGAGGGCGATCAGGGATAGAAACGAGAGAAGGGTTACGACGGAAACCAAGTTTTTCTGTTCGTAAATGCCGATCAAGAAACCGCTGAAGAAGACCACGAGGACAACGACGGGGAAGAAAACCGGATCGATCAGGAAAAATAATTTTCCTTGGATGGGCCGTAATTTCTGGACAAAGAACAGGGAAGCCACTATATGGACCGAGAGCAGTCCGCCCAGGGTCAGGAGTCGAGGGATGAGCTTGTCGGCCAGGATCCGTCTCTTGGAGACCGGGAACGTAAAGAGATATTCGAAGGCCTGGTCCTCGTGTTCACTCCGGAAGGCGTTGAATCCGAGAACGTTGGCCGTCACAAGGATCGTCAGGGAAAGAAGAAAGAGGAGAAGAAAGAGATAAGGCTGTTCGATCCCTCCGTTCAGGATGTTGAAAGCCTTGACGATCACGAAATTCAAGAGTCCCGCCGCCGGTATTTTCAGGAGAGCGATAAACAAACCGGGGATGAGAAGGCCAAGACAAATGATGCCGGCTTTAAGCGTGTTCCGCCATTCCATTTTCAGCATGACGGCCTCCGCGACAGGGGATTCATGTCCGGCCGCCGGCATACCGGAATACCAAGGCGGCGATATCCAAGGCCAGGATCAGGGGAAGGCTGAAGGCGCGAACACGTTTCTGGAAGAGCTCCGGGGACCGGAGGTCGAATTGCCGAGCGGAAATGAGAAAAGTCCCTCCCATGATGCCTATAACGATCAGCAACGCGGAAATGGAGCCGACGGCGGCCGATAACTGATTCCCCTCCGGGAAAAGCGGAAGAATGAAGCGGGAAAGGCCCAAAGACAAGACCACGACGGAAAAGAACGTCACCACATTGGCCACCATTCGGAGGTTCCGATTGCCCAGGAATCCGCAAAGACTTCCATTGATAAAGAAAAGGAAGGAACAGGGACAAATTAAAGCGGGATTGAGCGGACCCGGTATCTGACTCCCTGCAAAAATGCAGAGTGCAACATAGGAAAAAGACAGCAGTAAAACCAGGGTAATCCGGGAGGCCATTTTCCGGGCCAGGCGCCTCGAAATTCCGCCAGGAAATGTCAGCCAATACTCCAGGGCCCGGTCTTCAAACTCCGCCTTGAATGCGGTGACGCCGAGGAAATTGGCGATCCAGATCATGACGACCGGAAACGCCATGAGGATAAGACTCAGATTGCGGGATCCGCTTTCCGTTGCGGTCCGGGCCGTCGTCACCTCCAAAAATACGGGAAACGCCAGAACGACGCTGAAGCGTAAAAGAGCGGGCTTCCAGATTTCGCGGAGTTCTTTTTTAAACATATTCGCCCCCGATGAAGGCGGCCACGATTTCGGTCAGGTTCATGTCGATAATTTCGCCGTCGATCCGGCGGCGGAATTCCTCCCGGAAAGGGTAGATGTAGTAGTCCGGCCGGTCCGGGCTTCCTCCCGTGGATAGGATGGGCAGGTCTTCGGGCGGCTGGACGGCGATCACCCGCTTGACCTTGTCTTTCAGGTCATCGATGCCTTCATCCACGGCGATCCGGCCGCTTTTCAGGAGGATGACCCGGTCGATCATATTCTCAATATCGTGGAAGTTCACGTTGACCGTGACGATGGTCATCCGTCTTTCGGAAAGCAGGCGGATGAGCTGGTCCAGAAAGAATTTCCGGAGATAGGGGTCGATGGAATGAATGATCTCGTCGATGAGAAGGATCTCGGGACGGGCGGAAAGAACAAGGCTGAGATGGTAAATGGTTCGCTGACCGATGGAGAGGGATTTGATGCGCTGGTTTTCGTCGATTTTTAGATGTTTGAGCAGGCTGTCATTGAAAGAGTCGACGCCGAAGGCCGATTGATGGAGTTCGATGCCCTGGGCCACGGTGAGACTTTCATAGAGGCTCAGGCGGTCCGATATGAATCCGATTTTTTTCCTGGGGGCGGGCCCCAACTTGGGATTATATATTATCTTCCCTTGATCGGGCCTGAGAACTCCGGCCATGAGCCTCAGCAGCGTGCTTTTCCCCACGCCGTTGATCCCGGAGATGAGGCAGGATTGCCCCTCGGGGATATGCAGACTGAATCCGTCGTACACTTTCGTCTTGTCATAACGAAAAGAGATGTCCTGAATCGATATCATTCTCGGTCTCCTTTTGCCTTTTCCGAAGAGAGGGAAGCTTCCAGAGCCGTCAGGATTCGGATGGTTTCATCGAGGGAGTAGCCAAGCTGCCGGGCTTTGTTCAGAAAATCCTGGGCGGCATCTTTGATTAAAATTTCTTTCTCGTTTTCAACCTTGCCGGCCTCCGTCTGGACGAAATAACCCGATCCCGGCTTGGACATGATATAGCCTTCTATTTCCAGTTGGGAATACACCTTGACGATGGTATTGGGATGGATGTTATGCCTGAAGGCCATGTCCCTTATCGACATAAGTTTATCGCCTTGAACAAGATAACCCGAGGCGATAAACCGCTTGATGGCCTGTTTGACCTGTTTAAAAACCGGCACGGCCGACTTCGCGTCGATATTAAAGTTGAGGTATTTGATCTCGTTTTTGTCCACTGTAACAGTATTATGTAACAGTAGAACTGATTTGTCAAGTAGGGAGTTATGTCCGTAGAATGCCGATAGAAGAAGGGATTGGCAAGGAAAGCCCTCTTGGTGTAAGGTTTTAGTGATTCTCTAACAATCACCCGTTGGGTGAAA
>Ga0315288_10003049_pt1 | contig 21385 bp, 15 predicted proteins | sample YL17G11_20_MG_FD_203454 | JGI IMG/M metagenome (GOLD analysis project Ga0315288, IMG submission 203454) | Sediment microbial communities from Yellowstone Lake, YNP, Wyoming, USA - YL17G11_20 | ecosystem: Environmental > Aquatic > Freshwater > Lake > Sediment | place: USA: Wyoming | collected...
AAAACCACAACACAAAAATCAAAATTATGTTTGGGTCTTGATTCTTAAGGTTTTCTAATTTTCAATTTTGCTCTTTGAATTTTAAACTTTTAGGAGGGAACGAAAAATGAAACTAAGAATAATAATTCTTTCAATCGTTTTCCTACTTCTATCCAGCACCATGTCTTATGCCTGGAACTATCCCCGGGACGGAAAATTCAAACAACTAAAACCCCAGAGTGATGCTTGGTTCTATGTGGATGATGTGCGCTGGGACATAAAAGCTCCGGACAAGTGGCAGCATTTCACCGGATGCTATGTCTCTCAAAAATTGCTATCCAAACACATGAATAAATATCTTTCTGCTCTTGTTATTACGTCTGTGGGACTATATAAAGAATATGAGGACGCTTATCGTGAGGGCTGGAGCGCTCGAGACATAACGGTTGATGTTTTAGGAATAGTCTCCGCCATGTATGACCATCCCAACACAAGAGTCCTCTGCACCTACGACCAAGAAAAGATTTTGGTAAACCTGGTTCTCCCCTTAAGGTAGTTCTTCTGGATTGTCTGCCTTCAGGCAGACCAGTTAGAATGTAGAGGAAACCTTATGGTCATCAACCAAATAAATTAACAAACCAAAGAGTTCTGCGGTCAGGAAAGATGTTCGTAGGGGAGTCCCTTGTGGACTCCCGCTTCAGAACGATAACGGGAGGGGACAAGCACCTCCCCTAAAGACACCTTTCCGGTTTGTAGCGATAATTAGTTGAAGACCATTAGGTTTCCACAATCAGGTTAAATAGTCATTGGAACGAGGAACCCTCACCCCACCCCACAAAAAGAGAAGGAAGATTTCCAAAGTGGAAGGCTAAAGCCTTCCGCTGCATTATCCGCTCAATCCGCCTAATCCGTTGACCGATTTTATCGTTGAAGCGAGGTGCCCACACCCCGCACCACCAAAAAACCAAGTGGAAGGGATTAGCGAATCAATCTCAAGGTTTTGCTTCGTTCCCTTCGGTCGCCCCCAGCAATTATGATCTCTAACCATCAGCTTAATCAACTGTTAAGTTTTCTTGACCCTTATCCTTGCCGCCCCATAACCCTTGACCCCAGGTGTTAGGGGCTGGGGACTGGCAACTGGGCATCCGCTTTATTCGTATCTTAGTGCCTCGATGGGATCAAGGAGTGAGGCTTTTCTGGCTGGATAAAAACCGAAGAATATTCCGACGAAACCGGAAAAGAAAAACGCTAAGGCTACTGCAGGTGGAGAGATGTAAATGGGCCAGTTGAGAACTCCGGAAATTATCTTGGAACTGATAACCCCCAAGAGTATTCCGATTATGCCGCCAAACAGAGACAATACTATGGATTCCACCAGAAACTGAGTCAATATATCATTGCCCTTGGCTCCCACCGCCATCCGGATGCCGATCTCCCTGGTTCTTTCGGTCACCGAAACCAGCATGATGTTCATGATACCGATTCCGCCGACGATCAAAGAGACCGAGGCGATAGCGGCTAATAGTATGGTCATTACCGAGGAGGTTGAACCAGCCACACTGGCAATATCCAACTGGCTTCTGACCGTAAAGTCATCGGCTTCTCCGGCTGGTATTTTGTGTCTCTGCCGAAGAAGCTGAGTAATCTGATCGCTTGCCAGATCAATCTCGGTGCGATCCTTGGCTGAAGCGATTATGGAATTAACAAAGGTTACTCCCATAAGCTTTTTTTGGGCTGTGGTATAGGGAACTAATATTATATCATCCTGATCGCGCCCAAAGGCATTTTGACCTTTTGATGACATCACTCCTATGACTCTGAAAGGAAGTTTCTTAATCCGAATGATCTGCCCCACTGGATCTTGATCGGGGAAAATGTTATCCACTACAGTCTTTCCTAAAACGCATACTTTAGTACCCCCCCTAACATCTTGTTCAGTGAAGAATGTTCCTGAAGAGACATTCCAAGAACGGATATAGACAAAGTCGGTAGAGTATCCTTCAATGGATGTCCCCCAATTGAGATTCCCTGCCACAACCTGGGCATTTGTCCGCACTACGGGTGAAATCCTTGAGACTGCCGGACAGGATTGGGTAATAGCTTTGGCATCATCATCAGTCAATCTGGTTACAGTACCAGCCCCGCCATGCACTCCTCCTGCGGTATGACTGCCGGGGAAAATAGTCAAAAGATTATCCCCTAAGGAAGCGATCTGGTCATCCACCATCTTCTTTGCCCCCTGTCCTATGCCCACCATAGCGATCACCGCACCCACGCCAATAATTATCCCCAGCATGGTCAGGCTGGAGCGCATTTTGTTTCTTTTTAAGGCGCGGTAGGCTATTTTTATTATCTGAAGGTATCTCATACTATCTCCTCATCCTCCACTGGGGGTAAAGACAATAGCGCATCTTTTGCTATTTGCGGAGAGTCAACTATTTCATCTTTCACGATTCTTCCATCTCTGAAGGTGATGTTTCTTTTGGCAAAAGCAGCAATGTCTTTCTCATGGGTGATCAAGATAATTGTGATTCCCCTTTCATTTAAATTCTGAAATATCTCCATCACCTCGATGGAGGTTCGAGTATCTAAGTTTCCGGTTGGCTCATCCGCTAAAATTATGGATGGGTCATTGACCAGGGACCTGGCAATAGCCACCCTCTGCTGTTGTCCGCCGGAGAGCTGGTTGGGATAATGATTCTTTCTTCCTTCCAAGCCTACCATAGACAAAGCTCTTAGAGATTTCTCGACTCTATTCTTGGTAGTGGTGCTATTATAAAGCATGGGAAGCTCTACGTTCTCCAATGCTGTGGTTCGGGATAAAAGATTAAAGGTCTGGAAGACGAAACCGATTCTCCGATTTCTGATCCGGGCTAAACTATTTCGATCTAAAGTGGAGATATCTTCTCCCTCTAAAAGATAACTACCTTTAGTCGGCCGGTCCAGACAGCCTAAGATATTCATTAAGGTTGATTTCCCTGATCCAGATGGTCCCATGATGGCTAAAAACTCACCTCTCTGGATGGACAAGTTAATCCCTTTTAAAGCATGAATCTCAAAATCGCCGAGTGTGTAAATTTTGGTCAAATGATCTATGGTGATCAGTTTATCCAATCTTATCTCCTACCGCCGGGGGGGCTGGGCATAAAAGGATTTACTTGTTGATTATTTGAGGAAGAAGACCCTGAATTTTTCTGCCCGACAATTACCATGTCCCCCTCTTTTAAATTATCTGAGATAATCTGAGTGGAGCTTCCATCGGATATTCCAGCTTTAACAAAGACTGGCTCTGGTTTTCCGTTTGGATTAAGAACCCACAGGGTAGTAGGTTTGCGTCCATTCGCACTCATGTGGCGTTGTCTAAATGCGCTGGTATCTGGGGAAGCGGAGTTTGGATTTCTCTGTCGTATCCCTTTTCTTGCCGCGGAGGAATCATTGGGCATCATGGTAGGTTTAAAGCGTAAAGCGCTGGAGGCAATTTTAAGGACATTTTCTCTGTGATCCACGATTATGGTTACATTAGCAGTCATCCCGGGTTTTAAGAGCATATTCGGATTGGAAACAGCGATGATGACGTCATAAGTCACCACATTCTGCACAATTACAGGAGAGAGTCTTACCTGCTTCACCGTTCCCTGGAAGGTTGAATCGGGATAAGCATCCACAGTGAAAGAGACCACTTGTCCGTCTTTGATATTTCCAATGTCAGCTTCATCTATACTGGCATCCACTTGCATCTGGCTTAAATTATTGGCAATGGTGAACAGAGTAGGCGCCGACAAGCTGGCAGCTACCGTCTGCCCCACATCTACGTTTCTGGAGATGACCACCCCATCAATGGGTGAATATATGGTGGCATAATTCAGATTGGTTTTCGCCCGATCTAAAGTCGCCTGAGCAGATTTCTCTTGAGCTTGTGCCAGCTCTAAATTGGTTGATGCCAAATCTCTATCCGCCTCAGAGATCATCTTCTTATCAAAAAGGGATATGCTGCGCTCATAGTCTTTCTTGGAAAGGCTGACTGAGGCTTTAGCTTTTTCCAAATCTGCCTCGGATTGGGATACCTGAGCTTTCAAAAAAGTGGGATCCAGCTGGGCAAGAAGCTGCCCTTTTTTTACCTGGTCATTGAAATCCGCATATAGGGCGGAGATGGTTCCGGATACTTGACTGCCCACCAAAACCGTGGTCACAGCCTGTAAGGTCCCGGTGGCGGTCACAATGATGGAGATGTCTCCTCTTTTCACTTCCGTAGTGAGGTATTCTGCCTGAGACTTCTTACCTGTTATCCGGAAGATTAAGAATAACAGAATTATCAATACCAAAACCGGGATTATGACATAAAGCTTTTTCATAAGGTTTCCTCTTTTGTATTTATATTACGCACACATATTAGACACAGAAAATCCATAAAAAATTTAATTATAATACGCAACAGCTTTGGATGACGATTGCTTTCAATCTTGTAGGTCAAGCATGGCGAAGGTATGAACCGCACGGTTCATATCGTAACCTGCTTGACAAATTCTATCTTGTTGTGAGCGACTTGTCCTGAGGGATACCGAAGGAAGTCGAGCCATAAAGGCAAATGAAAAGACAAGGTTAAATGACGGATAAAATTAAAAGAAAATGTAAAAACAAGAGAAAACCAAATGAATACCGAAGGCATCAAACGTTAAAAGCGACAAACATCATATCCCTTCTTCGATTCCTTCGGAATCGAACAATATCGAGAAAGCACATTGACTATAAACGTTATACCCCTTCGGGGTATAACCGTAACGGAAATAATTGAAACGAAAAATGATAGATAATTGAGGGTAAAAAGTGAGCAATGATAAGAAAGCAATGATAATGTAAAAGACAAAATTAAGTGAATGCCAAAGGCATTAAACGTTTATAGCAACTATCATCTTATCTCTTCTTCGATTCCCTCGGAATCGAACTCTGTCCCCTCCTTGTTTAAGTAGGGGACTATAGGGGTGGTCAGAATTAGCTTTCTATAGAATTCGTTATCAAAGGGTAAAAAAAATCACCTCAGCCCGGATACAGGCTGAGGTGATTTAAACCGCGCTAAAAATAGAGGTATAACGTTACTTCAAAAGAAGCATCTTTTTGATGTAGACCTCGGTATCTGCTTTAAGTCTGTAAAAATAAGCTCCGCTGGTTACTTCATTCCCTCTATTATCTTTTCCATCCCAGCTTATCTTTTTCGATCCAGCGGTTTGATGCTCTGCCACCAGTGTCCTGACTTTCTCTCCTAAGACGTTATAAATATTAAGCTCCACAAAAGCCTCTTTGGATAAAACATACGAGATGATCGTTTCCATGTTGAACGGGTTGGGATAGTTACCCAAAAGCTCACAGGTGGAGGGTAACGAGTTACCGGCTGTCTTTTCCTGCTGAACGTAATATCCGCTCGATTTCAGGATGAAATCCCTCTTAAGGCCGGGAGCTGGCTCTCCGGGAGAGAGAAAAGTCAATTCAATTTGTTCACCCGGTGAAAGGACTGCGAATTCCCGATCTTCTTCCATAAGCTGGCTTGCAATTTTGCCCTGGATCGAATGGGAGGCTTCGCCTAAGAGATCAGGATGAAGCTGGGGTTTCTCCGGGCTGACCACGAAATATTTTATCTCGTCCGTGGAATAGAAGCTCGTCCAAGAAACCTTTACTTTCATTTCTCCTCTTTCATTGAAGTATTCGGGACCTATGAAGCAGAAAGCTTGTTCCGGATCGCTTCGAGGAGGAAGATCGGATAATTCGATCCAGCTTCCGTCTTTTCCCTCCACTGCAATTTTGACCACTGGGAGTTGGAATGAGCCGGCAATTTTGTCTATATTTTTGGCTGGAGGAGCGGGACCAAGACCGAAAAAGGTGGGAAGATCAATCTGATCTTTATCTTTGCCTACAGTAAGAATTAGATAACCGGGTCCTTCACATTCGTAATATATACCATCCTTTTCTCTTATCTTATCCAGCTGGTCTACTCCATTTTGGTCAACACAAAAAAGAGGGGCAATCTGATGGTCATATAAGTGGATTTGTCCGTCGGGAGATACCGCTACATTGGTATTTTCGGAATGATCCACCAGAATTAGCTCAAGATTATCCAAGTAGGACACCTCGTGCTCGAACTCCTTAATTTGTAAGCGGTATTTATTGTCAACCAGGGCCGGTTTTTTCTTTAAAGAAAGATAATCGGTGACCATCTGATCAGCTCTGTTCGGATTTTCGGATTGAGTCAAGATGGTGTTATCTTGCTCGAATTGCTTTCCGGTCCAAGAATAGACAAAAGGACATCCACTCTGGTGTTGGATTACCTTGATGCTTCCATTGTCCCATTCGGGAAGGAAGGTGGAGTAGACCGGTGCGCAGCCATTAGCCAGCGTCTGTATCAGATTGCAGGTGGTATCAGTGAAGTTGATGGGAATGACGGTTCCCACAGGAACCGACGACTTCACAATTAAGTTAATGTAGAAGCCTACTCCTCCGGGATAGTTGGGGTCTGCTGAAATACAGTTAGTGTTGTTGGAGAAGACCGAAACATGATAGGGATTATTACCACAGAAGCCTGTATTGATGACGTGAAAACGACCATCCTCCACTCCGTTGTAAGTCAGCTTGGTGGAATCATAAGCCAAATCCACCCGGAAGTATATCAAGCCCTCTTCGTTATGCACATAGACCGGAAGTCGCACGTTATTTCCCGCATAGGCTTGAATGTTATCCGTAATGGTAAACCTAACCCCTTTGTGATTAACCCAGATGCTTCCAAAGTCATAGGTGGGGACAAAAGCAGGATAACTGGGTGGACAGCCGTTGACCACTGCCTGTAATCCGTAGCAGAATGGGTCGCTGAAGGTCAAAGGAATCAAAGTCCCTACGGGCACTAAGTCCTTCACCTTGAAATGGACATAACAGGCGGGATTGCTTCCCGGCTGGATGCAGGTTTCCAAACCCGTAAAACTGAAAATATGCAGATAACCAGCGCCGCAGAAGGTGATACCCGCACTGGAAATGTGAAAACGACCGTCCGTAACGGATTGATATTCCAGCTTGGTCGGGTCATAATTCAGCTCAACCCGGAAGTAATTCACTCCGATGGATTGATTGAAATAAACCGGAACCGAAAGATCCGTCTGCCCGGGATAAGCTACGATATTGTCGGAGATAACGAATTTCAACTCTGGAGCCGATTGATTCACATACACGCTTCCAAAATCATAAGTGGGGCTAAAAGCAGGATAACTGGGTGGACAACCGTTCACCACGGCTTGAAGTGAGTAGCAGAACGGGTCACTGAAGGTCAGGGGAATGACACTTCCCACCGGGACAGTAGATTTTACGTTGAAATAAACAGAACAGGCTGGCTCACTTCCCGGCTGGATGCAGGTTCCCAGATCAGTAAAACTGAAAATATGCAAAAAACCAGCTCCACAGAAATCGGTATTGGCACTCGAGATGTGAAAGCGTCCATCGGTAACAGATCTGAATTCCAGTTTATTAGGGTCATAATTCAGCTGCACCCGGAAGTAGTTCACCCCAGCGGCTTGATTGAAATAAACCGGAACCTTAAGATCAATCTGACCGGGGTAAGCTGGAATGTTGTCCGCAATAGTGAATTTATACTCGGGGGGTGATACCACATATATGCTTCCAAAATCATAAGTGGGACTGTAAGCGGGATAGCTGGGCGCACAGCCGTTCACCACCGCCTGAAGAGAGTAACAGAACGGATCATGAAAAGTCAGTGAGATCAAACTCCCTACTGGGACGGTGTATTTGACGTTGAAATAGACATAAAAAGCAGGGTTGCTTCCCGGCTGGATGCAGCTCATCGAGCTGAAGACATGTAAGTAACCTGCGCCACAGAAGTTGGTATTCGCACTGCCAATGTGAAAGCGACCATCTGTGACCGATACAAATTCCAATTTATTGGGGTCATAGTCCAACTCCACCCGAAAATAGTACACCCCGGCGGTTTGAGTGAAATATACCGGTACTAAAACGTTGGTCTGACCAGGATACGCTGTAATGCTGTCGGGGACGGTGAATTTATAGGTTTGTGCTTGGCTTGCCCCCAGTGGGTAAACGATAAGGATAACTGCTAAAAGACAAAGAAGTTTTATCCGCTTCATATTTTCTCTCCTTCAATGGAATAGTTGAAGTTTTATCTGGGGAATCAAAAAGTGAATAACCAAAGTTAAGCCTTGGCTACTCACATCAAATTGTGAAGTTAATTAATGATTACCCAAAAGGCGGCTCACACTTGTATCTTCTGGTCGCTTTCGGAAACATGTTCTATCTGGAGAAATAATATGGTTTATGTCCTATATTCAATTTGACCATTAATTCATCCCCGTTACCCATCCTCACAGGAAGTATTAATAATATATCAAAAATCATAAAAAAGTCAAGCATTTTCTATTGTTTTTTTCTAAGATTTAATAAATTATCGACTTATTAGACAGGTAAGTAGAAAGACTTATTTGGGATATAGACATTGTGTGGGGATAAGGTTTGTCCTCAGGATGAATCCCTGTCCTAACTCTAAGAAGGACAGCCACATGGTTTGACAAGCTCACATTCTTAAGCGAAGTCAAAGAGAGAAAGAGCAAGAATAGATTTTGGATTTTGATTTGTGATTTTTGCAGTTTGATTTTTGGATTAAACCCTAATTTAAATACCATGACAACATACTATACGTCCACATAAGTTCTTAGCCACTTTAGTGGCGTTAGCACCTAAACCTTCCCAGGCGGATGTATCTGCCCTCGAGCCTAGGAGCAGTCGTTTACCTGACTAAAGTCAGTTAGAACAAAACAGTTACGGGTCAGATCAAACAGTTAATAATCACAAGTTAGCCCTTGGCTTTAACGTCCTCTTGAGTTTTCCCAACGCATACATTCACTTATTAGAGAAATCAGTAAGTTTTCATTTGCATAATTGTATCTGAGTTTATATACTATGGCAACGAAATTAAATAAGGAGAACTTATGGCTTTAAAGCTTCCCCGGTTTATACCTAAGGAAGAAAAGTTTTTTGACATGTTTAGTGCTTCCGCTAGGAATGTCCTTGAAGGGGCGAAGGCATTGAAGGATTTGGTGTACAACTACACCGACGTAGAGCGGAAAGTCCTGAACATAGAGCAGATAGAGCACCAGGGTGATAACGTCTTTCATGAGATCATGGATAAACTGAATAAAACCTTCATCACTCCCATAGAGAGAGAAGACATTCATAAGCTCGCTTCGGAGTTGGATGATGTTCTGGATGCCATTGAAGGGATTGCCAGCCGATTGAATAATTTCAAGATTCCCCAACCTACTCTTGAATGTATTCGGCTGGTCAATATCATTTATGAAGCGGTTACTCAAATCGAGAAAGCGGTTTCCGACTTAAAACATTTCAGAAGCCTTCTGCCGTTCTGTATTGAGATAAACCGTTTGGAGAACGAAGCAGACCAGATTTCACAGCAGATGATCGGACGACTTCTGGATGAGGAGCCGGATTGGAGGGTGGCAATAAAATGGAAGGAAATATACGCTCGTCTGGAGACTGCGGCGGATCATTGTGAGAACATTGCCAATGTAATTGAGGGTATAGTATTGAAAAGTACCTGATCTTACCGAATTAGGGGAAAGTAACGGATATTGCGTGTCTTTCGGGTCCTCTAATCCAACCGACATTTCGCGCCGGACCAGAGGAGCTGATGAGTATAGGAAAATCTACTTAACTATTATGTTGAGCTTAAGTTTAATCTTTGTTATTTTTGTTATTCTGATTGCTTTAGCTTTTGATTATACCAATGGTCTGCACGATGCTGCTAATTCCATTGCCACGGTTGTTTCTACCCGCGTTTTAACCCCCCGCCAGGCTGTCGTCTGGGCAGCTTTTTTTAATTTTATCGCTTTTTTGATTTTTGGCACGACGGTGGCGACCACTATTGGTAAAGGTCTGATCGACATCAGTGTGGTCACCCCGCGGTTGATTTTTGCTGGATTGATTGGCGCCATCAGCTGGAATCTTTTTACCTGGTATTTAGGCTTGCCCACCAGCTCTTCGCATGCTTTGATCGGGGGTTATGCTGGTGCTGCTATTGTCAAAGCCGGCTTTGGAGTCATCATTGCCAGTGGCTGGATTAAAACTCTCATTTTTCTTGTTCTCGCACCGGTTATGGGATTGGTCTTGGGATGGATTTTCATCATCATTTCCACTTGGGTAGTGCACAAAAAACAACCCGCCGTTATTGACAAATGGTCGCGTCGCCTGCAGTTACTTTCCGCAGCATTGTATAGCTTGGGTCATGGTGGTAATGACGCACAGAAAACCATGGGCATCATTGCAAGTTTATTATTTTCTGCGGGTTTACTTAAAAGCTTTCATATACCTCTTTGGGTGGTGCTGAGCGCTCACGCCGCTATTGCCTTAGGAACTTTATCCGGCGGCTGGCGCATTGTGAAGACTATGGGACAGAAAATCACCAAATTAAGACCGATTGACGGTTTTAGTGCGGAAACCGCCAGCGCCATCAGTATTTTCGTGGCCACCCATTTGGGCGTGCCAGTTAGCACCACGCATGTCATTACCGGTGCCATTTCTGGTGTGGGTGCGGTCAAACGACTCTCTGCCGTTCGTTGGGGTATCACCTTGAGAATTGTCTGGGCGTGGTTTTTGACTATCCCTGGCGCTAGCCTGACTGCTGGCATTTTCTACTTTTTACTTGATTCCGGGATTAAGATATTTTTCAAATAGCAAAAAGGATAACCCTTGCCTCGTATTGAACGCACTCAGTACGAAGCAAGAGCTATCCCTAATACAACCAATTCTTCTAATCAGACACCATAAGGAGCTTTTTCAACAATCCCAAAAGGTGAAGATCTCAATTCCTGCTATTAATGTGGTTTTCGGATACCTAAATGTAAAGGCTTGACAAAAACATCTAAAGTTTTGCCAAAGAATTGTCGAAAATAAATATGGGTACACACCCAACTAATTCTTTCAGTTCCGAACAGAGTTCCGCTATAAGCGGGACTCTGTTTTAATTTGTATCATTGGTTGGTGGATGGACCCTCTACACTCCACCTTATAAGATTAGATAAGCTTCCCTTAAATGTGGCAGGGTAGAGCTAGTCCTGAGAGCTTAGTCGGAAGGGTATCCCGCCACAACAAGCATAACTTGTTCGGGCGGGGGTTAACCCACAGTTGTCACCAAGATTTAAAATTCAAGATCGCCTTCAGCTCTAATTTTATCAAGCTGAAGTCAAATATCCCGCTAACAGCGGGGCTTGACACTCCAAACCAAAAATAATTCCCTGGCATGAGGGAGAATGCAAGCGAGAGGAAGTTATTATTATGAAAATCAGAACCATCACCACCGGTATCACTTTAAAATCCTCCAAAGAAGTCGATAGGATCAAACCGATTGCTGACTTCAATCAGAAAGCTAAGATTTATTTTGAACAACAAGAATATGAGGTTCAAACCACCAGAATAGCTACGAACTCTTGGGAAGAATATCTACAGGATTCATCCAGTATAAAAATCGTAAGTGAAATCCAAAGAATCGAACAAATTTGTCAAAGTCTGGACGTAAGTTTTTTCAATATCGGTTATGCGTATACACCAGATAAGATCGGAATTTCTTCAGAGATCATAAAAAACACATCCCTCATTTCTTGCTCCAGCAAAATCGGAGATTTTGAAAATGGAATAAGATTTGAAAATGCTAAGGCATCTACAAAGGTTATTAAACGTATTGCTGAAAAGACCGAAAACGGAATCGGAAATTTCCGATTCTGCGCCTGGTGCAACTGCAAATCCGGGATACCATTTTTCCCGACAGGATACCATGAGGGCGAAACTTCATTCGCCCTGGGCTTGGAATGCAGTGATCTGGCAATGAAAGCATTTTCAAAATCGAACGATCTTTTGGAAGCAGAACAGAATTTAAAGTCAATATTTGAAGAAGAGTTAAAAAAGATTCAAGACATAGCTCAGCAGATCTCAAAGGAGTTTAAGATCAAATTTGGAGGAATTGACGCATCTTTGGCTCCATCACTGGACAAAGATGAGAGCATCGCCTTCGCCTATGAAAAACTAAAATTAGGTAAATTTGGACAGCCGGGAACGCTGACAATTTCTGCTATGATCACCCGTGTTTTGAAAAATTTGTCCGTGAAAACATGCGGTTATTCCGGTCTTATGCTTCCGGTGTGTGAGGATTTTGGTTTAGCACAAAGGGCGGGTGAACAAACCTACAACCTCACGAATTTGCTACTCTATTCTGCAGTTTGTGGTTGCGGACTGGATGCAATTCCACTTCCTGGTGACATAACCGTTGAAAAGATTGAAATGATTTTGTTGGATGTAGCGAGTTTAGCCATAAAGCTAAACAAGCCATTATCCGCTAGGTTACTTCCTGTCCCCGGTAAGAAAACAGGTGAGACGACATCCTTTAATTCCCCTTATTTGGTAGATTGTAAAATAATAGAAGTGGTATAAAACCGTTTTCCTTCAAGCTCATCTGGCATATGCACACAGAATTATCCCGTCAAATTCGTCTCTTTTGCATTCGAGCGTTGGTATTATCTTAGAACACCAAAAAACGTTCGCTTTTAGGTGAAAGCTTTATTATAATTATCTCTGATCTTTTAGGAAAGCAATTCTATGGACCAAGATAAGAAGAGAATAGACTGGTCGGAAAAATGCTGGAAGGAAATGTTGGTCTACCAGCGCAAATCCATGTGGCTTGAGGACACGCTGGACAAGTTCGCAGCTTGGCTGGGACTCAAACCCGGAATGACCGCAGTCGACGTGGGTTGTGGATTAGGTTATTTAGGTTACACCTATTGGCCTTACTTTGGCAAAGGCGGGCGATATTTCGGCGTCGACATATCGCCAGAGCTAATTAGGGAAGCGGAGGATATTGCGAAGGAATGGTCTAAAGGTGGAGAAGCATCTTTCAAAGTAGGCGATGCATATAATCTGCCATTTCCCGACGACTTCGCCGATTTGGCTATGTGTCACATCGTATTGATCCACCTGGAAAAACCTGAGCTTGCTCTGGCAGAGATGATTCGCATGGCTAAACCAGGCGGGCTTATCATGTGCCAGGAACCGGACAACGTCTCCACAATGCTGACCAGACAATATCCCTCCATGCCGGATTTAGAGATAGAGGAACAATTGTTAATTGCTAAGATAGTGATAACTTATAACATAGGTCGGATCAAACTGGGGCTCGGCGACTGGAGCATCGGTCGGAAGATCCCCAGAATGATGAAAAAGCTGGGTCTAAGTAATATCGGCGTTCGGATAAATGATCGCGCCTATTACCTGGAACCACCCTACGAAGGCCCCCTCCAGCAGTACCATCTAGAGTGGGCAAAAAAGAAGTATTTAGACGAAAATCAGCACCAAACATGGAGAGACCAATTGAAAGATGGATTTCTGGCCGGAGGTGGCGATCCCGAGGACTTTAGACGTTATCGAGAATTAGACGATAGAATTATATCCATTGTTCGACGACAGATTGAGGATGGTGAATATTTCGAATGCGGATCAGGCGATATGTACGTGATCAGAGGAAGAAAGCCCTTGTCTTAAGATCCATTCAACACTGCTTTTTGCATTTCGTGGTGCGATAAATTGAAAAATAGTTAAATTCAGTCAGGGAGAATATTATGAGTCAGGATAATCTGCCAGAGGCAGATCCGCCTTCAGCGGAAAATAAAATAGACTGGTCGGAAGAGCGCTGGAAAGAAATGCTGGTCTACCAGCGCAAATACATGTGGTTCGAAGATACGCTGGATAAGTTAGCCATCTGGTTAGACTTGAAACCTGGGATGACTGCGGTCGATGTGGGGTGTGGATTAGGTTATCTGGGTTATACCTATTGGCTCTATTACGGCAAAGGAGGACGTTACTTCGGTGTTGACATATCGAATGAATTAGCTCAGGATGCGAAGAAAGCGTCTAAAGATTGGGCTGTAAGCGGAGAAGCGTTTTTCATTACCGGAGACGTATATAAGCTACCGTTTCCCGACGATTTCGCCGATTGCGTCATGTGCCAAGCACTGTTGATGCATCTGGAAAAACCTGAGCTGGCATTGGCGGAGATGATCCGGGTGGCCAAACCAGGGGGATTGATTATGTGCCATGAGCCGGACAATTTATCGGCAGCATTGGAAAAGGGGCATTCGTCCATTCCGGAGCTGGATTTAGAGGAGCAATTATTATCATCAAAGACAGTCATAATTAGCAATAAAGGACGCATCAAGCTCGGTCGTGGAGATCAGGGGATCGGACCCAAGATACCCATGATGATGAAAAAGATGGGTCTTGAAGAAATCGACCTCAGATTAAATGATCGAGTCTTTCATCTGGAGCCACCCTACGAAAGTCCTATCCAAAAACACCATCTGGAAAGTGTGAAAAAACGTTGGTTACCAGAGAATGAAAAGAATTTTCAATTCTGGCTGGAGCGGGAAAGAGATGAGTTTATAGCAGGGGGTGGTCAACCCGAAGAATATGACCGGATTCTAAAAGTGGTCGATAGGGTTAGATCAATTTACCGACAACAAATTGAGAACAAAGAGTTTTTCTTCTGTGGCACCAGCCATCTATACGTAATCAAAGGAAGAAAACGCTTGACAGGATAAGAAGTTTCTCTTAATTCTTGTTTGTAATGCTTGAAACATTCTGACGATGTTTACGGTATTAACATTTTGAAAGAAACGGTGGCGAGATAATTCATGGTTACCTATTTAATCCAATTTACATAAATAGAGGTCAATGAAAAAAGAAAAGTCAGGTGAAAAAACGTTTTAACTCTTGATAAAAGGAGGAAAAATGAAAAAAGCGTTCATAGTGGTGCTGGCGCTCTGCTTATTGTTTGGCTGTAGCTCGTCTAGAAAGGTTTATCGGATTGAGCCAAACACTACCACCGACTTAAGCGGCAAATGGAACGATACCGATGCCCGTCTGGTGGCGGAAGAGATGATAAAGGATTGTCTCTCCCGCGTGTGGTTAACAGATTTCGCGGCTGCGAAAAGCAAAAAACCGGTGGTGACGGTGGGAACCATTCGCAACAAGAGCAGTGAACACATCGACACGGAGACTTTTACCAGTGATTTCGAAAGGGAGCTGACTAATTCTGGGCAGGTAAAGTTCGTCGCCAGCCGAGAACAGAAAGAAGAAATCAGAGATGAGCGCTTTGACCAACAAGATTTCGCTTCTCCTGAGACTATGAAAAAGATACGAAACGAAACCGGCGCGGACTTCATTCTTCTGGGAGCCATCAAGTCGATAGTGGATGAAATCGAAGGCACCAAGGTGATCTATTATCAAACCGATTTGGAATTGATCAATATCGAAAGTACGGAGAAAGCCTGGATTGGCACTAAGAAAATTAAGAAAGAGATCTCCAAGAGCAAAACCAAGTGGTAAAAATACAATATTAAACTAAAGATAATGTATTGATATATTCACCCTATCCCCTCAATTGAGGGAGAGAGGGAATTGTAAGTTCATAGTTCAAGATTCAAAATTGTCCCTTGGATCCATAATACAATTCAAAATGATAATTGCTTCATTAGTTTTTTAAGTATCTTGGATTTTACACTTTACAATTTGCAATCTGCATTCTGCAATTGGCTTTTGATTCCCCCTCCCTTGTTGGGAAGGGCAAGGGAGAGGGTGGTATGTCATTTCATATATTTCGTTAGTAATAGTATCTTCCCTATAAGTGAGCGTCAATGAGCGCTAAGACGACAGCTATTAATTCAATTCTGTGTCTGTTTTTGATCGTCGCCTGTGGCTCGGTGGCGACCCGAAAAGGATTTTATGACCCGATAATCGCCGATTTAAGAAGTGATAATTTCAATTCGGCAATTCAAAAGATAGAGCAAGCCAAAGCGAAAAACAAATACGGGCATAAAGATCGATTCTTATATTATATAGATGCCGGATTAGCCTACCACTTCGCTTCCCGTTTCGATACCAGCAATCAAAAATTAACCCAAGCCGAAGATGCGGCAGATGAGCTTTTCACCAAAAGCATCTCCCGCGGGATTACCTCACTTTTCTTAAACGATAACGTCTTAGAATATTCCGGTGAGGATTACGAAATCCTTTACACCAACCTGTTCAAAGCCCTCAATTATGCAAACGAAGACAATTTTGACGGTGCTTTTGTCGAGATCAAGCGAGCCAATGAGAAACTAAATCTTTTAGAACAGAAATATGGTGAGGTCTCTCAAAAGCTCAACGAGAGCTCAGGCGAGGATGCCGAAAAAGCCAAGTTAGATTACAGTGCGAAGAAAGTCAGATTCAATAATGACGCTTTCGCCCGTTATCTCTCCATGCACGTCTACTCTGCCGAAGGCAAGATGGACGATGCTAGAATTGATTATGATCTGCTTGGTCAAGCTTTTCAAGAACAACCACACATTTACGATTTTGAAATTCCCCAAGTAAAATACTTCTCTCAAGATAAAGCCGTACTGAGCATAGTAGGATTAGCTGGACTGTCTCCGGTCAAAGAGGCATTAAATCTGCGCCTCAGGACCGACAAAGATTTAGATTTAGTTCAAGTATTATATACTGATCCTAAGAGAGAAGGCTCTGAATACGGACACCTGCCAATTCCAATTTCAGAGGATTTCTATTTCAAATTTTCCATTCCGCAGATTATTCCCCGATCCTCATACATCCACCGAATAAGAGTATTTGCAGATTCGACGCTTATGGGCGAATTACAGCTCCTTGAGGATGTGGGTAAAGTCGCACAAGAGACTTTCGAAGCTAAAAAATCGCTCATCTATCTTCGGACCATAGCTCGGTGCATCGTCAAAGGCTTAACCGCGCATGAAGCCAAAAAGAAAGCGGATACGGGAGGAGTGGGAGGATGGCTGAAGAAGGCGGCAATTGACGTCGCCACCGACGTCTCCGAAAATGCGGATTTGCGTTGTTCCCGCTTGCTTCCCGGTAAAATCTATGTAGGCGATATTGAGATCGAGCCGGGGACATACAATCTAACCATCGAATTCTTGGATGAAGAGGGAAGCGTCATCAGCACCACAGAGATTAAGGAATACAAGGTCTTGAAGAATGGACTGAATCTCATCGAGGCTTTTTCACTAAATTGAAAATCCTATAACATCAAGGTGAAAAAGTCTCCATAGGAAAGGTTTTACTGGAGTGTCAAGCTTTAGCTTGACCTAAAATTTATTAGAAAACTGAAATTTCTATATGGTTCACCTAAAGGTGAACACTCCACCTCCCTCTCCCCCTTCGACAAGCTCAGGGCGGTGAGCGAGGTCGAACCGCCGGAGAAGAGAGGATCCCACCTCCTTCTCCCTAGGGGAGAGATTCATACGCAGGTCGGGGGACCTGGGGGGAATGGAAACAATTCAATAATGGTCAACCAATAAAAGAGGAGGATGTATCATGTTAAGTAAAAGTATAGAAAGGAGGGATTTTATAAAATCCATCTTAGCTGGTGCTTCGATATTGGCGCTCGATTGGAGCGTTTTCCCGATTGGCACGGGTGCTCAAACAGAGGAGAACCAATATGATGCGGTGATCATCGGGGCAGGACTTGGTGGGCTGAGCTGTGCCTCAGCTTTTGCCCGGCAGGGATTCAAACCACTGGTTTTAGAAAAACATGATAAATCCGGCGGATACGCTACCACTTTTCAACGACCCGGTGGTTTTGTTTTTGATGTCTCCCTGCATTCTACAAGTGTTGGAGAAAGAGAGGGGATACATAACCTGATACCGGGATTCCCTGAGATTACGGACGTTGAGTTTGTGCCACATCCCAATCTTTACCGGGTTATTTATCCGGATTACGATATCAGAGTTCCTCAAAAAGATCTCCCTGCTTACGTCAAAATGCTGATCGGTTACTTTCCGGATGAGAAGGAAGGTATCCAAGGGCTTTTCGAAGACATGAAGGGATTGGCTGAAGACATTAATAAATTATCCAGCGCCAAAGGTGAGGTCGACATGAGCCGATTCCCGATTGATTTCCCTTACTTATTCAAAAGCTATGCTAAAACTTGGGGACAACTGGTGGATGATCGAATCAAGAATCTCAAGTTAAAAACTATCGTCTCCACTCTCTGGGGATATTATGGTCTTCCGCCATCCCGACTATCGAGCATATATTATGCCCTTCCCACGATCAGTTATCTGCAAGAAGGTGGTTATTATCCCCAAGGAAAATCCCAGAAAATCAGCAATGCCTTCGTGCAATTCATCGAAAAGCGCGGAGGCAAAATGATGCTGAATACGCGGGTGGAAGAGATATTGGTGAAGGATCAAACCGCTTATGGAGTCATAACTTCGGATGGCAAACAATACACCGGGAAAGTGGTGGTAAGCAATGCTAATGCTTATAACACTTTCCATACCATGATGAAAGAGGACGAGTTTCTCAAAGAGTATCTGGTAAAGCTGGATCAATATAGCGTCAGCCTCTCATGTTTCCAGGTATTTCTGGGTCTGAAAAAAGATTTGGTTAAAGAAGCTGGAATCACCGATAGCGAGATCTTCTATGAGCCTGGTTACGATGCTGAAGCTGGCTACAAGTCCGCCCTCAACGCGCAGGTGGAGGATGGTGGTTTAGGCTTGACGCTATACGACAACGTTTATAAGGGTTATTCTCCAGAAGGGAAAAACACCATCAACGTCTTAGTACTCCAGGGATACGATCATTGGAAGAAATATGAAGTTGACTACTTCAAGGGCAACAAGACAGAGTATCGAAAGGAAAAGGAGCGGATGGCTGACATTCTGATAGATCAGGTAGAAAAAAAACTTCTGCCCGGACTTCGGAAGGTGATAGAGATCAAAGAAATCGGCACACCTTTGACTAACTTGCGCTACACCGGCAATTATCGGGGAGCAATATACGGATTTGACCAGACCTTAGATAATTCCGGGCAGAGCCGACTGCCTCACTCTACGCCTATTAAGAATCTCTATCTTGCCGGCGCCTGGACAAGACCTGGTCATGGCTATGGTGCGGTCATCCCGAGCGGATTGGAATGCTTTGGTGAGATTATGAAAAATTGGTAGACCTTCTGTGAGTGAAGATTATTTTGTATGATGCTATAATACGTCAGTATCCGTCGCGTAGCCAAGGCTTTACAGTATGTCCTGAGCCAATGTCGAAGGATGCCTTGGCGTGAATTAGAATGTCTCATCCGTTGGTAGAAGACACCTTGTCCTCTACCAGATATGAAGTTATCCCCTCTCCCCATCGGGGAGAGGGTAGGGTGAGGGGGAATCTATCTTTTTTTTAGCGGCGGACTGCGGACAGCCGACGGCGGACAGAAACAGACATTCCTTACCCCATGATTGACGAGAAAAATTCAATCTTCAAAAACAGAAATTTTATCTTGCTCTGGACAGGGCAGACTATCTCAGTGATTGGGGATAGCCTTTATTCACTTGCCTTAATGTGGTTGGTATTGGAGAAAACCGGCTCCACTGCAATTATGGCGACAGTGGCAATCTGCTCATCCGTGCCCGCAGTTATTTTGGGACCAATTGCCGGCACTTATGCAGATCGGGTTGATCGTAAGAGACTTTTAATTTCTATGGACTTTGGGCGGGCGATTTTAATCTCCCTCCCTGCTATTTTGCTTTTGTTTAATGCTTTGGAGGTCTGGCATGTCTTCGTCATCGCGGTTTTTCTTTCCATCATGTCAACTTTTTTCAATCCCACCTTATCTGCTTTTATTCCCAAAATCGTTGAGACGGAAAACTTAACCAGAGCCAATTCCTTAACCCAGTTTTCCTTTAGTATAAGCGGAATCCTGGGACCATCTTTAGCGGGTGTCTTGGTAGCTTTGATTGGAACGTCCAACGTGATGTTTTTGGATGCTTTGAGCTTTGCCATCTCTGCCATCGCTATCATCATGATCTTTGTGAAAACGGAAAAAGTTTTAACTGGTGAAAGAAAGAGATTTTTTCACGAGCTAAAAGAGGGATTCGTTTACATAAAAAATGAACAAGCCATTTTCAGTATAGTTCTTCTGGCGTGCGTTCTAAACTTCTTTGTTGCACCGGTGGGCATTTATATGCCGGTGATGGCAAAGAAAATCTTGAATGCGGGGTCAGAGGGTTTTGGTTTTTTAGCCTCATCAGTAGCTGTGGGAGGGCTTCTGGGAAGTTTGCTTTTAAGCGTAGTGGGAAATATTAAATCAAAAGGTATGGTGATAATCGGGGGCATATTTTTTGGAGGACTAACGCTGGCATTTTTTGGAATTTCCCCCTATTTATGGTCATCCCTTATTCTTTGCGGACTGGTGGGGTTCTTCTTTTCTTTGGGCAACATCGTGATCTCCTCTGTGTTTCAAGCTATGATACCGAACCAAATTCAGGGACGGGTATTTGGAACCATGGGGACTCTGGCTATGGGTTTAAGACCTGTTTCTTTGGCTTTAGCTGGTGTGCTTTCTGATTTATTCAAGGTTCAAGTGGTGATTTTTGCAAGTGGGGTTTTGATTGCCTTAGGTGGGATGTATGGATTTTTTATCAAAAGCTTGAGAAAGCTTTAATACACAAGAGGAATTTTAATCCCTCCTGTCTGAAGTAACTTCCTCGAGACAAACTTGGCATAAATATCCTGGGAATAATCTTGCATAGAAAAATATTGACAACTTCTAGCCACAGAGGTATTTTGTTGTAGTTAGGAAACAGCCATTGACTGAGACGAGTTTCTTAAAGGAAATTGCTTGTTACGTGGATGCTCAGAATTCATTTTGCATAGCCAATAGTTGGGCATGAAAAAAAGAGGTGCTTGAGATGAGTTATAGAAACAAAACTTACGTTATTTTTGATGGGGATAATGATATGTGGGCATACGCATACATGAAAGGATGGAAGGCAAATGAAAATATTGATTTTAATTTTTATGATGCCCATGACATTAGACCACTAACCGATCGAGCATCGGAAGAAACTATAAGGCAAAGACTGCGAGAAAGACTTTCGTCTGCGAAGCAGGTTATTGTTCTGATAGGAGAACATACTAAAGATTTATATCAGTTTGTTAGATGGGAACTAGAGATTGCTCTAAAACTTGATCTCCCTATAATTGCAGTTAACTTAAACGATAAGCGCATGTATGACTCTGTTAGATGTCCTGCAATTTTAAGGGACGAATATGTAGTCCATATTCCCTTTAATATGAAAATAATAAAACATGCTCTTAATCAATTCCCTGATGAATATAGTCACCATGAGCCGTCAGAAACTGGAAGCAGACATTATCCAGATGAAATATACAAATCTTTAGTATTATGACAAAATGAACTACCCCGCCGCAAGCAGCGGGGTATCTATGGATCTCTAAAAGAGATCCATTTGGGTTGATTTATGCAATACCTTATAT
>Ga0315288_10003050_pt1 | contig 21383 bp, 23 predicted proteins | sample YL17G11_20_MG_FD_203454 | JGI IMG/M metagenome (GOLD analysis project Ga0315288, IMG submission 203454) | Sediment microbial communities from Yellowstone Lake, YNP, Wyoming, USA - YL17G11_20 | ecosystem: Environmental > Aquatic > Freshwater > Lake > Sediment | place: USA: Wyoming | collected...
GACGGTAATGATAAGTGCTGTTGCTGTGGTGGATCATTTGTATTTGAGTGTAACTATTGCTCAGAAGGTAACCGATCTGGTTGCCCGCATTGTAATGGTACTGGTGAACAAAACTGTGGTGAGTGTAACTTTAATTAAATTTTCATAATTCATAATATTTTCGTATATTTGCTTATGATAAAGCTATTACTTGTTATATTCTGTTTACAAACATATTCAAATATGAATCATACTCGCATTAAAAATGGTTAACTCAACTTTATAAACGAAAATGGCTCATTAATTAGAACTATTTATAGTAATAATACTGCTGCAATAGACGCAGACATGAGTGATGATGGTAAATTGATCGTTATTACTCTTGAGAATGGTAGTGTTGATCTTCGCAAAGACAATGGTTCCGATATCAGAACAATGTATATGAGTAGCTCAAATAAAGCTACACGTGCTCGATTCGATGGTGAGAATGTTATTATTACACTTGGGAATGGTAAATCTCAATTAACTAAACAAAATGGCTCACCAATTAGAACTTTCTAATATGAAATATCTTAGACTCATTAAAATACTGACTATTTTAGCGTTATCGCTAACTGTTACACCAATGCTATTGGGATTTTTTATACCCAGTCTACCAATTTGTTATGCCCTTAGTTTATTCATCGGTGGTATAATTGTTAATAACATTAAAAAACCCGCTCAATAGCGGGTTTTGTTTTTGCAGGCATAAGTGGGAGCGAATCACTTATACCTCAATTACTTGCGTAACTGGCACGGTCCTAAGACGTACATCTTCTGAGTTTTACTCAATCTCTTTATATATTATCATAACAAGTAGGTCGACCTGCGAGCTATCTTTTAGTATACACTTCCAACCCAATTCACTTATTTTTGGTGCTATTCGTTTAATAATATTCATAAGTTCTATCGTTTTAGATGGGTCAAAATAATAACAATCAAACGCATTATCATATTGTGACACCTCACTATCATCAATTTTTATTTCATAGAATATAACTTTATCTGTTTTACCCAAACCATCAGCAGATTTACAACCAGTAGTCATATTAAAGTCATATTCATCTTTAAACTCGGTTAATATTTCATCTAATTCAGCATCTATATCTGGGTAAACTAGTGGACTATTTATGAATTCGCGAAGCATTGCTTTTAACTCTTGTGGACTTTTATTCCATTGATAAACAATATCATCAGTAGTAATATCTTTAAAGGATGATACAATACCAGCATCTTGATCGATTAATGTGAATACATTATCTTCGCAGTAGTTAATAAATTCTTTAGTTGTCGCATTCTGAACCTCATAGAAACCATCTTCTTCCCAATGTAAACTCTTATCAGCAATAATCTTAATTTTATCATTGATAATCTTAACTTGTTGAGGTGATAAAACCTCAGATGTTTTGATAAATTCGTTACGTTCGTTGAATGATTGCCATTTCTTAATCATTCATTATATATTAAAAATTTGTAGAACCTTTTAGTGATTCAACAATTTTCCTTTCTTTATCATTCAGAGTTTTCGGTATCTTAACATTAATCTTAACATAGAAGTCGCCCTTTCTACCACCATGATTTACATCTGGTAAGCCTCTTCCTGATAGTCGGTAGATTTTACCAGATTCTACTCCTTGTTCTACTGTTATTTTAAATTGTGTATCTACACTATCAATTTGTAATTCAGTTCCTAATATAGCATCGGGAATAGAGATCCATTTTTCTACCATCAAATCTGAGCCGTTTCTATTGATTGTTGGGTGTCTTTCTTCTTCTATCATAATGTGTAAATCACCAGCAACAGCATTTGCCATGTAGTTTCCCATGTTGGTCATATTTAATACCAATCCACTGTATATACCAGCCGGTATGTGAACATCAACTATTTCTTCTTTTACCTTAGTGCCTTGTCCACCACATGTTTTACATTTATGCACAACTGTTTGACCAGATCCCTGACAACCAGTACATGTATAAGCTTGTCTTATTTGACCAAATGGTGTATTTTGAACTTTAGATTGTTGACCAGATCCATTACACATTACACATTGTCTAAGATCGGTGCCACCAATACCACGACAATCATCACAGGGTACGCTTCTATTGTATTTAATCTTTTTATCAACACCACTCATTACTTCGGATAGATTAACTACAACTCTAGTTCTCAAGTCAGAACCTCTTCTTTGTCTTTGTTGTTGCCCACGATTTCCAAATATATCACCAAATTGACTGAAGATATCATCCATACTAAAGCCACCTCCGCCAAATCCACCACCTCGACCATCTGGTGAACCAAATGTATCGAAATTTCTTTTCTTTTCGGGATCTGAAAGCACAGAGTATGCTTCATTTATCTCTTTGAATTTTTCTTCTGATTCTTTGTTACCATCATTTTTATCAGGATGGTATTTAACGGCAAGTTTACGATATGCTTTTTTAATATCATCTTCACTTGCACCCTTGACTAATCCTAATGTTTCATAGTAATTCATATAAAAATAATTCGTTTAATTTAATATTTCTTAATTCAATTTTTAGTTCTTCGATTGTTGCTATAAAATGTAATGGTGCACCTAGTGAGCCATATCCATTTCTAATATCAATTGGTTGCCCGAAATTACCTATCCAGATATTAACATCTGTTGTTGGTATCATGGGTGTTCCCAAATTATCAAGTATTATCGCTTGGTTGTTCACTCTGAACTTCTTGTTGATATTTCTCTATTATACTCACTAATGATTGGTAATCTAATGAGAATAATTCAGCTACTTCATCAGCATTGAGTTGAATATTTAACTCGCCCAGAATTTCATTTACTGCACTAATAATATCTTCATTGACTTCTCCGCTTGTTTCAATTACATATAGGTTTGGATTTGTTTCAATCTCAGCTTGATAGTCGTCTTCAGTTATTTGTCCTTTATCTAATAACCAACTTAAATTAAGATAGTTATTCTTCTTCATCAGGTTTTTAACCATTGTTTGATAAAATTGTTCTTTCATAGTATAGTTTATTTTATGTACCCAATACAATTTTTGGATAACGAATCACTTTACCATTTAAAGTATAACCTTTAGAAAGAACTTCTACAATTTTTCCTTCACCAACGGGCATAACAGTTACGACTTCATGTAAATCTGAATCATATGTTTGAGTTTGTACTTCTTCAATTCCTTGAGATGTGACAAATTTGTTAAATTTGTCCACGATGAGATTTAGTCCAGCTTTAGAAGCTGTGTCATTGATCTTATCAATTCCTACCTTAGCAAAGTGTAAATCATCATTCAAATCAAGAATACCATTTAGTACCTTTATTCTTGCTGATTCGCTTGCTTCTTCCTTTTCTTTAGTGTTGCGTTTTTTCCAATTTTCAAACTCAGCATAGAGTCTTACATATTTATCATTTGCTGCATCACGTTCTTCTTTTAGTTTAGAGATTGTTTCTTTACAATTACAACTCTTCTCGGTTGTGGTTTTACAACCACAATTTTCACCGCATGTATTTTCTTCTGTTGTCATATTCTATTTATTAATAATTGTGAAAGCTCAAACACTTTTTAACTGCATTTGATGTGTAATACTCACTTGTGCCTGTCTGGTCTGTTATTATAGTTATGTTTAGTTCTGACAAATCTTGTTTTAGTTCAGCTGCATACTTTTGTAAATCAGTCAATCCTCTATTATATAGAGCATCTGGTGTCCAGAACTTTACTGGAAATTTATCAAAAAATTTATCAACAAGTAAGTCGATTACTTTTTTTCTAACGACAACATCAGTACCATTTTTAACTGACTTAACAGTTAAGTGATGATACATATAGTCATTGAATTTGTGAATTAAATTATCAGATTCGATAACTTTAAGTAAACCACAAACAAGTGCATCTCTTTCTGATAATTGTATTGGTTTGTCTTCTTTAATGATTTGTTCAATGTTTTTATCGGAACCTAGCACATAATATACATAGGTGTCCCATATGCATAATTTTATTAGTTCGGTGGGTAAAGTTTCTATTTTCATATTTTCGGATAATTTTTATTCCCATTTATATGTAGTTTTGAACTTAAGTTTTAATATATAAGCATATGAAATATTTGAACCATTATTTAGACTATATCTTATTTGAATCAGTGTTATTGGTTTCTGATGATGTTAGTAAAATACTATCTGGTATTAAATCAAAAATTGGTTTACAGCTTTGGGATTATATAAGCACCAAATCTGATATTAAAACAGATTATAATACTTTAGGTTTGAGTGATAAGAATGATGAATTATTCTTTTTAGCTGATGCTAGAACTCAAAAAGTAATTGCTGATGGTGATGAACCATTTGGTAAGAATAAACAAGCTATGAAAATAGGAAGAATTGCTAGAGCAATTTTACAAAAGAATGGTATCAAGGCAACTGATAAAGAAATAGAAGAATTTGTTAATGATTATAAATCAGGGTTTGATATTTTAAAGACACAAGGTGTGCAAGAAGAAGAGCAAAAAATCAAATTAGTTGAAGGTGAAGATATAAGACATTGGTATAATATTGATAATTATACTAATTCAGAAAATTTATCAGGTAGTGAATTAGGTAAATCTTGTATGAGACATAGTAGATGTAGTGAATACTTTGATATCTATGTTGATAATCCAGAACAGTGTAAGTTATTAATTTATCTAGATGATGATAATAAGCTGATAGGACGTGCATTATTTTGGAAATTAACCAGACCTTCAGATTGTGATTACTATTTAGATCGAATTTATACATTAAACTCATCTGATAGAAAAGTTATGCAAGCTTGGTTGGTAGATAATATTGGAGATAAGAAGATTACATTTTATTATAGTGTTGGTATTGAGCACGCTAATATTTATAGTAGTAGAATATCTCATATGGAGATAAAGCTTAAACATGGTGGTGATTATGATTATTATCCATATATGGATACATTTCAGGGATATAGTCCGTATAGTGGAATTTTAACTGATAGTGGTGGTGAATTACAATTGACCGATACTGATGGTGGTAATCAAAATGATAATGATATCTACTGTGAATATGAAGGTCAATCATATTCAGAAGATGAGGTTGTTTATTCAGACTATCATAATGTGTATATGCTTAGGGATAATAGTGTTTATTCGGATCATTATAATACTGCACTATGGGCCGAAGATGCTGTAGATATTGATGGTGATTATTATCATAAGGATGATGCTGTATATTCTGAACATTTAGATACTTATTTGTTTAGAGAAAAAGCAGTTGAAGTTTTCATAAATGAAGATGAGACTAAGTCTGACTGGTATTCAGAATCAGATGAAAATGAAGAATTCTGTATAGATACATATACACTTAGTTCTAGCAAAAAAGAAAAAGCATATGCTATGGATCTATGTGTTTTAGATAAAAATGAGGAGCCTATTTTCAAAAAGTGGGCAATTAGGACATATGCTTCAATAGATGAGTCTAAACCAGAGATGTATAATGATCCTTGTGTTACTAAGTTAGATTCGAAAATATTTAAAATTAATATTGATAAGGAATCAAAAAATTGGTTTGATATGCGTAGCTACTACCAAACCAAGTTCCTTTATGCTTCATATAATGAATGGGTTAGTATGGTAAATGATTTACCAATATCTGATGAGCTACTAGAAAAGAAGTTAGAACAGATGCGATTAGTTCATGAATATTTGCTAGAAAATGATAAAGAATATAGATTAGAGTATGATGTTAAATCAATGGGTGGTATTGATAGTATAGTAAGTAAGTGGGAAAAACTAGTAGACTCACATTATGGTAATATTACTAAAGATGATATGGAACGAAGTATAATTGATATTATGTCATGGAAATGGGAAATGTTTGGTCATGACTATTTTAGTTCCGGTAGTGATTATGAGGAAGCTGTAGACCCCACTAAAAGACCATTGTCTGAATTAACTGATATATTCTATAAAATATATCCTATATTTTTAAATCTTTATAAAAAATATGGATATATGACGAGATATGATGACCACAGTATAGATAATAATGATTTTATGTTGGGTGCACTTCTTAGTAAGATTATGGAAGTTACCGGATTAACTCGTGAGCAAATATTAGAACAGGATTACTACATAAGTAATAGGTTAAGATCCGTATATATGAATATAATCAATGGTTTAGATATTGACGAGTTGGATAAACTTAAAAGAATATTATCAAACCTACATAGTGCAAAGAAATTAAAGTAGATTTCTATCTTGAATATATGAGTTCTGCTCACTCAATACTTTAAAATTACTATCAGCACGTTCACATAAATTCTTAAATGATTTTACATCTAAATCATTTAATGTAAACCATTCACCATTTATTCTCTTTTCTCTGAATTGCTTATGTAATAATGTTTCTATTTTGATACCCCATTTAGATTGGAACTTCTCAAGTAGTGTGAAGTTTGAAGCATTACCTGTTTTGAATTCTCTAATCCGATCTTCGGGCCTTCTGCGAGTGTGTCCTATCTTATAAACTACGGTATCATTCATTTCTGCCGACACCAAATAAACTGTTATCATAATTCCACATATTTATTTAAATTCGAGTAGTCCTTATCTATTATGAATAAGAAGTTATAACCACATAATTTTGAATATTTTTCCTTCATTTTATTTTTATAAATGTCATATTCATAAGTATATGTTGATTTAACCTCAATTATTAAATTATACTTTTCGATATAAAAATCAGAATGATATGTATGATTAGAACGATCTGACTCTAAAATATATTTAATTGATGGACCATTTGATATCAGGTCAATCAACCCAATTTTATTACAATGGTTCAGAAAGTCTAATTCATAGGTACCTTGGTAGTGTATATTATTGTATTTTTCTAATTTAAATGCTGAGTGCATTTGTTTTTCAAAGAAATAATTTAATTGCATTGGATTTTTAACTCCATATTTTTCAAGACATGTATTAGACTTTTTATTTTTAACCCAATCTATTTTAGAAATATTATCTACACCATAGTTTTTAATTAACCCTTCAATCATTTTTTCTTTGATTTCAATTGATTGTGCTGGAAATTCAACACCATATTTCTTAATCATACCATATTTTACTAAATTAGTTAGTTTAAGTGGATTGTCCACTCCATAGTTTACCATAGTAGTTTTTGATTTTTTATCTTTAATTATATTAGATTTTGATGGATTATCCACACCAAATCTTTTGATAAATGTTTGTATTTTCTTTTTTTGATATTCGGTATTCAATGATGGATTATCCTCTTTAAATTTCTTAGAGCGGTCTTTTAGTGCACATTTTTGACAATTGTAAAATTTATTTCTTTTGATATTTTTAAGATATTTAGCATAAATTATATTATAGTCTTCATTGCAACTATCACACATCACATCAATTCTAACTTGTGATGAATCTGGTAGATGTTCTACTTTTATATCAACTCTTTCAGTATTGAAGTCATATCCAAATTTAGAATAATTTGCTTTTAATATACTTGAAACTTTAAAGTTTACAGTCTTTGTTTTTATCATTGTCTATTTGTTTTTCTAATACTCTATATATTAAAAAACTATCGTTCATATCCTCGTATGGTTTTTGTATCTCTTTAGTGGATCTTATCTCATCTTTATGTAGCTTACAATGAATGGACCAAGGATCATTGAATTGATCATTGTCAATAATAGCCATAAACATATCTCCTTTAGTAAATTTACCACCACTTACACCAATGCTATTTTTATATTCAATTACTTCTCTTTTTTTCTTTTTACCAATCTCTTTAATTAGAGGTCTATATGTTAGTTTACAAGATTCTAGTTTGAGCGTTGATGGTGACATAACAACTATATTATGTGTTAATTGATCCCATAGTTTTTTCCTTAAAAGTGTAGAATATGTAACAAGGTCAATAATATCACCATTTTTGCTGGAGAAGGAGTAACCCTCAATTCCAACTTTTGTTGGTTTATCAATGTCGATATTGTCAAATATGTCTTTTAGTATCATATCTGTTATATTATCATAATCTTTTAATTTAATTAGCTCTCCCTCAGAATAATCTTTAAAGCTTCGATATTCGATAAATCGATATGTAATGTGCTTTTCTGCTAGTTTAAACCATTTAGTCATCCCAGTTTTGCCAAAAACCTTAGACTCGCGACAATAATTGAACATTTTACCATTCACAATTAAAGCTGTTGATATTAAACTAGGATCAAGTGCTATTATATTCATATATAAGTTATTTTTTGCTGAATTTGAACAATTCTATTATTTTTTATATATAAGAGAAACATAACTTCATGTATAAAAACTCAGCAATTAATAATATCTTACGAAGACTTTTCGGTAATCTAGGTAGTAGTCAAAAATCTACTACGGATTTAAATCTAAATGATGAGAAGTGGCAAATATTTGATCCCAATCAACCACAAATGAAGGATAAAATCAATGATATTATCAAGCGATATAACCTTAAGTGTGAAAAAACTGAAATGAATATCGAGGGTGAGAAGTTTATACTTGAGAATTGGAAGACTGATGATGGACAAATGATAATTCAGAGAGCCTATCCAGCCGATCCTAATCATAGGTCTATTAACACGGGTATTCTTGATGATAATAGCTTCGCGGTGCCTGAACCACAGCATAATTTAGATGGACTCAATGAGCTTCTAAATCAATCTATTCAAGATGAGCGCTATGAAGACGCCGCTAAGTATAGGGACCTTATAAAAAATTTTAAATAAATTTGGTAGAACCATAATAAATCCGTATATTTGTATATAACTATTAAACGGACACAAAATGGTTGCTAAATTATCTCACGACAAAGCTTTAGACTTCATTCTTGCTGGAAACTGTACGTTTACTGCAAAGAATAGCGAAACAGGTAATCGCTTTACCTATAAAATCAAGAAACACAAAGTAAATGATGTGTGGTTTGTATCCGTATTAGGTGGTGCAAACAATGAAACTGACTATTTCTTTTTCGGTTCTATCAATAAAGATGGTAAATACTCTTTCTCAGAAAAGTCTGCTAAGATTGGTAAGGACGCAAAATCTGTAATTACATTTAACTATATTTTCAATAGACTTCTTTCAAACACTCTATCACCATTAGTTGAGATTTGGCACGAAGGTAAGTGTGGTAAATGTGGTCGCAAATTGACTGTACCTGAATCTGTTGAAACTGGACTTGGGCCAGAGTGTAGTAAGAGAGTGGTTAGTAAAGACCAATTGCGTGAAAATAAAATTAATAACCTTTTATACAAGTAATTATGAATATTATCGATAAATTTGATCTTTCTACTATTGGTACGATATTAGTAACCGATATCCCATTCACTTGGGAGAATGCAAAGTTACATAAAAAGGGCGATAGCGTAGAGTATGGTGGTGATCAATATGAAATATCTAGCGTGGAAGCTTTATTACACAAAGATAGAACCGAACAATCTTTTGAAAATGATGCTGATATGTTTGAGTCAATAGCATTTAGAGTAACATTAAAATAACAATTATATAAATAACAACTAAAAACAAATAAAACATGGGAAAAATTATCGCATTAGTAGTAACAGGAAGTATTTTATTATTTGGTTTATTCGCATTTGTGTGGTGGATAGGCGTGAGTAATGATGAAATTGGGCTTCGTAACAAGTACAACGCACAAGAAAAAACAGTTGACCTTTTCTACGATAATATGTGGAAAACATTAAAGCAAAAAGCTGGTATCACTGATAAAGCTAAAGACGCTTTCAAAGAGATTTATATCCCTATGATTGAAGGTCGTTACTCAAAGGGTGATGGTTCATTAATGAAATGGGTTACTGAACAAAACCCTGCTTTCGACCAGTCGATGTATACTAATTTAATGAATGCCGTTGAAGCTATGCGTAATAGATTCTTCGTTGAGCAAGATAAATTAGTTTCTATTAAACAAGAACATGACAACTTACGAATGAAATTTCCATCGTCAATCGTTGTTGGCTCTAAAGCAGAAATTGAGTTAAAGTTGATTACATCTGCACAAACTAAAGATGTTCGTGCTACTGGAGAAGAAAATGAAGTTGATTTATTCGACAAACCAGAAGCTAAGAAATAATAAAATTTAAATTTGAAGCCCAGTCTTAGACTGGGCTTTTTTATTGCAAAATTCGTATATTTTTCGTATATTTACTCAAATAATATAAACTCATGGAATATTTCGCACTTCTTATACCAGTTGCTCTTATTATAATCCTATTTGCTTTCTTTCGTAAGCAGACAACTATTTGGGAGTATTTTGTTCCTACCGCTTCTACTATACTTATCGTTTTAATTATGCATGGTTGTATGCAATCATCAAGGACAAGTGATACCGAATTTTTAACTCAAAAAATAGCAAAAGCTTGTCACGAAGATCCTTGGGATGAAGAAGTTCCTTGTCGTCATGAAATTCCATGTTCACACCCAAAGTATTGCGAAGATGATAAAGGTAAAGAATACCAATGTGGTTACCAACACTCAAACGATGGTTATTATCACCCGTATGATGTTGATTATCACCCAGATTGCTGGTATGTTATTGGTGAAAATGGTAATTCAATCTCAATTGGTCTAAGTTACTTTAATGACTTGGTTACTAAATGGAAAAATAAATCATTTGTTGATATGCATCGCGACTTTCACTCTATTGATGGTGATAAACAAGAAACAATTTGGCCCAAAGATTTTACTAGTACAGAAAGTATTACTTGGGAGCATAACTATGAAAATAGAGTACAAGCTAGTGATAATATTATAAGTTTTGCTGATGTTGATACGTCAGATGTTAGACGTTATGGTTTATTTGAATATCCTAAAGTATCAACATTTAATCAGCGATTTATACTCAGTGACCACTTTTATGTGAAGTACGAAGATCAAGAGTTACTGAAAAAGGTAAATGCCCACTTGGGTACTGCTAAACAATGTCAAGTATTTCTTTTGATATTTAAAAACAGAGACTATCACTCCGCTGAATTACAGAGACAATATTGGAAAGGTGGTAATAAAAATGAATTTGTTATTTGTGTAGGTGTTGATCCGCTTGGTAAAATTCAATGGAATTATAACTTTACATGGTCAGAGTCTACAATTTGTGAGATTGAAGTTCGCGAATTCATTATGTCACAAAAGAAGTTAGATATATCCAAGACTCTAAACTACTCATTTGCTGAGTTAAATAAAAACTTTGCACGTAAGCACTTTAAAGATTTTGATTATTTAAAGGTTGATTTGACACACGGACAAATAAATGCAATCTATATCACAATAACCATTTTAAACATTTTAATGGGCATCTGGATCATTTTAAATGAGTTTCAAGGAGAAACTATAGAAACAGAAGTATCATTCTTTAAACGTGAAAAGAATGGTTCTATGAATAAAAAATTTAAAGAATTATTTGATAAATTTCATTTCTAATGAGAACACCAATAGATAATATGCCCGAATCAATACCAATGGCTCCACATCAAGGTGGCTTTGGTGCTACACGAAAATATGATATACATACTGGGATAGACCTTTATTGTGAAGAAGGAGATAATGTATATGCTATCGAAGATGGTGAAATTATAAATATCTGTTGGTTTACTGGTCCCAAAGCTGGACTCCCTTGGTGGAATGATACACGTGCTATATTAGTTAAGGGAAAATCTGGTGTGATATTATATGGTGAGCTTGATCCACTATCCAATTGGATGCCAGGTATGTTTGTCAAAGAAGGTGATGTTCTAGGTAAGATTAAAACCGTACTAAAAGAGTACAAGGGACTACCCATGAATATGTTACATCTTGAATTATATGAGCATGATTATATGGGTGACGGTGAGATATGGTATTTAGATGAACAGATGCCAGAAAAGCTCAAAGATCCTATGTTGATATTCAAATCTTAATTAAAAGACTGATAAAAGCCACTCGTTAGTGGCTTTTTTTTTGTTTTATACTTTTTGAAAAAACCACTAACCGAATCATAAGATGTACTAACTATACATCGAAGTTCACTCAGTTGAAAAAGTTTAAAATTTAATTTATCTATGTTTTTAGCACCTAAACGAAGATTTTACCTTATTTGCACATTTTGAACAATTTTTTTACGATGTATATATAAATCAACAAAAAATATACAAAATATGAAAAAATTACTATTACTATTAGCACTAACCTTAATTTCATTAGTTGCTAAACCACAAGCAAGGTGGTATTTAAGTCAAACCTGCTGTGCACAAGGACAACAACCATGGGGATCAGCCTCAAATATAAATGCGATGAACACCGTATTTGGTGTGGGTGCATGGAATCAAGGACAATATAGCACAGTGAATGTAAATGCACTTTTACAACCAACTGTATGCTTTATCTTTATGGAAGGTGGGAGTTTAGATGCGAATTCTTTAAATAACTTCTTAGTATTAAACCTACCAGCTATTCAAGCTTGGGTTTTTAATGGAGGTAGATTGATTATAAATGCCGCACCTAATCAAGGTGGTAATATTCAATATGGTTTTGGTGGTGTTATGTTAAACTATGCATTTGGACCTTACTCAGCACCTGGTAATGCTATGATTCCACTACATCCTATTTTTAATGGTCCTTTTGTACCAATCGGTGTAGCTTATACTGGAAATTGGTGGTGTCACGGATATGTCACTGGTCCTGGTATAACTGGTTTAGTGAATGGGACTACACCCGGTGTTTCTCTAGCAACAAAACCATGGGGTGCTGGTTTAGTAATGTTTGGAAGTATGACAACTGCAAATTGGCATTTACCACAACCTCAGGCAAATAATTTTATAGCAAATTGTATTTCTTATATGTATGTTTGCTGCATTCAGCCTACTATAACAATAGTGGCAAATCCAACAATTCTATGTTCAGGTTCATCTTTTACAATGTCAGCTACTGGTGCTGGAATAGGAGCTACTTATACAATTACTCCACCTTTACCCGGAGTTCCCGTAATCAGTAATACAGCAACTTTTACTCCTTTAGCTTCTGGTATTTACACCGCAGCAGGTACAACTACATCAGGTTGTGTCGGTAGTAGTACAATTCAAATAATAGTTAACCCAACTCCGATAGTAATTCCAGGAAATAATGGACCAATTTGTCAAGGTGGTACTTTGAATTTAACTTGTGCTCCCGTTTTAGGTGGAAATCCAGTCTATAATTGGACAGGGCCTAATGGATTTGTATCACCTTTCCAAAATCCTCAAATTGTTAATGTTCAACCTATCGCTAGTGGTATTTATACCATTGCTGTTGTTAATACATTTACTAATGGTGGTACTTGTCAATCATTTAGTACTACTGTTGTAAATATAGTTCCTGTAAATCAAGTAACAGTTACTCCATCATTTACGCTGTGTCAAGGAAGTAATCTAAATTTAACAGCAGTTAATGCGGTTCCTCCAACTGGTTATGTGTGGAATGGACCGAACGGGTTTGTGACTAATGTTCAAAATCCTAGTATTAATAATATTCTACCTATTAATGCTGGTAACTATTCAGTAGTAGCATCATTTTCTGTTCCTGGTGTGCCTCTAACCTGCTCTAGTACAGCAGTTACAAATGTTCAGGTTGTAGCAACATCCCCAATAACAATGACATTACCTTCGAATGTTTGTCAAAATGCAAATGTTGTTATATCAGCGACCTCAAATCCATTGGCTCAAAACTATTTATGGACTGGACCAAGCGGGTTTACTGGTAGTGGAACAAATATAAATATCCCTAATATTCAACCAATATATGGTGGTGTTTATACCGTTACTGCAACATGGGCGCTAGGAACAGTAAGTTGTAATATAGTAGGATCAGCTCCAATGAATGTTGTTACTGTTCCATCTATAAGTATTAATGCACCAATTGATATTTGTTACCCTGGGAATGTATATTTAACTGCTAATTCACCCGGTGCTATATCATATAATTGGTCAGCTACAAATGGATTTATATCAAATCTACAGAATCCAATATTCACATCACCATCACCAACAGTGAATGGTATATACACAGTTACTACAGCTTATACAAATGGTGCTCTTGTGTGTTTTAATACTAATACGACACAAGTAACGGTTAATCCTATTCTATCATTTACTTTACCAACATATCAACAAATATGTTATAATGCAACATATACTGTAAGTGGTCCATCAGGTGCTAGCTCATATACATGGAGCGGACCAAATGGATATACTGTTAATACACAGGGATTGAATATTCCATCGATTCAAACCAATATGTCCGGAACTTATACACTTGTAGTAAATTTAGGACCTTGTAAAACAGTAGCAACTACTCAAGTTGATGTTTTACCTCCTATATCATTCACGCAGACTCCTGGTAATAAAACAATCTGTATTGGTGATAGTGTTATACTAAAAGCTGGTGTCGGTGGTGGTAGTGGTAATTATGCTTATATGTGGAATCCACAAACATATTTGAGTTCACCAACTGGTAGTATTCAAAATAGTTACCCTTTAGGAACTACACATTATAATATAGTTGCGTATGATATAACTTGTCCTAATTACTCAATAACGACTTCATTTGTTGTAACAGTAAACAAATTTCCATCAGCACAATTAGAATTACCTATTAATGCTTGTGAGCCATTCTGCACAATCTTTAATTCAAAGATTAATAATATATCAAACTCGGTTATTTATGACTTTGGAAAAGATAATAAGGTATCTGGAGATAGTATAAATATATGTCTTAATGCTGGTACTTATAACTTAAAAATATGGAGTTTCGGTAAAAATGGATGCAATGGTGTAACTGAATACGGGAATATCATAGTTAACCCTAAGCCGGGCAGTGATTTTTTATGGGATCCTACGAGTCCAAATAATATTTCCGATAGTAGAGTTACTTTTCATCCGTCTTCTAGACATGGTAACTCTGTGTTACATAGCTGGCACTTTTTAGGCGGTAGAGAAATCGATGATTCAAAAGAATATCCTATGGTGGTATATGATGAACCTGGTACTTTCCCTGTTGCATTGGTTTCAATAAATGAATGGGGTTGTTCTGATACTGTCTTAAAAACTATTACTATAGCTGAAGATTATGGTATTTATATTCCAAATGCATTTACACCAAATGGAAGTGGAAGAAATGAGCAATTTTTTCCAACAGTAGAAGGAGCAAAAGAATATCATATGTCTGTTTTTGATCGTTGGGGTGAATTAATGGTCAATGATGTTAAGAATGGTAAATGGGATGGTACTTTTAAGGGCATTCTATGTCAAGATGGTGTATATGTATATAGTATAACAGTTCTTAAAGCTGACGGAAAGAAAAAGGAGTATACTGGGCACGTTAGCCTTCTAAAATAACCCAACTAATGTTATAAAAAGCCACTCAAAATCTGAGTGGCTTTTTGTTTGCATAATTTTTCAAAACAAACTTGCAAAATCTAATATATAGAGTTATATTTGTAATAATATGAAAAATCTAATCTTTATACGCGCTGTTGTATAATCCAATCATCTTAAATCCTCGATGATTGGCTAGACTTTTATTTTCTAAAATCTTACTGAAGTAATAAACAAGGAATGGCTTTGCTAATTCATTCAGCTAATTTAAAACATATTATAAAAAATGAAAAATTTATCAAAAACCCGCAACATTGCGGTGGTTGCTCATATTGATGCGGGCAAAACAACTTTAACTGAACGAATACTGTATTATACTGGCGTTAACCATAAAATTGGTGAAGTCCACGATGGTAATACAACAATGGATCACACTCAACAAGAGAGAGAACGTGGTATAACAATTACCTCGGCTGCTACAACTTGTGAGTGGAATAAAACACAAATTAATATCATTGATACACCAGGTCACGTTGACTTCACTGTTGAGGTAAATAGATCTCTTCGTGTATTAGATGGTCTTGTATTTCTATTTTCCGCAGTAGACGGAGTAGAACCGCAATCCGAAACTAACTGGAGATTAGCTAATGACTACAACGTAAGTCGTATTGCATTTGTTAATAAGATGGATAGAACTGGCTCCGACTTCTTAAACGTAGTTAACCAAATAAGAGAAAAACTTGGAGCAAATCCTATTGCTATTCAGATACCGATTGGTGCTGAAGAAACATTTGAAGGTGTGATTGATCTAATTAATATGAAAGCTATTCGCCAAAGTGGTGAAATGGGTAAGAATATTGAAACGACTGATATACCTCAAGATATGCTTGAGTTAGCAATTACTATGCGAAATTCTATGATAGAAGCTCTAGCTGATGTTAGTGATGTTATCTTAGATAAGTATATGAGTAACCTTGAGATTTCTTCCCAAGATATTATTGATGCTTTGCAAATTGGTTGTATAGCTAATACGATTGTGCCCGTTCTTTGTGGTTCGGCGTTCAAAAATAAAGGTGTGCAAACTCTTTTGGATCAGATTATTAATTTACTTCCAAGTCCGTTAGACAAAGGATGTGATAGTAGTAAGCCATTTGTTGGTTTAATATTCAAAGTTGTATCTGATACTCATGGTAAATTAACTTTTGTTAGAGTATATGATGGGCAATTAAAAACTGGTGATACGATTTTAAATTCGGTCACTGGTGATAAAGAACGCATATCTAGAATATATCAGATGCATGCTAATCTTAAGAAGAATGTAGATGTTGCATATGCTGGTGATATCGTTGCCATTGTCGGATTAAAGAGTTCAAAAACTGGACATACGTTGTGTGATAGTAATCATCCTGTTGTATTAGAGTCTATGAATTTCCCTGATCCTGTTATATCAGTTGCTATTGAACCCAAAACGCAACTTGATTATGATAAAATAGCAATTGCGTTATCTAAATTAACTGAGGAAGATCCTACTTTTATAGTTAGGAGTGATTCTGAACTAGGACAGACCATTATTAGTGGTATGGGCGAATTACATCTTGATATTAAAATTGACTTACTTAGAACTGATTATAATGTTGAAGTCAATAAGGGAGTACCTAAAGTTGCTTATAAAGAAAGATTGCAGAATACTATAAAACACCGAGAAGTACTAAGTAAACAAACTGGTGGTAGAGGTAAATTTGCTGACATCCAATTCGAAATTGGACCGAGCGATGATGGTATTGAAGGATTACAGTTTATAAATGAAATAAGTGGTGGTACGATTCCAAGAGAGTTTATTCCATCCATTGAAAAGGGATTTAAGAATTGCATTAATAATGGTTTCTTTGGTTATCCGATTCAGTCTATGAAAATTAGATTGTTTGACGGTAGCTTCCATTCGGTCGATTCTGACGCCTATTCATTTGAACTATGTGCTATGGAAGCATTCCGTAATGCACTTGATAATTGTAAGCCTTATCTGATAGAGCCTATAATGTCTGCGAGAGTTATAACACCGGAAGATTATACTGGTGGTGTTGTTAGTGACTTAAGTAGAAGACATGGTATCATATCTGAACTGAGTGATAGAGGTAAGATTAAGTACATACAGGTTGCTGTTCCGATATCTAAGATGTTTGGATATATGACCGACTTAAGAACTATTACATCTGGTCGAGGTGATTACACTATGGTTTTCTCTCATTATGAGAAAGCTAATAACTAATACTAAAAAAGCCACTCAATTGAGTGGCTTTTTTTATTGACATATTTATTGTTCTGATTTTAATTAACGTCGAAGAAACTTCCCGCATCTAATGTATCTGCGTCTGGATCTTCACCATTCATTATTTCATCAAATTCTTTTTCAACTTCTTCAATTTCATCAAGTGATTTGAATCTGAAATAGTCGTTAACGATTGGTTCCATTTTCTTTAGAACTTCCATTGTAAAAATTGCTGATGTGAATAATTGTTTTGTTGGTACTGTTTTATTTAAGTGACTGATATACCAACGATTACCACCTGGTACAAATGTCATTTCTCCAGTCTTTTTATCAACGTCCATTTTACCTTGCGCAATACCAATTTGCTCAAAATATTCTGGTCTGCAGAAAGCATCTAATCCAGTATATGGATTCATACCATGCGCAAACGAAATATCAAATCTGATTTTCTTTGGCTTAGCTAAACGATTTTTCTGAGTTTTAAATAAAACGCTAATACCGGATTGACCTAAATCCATATCATCTTCTTCACCTGTTTTAAGTTTTGATTTTGATAAAAATCCTAGAACACTTGCTGAATAAACAAGTCCCATACCACCTTTAGATATTTCTTTTGGAAACATATCTTGTGATAAGTATGTATGATTACAACAAACCATTGGAATTTCTAAATATCCTAAGTCAGTATTGATTGATCTAAATAGAGCATTTAATTGCTTCGCTCTAGTCATATCTTGTTTAATTTCACCTTTTAATAAATCATTCTTTTCCTTATTGGAACTCATTTGTCCAATAGAGTCTAATACAATCATTATTTTTGGAATTTCAAACCCATTTAACTTTTGCTCTTTTAATTCATCTAGCATCTGAGTTAGAACCATATTAACATCTTCTACCTTATTGGATCTTACTAATCTAAATTTATCCAAGGATGCATCTAATCCAAATTTAGGTAAATCTTCTAAGTCAAGAGACTCTTCAGTATCAATGTAGATAATACTATATCCATCTTTTTGAGCCGATTTGCAAATCGAATATGCGATAAATGATTTACCACTACCAGATTCACCTAATAAACCTGTAATTCTTGATGTGGAAATACCACCACCTAGAAGTTTAGCACTCAGTGCAGCATCAAGAAGGTACACACCGCTTGATATAAACTTTCTTTCTCTAATTTCTTTCTCAATTTGAATAGGAACCGTTTTTGCTATGTTATCTAACATAGTTCCAACTTTGCTAAATTCAAACTTCTTTATGTCCTTTTTAACTTCTTTTGCCATGATTAAAACTAATTTTTGTTATTATATGCTTATATCAGAGTATGTTTTATATATTTAAGAGTAAATCCAGAATATATTCATGCAACATGCATTAACTAAGCTGCATTTTTTATAGATGGTACTTTAATATCAAATGCAAAAACTCTTTCATAGCCACTCGATGTTACTACCTTCACCGGAATTAATTCAAATTCATAACCAGCCATTATAAGACCATCTAGTAGTTTACCGTCTGGTGTAGATATTGTTTTAATCTCTATTGATTCAATTTTAACATTCTCAGTATCTAAATCAAAATAGTAATTTACTTTAGATACTACATGTGATACTTTACTAAGTTCTATTTCATATTGACTATTTAAATCATCATATAATCTACCAAGAACTGTTCCATCTGGTTTAATACTAGATATTGTTTGATCTAGTAGTTCAATCAACTTGTGGTTTCTAATATTATTTTTGGTGAATAACCTTTCTAGCTTTAATTCTCGTATAGCCTCTATACCAAGAAGGTTAGTAATACTGTCAATTTTAAATATGTTAGGGTAGACTTTTAATGTAAGTTCCATGAAACTTTGGTAATTTTTGGTTATATTATATTTATAAAAAATGTTGAATTATGTATGACACTATCTGATTTGTTTGAAAATAAAGATTTAAAAGCTGAGCAAATTACCTGTCATTCTGGTGGTGCTGAAGGTGCTGATACTGAATGGGAAATATCTTGTATTAAAGTTGGTATCAAGGTCAATGCTTATTCATATAAAACTAAGTATCATACTACAAAAAATAAGGTTGAAATATCTGACGTGGACTATTTAGAAGGTATCGAAGAAATTAAGAAAGCTAATCGTATAATGAAAAGAGGTGGTATTGGTAAGTATATGAATTTATTAGCTAGAAACTGGTCACAGGTAAAATATTCAGAGCAGATATTTGCGATTGGTCAAATTGTTGAAGGTCCAGTTGTAGATGGTGGTACTGGTTGGGCAGTGATGATGGGTATATTAAATAATAAAGAAGTATTTGTTTTTGATCAAATACAGGATAAATGGTTCATCTGGTCAGATATGAATAATAAATTCATAGAGTATTCGGGAATACCAAAAATAACAACGCATAATTTTGCAGGAATTGGAACTCGTAAATTAAAACCAAATGGATTGAAAGCAATAAATGATGTAATTGGTTTAATTAAATAATAACAAACCAAAACACATAGTTGTTGTCACCAGTTTCAATAGCAGCACCACTATCATATGATGTGATAACAAATGAGGTAGCTGCTGTTATGGTCTCTGCCGCTAAATTTCCTGTTCGACCAGTAATAGTTGCAGATACACCATCATATGATAAAAATATTCTAGATGTTGCTGTGACATTACCATTAGTAACTGTTGCTTGACCACTTGCAAGCTGAATTGTTCCAGACACATCAGCATGAGAAAATGCTACTGGAGCATTTATAGTTACTAAATTAGTGCCTCCACCAATATCAACAGTGCCTCCAGTTGTGCTTAAATATAATTTACCATAGTCTGTTCCATCATATCCTCCTTGTATATATATATCACCACAAATACCAATACCACTTGTATCACCGGTTTTAATATATACATTACCAGTTGTGGTATTTGATTTATCCGCTGATTTTATAGTATGGCTACCCGTGTCGAAAAATATTAAATCACCATTTGACTCTATATATGAAACTGTTCCAGAACCATTTTCCCAAATAGTTAAAGGGTTAACTTGAGATGATGATCCTGTTATTCTAAGTTGTGAAAAGGACGCACCGTCATTGGTTATATGTAATATAGCATTCGGTGCAGTTAAACCAACACCAACCTTATCTGTCACAACACATAATGTATACTTATCCCATTTACCCATCTGAACATAATCATATGAGTAAACTGATAATATAGGAAGACCTGATATATCATTCACGGAATGTAATAACCCATCTTTATTATCAGTTATATTAAATAAAGATCCATAAGTACCTGTATATACAACAGATCCATCATCATCAACCTTTAATGATATGTAAGATTGTGATATTCCTCTGAATTTAATTTCAGGATATTCACCTGTTGCGGTTGATCCTAAATGTGGGGTTATGCGTATATCTCTTGACATATTCTATATATTAAATTTTAACCGTTGAATCTCCATTTTAATTTATCATAATTATTATGAGCTTCCTCTGGAGTCAATCCCCTATTATAAAGTGAGACATTTGGTATTTTTCCTTGGAATCTTCTACTTGAATAGTCATAACCATCACCGATTCTCATATTATTAATATAGCCAACAAATCCATTTGGTATAATCCATTGATTTATAAGCCTTTCTCTATTTAGATAAATACTACAAACATTACCAGAAACTGTTGCTCCACTAATTCTATCATATCCTGAAAATGTTCCACCTT
>Ga0315288_10003051_pt1 | contig 21381 bp, 24 predicted proteins | sample YL17G11_20_MG_FD_203454 | JGI IMG/M metagenome (GOLD analysis project Ga0315288, IMG submission 203454) | Sediment microbial communities from Yellowstone Lake, YNP, Wyoming, USA - YL17G11_20 | ecosystem: Environmental > Aquatic > Freshwater > Lake > Sediment | place: USA: Wyoming | collected...
CATCTTCCTGAGCGGGCCGAAGGCCATGAGCGATGGTGAGTACTGAGCGCAGTCGAAGTATCGAACCAGAGTCGAATGGCCGGCCTAGGACCCCTTACTTTCCTGCTTTTCCTGTTGACCAGACAAGAAATAATCTCTTTTGAAACCCTCCTCTTTTCCCACTACCGAAGTGCCTTAATTTTACTTTGTGAACTTGAAAATAATCTGGTGGATGGTGTCATCAGATAACTTTAAGGTAAACATCTTGCAGGAACCTGCCCAAGCAGCATTAGTCTTTGAGGTTAAGATGAACTGATTGGAGATGTTATCAAAACGCAGAGAGGTAGAACCTGTGTCCATATATTCTTCAATCGCGGTTGTAGTTCCATCACAAGAACTTAGCGTCCCATAACCATAACTAACTGCAGAACCTAAAGTACTAACAAAGCTTCCGTTTATATCTATAAGCGACCATTTTATAGGAATGGCCTGACCAGCTTTAGCCTTGTTAATGGTGGGGAAATTGCTAACTGGCGAATTAAAACCAAGAAAAGTGAATTGCTTAATAGCGATTAGAAAAGGAGAAAGACTACTTGCTTGCCCACAAATAATATGGGAGGTGGTGTCGTTAGAAGTAGTGACATCAATCCATGCATTATTTTCAAAATGAAGAAGTCGGGCCAAGCTTGGGTCGCTAAATTGTGTTGGATCGTAGTTGAGGCAAACCGTAACACCTTGACTATATGTTGCCGTCGTATTGATGTCATAATAGCTAGGCGGATCACCGAGGCTGAAGCCAGCAGGAGGTGTTGGCCCTTCGCTACTGCTGGTCAGAGTGGTATTACCCGGTGAGGCAACGTACGCAAAAGTAACTGTCGTGCTACTGTCGGGAGTTACAACAACATTGCTACCGCCTGGAGTATTAATTACACTGACGTCTGCCGTACTAGTCCCAGTTGCTCCTTGATCATCAATGACACTTACTGTTACTGTGAATGTGCCAATAGTACTGTAGCTATGATCGAGTGAAAAATTTGTGTCTGTAAGCGAAAGCGGTTGTACTCCCGAACCATCCCCATAATCTACTGTCGCAGTCCAGAAAGTAGAATCTGTATCTGTAAAATAACCAGATTCTACATATGTATCTCCTAATGTAATAGTTGAGTTTGAAAAGGGATTAATTACCGGCGACTGGTTTGGTGGAGGAGTTGGGGTTGGACTTGTGCTTTCTAAACAGCCAATCCTATCTTCCCAATTCTGTGTAGCTGACATCCAAAGCCAAGTATCTCGAACTCCGCCCCACGGGGGTATAATTTCTCCGTGAAGCCATACAGAAAATTGCTCTAAAGATGTAAATGTTGTTTCGTAATAACTAATCCGGTAAATGTCAGAAGTCAAAGGATTTGACCAACCCCAAAAAGAAGGAGAAATGGGCTCATTGTCCGATAATCTCTTACTTTCTAAAGAAATGCTTGCCCAAGGATTACCGGTTATAGAAGTCATTACATAATTGGTTTGTTCTGAAGTTTGTAAATGAATATCAGCCGTAAAGATGTCGCCGTCGGGATAATTTGTCTGCAAATTTTCTATAGTATATGAACAGGAAGGACCCGGGCTTGGAGTAGGAGTTGGCGTAGGGGTAGGGGTTGGAGTCGGGCTTGGAGCTGGAGTCGCAAGATTATCCGTACATACAATCCAAGTCGGAGTAACCTCGCCATCTTTCACTCCATATTCTCGAACCAATAATTCATTATGTAAATTTGTATAATCGGGATAATTCAAAACTTGAAAAGTGTAAGCATTGCTTATATGACTTGGGTTTGCCCAGCCATCCCAATAAACGTAACTCGGTAATTCATATGGGATCCCGTCTTGGTAATAATCAGGAGGAAAACTTCCCCAATTATCATAAGAATTATAATAAGTTAAAGTATAAGGAAAAACTATTTCAAAATACCAGACTACAAAATCAGAATTTACGTCGATTGTTTGACTAGAAATTCCCATTTGTAACGAAGAATATCCAGTCCAACTACACGAATAAGTTTCGGCCGGAGTAGGGGTTGGGGTTGGAGTTGGAGTAGAGTTAGAACAAATTGTCCATGTTGCTCCTCCTTCAAAGAAAGCTTGAACTTTAACTAAATCTGTATTCCAATCCGCACCATTCCAAATTCCTAAAGTATATGTGCTAGTTTGCTCCATATCTGACCACCAAAGAACGTAAGAAGGTTGTTGCCATTCTGCGCCGTTTTGAAAATAATTATATTCAGGAGTGTTATTATTTCTGTGAGTCCAATCAGGATTCATATCCCAAGTGTAAGGAAATACCATTTCAAAATCCAAAGGTATAGAGTCAGCAGTAAAATAAAAAATTCCTTGAAAACCTGTCCCTATCCAGCTTCCTTCAAATGTATAAGAACAAGAATTTTGAGCTTTGACTGGAGAAGCTGACCTCAAAAAAAGAAGTAAAAGAGGAACTATAACAGCAAATTTAATCCATTTTGTTATTGCCATGTCCCCTCGGGGGCATACTATATCTAAAAAAATTATTTGTCAATAATAGCCTTTGAATATTCGAAGGTTACAATAGTCAAACCTTCAATTTTCGTGTGAACGGGCCGGTCTAGGACCTTCTTATTCTTATAACGATTGTCTCACATTGAGGCTAAACGAGACAAATGAGACAGTATAAAAAAGAATATCTCTCAAAAATATATTTATGTTCTTTTTCGTCTATATCTCGTTTTTGATAAATAGTCTTCGATTAGTTTTATTTGAACAACATCCTTGGGTAAATTTCTTTCCTTCTTCCATTTCAATACGTTCTGAAGATTTACAAACCGAATTCCGTCAATAATATCTGCCGTTTCTATTAGAGTATCAATATTCCAATTTCCATTAGGCCACCCGTTATAAATTTCAATTTTATTTTCAAATAAAGATATTACATCTCCGAATCTTGCTCTGGTTTCCTCAGGTGTTCCATATTCCTCAGCTTTTTCCCAAGCTTTACTTCGTGCAACAATATCAATATCTGTGGAAAATTCTATCAAGCCACGTGCTGCTAATGGACCACTTCCAAAAACTGCATAATCCCCGGTTGGAAGCTCTAAAGATAACAGTTTTTCAATTAGTTCATTCTTAGGTAATTTTTCAGAAAATTTCATAATCTATGTGTTTCTAACCTTGGCTGAGCAGGCCGGTCTAGTCCGCCAATAATTCCAACTGTTTTCATAGTTCAATGTTCAACTATCTCCAGTTCGACTCGACCCTTGAGGGATTTTAATCTCGCGGTACCTCCAATTGGAAAAGTAATTTTGGGATCTGTGTGGCCGAAATCAACATTAGCGATTACCGGCATATTTTTAAGAGCGGATTTGGTTTTGATAATTTTGACTAGAAGATTATTGGTCATCTCACTTGCTTTTTGGAACCTGCCAACTACAATACCCTTCACTCCAGCGAATCCTGGCTGATGAATGAGTGATTGTAAGTCCCTGTCAAAGGTGTGGGGTTTAGATTCATAATCGTCTTCAAGAAAAAGTATTGATCCCTTTAGGTCCGGGAAATATTGCGTTCCCTGTAAAAGATTAAAAGTGCAAAGATTGCCTCCGAGGATCGTTCCTTTAGCTTTACCATCATTGATTATCAAATAACCATCGTTTTTTATAAGTTGTCTTTTATCTTGGTCCAAATACCAGTGGTCATCGCTCCATTCTTTACTTGGGTCTACGCTGAAAGGTTCTTCCACCATCAAGCATTTCTTAAAGTATTCCAATGTATAGTCAAAGTAGAGCTTTTGACCAAAGCTTGAATAATGCGGACCAGAATAAGTAACTAGTCCTGTTTTGGCAAAGATAGCGTTGGATAAGGCAGTAATATCCGAATAACCACAAAAAATCTTTGGGTTCTTTTTTATTAAACTCCAATCTATGCTCTCGAATAACTGATTGCTGTTGAAACCTCCGATAACCGTAATAATTGCTTTTACTTTTTTGTCTGCAAAAGCTTCGTGGATATCAGCAATTCTGGAGTTTATACTTGATGAAACAAAATCGTCGCTTTCGTCAACATTTTTACCAAAGCTTAACTTTAGTCCCAGCTTTTCGAAACGCTGGTCTGCTATTTTCCTACTTTCTTTGGTAATCATTAATAGAGATCGGGCTGGGGCAACAACTCTGATCTTGCTTCCTTTTTGTAGTTTTGGTGGCATTATTTTCATCATGCTCTCAAGTATAATACAAATATGGATATTTTAATTGGTACGAAAAATCAATTAAAAATTAACGTTGAGCGGGCTGGTCTAGGAGCCTTTTTACTTTAAATCCCAACTTTCAATTACCCTAAGATTATTTAGAGCTGCATTTCCTGTTATTAGACTAACGGAGTCAACTGTGTATGGTTCAATTCTGATCTCTTTTGATAATACGCTGACCTTATCCACAAACTCTTTACCTGGATTATGATTAAATCGTGCAAGAGTCATGTTGCTGAAAAAATATCGAGAGTTTACATATTTTTTATCATCAGGAATGCCATTTCTCTTAAGTTTTTTATCTAGCTCCAAAATAATTTCATCAAGTTCGGGTTCGGTTATGCCAATCATGGCAAGATTGTTTGGAAACAGTAAAAGTTTATAAAAATAAACTTTAAATTTCTTGTGTGACGGAATTACTGACGAAAACACCTCTTTGGCTTTCTTGATATCATTGGATGAAAAATGCGGAGGATTATTTATAACACGAACATTTTTTATAGTTATATGTAACGAGTTATCAGAATAGTAAAAAAACTCGGAAGTGATTGTTTTAAGAGGATTGATTAATCGTTCTTGAACTAACGATTTTAAAGCCTCTGAAGGGAAATGAAGACTGGTTAAGCAAATTCTTGGGTCAGAACTGAAATCTTCAACGCCCGATACAGTACTAAACTTAAGAGAATTATTTTTTATCTGACTCTCGATTTCTTCAACGATCTTAATTTGGTTTTGTTGATGGCTTGTCACAAGGAGAGTATATCAAAAAGCTGAGCGGGCCAGTCTACACCCCTTCGAGCCTCATAATTTATTCATATATTTCTCAATTAATTTTACGTCTTTGATATCTTTCTTGCGTGCATACCCCCCCCTCAACCCAACTTCTCTTTGCCTTATACAAAAAATCAAGAGTTATAAATCTAACACCATCTATAACTATCGAATCGTTGTCAAAGTCTTTAAAACTGTAAGATTTACCTAACACATTCCAACTTGTTCCAATTTCAAATAGGTTATCAGCAAGAGTCTCACGACCGTGATTTTCTGAGATAGTAAATTTCCCCGATTTTTTCAAAGAATTATAAATTTCTTGAGTGGCAACAATATCCATATCTTTACTTTTTCGGATTCCTAGGGCTTGAAGAATGCCAGAACCAATAACAATGGAGTTGTTTGGATTCAGACCAAGTTTTTGTAGGACTTTCTTCATATACTCTATGGTTTGGCTGGGCAGGCCGGTCTAGAACCTTTTTACTTTGAAAATAATTCTATTGTTTTTATTATTTCTGTCTTAATCCCCTTAATACATTTATATTTCAGTACTTCTTTTGCATCAACCCAAGCAAAATCAGTAAATCCACCTTTTTCTGGCACTACTTTTCCGCTTTTGTATTTTCCAGCAAATTTAACCAAAATTACAGGAATTCCGTCCGGACGTATGAATGCTACATTATTTATATATCTAAGATTTGGATATATTTTTATTCCGGCCTCTTCTTTTACTTCCCGCTGAAGCAGATTTTCGATAGCATTCTCAAAGTCTAAAACATCGCCATTTATCCTAGTTGGATGTTTTATGTCCATGTCTTTCCACTCGAGTTTTCCCCCAGGAAATGCGTACTTGCCAGGATGAACCTTCTCCCTTTTATCCCTTTTTAGGATAAGGCATCTTTTATCCCGTTTTCGGTAAACAACTACATTTACAACAAAATAAAAGAGTTTTTCTTTTTTAGCGTTCTCGATACTAATTTTTTTTGCTTTCATATTAAAAATCTGGCTGAGCAGGCCGGTCTAGAATTTCTTCAGTACCCCTAAACTTCCTGCAATTATAGCTTCCTTTTCCCTCGACAAGCCCGGGAGAGTCGCTTTAATTTTACAGGCTCATTATTAATTAAAGCTTCTTTCTTTGCTCTTGACCAACTTTTTAATTGATATTCTCTTTGTATGGCTTTTGCCCTCGTTGGATATTCTTCTGAATAGACTAATTCAACGGATTCAAAATATTGAACATATTTGGCAGATTTGGTGGATTTACTTTGATGTTCTTTAAGTCTTTTTTCTAGGTTATTTGTTTGGCCGATATAAAGGGTATTGGAGGAGGTGCGGAGAATGTAGATAAAATAAGGCATGATTAAGTTATATTGCACTTCGACTCACTGTGTTCGCTCAGGATCTCCGCAAGCTTTGCTTGCTCCGAGCTGAGCAGTAGGGTCTCGGACCATTCGGACCCATAATCGCTTAGGAGTAGTGTATCACCCTGAAGCTAAATGAGACAAATAAGACAGTATAAAAAGAGGAATACATTATTGTTTCTTGCAAACATACTCAGTTACAAATAAAATATATGAACATGGGTTCATATAACTATTGCCGTCCGAATAAAAGTGGGTTTAAAAAAATTGTGTCCTTATCCTCACTTCTGAAAATTATTGGCGAAGAAAGTAGATTAAAACTTCTTTGTATCCTTAAAAAAGGTGAGCATTGTGTTTGTGATATAAATGGGCATTTGGATATGACACAAAGTCTAATTTCTCATCATTTGGCTGATTTGAGAGATACTGGATTAGTAATAGATGAAAAGCGGGGACAAAAAGTATATTACAGATTAACCGAGATGGGTTCTAAGATTATGTTTTTATTGGATGAAATATGAAAGAACAAGAACAAGATGATGTTATAAAGTTTCCTTTTGGGTTAAAACCTAAAGATAGATTGTTTCTTGATATGGCAGTCTCTGATGATGATTCAGAAGAAGCAAGTAGATTGGTTAAGGAATACGGTGTAGAAATACCCGATGGTTTAACCCCAATAAGTTTTTGTAAACATTGGCTTTCAGGACTTAGGAAAGCAGAGAAAAATCATTGCGAAAATGTCATAGATTTGCAAAGTCAAGGTAAATCAATAGGTGGAATGCAAGCATTCGCAGCAGAACTTAAAAAGGAGGTGTAAATATGAAGATACAAGTATTAGGTTCGGGGTGTCCAACATGTAAGAAACTTAATGACATGACTGTTCAGGCCGTGAAGGAATTAGGTCTTTCAGAAGACGTTGAGTATTTAACTGATGATAAAGGCACTTCCAGGATTGTTGAAATGGGAATTATGAGTAGTCCTGTTTTAGTAATTAACGATAAACCGGTTATGGTTGGTTTTACTCCGGATATTGAGAAGATTAAAAACCTTATTCAAAAAGCTAAATAAAAGTCATGGATATTTTTAGACCTATTCAGTTGCTTTCAGATGTAGCCACTTATCAGTGGTTACATATTGTCCCTCACTCTTACTGGGGAGATACTGTCAATTTCTTTATTTACGACGTTATTAAGATCGGATTATTACTGGTCGTTATCAACTACATCATGGCAATAACCCGCTACTATTTTCCGATGGAAAAAGTCCGAGACCTACTAACGAAACGGCGTTGGTTTGGGTTGGATTATCTTATTGCTGCAGCCTTAGGAGTAATCACCCCATTCTGCTCATGTTCATCGATTCCTTTGTTTATTGGTTTTGTCGGTGCTGGTATTCCTTTGGGGGTCACCTTTGCTTTTTTGATCGCTTCTCCTCTGGTCAATGAGTCATCTCTTTATCTTTTTCCGGCAATGTTCGGGATGAGAGTGACGGTTATTTACAACTTGGTCGGTATGGCAATCGCAATTTTAGGAGGAATGTTAATTCAGAAGTTGGGTGTAGAAAAATATATCAAACCGGAACTTTTGAAGTTTAAGTCTCGGAATCAGGTAGAAGCAGAAAATGGCGGTACATCACTACCTTTTAAGAAGTTGGTCAAATACTTCTGGCAAGACGGAATGAGTATTACCAAAACAGTATTTCCATATGTAGTTTTGGGAGTTAGTATCGGAGCTTTGATTCATGGATTTGTCCCTGCAACGTTGGTTGCCAAGTATTTATCAACCAGAGCGTGGTATGCGGTTCTTTTAGCAACTCTACTTGGTGCCCCACTTTACGCTAATTCAGTCAGCGTTATACCGGTCATGGAAGCATTGGTGGGCAAAGGAGTACCTCTCGGGACAGCTCTGGCATTTATGACTGCTATTGTCACCGTTTCAATCCCAGAGTCTATGATTTTAAAGAAGGTTATGAAATGGCAACTCTTGGCTTGGTTTTTTGGCACTACCTTAACGGGCGTTGTGATCATGGGTTATATCTTTAATGCCATTTTATAAAAAATTAACTGGTATTAATCAGTCTACTCTGGATCACAGAGAAGGGATTCGGACCAGTGTTTTTGAGGGTAAAAAACGGTTCGAATCTTTAATTTTTAAAAGTGGTGTTTAGAAGGAAAACTCGGGATATTTGAGGCACTTCGGTCATCCCTGGTGTCCGTACTGGCTGCGAACCGTGGACAGAGTTAGAACCTATTTCATTAGAGTAAATAAACCTATCTATCTTCCGGCTCTCTGACTAGACCAAACGAGAAAAAGTTTTTTAGTAAATCCTCCTCTTTTTATTTTTTTCTCCTTTTGAAATTTTTCAACTTTAGAAAATGAGATTTTATGGTGAGACGCGATAGATTTTGTCAGTTCCAGCACATCAGCCAATTCATTTAAAAGTTCTTTTCTAGGTGCTTTTATCAACTCTTTAGCTTCTTCAACCAATTTCTTCTTTAATTCTGTTTCAAACTCTAATTTTCCTAAAACACGGGTTTTGTATTCCCCACCATTTTCCTCAATTTTCTGTGGAATTTTGTCCCGAATTAGTTTTTGATGATAGTATTTTTTCATCTTGTTTTGGAAACAATGCAAGTTTTTGCTGGCGGTTTACGAAAAATGTCGAACTTCATTTGATTAGCTCGGCCTTCGGCCTCGCTTGCTCCGGCGCGGCGCCCCCACCCGCCACGCCTCCGCTATTTTTTGCGCGCGCGATTTTTGCTCGGCTCTGCCGAGTATTTACGAATTCTTTAATCGAATTTGTTGAATGCCTTGGGTAAGTCTATTTTGTTTCTCTAATTCTTTCCAAGAAGAATATCTAATGATATCTCCATTGTCGAAAGTAATTGTAATTCTAGACGCTCCTTTTTTGATTTGCCCTTGAATAAATTGACCAGCTTCTCCTCGTTCATGATTTGTATATGAAAGGAATTGTGATGATTCTCCCGAGTCCTCATTAACAACATTGCAGGGAACCGTCAAGCTGTCTGTTTTTCTATCTTGTTTATCAAATACGTCTTGAGTCAAATCCCCGTAAAATTCAAAAATACCGCTTGGGCTACAAACAAAAAAATCTATATGTTCTGATGCAACAGCATAAATATCCCGAGAAGCACCTAATGATTTATAAGTTCCAATATCTCCAGTAGAGAATGGATAGTCAACCCTATGTGTATGAAAATCCCTAACGATATCTGGAAAATGCCTGTATGTAATTGTTCCTGTATTTTTATCCATACCCTTAACTAAAAAGATCCTCCCCTCGCTGTCAACAACGAGATTTTTTTCTGCCTCATCTTCTGTTTGAGCAAAAGATTGTGATAATTCTGCGGCTGTTGGTTCTCTGTCTAGCAAGAATATTCCGCCATAGTGCAACTTGTCAATTTTCATAGATGCTTCAGCTAAATTTTGTCTTCTTGATGCTAGTGCTTTATATAAATCCTCTCTTTGTGTAGATAGCACTGCGTTAAAAATAACACCTGTTAATTCTCCTGCAAAAGGTTTTGGTTTAGTTCCCGAATAAACATAATCAAGCAGTTTACCTATATCTTCAACGGTAAGTTGACCCGAAAATACTGCATCGTCAACGGCACGTAACATGTCTAAATATTGAAACCCTAAAACCACTTCACCGCTTTTCGTAGCTGTATCAACATCTAGATGACCATCGGTGAAAGTTTTTACGTCTGGGTTTTGTTCAATCGCTTGTGAAATATCTAAAACTTCCGTGATTAGTTCAGAACCAGCGAGAGCTTTCCAGTGACCCTCATCAACTACTCGTCCCTCTCGCAGTATTGCAAAACTATCGTAACTAGTAGTTCTACCAAACTTTTCTAGAGGGATTCCCTGTTTTTTTTCAAGAGAAAATGTCGGAACTTTTTCCTGTTCCGGAGTGAGATTTGCTACAGCTATTGGATTTTCTTGTCCTTCAAATGTCATGGTTATAATATAACAAAATTTCAGCGCTTCGTCCATAAAACTATTGATATTTTTTTCAATAATTTGTATATTGTAATTGTAGTCAACTATCCGAACCGCTTTTTTAGTGGCCGCATTGGGCAATCTGAAGCGATTCGGGTTGACTACAACCAGTGCGGCCATTTGAGTTAATAAAAAGTTCTTTAAAATTTTTGCGTTTTTTCTTTCGTTTAAAAAACGAATTCGAGCCGACAGTTTCGGAGGCGCGGCGGGTGGGGGCGCCGCGCCGGAGCAAGCGAGGCCGAAGGCCGAGCTAATCAAATGAAGTTCGACATTTTTCGTAAACCGCCAGCCAGTAAGAATTGGAAGGAGGTCGGGAGGTAGCGCTTTCCGCGCCCGCCTCCGCGAAAAGCGCGTCAAATCCGCCTTTTTTGAAACTTGCGGACAGACGCCGTAAAAAGAAAGAAGAAAAAATGCAAAAATTGGGCTTCTTGAAAGAAGCCCTGCTCACTATCGTTCGCTTAAAGAACTTTTAGGAAATAAGATATAAAACGACATGATTAAATACATCGCTTATTGCAGGAAATCTACAGATGAACCAGATAGACAAATTTTGTCCATTGAGGCGCAAGTTGCCGAACTCGAAGAACACGCCGCAAAAGAAAATTTGAAAATCGTTTCCTTTATTACTGAGAGTAAAACCGCCAAGGAACCAGGGAGAGAAAAATTTGCGGAAGTTTTGGAAGAGATAGAGAGCGGCAAAGCCGCCGGTATCATCTCATGGCATCCAGATCGTTTAGCTCGTAATTCTGTAGATGGCGGAAAGATCATCTATTTATTGGATACCGGAAAATTGCTTGATTTAAAATTTCCTAGTTTTTGGTTTGAGAATACACCGCAAGGCAAGTTCATGTTAGGCATGGCCTTTAATCAGTCTAAGTATTATGTTGATAATCTTTCCGAAAATGTTAAACGAGGAAACAGACAAAAACTTCGTCGGGGTGAGTGGCCTAACCAAGCACATTTTGGTTACTTAAATATCAACAAGAAAATAGAGGTTGATAAAAAACGATCCAAGTTTGTGCAAAAAGCTTTTCAGCTTTTTGCTACCGGTGGGTACGGATACGCGGACATCCGCAAATTTTTCAACCAAAACAAAATTTTCAACAAGTCTGGCCACGAACTCCACCTTGAAAAAGTCAAAAGGATTTTGACTGATCCGTTTTATTATGGAGTGATGAGATTTTGCGGCGAACTTTATGAAGGCAAACATACGCCTCTAATTTCCAAGAAACTTTTTGATAAGTGCCAGGAAGTAGTCAAATTCAAAAGCAGAAAGGTTAAAAACAACAAACATCTTTTTGATTTTCTGGGATTAGTGAAGTGCGGCGAATGTGGCGGCGCAATCACTGCCGAAAAACACACCAAATATTACAGGCGAACAAATAGAAAAGTTGAGTATATCTACTACCGTTGTTCTAAGAAAATGGGTACTTGCTCGCAAAAATATATTGATAAAACAGAAATTGAGAAACAATTAAAGGAAATTGTTTTGCGAGCATCTTTGCCGCCGCACGCCGCCAAAAAGTTTCTTGAGTGGGCAGACAAAGACGCAAATCAAGAAAAAGAAAAATCATCAGGAATTATTTCAACCTATCAACTCCAATTCAAGGAAACGGAAGAAAAAACAGATCGTCTGCTTGAGGGTTATCTCGACAAAATTATTTCTCCCGAAGACTATCAAAAGAAAAAGAACGAACTGGTTGAAACAAAATCACTTCTCAATTCCAAAATCAAGGAAATTTCCCAAAATGGCGTTGAGTGGCTCGAACCTTTTCAAGAATTCGTTAATAGTGCGCTTTCAGCGCACAAAATCGCGCGCGCAAAAAATAGTTGCCATGATTTATCAATCATGGCAAAAACTGTCGGCTCGAACTTCTTTTTAACTGATCGGCGGCTGTCCGCAACTTTCAAAAAAGGCGGATTTGACGCGCTTTTCGCGGAGGCGGGCGCGGAAAGCGCTACCTCCCGACCTCCTTCCAATTCTTACTGGCTGAGCGAGCCGGTCTAGAACCCTTTAGCCCCATAACTCATTTTTTCTTTTCCTGACTGGCTTTTGTACCGTCAGAAAAAGTTGCTTCTAATTTAGTAAAGACATCTGTTGGATGTAAATCTTTTTGATCAAAAGATAATCTTTTAATTTCAGGTTCAACAAAGATCTGTGTTTTTTCTTCTTTCCCTTTTTCGCCCGCATATACAACAAGTCGTAAACCTGTTTTTGATTCCATAAGCCTTGAAACAACAAAAAACTTATTATTTTTAGAGGATGTCTTATCCTCTGCTATAGGAATAGCCTCATCGTCCAAATTAATGAACCTCATTGTTTTGTAAGTTCTCGAATTTATATCTTTTAACACATACTCTCTTTCACCTTCAACACTCCTGGGTAAAGAATAGGTTTTACCACACTTCTCACACTTAAGTTTTGTTTCCACAAACTCATACCTAGTGGGGGGTTCAAGTTCCATGAGGTCTTTTGGGCACAATGGAATAGCTTTGGGGGGATGTTGCCCAATAATCCACTTTATTCCGTCAATTACAAAACCTTCTTTTAACATCTTGGCTGAGCGGGCCGGTCTAGGACCTTAACTATTTTATTATTTTATTGTAAAACTCGTATTTTTTCTTTTGATATTCCCTGAAAGATTTTCCGTTCATGGATTCTTTTAAATTCTCGTATTCTTTAAGTAAATCTTTGTTGTTCATAAGTGTTTCAAAAACCTTTATTTGTCTTCTCATTGTTTTTGAATCTGGAGAGGTTAGATAAAATTCAATATCAAAACCATTCTTGTTAAATTTCCATTCAATAAATGTTTCGTGTTTATGGAGAGGTTCACCAAAAATTTTAATTAAACCCAATAGATATTTCTCAAAATCAACGGGGTTGGAAAGGGCATAAATATCAACATCGTTTTGTCCTGAAATTCCCAAGGCCGAAGCCCCCATATGTTTAACTTCTAAATCGGAATAGATATTTTTTATCGAGTCCAATATCTCTTTGACCACTTTTATAACTTTTGTGTCAAAGGGATAAATTTTTACAATTTTGTCGGCGGGAATTTTCTTTAAAAAATCTTCTTCATCTTTTGTTGGCATACCTAAATTCTAGCACAAGGTTTCTTGACCAGGAGGGCGTTATTTAATAAATTCTATATTCCAATTCCAGCGCGTCCTTAAGGGGTATTCCGTAGTTGCCAATCTCTGGAATTTTAGGTTTTATTTTCCGGGCTTCATCGATTGCGTTTGGATAAACCTTAGTTATTCTAAAACCCCTCTTTTGGTAGAATTTTAAAGAATCAATATTGTCATTTGAAGTCAGCAGCCAAACGCTTTTAAGTTTTCTTTCTTTTGCCAATTCCTTCATCTTTGCAATTAAGGTAGAGCCAATCCCTTTTCCCTCTAAAGTAGAATTTAAAGAAACTATTTCAAGTTTGCCTTTAACAATATTAAAAGTAACTATGCCCACTGTTTTACCATTTAACTCTGCAATAAAACCTGGTAGGGTTAGGGCATTAAATGGTTTTGAGGCAATAATAATTTCAGATCCCCACGCAGAAACTATGAACTTTTTTATCCAATCTTTATCTTTTTCTTCAATTTGTCTAACTGAAATATTATTTTGCATAAGAGTTGTTTTGCTGCCGCACAACAATTCTCACCAAAGCTTCAGTGTCCAGAGAGGTTTATAGCCAACCTGCGATTACATTTGCCAATTCCTTTTGTTTTCTTGTAAACCTGTGGTCTGCTCCATTTATTACTCTATACTCAAAACCTGGTTGATATTTCTTTAGGGTACTTATAACTTTTTTGATATCACCCCAAGTGTATTCGTCTTTCTCACCATAAACGACAATGGAGGGCTTATTTATCGATTTGAAATATCTAAAAAGAGGCTTTGTCGAAATCCTTACTCCCCCAAACGCTTCCGAAAAAGGAAAGCAGTTATAATCTCCATCCAGGTTGGCAATATCATAAAAGCCTTGGTAGGAAAAAACTTCATCTATGGAAAGAGTTTCTTTTGCAATTTCCAAACCCTTTCCCTTTTTGATTTTCTCTTTAGCTTTAGTTAAAAGCTTAAAAAACTTAGTATTTCCCAGTAAATTGTAGTAAATACCGGTATCGTCTCCGCCACAAATTAGAATGTATTTTTTGAAAATGTTTTTCGGTTTATAGTAATTGTAAACACAAATTTTGTTTGCTCCAGTTGACGTTCCTGCTAAATAGAATTCTTTGTAACCTAGTTCTTGTAAGAATTTGATAGCTGCATCTATGTCAAAAACACAGTCTTTAATTTTTTCATAGGCCATTCCAAAGGGAACTCTTTCTTCAGCTCCATTTTTCTTAATAGTAAATCTTTTAATGACATTGGCCCCTCGGTTATTGAATTTAAGAATAGAGATACCTTTCTCATTTAGAGCTTCCGGCAAATCTTTATACTCTTTTTCATCATAAAAAACTGAAGAACTGCCGTTTCCATGAAGGTAGATAACAACCTTTTTTGATTCTTTTGCTTCATATAAAAGTCCGGGGAGAGTTAATCCATCACTGGTTTTAAAATCAATAAATTTAGGTGTCTGCATTTGATGAGATTTTATCATTAGAGGCTGAGGATAACAAATGATAACTTATAGGTTCATTTGGTCCGAATCTCATTTCTGTTCCAAAAGATGTCCTTATAACTTAGCTTTGGGATGGTCTAATTTGACTAACATAAACTGGTCGTTTCTGGCTCACAGAAAAGGGATTCGAACAGTGCGTATTTGAGGGTAAATAACCGTTATAATCCTCGCTTCTCAAAATAGCACTTTTGGAGGAAAACACGGGCTATTCGAGGGAGTCGGGTCACTAGGGGTGCATATACTGGCTGCCTTTTGACGATTTGCACTACAGCCTCAGCGTCCAGTAGCATTAACTAGGCTAATTGTTCAATTATGCTATAATTACCCCAATGAAATCAGTCGGAATATTAAATTATTGGTATTACGAGAAACCTCTTGGGGAGGCTTTATTGTCGTGATGTAAATAATTTAACTTGACAATATTAACCTCCCAAACGGGAGGTTTTTTTATGGTTAAAGGAGAAAAAATGAAAAAAATAAAAACATTAGGAATAATTGGTGGTCTTGGACCCAAAACAACAGCACGCTTCTATATGGAAGTTGTTTTCGCATGCTCTAAAATAAGCGGGAAACGGCCTCAAATACTAATTTCAAATGTGGCAGTGCCTCTTAAAATTGAGAGCGAAATCATAAAGGAAGCAAAAAATGAGAATAATATTCTTCCTTTTCTTATTAATGCCGCAAAACAGTTAGAAAAAGGTGGAGCCGATTTTATTGTAATTCCCTGCAATACTGTTCATATTTTTATTGAGAAAATAAGACAATCTGTAAACATTCCAGTTTTGAGTATTATTGAAGAAACATCAAATTTTCTAAGAAAAGAAAAAATTAAAGAGGTAGGACTACTTGCCACAACCGCAACAATTAAAAACAAACTCTTTGATGAAAATTTAAAACAAAATGGAATAAATATGAAAACTCCAGATAATTTAAATCAATTAAAAATGGGTACGATTATCAATCATCTAGTAAACAATAAACATAACAAGAAAGATAAAAAAGAACTCCTGAAAATTATTAATGAGCTTAAAGTAAAGAGTGCGATTCTTGCCTGCACAGATTTACAAATTCTTAATCCGAAATCTGATGGAGTAAAAATATTCGACACAATGCATATTCTTGCTAAAGCTGCCATAAGGGAACAACTGAAATGAGGTATTTTATTGGTTCAAATCCCTACTCTGTCATAAATTATGGGATCAATTGGTTCGAATCTCATCTACTTACACATAATGTCCTTATAACTTAGCTTCAAGGTAGTTTAATTTAACTAGCATAAACTGATTGTTTCTGATACACGGAAAAGAGATTCGAACGGAGGATTTTTGAGGGTGAATGACGGTTATAATCCTCGCTTGTCAAAATGGCACTTTTGACGGAAAACATGGACTTTTCGAGGGAGTAGGGTCACTAGGGGTGTATATGCTGGCTGCGGGATAGGGATTCGAACCCCAATTTCTAGGTCCAGAGCCTAGCGTGCTACCATTACACCATCCCGCATTATTAATCCTGCTTCGCAGGATCTACCATGGCGGCTTCGCCTTTGCTCTTCGAGCCAGACGACCCCGCAATGACTGTTGAATTTTACCATAAAATGAGGCTAAACTAAATTAATGATCATCAAGCGAAAAGCCGGCTATCACGTCTTAAGCGAGAAAACCCGGAGAAATTTGGGAGGACCTTATAAAACAAGAGAAGAGGCCTTGAGGCGCCTCAGACAGGTGGAATTCTGGAAGAGCAAGAAAAAGATTAGAAAATAACTTATTGGAAGCCTCTTTAATGCCTGATATACTTCTTTTAAGATGATTATTGGGCCAGCAAAAACAGTAAATCAAAACCAGTCATACTTCCACAGGACTTTTCGAGCAACAATCACTGCAAAACAATTACTCGAGGATTATCAAAAACTAGGACAATGGCAATATGTAGCCCGAAAACACCATGTATCACATGCTTACATTATTATGGCAAGAAAAATGTTAGGTATATTCGAAAAAACCATAACTAGAGGTAAACAATATGGAGGGCTGAATTCCCGACACACCAAAAATAGAGGAAAAAATAAAGATCGCAGAGGTTATATAAAAGTAGGGAGATATCATCCGGAAAACAATAAAGGCTATGTCACATATGAACATGTTTTGGTAATGGAAAAACATTTAGGAAGAACCTTAGAACCCAGGGAATCAGTTCATCACATTGATGGCAACAAATCTAATAACTCACTTGAAAATTTATATTTATGCAATCATTCGCTACATAGAAAAACTGATTTATCTGCCCAATATCTTGTTTATGAGTTATACAAAAAGGGGATTGTTGATTTCGATAGAGAAAAGGGTATTTATTATTTGAAATAATTTTTCAAACACCAAAAATCTTCCTGAAAAGAAATCTCAAAAACGGTTCAGTTTTAGCTTCCTTACCGTAAACCGGCCCTGACCATACGGAAAGAATAACCCACTCTCCTTTCTCGTTCTTTTTAGCCACAACCTCGATTTTTTCGTTTCCGTAGGTCCTGTAGTAAACCCAAGCTCCCGGGATTCTGGCTCGGCGGGATTGCTGGGGGTTCCTCCAGGTTGCCCAAGCATCCGACTGGGGTATTCCCCTCTGTCTCATTTTCTCTAGGGCGTGATTTGTCCAGATTACCCCACCAAATCTCGCGTCCATGCTTGAATTGTAGCAAAAACTTGACATGGACTCTCTTTTTAGCAAATATGGATATATACGGGCTTCTCTGCTCGGTTAATTCGAGAGGGGGTGAAAATATATGAAGATGTCAACTGTGGGTTGGTTCGCATGGGTCTTGGTCGTGGTTGGAGCTATCAATTGGGGTTTAATCGGCGCTGCCAATCTTAATATCGTGGAAACGGTTGTAGGAAGTGGCTCGTTGGCACAGGTTGTCTACATTCTCGTCGGTCTCGGTGGACTCTACATGCTTTGGGGAGCTGTCAGCAAGAAAGTTTAAACTTAGATCCTGGTATAAGATTTCTGCCCTTAATTTTTTGAAGGGATTATTTTTTTTGCTCTGACCCCATTATTTCCTCAAGAAGTTCGTAGGCAAGACTCCCCAGTTCCTCTTTCAAAAGCTCTTCCACATTCTCTCCTATTTTTTCTTTTAAATAGTCGAAAAGACCTTCGTCGTAGGGAGCCCTGTGGAATTTTTCCAAAAATTCTTCGTGGTGAGCCCGCGGCAGTTTATCCAAAATAAAACCCAGGGCCCTATGGTGTACAAGTTCATCAACAATTTGCCAAAGTTCATCCCTCTCTTCCTGGGATTTGGCAACCCTATCGATGCCTTTTTCCACTTCTTCATAGATAACTAAATGGTCAAAAAAAAGTTTACTCATATACTCCTTAGGGCCAGACTGGGCAAATTAATCTTATTATAGTCGACAGGGCCAAGTGGAACTTTATTTTCAGGGTCGTCAACAAAGAAAAGAACAACCGAGCCTTTTTTATAGCCTGGGCCACCTAAGTACTCCATTACTTCGGGGGAACCCCCAAAATGCTTGCCTGTCCAAGCGGCGGGGCCCGAGTCTGCAATTGCCGCAATAACGGCATTTCCGTTCTGGGTATTTACTATTAAAACCTTTCTATACTTGTACCAGTCTCTTAAGTAAGGCTGTCGACTGTTCCAATCGGGAAGGTATAGAGTTTGCACGACGGCATACCACTTCTCGGTTTCTTCAAGTTGGGGTGTAAGTTTATCTTTTGAGGGTGCAAAATACCCCCAGGCTCCAAGGCCGGGTGCAATTCCTTCTTTTAAATAAGGCTTGTGATTTGTCACCGAGTCTCCCGGAAATCTTTTAAGGTGCTGCTCGGCTCCAATTAACCCGTAAGTTGTATTTAGATGCTCCCCTTCCAATCCAGCCCGCGCTTTTACCCTCATCACGTTTTCAAAAGCCTGCTCTAAAAACTTCTCTTCCTGACGAGTTAGCGGCCTTGTTTTCTTGGGAAGAAACTCATTAAGCGTATCTACAAGTAATTTCTGGGGAAGGTCGGTTTCTCTTCCCTCGGCTTTTAATTTTCCTTTATCCAAAGCTTCCGGGGAGGGAAGAGCCTTTTCGCTTGCCGGAGATGCTAGAAGGAGAGACCCTGTTATGGCACCCGCCCCGATTATTTTTGCCGAGTGCTCGCGAAGTTTCCCAATTTCAATTCCCTTTTTGGCCAAAAACTTTTCAACGTGAGGGTATTTTTCGGAAAATGCCTTTTTTGTCTCAAGATGCTTTAGCTTTAGGCGGTTTCGAAGATAGTCAAAATCGACTTTTCTTTTGTCTATATCAAAATAAGTTTGAGCAGGCAGTTTTCCTCCCATGTTATTTTTTAGCTTGTTCCAACCCTTTTTTGAGTCTTTTTATGGTGTCCTCTTTCCCAATTATCTCAATCGATTCATTGATGGGTGGTGTAACAGAACTCCCCGAAATCGTCCCTCTCAAATCCATATAAAAATCTCCCGTTTTGAGTTTGTTGTCTTGTATCAGAGTTCCCAAAGTCTGGTTCAAAGAACCAAGAGCCCAATTGTCTAACTTTTCTAAAGTCTGCGTGGCTAAAGAAATATGAGTTCGATAGTTCGGAGTAATAGGTTTGGGTTCAATTTTAGAAGAGGATTCAAATATGAATCCTGCCAGTAACGGAAAATCTGAAAGTTTTGTTATTCTTTCTTTAACCAAAGGAATCGTCTTTTTCACCTTTTCTTCATCGGCTCCCGATGGGACAAAATCTTCTAGAAGCTTAAATAATTCCTCATCCGACTTTTGTCTAATGTAATGCCCATTAAACCAATCAAGCTTCTCCCTATTAAAAATCGGGTTTGCTTTCTGAAAACCGGAAGGATCAAAAGCTTCGACAAATTCTTCTAAAGTAAAAAGTTCACGATTATCTTTCGGCGCCCAGCCGAGAAGCATTACGAAATTTAATATGGCTTCTGGCAAATAGCCTTCTTCTAAAAGTCCTTCGCAGGAGGCACTCCCTTTTCTTTTTGAAAGTTTTCCTCCTTCGGGATCAAGAATATCGGTGAGGTGTCCGATCTTGGGAACCTCATAACTTAAATATTTATAAATTAAAAGGTGAATAGGAGTACTCGGCATCCAATCATGACCTCTTAAGGCATGGCTTATCTTCATTTCGTGGTCGTCAACAACAACTGCCAAGTGGTATGTGGGAAATCCGTCGGACTTAAGAAGGGTGGTATCAGAAACCGTGTTTGTATCCCACTCCACATCTTTTCCCAAAACAAAGTCCTTGAAAGAAATCTTCTCGTTATCTGGAATTTTAAGTTTGATAGCACCCGAGGCTAAATTTTTGTCTCTACAGGGGTCCCTTAACTCCTTCGAAAAGCCTTCTTCTTTCGCATTTTTGGGTTTGCACTGGCAATAAAAGGCATGACCTTTGTTTACTAATTCTTCTGCCGCTTTTATATATCTTTCGTCCTTTGCTAGTTCTGACTGAACAAAGTATTCGTCCCATTTCAAACCGAAGGTCTTTAATATTTTCTGTATTTTTTCCTTGCCTTCCGGAACCTCCCTTTTTTTGTCCGTATCCTCAATCCGAAGTATAAATTCCCCTTTTGAGTGTTTAGCTAAAGCGTAGGCATAAAGAGCGGTTCTTAGACCTCCTATATGAAGTGAGCCTGTCGGGGAGGGTGCGAAGCGAGTTCTGGCCTTATTCATTCCAATTGAATTCTAGCAGGTAATGAAGCTATACTCAAAGCATGACACCTCTGACCCGCGTATCGATTACGGCCAGAAAAATCATAAGGTACGCAGTCTTTTTTACGATTTTTTTGATTGTAGGCAAAATTCTTTTTGACATAGGCTCGGGGATTTATCTAAGGGTTTTTCCTCCGCCCCCGCCCCCTCCGACGGTATCTTTCGGTAAGCTTCCTAAAATTTCTTTCCCCGAAAAAGAAAAACCCAATTTAACCTTTAGCCTGGAAACGCCCGAGGGAGGACTCCCCACCCTAGCTCCCCAAGCAAAAGTCTATTTTATGCCAAAACTCGCCCCCACACTTCTTTCATTGGATGTTGCCAAAGATAAAGCGGTCGCCTTGGGCTTTAACCCCAGCGAGCAGGAAATTTCCCAAACTATTTATCGCTTCCCCCACAAGGAAAATCCTGAGACTTTGGAGATGAATATTGCAACGGGGATTTTCTCGATAAGCTATGACTTGAAAGCCGATTCTTCCCCTCTAGAAAGAAGGCCGCCCGCTCCCGAAATTGCAGCCTCGACTGTGCGCTCTTACCTCTCTTCCGCGGGACTTTTTCCCGAAGATTTGACCGGGATAACTACACACGAATTCCTAAAAATAGAAGGGGATAAATTCGTTTCGGCCCTAGCCCTCTCCGAGGCTGATTTGGTCAAAGTAAATTTTTTTAGAA